>WNFC01027593.1_pt1 | contig 11849 bp, 14 predicted proteins | sample 5400541 | NCBI WGS metagenome assembly WNFC01 (sample SAMN13153342, study PRJNA577476) | soil metagenome | isolation source: 120 cm saprolite under Douglas fir tree site 2 hole 2 replicate 1 | place: USA:California | collected 2015-04-18 | reverse complement strand
AATTTCCACTGATCGGATCATAGATGGAGGCGTTCGCCGCCCCCGTTGGTGAGACCGGAGCAGTTCCCCCTGTGACCAACACCTGGCCGTTAGCCAGCACGGAATGGCCCCCGCAGAAAATGTTGTAACCCACCGGTGTAACCGATGTGTTGGCATTGGATACCGGGTCCCAGATCTGCGGATTGCTGCCGGCAGCGAACGAGGGCCACCACAATACCTTCCCACTCGGTAGCAGAACGGCATGCGTGGCATTAAAAGGCCAACTAATCAGCGACGAGAATTGCCCCACCACGGCCGGATCCTGAGCGTTGGCCCAAGGGCACGCGCTTGCCAGCGTAAGCAAGGCGATCCAAATTAAGCCTTGCCTCACGGACCGCCCGGCTTCACCGGGGCGCAACCGCGGCCGGCCGTGTCTGTTGGGGGGAGCTGCACTCCAATTTTGAGGGTGGGATGAGAGGCAATCGAACATAGTAGATTTCCTCGGTTTTCCGGAATTGCTGCGATCTGAATCGGCTAAGTCAGCCTGAAAGAGCAACGGAAACAGAACCCACATGCCAGGCAACCGGGGCCATAAAGATCACAGGCTAATCTCTCGACTCCGAGATCCTAGGGAGTGTCCGGGAGTTGGTCGGGCCCAAATCGCCTTTCGCACTAAGTTTTGGGGGGGAGGCGCTAAACGTCAGAGTATAGCAATCTTGAACGAAGTATGCAAGAAATTGCCTGCGGACCTGCGGACGTCTGCGGACGTCACCCTCAGGACCCAAGCCGAAGAGTGCACGGTTCACTGCTCGGGTCTCGGCCACTTGCATTTCGGCAACGTGCAATAGGGATCTTTCTTACCAACAGCATCGGTCGCCGTCGTATCATCCATCCTGCTCGGTGACATGCGGGTATGCTGTCTTGATGGCAATTGCGTGGCCGTTCAAGTTATGAAGAATAAGCCGGTCCGGCTTCAGGCGCTGCTCGTTTACGAACCGGGTCACACCCTCGCAGCCTTTAAAACCATAGTCGTCAAACACAATCATTCCACCAGCAATTAGCCGTGGCCAGACCCACTCCACGACGTCGGCCGCCGACTGGTAGACGTCCACGTCTATGTGACAGAACCGAAACTCTCTGTGGGCTACACGATGCCCCGTTTCTTCCGGAAAAACTCCTGTCAGCACTTCGACGTTCTTGAGTCCGAGTCGTCGCACCAGTCCATTGACAATCTCAGGACTGGTATCGGCGTGTTCGCCGCCCGCATAGATCGGATCGAGCGCTCCGGCTTTGACTACTCCCTTAAACGTGTCGCAGAGATAGACCGTGTTCGTGAGGTTGTTGAGCTCGGCTCTTCTTGCTATCACACAGCCGGTACCGCCGCGCCAGGCCCCCACCTCAATCAAGTCTCCTCGACCCAACTTGGCAGCCTCCGTCACGAGCTGCCACAGCTCATAGCACAGATAGTGATCGACGAGCGTGTGGTGCTTGATTTCATCGTAGACTTGTTTGAAAGCTGTGTCAGTAAGCCAGGGAGAGTAGGTTGCGAACGGCCACACTTGGGAGTGCCAGATTGCCGGATCGGCCGGAGCGGACGTTGTCGGACCCACGTACCGGAGTTCACAGCCCATCTTGCGTAACATGTTCTTTGTCAAATGTCCAAGGCCCAGCGCGTGAGAGGCTCGTATGAGCACCTGAGCCGTTCGAGCGAAGGGAGTGCTCGTTTGAAAGTCGCTGCGCATCTAGAGTTCTCCAACAAAAGCCGGTGCGCAATTTTACAAGATTTCCGTTCTAGCCGGATCTTCTTTTTGGCTTCAAAAAAGGGCATTGAGCCGGGTTCAGGGCTGGTCTTGTGCCGCGATGTTCGGTCATTGGTCCAAATCTCCTGCGCCTGGTCGTCTGCGCAGAACGGCAACCGGATCGACAAAATAGCGTTGTGATTTAGTGGTGTGAAGGAGTTCTGAAGAAATCGAATACTCTACGTGCGGGCCCTTATTCCACGCCGGACCCTTCGCGTGGAAATCGAAAAACGGGCTGCACCAATGGTTTACCCGCCACTGGAGTTGGCCCGTTCGTGGGGAGTGATGGCCTGCCGGTGCCATTCACCCGCAGGTGGACGCAGCTTACCAGCGGCATACCACCGCGCTACCCGACGATGCACCCCGCAAGAACGGAGATTCCGGTTTCAACCTTAGGTATCCAGTCAATGTGAAGTTTCCCTCCGGGGACTCGATGGCAGAAGTTGATGTCGTCGGCAGAAAGATCTGCCTCTTTGCGCGATTCTGAAAACACGGCCTTACCGCCCAGAATCTGTGCCACCGCTGACGGTGGCATATCGTGATGAAAGCCGAAAAACCGAGTTTTCAAATCCACCCAACTCTTCCAACGATCAAACAACGAATGTGCAGGCTCGTACTTCGTCGAGAAGATCACGACGACTTCAAAGTTCGCACGGAATTCGGCTGCCGAGATCACGTCGTCGAGAGAGAAATCCTCGATGCGCACCACCTGCACCGGCCGTGTGATGTAGCCCAGCCACAGTCGGGTCAATTCATCCGAAGCAGGCCAGGCCGTAAGCACGCGTGCCATCGGATAGCGCGCCTCCAGGAAATGCGCGCCATCCTCATGCAGAATGACGTAATCTCGATAGGCAAGATTGTCTTCCGGAGAAAAACCGTACGGAGGATTAAAGAACCACGCTGTGACGAAAGCGAATCCGACAGCTGCCACTGCCGCCGGCCAAAAACTCAACCGCCGCCACAGCGTGGAGACCGCGAGCACGATGACCAGCGGTACCGCCGGCAGCATATAGCGCGCCAGCACTGCGCCGCCAATGAGAGCCAGCGCCAGCACATAGGTGGCTATGATGACGAGGAACACCATCTGCATCGGAATCGCAATGCGCGGACGTTTAGCGCCCGAATCCGATTGCGGCGGCAGAAACATGGCAAGCACCATGGCCAATGTCAGCATCCAGAGATGCATATAGCCGAATGCTTGCCACAAACGCATCGCCAGGGCGAGCAAGAAGCGAATGGGATTAAGCGTGGCTCCGACGTTGTAGCGGAAGAACTCCGGGTTGCCAAATACGTACCCAGTCCGCGTGTAATGGTATGCGTACCACAGTGCCAGCGGCAGCAGCGGCATCAGCAGTGCTGCAATCCACTTTGAGCCGCGGAACACAGATTCGTGATCGAAGGTCTCATCCAGCCACCATCGGCGTACTCGGACCTTGCCCTCGAACAGGAGCCCAAAAAACTCCCAGGCTACAAGCGCCAGCGGCGTGAGAATCGCAGTTTCCTTGGCAAGGGCAGCCAGTGCGAACCATATTGCTGCGGCCAATCTACGATCTTCAAAATATGCTCTAAGGCCCCAAAATATAAGTCCGGCGGCTGCGAGATCGACTTGTGCCAGAGAGCTTTGGGCGAAAAACACCGGATACAGCGCCGTGCAAACAGTCGCCGCAATCGCCACTTGCGTATTAGCCGCACGCTCGGCTAAACGAAAAAGGCCGAGCAGCGAGAATGCCGCCAGCAACAACATCGCCGCCCTCGTCACCAGCGGCTGGTACGCAATAACTTTCCACCAGAGCGCCAACCATGCCAGCACCAGCGGTGGGTGCGCATTGGAAAGCGTCGAGTGTGGAATTAAACTGCCGGTGAGGAGAATGTCTCGGGCGGCCGGAACATAGTATCCAGTTTCGTCCCAGAAGTAGGGCAACTGAAGCAGAGGCGCATGAAGCAAAAAGATGAAAACGAAAATAGCGGCGAATATCAGGGACGGTCGCGGCGTGGGCGATCGCATCAGCCTGCCATTCTAATCGACCCGATGCACGGATCCCCGAACATCCGCAGCGCCGACGCAAAGGCTATCTAAATTACCGCACGTGCTTAACAATCCGGCTGCACGATTGGCCGATGAACTTAGTGCACTGGCCCACCCGGCGCCATCCGCGGATCCAACTTGATCTCGCCGAAAGCATTTTCGTAGCCCGCGACGTTCTGCTGCAGCAGTCCGAGCAATGCCTTGGCTTGCTGCGGACTCAGATAGATCCCCTGAAAATTTCGAATCTCCACTTGCGTTTCGCTTTGTTGCTGCAGGGTGCCGAAGACCAGAAAGAAGTCCCAGATGTTCACACGCATCTGCACGCTGTTGGCGTAGCCTTCGCGGTAGTCAGAAGAATTTGCCAGTTTGACATTGGGCTGTGTTGGAAGGGTCATAAGCTGGCAGTGTAATGATTCTCAGGTTGGGAAGGGAAGCGATCCCTGAAAAAATTGCCGAAATTCCGGACCCCTACAATCTACGGGGACTGGCTCTTCGATTGCTTGAGCGTCAAGTTTGGTCACGGCCTGACAGAAAGTGGCCCGCTTTGATGGGAATGCGGTGCGATTTTATGCCTTACCAATGCCAGGCTAAGACATTCCTGCTGAAACCAAAGCACTTGTGGGCGCCGGATTTAGGTTACTTTCGGATGTGCCGACTGGTGTTTGAAGTGCGAGGAACAAGCGGGTCTATGTTCCAATAAAAGCATCGCCACGCTTATGCACAACAACGACCAAGGCAAGAACGTGGAAATTGAAGAGTTTACGCTTCCGGAAAACCTCCTCCCCCTGGGATCCATACTGGGCCAAGGAGTGACGCCAATGGACGCCTGCATGATCCTGGCCAAGGTGTTTCACGTGCAATACACCGAAGTCGCGCTCTTGCGCCTGGAGAGTGGACTGCTGAGGTTTATTTTTCCCGAGCACCTCCGCACCAGCGGAGCGATTCCGATTTCCAGTTCCGCCGTCGCCGCCCACACCGCATTGAGCAAGAAGGCCGAGATATTTAACAACTTCGCTAAGGTTAAGCACGCTAGTATTTTCGAGGCGGTGAAGCCTACCGGCACGGAGTCCGCCGAGCAGTCGCAGCCGGCACCCATTCAGAAACTGATGTCGGTTCCCATCATGGACCACGACTCAAATGTCCTAGGTGTTATTCAGATCTCACGAAAGGGCGCAGATTCGCGTTTCGCACCCGATTTCAGCCGCGATGATTTGCACGATCTGGAGACGGCAGCCGGGGTCCTGGCCTCCTCACCCGTGCTACTGCAGAACTAGAGCTTTCCTATGATTTGAGGTTGATTTCGCAGCGGTTTTTCCTTCCTAAGCAAGTCCCGCGGAGTAAGAAAGAAGAGGAATCCGACTACCGAAGACGTCGTTCCGCACCAGAACGTTCACCGGCTTTCGAAACAGGCTAACTATTTGAATTTCCGAGCGCCGATGAAAACGCCGGCACGCAGCGGTTTTTCTTGAACACTTCACGACTCGAATTCAACCTGCCATCGCGCAGGTCGCGCAGAAAGGAGCCTGACCTATGCCGGATTATGCATGGCCCGATGCTCAACACCGCACCTTGATCGGCGCGCATCACTCGCGTTGATGCCCCCCGCTAAAGTTTCTGGGCAGGCGAACTACACCTATGACGTCCATTGTACCGGCATGCTTTATGGCAAGGGGTTGCATAGTGGTGATACGGGCAGGCTCTCCGATCTTCCGCATCCAGAAATCCCTCCCGGGAGACTACCCCTCGCAACTTTGGGTTGTGCGACCTCCGTGGATCGAAGATGCAACCCCAATTTTCTTGAAACCAGACCCGCATGGTGTGGCATAATACGCCCCGCCTCTGCGAAGAGCAGTTCCCGCCAGTCGAGACGCAACATCCCCTGAGGCGAATGGGCTGAATGCCGTGAGGGTAGTCGTGAAGTTAAGATGCCACTTCTTGTCCCTTCTGAGAATCCACCGTCCAGACTGTGAACATTGCAAAGCTCGTGAAAAGTGCGGGCTTGAAATGCGAGAACGGCTTGCAGAGTTGAACCGGCGGACGCAATCGAATCTGCTCAAAAAGGAGGTTCATGGAAAGGTTGTGCAGATCTCCGATTCCAAGTCCGGCGAACTAGTAGCAACCCCGCCCATTTCGTCGGCGCAGCGAGTGAAGAAGGCTGGTTAGAGCTGAGCGTGCCGCGAGTGCGCAAACTCGATTCCACAAGTCATGAATGGCTGGCTAGAAGAACGGCTCCAGGTTTCCCAGTGGGACTACTTTGGTCCCTTGACAGGCACGACGGCCGCTCGCGCGCTGGTCAGCGGCAAAGGGTCCCACTTCCTTGGGTAAATGGTGCTGAATGGATGAGTGGTTGGATACTTAGCCAGGGGAAGGAGCAGTCGTTCCGGAGGCTAGGAAAAGAAGGTGGGAATCTGGGGAGCACGGTGTCACAACCGTTGGCTGGAATTCTCCGATGCTTGTCGAGATTACACATGGCGTTGAGGCGCCGAGAGGTTGAGCAAAGCCGTCGAGGCTCACCCTGGCCACATCGACCACGATGGCATCTTGGGCTCTTACCGCCGGAGTTGCACATCCCCCTACGTCGGCGGCGGAACCGGGACTGGTAGTTTGTTTTTCTCCGCTTCAGTCGCATTCGGGAACCGATTCACTGCGCCCTGGGAGCTCACCCCGACCTTGCGCACTTCGATCACCAGCCGGTAGGGATTCGGCTGGCTCACTGAGAAATCTGTGTTGGCCTTCGTCTCCAGCACAATGCGCGTCATGCCGGTCACTGGCTGACCCACGCGGATGCGTTTGAGCAGTGCATCGCCCACCTTGATTGATTTCCATGCAAGGTTGGGTGCCAGCTGCGTATCATGCAGATCGAGATAAATGCGATCAGGATTGGCCAGGCGGTGGGCTTCATATTGCACCTGATCTTCAAGATTGAGAACCACCGTACTCGAATCCGCCGACGACCAGTGTTGGATTCCGGTGACCATGGGAAATTTCGACAATTCCCGTGGCTTGGAAGGTGAATTGGTCGCCTGGCTTTCATTGGAAGTCGCACCCGGATTGATGTTGGCGGGATTCGCCGCCCCCCTGGCGGATGGAGCAGCCGGCGCGGTACCCTTCGGTTTCGGAGCCGTCTTTTCCTTCCGTACGATCTTGTTGGACAACTGCGACGGCTTCGGCTTCCACCAGACTCTTCCCGCTAACGCTGAGGCAACGACAATGCACACCAGCAGAACCAGCATGCCAGGCCGGCGGGTCACGCGATCCGGTTCTTCGGCTGGCCTCTGGGGTTCAGCGGCGGGCACGGCTTCTGGCTCGCTCGGAGCCGCTGCCAACTTCGTCGCTGCGACCTGTGCGGACTCTACCAAGCGGTCCTCATCTCCCGGCGTGAGTGCTCCCAGCATCAATTCAGCCAGCAGGCTTAGCTTGCGGACATCGCTGTCGTTGAATCCGAACGGCTGCGCTGAAAACGCCTGCAGCAACCCAATCCCGCGCCTGCGTCTGCACAGCGGCACCGCGACCATGGAGCGTGCTCCCAAGCGCCGGCACGCCCGCAAGTTGACCCGTGCATCCGTCTCGGTATCGTCGCAGCTCACGATCTGGGCCGTGCGGACGCAGGTCCCGGAGAAGGCCGAATCGCGATCGAGGCGCGCGCCCAAGTCGGGCCGGACCGTGCCCGCCGCCGCCCTCAAAACAATCTCGTTGTTTTCCGCCAACGCAATCGCCAGGCCGTCCGCGCCCGTGATCGCTACTGCCCTGTCTGCGACCAGCTGAAGCACCTCATCCAGCGTGAACTGCTCTCCCTCTTCAAACTCCGCCTCGGGAACAGCCCCATCGTTCCCGGTCCGGCGAGTCTCCAGAGTCCTCCTCCGGCGCACCTGCTGGTGCAGCGCCAACAACGCCAGTAACGCCTGCAACGTGTTGCGCTGCCATGGTTCTTGCTGGGAACCCGCAGGATGATCCGTGTCGGAGCTCGAAGCGGTCTGCCCCGGCGGACAGAGAGGTACTGAAACCCCGGCAGGCGGAGTCTTCCCTGCAAGGCTCGGGTTGGTGCGCGCTGCTGCCATTCCAAGCCCAAGTACACAATTCAAGCGTTACAGTATGTAGACCAAATAAAATAATAGTCAATTAGTCGCTTAGCCTACTCCGTTTGCAGAATTGTGCCCCGTCTGCTCTGGATGCGCTGGGATAGTCAGTGAAGCTAATTGATGGTCTAGCAGGTGAGAGTCCTGCCAGTGCAGGTTACCGAGTTGGTACTGTGGGGATATCCGGCGACGGGGCGGGCGACCAACCCGTCGGTAGCCCGGATGTAAAAGTCCTCGATGGCTGGACGCAAGTCTGCTCAGCTCCGACAGGAGGGCATCAGTCCACTGGGAAGCCCTCGTCTGATACTTCGGCCTTTGAAGCCGTACCGGAGAAAACCCGGCAGGACGGAATTTTAGGCGAGGCGATGGAAGCGTCGGCATCATTCGAAGCCCGGTCCGCCCATTGCCTTACCCGACAGCTTTACGAACCGCAGCCGCATAAGTTGGTGACGCATGGCTTCGCCATGAACGACATGTTAAAGCCTGACGCTGTACTGCGCCAAGCGACTATGCGCTCTGATCGTGCTGAATTGTGCGCTGCGCAAGCGTGAGGTTCAGCTCAAGAATTTCGGTATCCTCCATGACGCGCACCTGGAATCATTAGGGGATACCTGCCCCGCAGCTGCACACGCCCTGTCCGCTTCCAAGAGTGAGGGCAAAGGAACACTGGTTCTGCAAGGCAGCCAGCTCGTCGTCACCAAGTGCCCCTAGCTGGAACGTAGTTTCCGTGATTGCAAAGGCCGACGCACTTGGTTTTTGAATGTTGGTTGACCACGTCACTAGTGAAGCCTTCGCCGCGATCGCGGTTGGATTGCAAGACGGATTGACGGATGCATCCGCGGAAACAATTTTGACTACGCCAGCTGTTGATGGGGCTCCAGTCAGCGGATTGCCGGTCAAGTCTGTATTGACAGAAAGCGTTCGCAACCCGTCAGGCGATACCACACAGCCGCAGCATTCGGAGAGCTGTTGGCTCTGATCGAAGACATAAATCTCGGCGCAGAGATTAGCCCCGGTAACGCCGGGATTCGTAAGCCGTACCGTCGCGTCAGCGACTCCAGCGGTGTGGGCATTCGAGAAGTAGGATACGGCCAGCACCGGCTTGACAGTTACATTGGCGGAACCTGCAACCGAGTCCGAAGAGACGTAGATCGTCGTGCCCCCGACCTGCTCGGCCAGCACAAACCCCTGACTATTGACATTCGCTATGGCTGGATCTGCGGAACTCCATGACACACTCGTAGTCATGTCCTGGGTTGTGCCGTCGCTGAACTTTGCCAGGGCAGTCAACTGCTCTCCCGCTCCAAGAGCAAGGAGGGAGCTTGCGGGTGTGACAGTGAAGGACACCACGATCGGTGGGCTCACCTGCAACTGATTCGTGGCGCTGATCGTGCCCGACGTCGCAGTCACCGTCACCATTCCCAATGCATCCGCTGTGGCCATGCCCAAGGCGCTTAAACTGAGAATTGTGGGATCAGACGAGGCCCATTGGACAGAACTCGTCAGATCCTGCTTGCTGCCATCGTTGTAGGTTCCGGTGGCAAAGAGTTGTTGATTTTCTCCCAGCGGAATCGATGCTCCGCCAGGTGCAATGGATATGGAGCGAAGCGTCGGAGCTATGACCGCAACTGTATCCGTGGCACTCACAGTGTTCGAAATGACAGTAATCGTCGCCGCACCCAGCGCCTTTCCTGTTGCCATACCCCTGTTACTGACGGCGACAATCCCGGCCGGGCTTGCGCTCCAAGTGACCGAAGCCGATATATCCTGTGTACTTGCGTCGCTATAAGTTCCAACCGCCTTCAACTGGGCGGAATGCATAGGAGTCAAGGTGATGCTCTGCGGCGACAGTGCTATCGACACCAGCGTGGGCAGCGCGACGGCAAGCGCGTCGCTGCCGGTGATCGATCCCTCACTGGCGGTGACGGTGGCTGCGCCCGGCGAGTTCGCGGTTGCCAGACCCGTGGCATTGATGGTGAGGACGCTGGTCGGAGTGCTCGACCAGGTAACCGCGCTTGAAAGATCCTGAGTAGTACCATCGGTGAATGTTCCGGTTGCACTCAGTTGAACGGAATGCTTGGGGGTCAAAGAAGGATTGCGTGGCGTCACTGCAATAGAAACCAATGCAGGCAGCGCGACGGCAAGCGCGTCGCTGCCGGTGATCGATCCCTCACTGGCGGTGACGGTGGCTGCGCCCGGCGAGTTCGCGGTTGCCAGACCCGTGGCACTGATGGTGAGGACGCTGGTCGGAGTGCTCAACCAGGTAACCGCGCTTGAAAGATCCTGAGTAGTACCATCGGTGAATATTCCGATTGCACTCAGTTGAACGGAATGGTTGGGGGTCAAAGAAGGCGTCCGAGGCGTCACTGCAATCGAGGCCAGTGCAGGTGGAGCGACGGTAAGAGTGGAAGAAGCGCCTTCTGATTCGTAGACCGCGGAGATGGAGGTGGCGCCGATCGCCTTGCTGATTGCCATTCCCGCAGCGTTGATGGAGGCCACTTTGGGTTGCGCCGACATCCAGAAGGCCGTACCAGTCACGTCGGTCTTGCTGTGGTCGCTGAACAAAGCGATGGCGCGGAATTGCAGGTTATTGCCGAGAGCAATCGCGGAAGTGTGCGGGGTGATCGCAACTGACAGCAGGCGTTTGGCCGGGGCGTGGGCTTGTATCCGTCCCATCTGGGTTGCTCCGCAGCCGGTCACATTCGCCGTGAGCCCCAAAGCCAAAGCTAATAGGATGAGGCACGTCCGGGGTCGTTGGCAGCACAGAATGAGGTCCATTGAGATAACTCCCATAACGCACTCGGCTAGGGGAGTGTCCGAGACGCTAGTTCGCGCGGCATTGCCTTACGCCTCTGGGTGTAGGCCTGTTCAAACTGCACCTTCTAAGCTGCTCTTTCAATCGCCGCTGGGTCTAGTCCTAACGGTCTAGTTATAGCGAAGTAGTCGTTTAGGCTACACCAATGAGACTACTTAAGGAGCGAGGAAGCGCCGAAAGGCTTCGAGCATTGGATTTTCACAGCAAGAATTGGAGACCGGTGAGATAGGTGTCGGCCTGCAGGCTTTTTTTTCGCGTCCAGCGCACCTGCATCAAGGTGGGAATGCTGAAGGGAATTTCTGAAACGCTGATCTCACAACGCACCAGACAAGATCGCGCCATGGGCTGAGGGCTGACGAGGCAGAGACCACCTTTGCTGACGTTCTGCACTCGTCCTACAACCGCCTTCTCCCTTTCGATCCCTGACCCTAAGGGGTGAACTTCACGAGCTTGCAACTCGAGTAGTTGCGGGAAGCGGGGATATTGCCGACGATCGTGCTCTACGATTCGTTTCACGAGCAGGGATGATTACGCGACTGTGCCATCGCGTAAACTGCTCAAATGGATTAGCCCAGGAAGCCTAACGTCATTGCATCAAGTGGATCGCATCACCCACCCGGGCCGATAACTTTGCCCAGGATGCCCGAACGAGTAGAGACTCCCATCTTCACCATGACTATGCGCAGAAAAGCTTTGACGGTGTTGGGGCTGATTTTCATCCTCGTGGCAATCTCTTTGCTGGTGAGTCCTTGGATAAGAAGCTCTACTGTCTCTTTTTCGCGTTGGGTTAACTCGAAGTCCTGTCCGATTTGCGCCACAGCCATTGTGCCCGAGGAGCATCGTTCTAACAAGAGTGCGGCAACCGGGAGCGTGCCTTTGCCATTGGTATCGACCAGGAAACTTCGACAAAAATACTTCCGCCTGCCAGATTTAAACTCCTTTACGAACTCGAGACCATTCGAGGACTGATGGCTCACAAGACCGGCGCGGATTTTGTCGCCGAGAAACACATCAATTCGCTTGATGCGCTCGGGCAGATTGGGATAGGTGAGGATTCGAATGGCCTCATGATTGGAAGCAACCGGGCCTAACGACTTGTCAAGCAATAGGAATCCGGGTTGTGAACTCACTGAAAACACTGCATTCTCCTCAAT
>WNFC01009931.1_pt1 | contig 11849 bp, 14 predicted proteins | sample 5400541 | NCBI WGS metagenome assembly WNFC01 (sample SAMN13153342, study PRJNA577476) | soil metagenome | isolation source: 120 cm saprolite under Douglas fir tree site 2 hole 2 replicate 1 | place: USA:California | collected 2015-04-18 | reverse complement strand
TTAACCGGAGCGCTATTTGGAATCGCACCCGCGTGGCGTACTTCTCGAATGCGGGTTGCGACCGCGCTCAATTCTGCCGCGCGCACAGCGGCAGGCACGGGAACGCAATCAAGCCAGGTACTATCCAATGCTTTGGTAACGGCACAGGTGGCGCTGTCCCTGATGCTGCTCGTCGGCGCGGGACTGTTCCTCCGCACGCTGCAGAATCTAAGGCACCAGGATTTTGGCTTCAACCGCCGCAACGTCTTGTTGATCGATTTCAACGCGAAGCTTGCGGGATACAAGACCGAACAACTGAGCGGCCTTTACGAGCGGATTCTAACCGGACTCACCACTCTGCCCGGTGTGCGTTCCGCATCACTTTCAGGAACCCGTCCGATGTCGGGCGGTAGCTGGACCTCTCCGATTTTTGTGCAGGGATATTCGCCGGCACCGAATGAAGACATGTCGACCAGGTTCAACCGGGTCTCGCCACAGTATTTCGATACTGTCGGGATTCCCGTTCTCCAAGGCCGGTCTATCGGGCCGCAGGACACCTCAACTTCGATGAAGGCGGTTGTGGTCAACCAAACACTGGCGAAACATTTCTTTCCCAAGGGAGATGCGCTCGGCCATCAGTTCACGATTGCTGATCCCGGTGTTCCGGGGGCGTGGCAGATCATCGGCGTGGTGCGAGACGCGAAGTACAACAATGCGCGGGAACAACCGAAGCGCATGATTTACCTGCCGCTCGAGCAAATGACGGCAGACGATCACTACGCCTATTCGTTGCAAGTTCGAGCCGAGGGCGATCCAGCGGGCATTACGAATGAAGTTCGTGCGGCGATCGCCGAGGTTGATCCTGGCCTGCCGCTCCTCGAGGTCAAGACGATCAGCGAACAGGTCGATCTCTTTATGGAGAACGAACGGCTGATCTCGCAGCTAGCAAGCTTCTTTTCCTTCCTCGCTTTGTCGCTGGCCTGCGTTGGCTTGTACGGGATCATGACTTACAACGTTGTTCGACGCACCAACGAGATTGGTATTCGCATCGCGCTCGGGGCCCAATCAGGAGGCATTCTTTGGATGGTCCTCAGAGAATCCTTGTTGTTGCTAGTGTGTGGTTTCCCGTAGAACAAAATCCTGATAGCGACACGTCACTGATACTACGATCTGCGCTGCCGCCGGGAGACCTTATCCCTCAACTTAGCCGTGTGCTCGCTCAAATGGACCCGAGTTTGCCATTCACGTTCGAGAGTTGGCCGGATGCGCTGGCCTTCGTCTTGTTTCCGACGCGCGTGGCGACAGCCAGCCTGGGTGTAATGGGCTTACTAGCGGCGATGCTTGCGGTGACGGGAATATTTGGAATGGCAATGTACTCAGTCTCGAAGCGCATGAAGGAGCTGGGCATCCGCGTTGCTCTCGGAGTGCAACCGATTCGCCTGATGCGATCAGCATTAGGGCGTCCACTGGGATTGCTGCTGTTGGGCTCAGCCCTCGGCGTGACGTTGGGCGTGATCGCGAGCAAGTTGTTGGCTCAGATTGTTTATGACGCAACACCGCGTGATCCCCTGGTGCTCACTGGAGTAATGGCAGTAATGGCTGCGCTGGGCGCCCTGTTCACATGGATTCCAGCACGGCGCGCTTTAAAGAGACAAAAGAGGGCACTGGGGTGCTTTAGGGCTTGCTGCGTCACGGAGCCAGAATTGTAGTCTCCGGGGATTCCGTGTTGAGCAGAGCAGGAGTCGTGCATGAACCCCACTTCGTAGGCTAACGGGAAACCATCGGGAGTGATCACCAACGCAATCACCAGCTGCAAACAGTCCGTGCGTTGATCGCGACTGTGACCGTACTTGGCTTTGGGGTTCTGTTCCATCGCACCTTCAAAGTACGTGCTGGTCAGGTCATAGAGCAGCACTTCGAAGTCTGCTTGAAACCCACTTCTGGCGCAGCCACAGAAACAGTTCCTGCTTATGTTCCAAAACTCGATCCAGACAGCGATACAAGCGATCTTTCTCGGCCACGGCAAAATCCGTTCCCAGCAGTGCATCCATGGCGGTGCTCAGATACCACTGGTGGTGCACACGAAACTCGCTGCCCGGATCCAGCAGTCGATTCACCACCAGAAGTTGCAACACTTTTTCCCAAGCAACCTCTTCTCGCGATCCCGCCAGGCGAGTGTCCGTAAAGGCCTGTGCGGCCGCACTCCCGCACAGACCGAGAACACCGTTGTTCCTGCTCTTCATCACTCGATGAATTTCCCGAACATTTTTCCGCTTTCGGCCGCGTGTTTATAACTGTCTGGCACCGAACAGACAAAAAGGACAGTATTGAGGAAATTTCTTTCCTCCGATACCATACGTGGCGCAAGAAAAAAATGAGTACATGGGTAATCGCCGTGAGCCGCGAAAGGCAATGGAGGTGTCGGTGCGCATTTTTGGCACCGATTGCGGAGGCCGGATCTTCTCAGAGAACGTGACCACCGTTGATGTAAGCCACAACGGCGCAAAGGTGAGCGGTGTCAAAACCCACCTCAAGCTCGACGAGATCGTCGGCCTGACATATGGGAAAAACAAGGTTCACTTCCGGGTGAAATGGGCGGGCGAACCGGGGTCGCCGAGCGAGGGCCAAATTGGCTTGCTCAACCTGACGCCGGAGAAACCATTGTGGGACTTTGCTCTGCCCTCCGGGGCTACGGATACTTTTAGCTTCGCCACCAAAAACCGACGCAAGTACGCCCGAGTAAAGTGTTCGATCTCCGTCGAAATACATCCTGCGGAGGGGTCCGTGATTTGGGGCAAAGCGTCCGATTTAAGCGAGGGCGGCTGCTTTGTCGAGATGCCGATTCCGTTGAAGGTGGACGCCGACGTTGAAATCGCGTTGTGGCTCGGAGAGACCAAGCGGCGGCTCCAAGGCGAGGTCGTCAGCTCCGCGCCTGGCTTTGGAATCGGAGTTCGTTTCGTAAACGCGTCGCCACAAGACTGCGAGATTTTGCGACGACACATTGTGAACATCACGCAACCGGGCGAAGTTTATTTGGCGCTGGATCCGCAGGAAGCCACGAAACATCATGAAATTGAGCGGGACCCTGCTACCCAGGAATGGTTTTGTGTCAGATGCCTTCGCCGTTCCGATCACGTGACTCAGCAGGACGCCGAACGGGAGCTAAGTCAGTTCGATTGCACCGTGCCGCAGGAAAATGGTGAACAGTCGAATCAGCGGACACCGAACTGAGGCCAAAACCTTTGGCTCCTGCCTCCAGAACCGGTGGGTCCCAAAAAAAGCTGCGCTGCAGCCGGCCCCCAAGTTCGTCATACAGTATGCGCTGCATCGAACATTCCTGCCCAGACGAGTTCGACGGCTCCATTGCCGGCGACCCGTCGTATAGAACGCCATGATCTGTGGACATTGACAGCAGCTTTTGTTGTTGTGCCGGGGAGCTCAGTATTTTAAGAAGGTCAGCGCGATTGCTCTACAGTGTGTCCTGTAGAAAACTAAGGGAGTTTTGTGCTGCGTACGATGGAAAACGGTCGGTGGCTCGCGTCGTCGAGTGGTTCTCCGAAATGCGGCGTCACTTTATTAAAACGCTACACCTCGGAATTGAGCCTTGTAAAACAGACCCCTTTTAGACCCCCAATAAGTGTTCCAAGGTATTCTTTTGCGTACTTCACAGCGCCACTCGTGTCCGTAATTTCAATTGCTTACCAGTTGTAGTTGCACTCATAACCCAAAGGTCGGTGGTTCAAATCCACCCCCGCAACCATTCTTAAGTATTTGATTCTGCAAGTCTTTCCTTCCCAGCATTGGCAAAGTGTAAGAAAAATGTAGGTAAACTTGCCTTTTATGCGTTTTTCGCCCTTCTAGTCGGCCATTTGTGTGGATTTCAGGCCGATGCTAGATTGCGACAATTCGCGAAAAGGATCGAGGGATGATTGCAGTCGAAGGCAGAATCGAAGCCTCACGACCCCCCAGCGGTTGCTGCTCCGGAACTCAAATCCGACAGCACACTCATGACAGTCAAAGTCTATACGCGCCACAGGCGCACATGTCCAAGACGAAACCGCTCAGAGTGGGCAAGATGCAATTGCGTGAAGTGGCTCTACATCTACCGTGACGTCAAATACAAATTGATTAGTGCGAAGACGCGCTGCTGGGAAGGGCCGAGCAGAAAGCGCGAGAGATCCGCGACTCTTTCGATCCTGTTACGCATTACGGCGTCAGCTTGAGGCCAAGGCAAAGGCGTGCAACTCAGAGGTGGAGGTTGCTTTTGCCATCGATCAGTGCATCAAGGAGGTGACAGCTTCGGCGACCTGGACGTGCTCGTAAATAATGCCGGCTACGGTTATGTGCGTCCTGTCGAAGACACGTCACTCGCCGACTTTCGATCGCAGATTGAGACCAACCTATTTGGTGTCATCATCATGACCAAAACCGTGGTCCCCTATTTTCGTTGAGCGCAGGGCCGGACACATCATCCAGGTAACGTCGATCGCAGGACGCATCGGACCCGCAGGGCGCGCACCCTACGCAGCCGCGAAGTTCGGGGTTGAGGGTTTCTCGGAATCGTTGTCCAAAGAGATCGGGCCGCTCGGCGTCAAAGTCACAATCATTGAACCCGGCGGCTTTCGCACAGACTTCGCCGGTTCCTCCACCAAACTGAGTGAAGGCCGCTCGGAGTATGATTCCACCGTCGGCGCTTCGGTGCGCTTCCAGAGAACCTATAACGGGAAACAGCCAGGCAATCCGGCGAGGGCAGCGGCGGTGCTTCTGGGCAGGGAAGTGCTTGCCCGTTACGTGCACGGAAATCGTTTGCCGGCTGCGAAAGCCCCGACGTTTATCCCTGAGGAGTTTCTGAATTCGAATTATCTGCGGTTCCGGATCAGTCCGGATGTGGCAATCGCTATAGGCATGACGGTTTTGGCTCCGGGTGACAAATTGGCCGGCCAGTCGACGGAGATGATTGCCAGCAGGCAACCCAATGCGGAGGAGATGGATGCCTACGAGCGAGTATTGGGGGACGCCATGACCGGAGACGCAACTCTGTTTGCGCGGGAAGACTACGTGGAAGAAGCATGGCGAATTGTTGATCCCGTACTGCAAAAGGTCACAGCGGGTTACGCTTACGAGCCAGGTAGCTGGGGCCCCAATGAAATTGAGCGAGTGGCGCCGCCCGGAGGCTGGCAGAATCCGGTTCTCGCACACGAAACGTCAGCAGTATCTGGCCAGGCTGCCTGAATTTCGGAGGCGGAGAAGTGGCGATGAAGATGGAAGTATTTTCCGACGACGAATCTACCGCGCGAGCGGCCGCGAAGTTTATTGCCGCGGAAGTCGCTGCCGCGGTCTCTGCACGCGGTAAGTTCGTGATGGCCGTCAGCGGGGGTCGAACCCCTTGGATCATGCTACGTGCGCTGGGCAATGAAAAGGTTCCGTGGGAGCACATCCACATAGTGCAAGTGGACGAACGCGTCGCCCCGGCAGGGCACCCGGACAGAAATCTCGCGCATCTTCAAGAAACTCTGCTGGACCACTCGCCGATTCGTCCTGAACAGATCCATGCCATGCCTGTAGAATCTCCCGATCTGAAAGCTGCAGCCAGGCAGTATGCCTCGACCCTGGTCGAAATCGCTGGCTCACCGGCAACGCTGGATCTGGTCCACCTCGGCTTGGGGCCAGACGGACACACCGCCTCTCTGGTGCCTGGGGAGCCCGTGCTCGATCTCACTGACGTTGATGTGGCTATGACTGGCGTGTATCAAGGAAGGCGGCGAATGACACTGACGTATCCGATTATCAATCGTGCGCACCGTATCTTGTGGCTGGTGACCGGTAATGAGAAAGCAGGCATGCTACTCCGTCTGCGCAAGGGCGATCCCTTAATTCCGGCGGGTCGGGTTCGCCAGGATCAGGCTATGATTTTCGCTGATCGTGCGGCCGCGGGTGATCTGGCAGCCCAGTGGTGATCGGCCAATGTAGGGGACCTGAGGCAATTCCCCTCGCCAGATTCGCATCTGACGAACTCCTGTCATAGCGAGGAAGCGATGCGCTATTTTCCGTCGGCCCGAATTACCGGTTACGGGCAGTTTGCGCCCTTCGAGCAAATGAGTGCCGAGGATTTCCAGGCTGTCATTGACACATGCTTCTACGATGTGGTGTACACCACACGCGCCGCCGTGCCAGTGATGCGCAGGCAGAGGTACGGCCACATCTTTCAGGTGTCTTCGGCCGGTGGCCGCCTGGCGGTTCCCGGTAATACGCCGTATCACGCCGCCAAATGGGCTGTAGGCGGTTTCAGCGACGCTCTGGCGATAGGGTCGCACCTTTCGGAGTCAAGGTTTGCACGCTGGAGCCGGGAGGCATTCGGACCAACTGGATGTGCCGAGCAGGACAGAACGTGCCGGACCTGTTGCCGGACTATGAAGCCTCGGTCGGTCCGCTACTAAAAGTAGTGCGAGGCCTCGAAGGCCGTCAGGAAGGCGATCCACGGAAGGTCGCCAACGTAATTGTGCAACTGGCGAATAGCGACGAGGTACCGGGGCGGCTTATCCTCGGTGTAGATGCGGAGAAGCGGGTGCGACAGGCGGAAGCTGCGCGTGCGAGGGAAGCCGAGAAATGGCGACATCTCACTGTTTCAACGGTTTTTGAAGATGGACGCTTCGATAGCCGATTGTATACGGCAAATAGCGGATCGATTCCCTGAGTTGCTAAATCATTAGCTCAGCCTCCGGATCGCCAGTTTGAAGCCCGCGCCGAGTCCTGACACTATCGACATTGTTTCAAGGCGTAAGGAAAGCGTGATGTCGGTGCAGCAGTGGCATGGAAAAGACGAGCCGGCTCAAAACGGAAAGTGTAAAAAAAGTGTAAGAAAGAATCGCCTTTTTTGCCAATTGTGCCAATTTCGCGTATCGACGAATCAATAACTTACGTGGAATTAAGGCGGGACTGGGGAACAAATCCACCCCCCGCAACCAAACTTTCCTAATCGTTCCAAAGCGCAATGAACTCCTGAGCAGTGGCCTGAACAATAAGTTGTTAAGCTGCCTTCTCATCGCTGTTGGGACTGCCAACTAAATCTTGTCGGAGTTGCTCCATTTGTGTCGCCGCCTCCTTTATTCGCTCAGCATATTCGTGGCCTTGTCGAGGCAGAAATCCTCCGTAATTTTGCAGCAGCAGGCGGGCGTTCGTCTCGATGGCAGAAGTCTTAGAGCGGGCTTGGTTGGAAAGAGCAGACGTTAGTTTTTCCAGCTGCAAATCGCGCACGGCTAGCGCTTGCCTACTTTCGGCAGCTTCCCTTTCAAGCAATTGCCCATGGTAGCGAGTGAGTCCAAATAGACATGCCGTGAGCGCGAGCAGACATAAGTTGGCAACAATGATTTCCACCAACGCCTTCCTTAATCTAGCATTCCTCTCTTTGTCCAATCTCGCGAAGCTGCCGCTCTCTGCCAAGGACAGCGAAGACAGAAGCCCGCGAGCTTTATCCATGTACGCCATACCTTCGTTCGAATCCACCAGCATGAATGCGCGGTGGCGATACCCCTGTTGGCGCAAATTGATAGTGCGCTCCATCTCCGCTTGCTTTGAGCTAGCCAAAGACTCGAGCTGCGACTCCAGTGACCGTTCGCGCTCCGCCCGATTCGCTAACCCTACGCGAAGGCTAGCAAAATCGGTCGCGATCCTGTTCTTGGCGTCGGTATAGGGCTGCAAGTAGGAAGCGTCCCCGGTTAGTAGGTATCCGCGCTGGCCGGCTTCCATATCGGTCAAATCCCTCAGAACAGCGGAGATGTCCGTCTGGATCATGGAGCTTTCCAATCTGAGCGCCGCAATTTTCTGCATCTGCTTTAAGTGGTTGATCGCAAGAAACGCATTCGATGCCATGAAGGCGAGTAGCGCAGGAGCCCCCACCTGCAGCACAGCTTTTCGAATCTTCTTATTAATTGTGCCGTCCTTCCAAGGGGGCATTTGGGGATTCATCGTAAAGATTCTCCTCTGCGGCAACAGCATTCACGAGCGCTCAGAATCTTACACTTAGTTCTAAGCTGGCAGAAGATGAAAATCAGCTGCCGGCCAGTTATGGACTGCCGACGCTTGCCTTGAATGCGCAACGAACTGATCAACTGACGTCGATGACCCCATCACCAGAGCTGCTAGCGATCCGCGTTCATGAGTTAGCAACCCAGACCCAATCACTCGCCTCAAACTCCAGTTCGCACGCCGATAAAATGCGGCAGGTGGTCGTGGCTTCCCGCTCGTCCAACAAAATGCGGAAACCCATAGTGCTTGCGGCGTTGGCAATGGTGGTGATTCTTACTGCGGCCGTCATCTTCCTGGCGTGGCGGTGGCCGTTCACCCGTGAAGCGGTCTTGAAGGACTTGGAAGAGGCGAGCATGAGTAAGGTGGACATTGGCGCCTTTCATGGCACGTACTTCCCTCGTCCGGGGTGCGTTCTCGAACGCATCACTTTCCAGCACAATCCCCAGGCGGGATCGCCGCCGCTCATCACCATTCAAAGGCTAAGAGTTGAGAGTGGCCTTTCCGGCCTTTTCACTAAGCACATGAGGCGCATTCGCGCGGAGGGTCTGCGCATCCTGATACCTCCTCGGGGTTCAGGTGAACGCTTTCAAACGCCTAAGAGATCGACTTTCGTGATCGACGACCTAATCGCAGACGGAGCAATTCTCGAAATCAAATCACGCGATGCGCAGAAACAACCGCTACAGTTTTCGTTTCACAACTTTGTGATCAGCAACGTCGGAAGTGGTGGGCCGGCGTCATTTCAGGCCAAGCTTTCCAACCCCGATCCTCCCGGCGAAATCACCACCACGGGCAAATTCGGCCCCTGGAACCCGGATGACGTGGGCAAAGTTACAGTGTCCGGAGACTACCTGTTCCAACAGGCGGACCTGGGCGTGTTCCACGGCATCGCCGGCCTACTCTCTTCTTCCGGCAAGTTCTCCGGCACAATCAATCGCATAGAGGTTCAGGGCCTGACCGATGTCCCGAGCTTCACGGTGACTTCAAGCTCACACCACGTGCAATTGAAAACTCAATTCCATGCAGTTGTGAACGGCGAGAATGGCGACACGTTTCTGCAGCAAGTGGTTGCAACTCTCTGGAAAACTACAGTGTGGTCGCAAGGCGGTGTGGCGGGAACCTCCGGGCAACCAGGCAAAACCACCTCGGTCGAATTGGCGGCAAAGGATGGGAGAATCCAGGATCTTCTGCTGCTGTTTGCACGCTCGGACCGCGCGCCGATGTCTGGGACAGTTAGTTTCCATGCCAAGGTCTCCATCCCGCCGGGAAAACGTGCGTTCCTTGAGAAAGTCGAATTACAGGGAGATTTCGGAATAGACGCCGGCAGCTTCACAAAATTTGCAACCCAGGAGGGAGTAAACCACCTCAGCCAGGGCGCGCGCAGTGACGAAAATGCTCACAAAACAGAACAGGAACAAAATGATCCTGAGACTGTGCTTTCGGATTTGAAAGGGCATGTTCTGCTCAAAGACGGTAGCGCCAGGTTTTCTAATCTTTCATTCAGTGTTCCTGGCGCCGTGGCGCAAATGCAGGGAACTTACAATCTAATCACCGAGAAGATTAATTTGCGCGGGACTCTGAGGACCGACTCCGCGCCTTCCAACACGAAGCAAGGAATGAAGGGCCTGCTTTTGAAGGTGCTGGATCCTTTCTTCAAGAAAAAACGTGCCGGTTACATCATGCCGATCAAGATCACAGGCACCTACGAGCATCCTTCATTCGGGCTGGACTTGGGTGGCCGGGACGATAAAGCAGCTCGCAAGGAGAGCGCACGCGCATCTCAACTCCTGAAGGGCGCGAAGCATTGATTTGGGTTTGAGAAGCCAATTCAGCACAATCGGCGCAGGCTGACGTTTTGTATCATCGAAACGATCCTCGTGGTGCGCGTGTATCACGAATCAGGTCAGACGCACCGACAACCGTGGCGAATCTGTGCAAGACTGATAACATAGCGACTACAAAACGTGATGCCAAACTCCACCGCCCAAGCCCTGAGGTCCAAACTCGGAGACTATTACAAGCTCACTAAGCCCGAAGTGAACCTGCTGATTCTCATGACCACGTCCGCGGGCTATTATCTTGCGTGTCCTGCGCCCTTGCGGGTCGGCGGCTTGGTCAACACCCTCATCGGCACGCTGCTGGTTGCTAGCGGGACCGCAACTCTAAATCAGTGGATGGAACGCGTTTGGGATGGTCAGATGCGCCGAACCGCCTCTCGTCCGCTGCCTGCTGGTAGGCTGACTGGCGGCGAGGCGTTTGTGTTCGGCATTCTGCTGAGCATTGCGGGAGGGTTCTATCTGCTGGTGGCAGTCAATGCGTTGTCGGCATTGCTGGCGGTTTCGACTTTGCTCTCCTATCTACTCATCTATACCCCACTCAAGCGGAAGACGCCGCTCTGCACGCTGCTGGGCGCTTTCCCGGGCGCCATGCCCACGCTGATCGGTTGGGCAGCAGCTTCAGCCAGCATCAACCGGCAAGCCTGGTTTCTCTTTGCCATTCTCTTTCTTTGGCAGTTTCCCCATTTTCTCGCGATCGCGCTGATGTATCGCGAAGACTACAGCCAAGCTGGCTACCGCATGCTGCCCGACTTCGATCGTGATGCGCGCTTTACCCACGTGGAAATTGTAGGTTTTGCCGTGCTCCTGGTGCTGGCTACAATGTTGCCGATAGTAGATCGCCCTGGCTCGTGGTATTGGGTTGGTATGTGCATAGCAGGAGCGTTCCTGCTCTATCACGTGAGTATGCTGGCGACATCAAATTCGAAAGTCCTGGCCAGCCGTCTCCTTCATGCATCTGTTCTCTATCTGCCTGTGGTTCTTGGAATCATGGTTGCCTGGAAGGCGTGAAGTTTAGCGGTTGCCATACGGGCTTTCATTCCGCAGAGCTGGTCTAAATCACAATTGATAAAGCCATGGTCAAGAGCAGCGCCACCACGGAAATGATGGTTTCGCAGACCGACCAGGTCTTCATGGTTTGAGCAACGCTCATATTGAAATATTCCTTGACCAGCCAGAAACCTCCATCGTTGACATGCGAGAAAACCAGGGATCCGGCTCCGGTGGCGATCGTCAGCAGTTCAGGACGGACTCCGGTGTGGATTGCAATAGGGGCAACAATTCCGGCTGCCATGGTCATCGCAACGGTGGCTGATCCGGTGGCGAGGCGCACCAGGGCGGCTACCAACCAAGCCGAGAACAGGATTGATATGTGGGCACGCAGGGCGAGATCAATGATGGCTTGAGATGTGCCACTGTCCTGCAGGACACGGCCAAGGCCTCCGCCAGCGCCAATGAGCAGCGTGATTGTAGCGGTGGGGGCCAGACACTCGTCCGTAAATTTCAAAATTGCCTCCCGCGTAAAACCACGCATTTTCCCGAGCGTGATGAAGCTCACGATGACCGCTATCAGCAGCGCAATATCGGCGCTTCCGAGCAGCAGAATGGTTGCTACGGTCAAACTAAAGCTAGGCAGGTCGTGCTTCGGAGTGTCATCAATAAATTGCGCGGCGATCGGGTTATGGCCTTCGAGTCGAATGTGAGGCGCAATAAAGCCGGTATACAGAGGTCCGGCAACAATGGCGGTCGGAATACCGACCAGCAGAGCGTAGAGAACCGTGCGTCCGACGTCGGCGTTGTAAGCGGTGACCGCGAGCATGGCGGCCGGATGGGGTGGCACTAGGCCGTGGACCACGGAGAGGCCGGCGACCATGGGCAGCCCCACCACAACTAGTGACGTACCTGTGCGCCTGGCTACATTAAACGCAATTGGCACCAGAAGAACGAATCCCACTTCAAAAAATACTGGCAGTCCGACAATGAAGCCGACCACCACCATGGCCCAAGCCA
>WNFC01007695.1_pt1 | contig 11851 bp, 10 predicted proteins | sample 5400541 | NCBI WGS metagenome assembly WNFC01 (sample SAMN13153342, study PRJNA577476) | soil metagenome | isolation source: 120 cm saprolite under Douglas fir tree site 2 hole 2 replicate 1 | place: USA:California | collected 2015-04-18 | reverse complement strand
ATGCGCTGGTGCATCTCGGCTGCGCGCCGGCCGAGATCACTTGGCGCGCCGGCGTCGACGTGCTGTCCTTCGGGGCGACCAAGAACGGCGCCGCTGCCGCCGAGGCGGTGATCTTCTTCGATCCGGCAAAGGCCGCCGATTTCGCCTTTCGTCGCAAGCGGGGCGGCCATCTCTTCTCCAAGATGCGCTTCCTCAGCGCCCAGCTCGATGCCTATCTCGCCAACGATCTTTGGCTGCGCAATGCGCACCATGCCAACGCTATGGCGGCGCGCCTCGCCGCCGGGCTGGCGCAGCTTCCCACCATGCGGCTGCGTCATCCGGTCGAGGCCAACGAGATTTTCGTCGAGATGCCTGACGCGGTGATCGAGGCGCTGTTCGCCCGTGACTTTCACTTCTATCGCTGGGACGGGCCGCGGGGAAATTGCGTGCGGCTGGTCACCGCATTCGACACCGCGCCGGCCGACGTGGATGCCTTTCTGGTCACCGCGCGCGGCGTCAACAGCGCGGAATAGTGTTCGCCTTCGGCGCTGGCGCCGGCAGTTAACGAGTCGGTAAGGAAAAAGTTTTGTACCGGCCAAAATAATCCTTGCATCCCGGGGGGATGAGCGTATTTATCGAATCGTTGACGCATCGCACGTGCCTATGGCCCTTGGTGGTTATGCAACGACGTAACGCGTCTCTTTTGGAAGATCCGGTCTAGTGGGCCGGTCCCGAGAGGGAGGTCGATATGGTTGCAATACGACGCAGGGCCGTCATGCCCTGCACCGATGCCTGTCCCCGGCGAGTCCCGGCGGCCCGCGGTAGGGGCCGTAAAACGGTAGAGCCGAGTAGTTTGGCCTAATCCCTAAATAGTCACTCCGGCTTAGCGGTGTACCCGCATGACCGGTCTTCAATGCCGTTCCTTTGGCCTCCCTCGCGGCGGCCACGGAGGATGCGACAATGGCCAAGACTCGCTCTAATTCCGCCGTCCGTTTGAAGCTCGTCCCGCGATCGAAGCATGTCTCGGGCCCGAAGCTCGTCACCGACAATGTCGTGCGCGTCGAGTGCGCGAACGATCGCGAGCTCAATCCCAAGATCGCCCGCTTCTTCGCCGAGCGGCAGCCGGAAACGCCTTGCCTCGTCGTCGATCTCGACGTCGTCGCGCGCAGCTATCAATCGCTGCGCTGGCACCTGCCGCTCGCCAAGGTGTTTTACGCCGTGAAGGCCAATCCGGCGCCGGAGATCATCGGCCGGCTGCGCGGGCTGGGCGCGAATTTCGACGTCGCCAGCCGGGCCGAGATCGAGCTCTGCCTCGCCCAAGGGGCGACGAGCGAGCGGATGTCGTTCGGCAACACCATGAAGAAGGAGCGCGACATCGCCTATGCCTACGAGCAGGGCATCCGCCTCTTCGCCTTCGACAGCGCGAGCGAGCTGGAGAAGCTCGGCCGCGCCGCCCCCGGCGCGCGCGTCTTCTGCCGCATCCTGGTCGATTGCGCCGGCGCCGAATGGCCGTTGTCGCGCAAGTTCGGCTGCACGCCGGAGATGGCGGTCGATCTCCTCTATCAAGCACGCGAGCTTGGCCTCGAGCCCTATGGCGTGTCGTTCCACGTCGGCTCGCAGCAGACCGATCTGGCGCAATGGGACAGCGCCATCGGTCGCGCCGCGCGCATATTCTCGCGGCTCGCCAAGGATGGCATCGAGCTGCGCATGGTCAATATCGGCGGCGGCTTTCCGGCACGCTACAACACGGGCGTGCCCGGCATGGCGCGCTATGCCGGTGCCGTCATGTCGGCGCTCACCCGTCATTTCGGCACGGCTCTGCCGGAGATCATCGTCGAGCCGGGCCGCTCGATCGTCGGCGATGCCGGAATCATCCAGAGCGAGGTCGTGTTGATCTCGCGGAAGGGCTACGACGAGGAAAAGCGTTGGGTCTATCTCGACGTCGGCAAGTTCACCGGCCTCGCCGAGACGATGGACGAAAGCATCAAGTACCGGATCAAGGCGCCTTGCGGCGGTGTGGTCGGTCCGACGGTCATCGCCGGTCCGACCTGCGACAGCGCAGACATCCTCTACGAGAAGACCGAGTATCAGCTCCCGCTCGATCTCAAGGTCGGCGACAAGGTCGAGATCCTGTCGACCGGTGCCTATACGTCGAGCTACTCGTCGGTCGGCTTCAACGGCTTCGCACCGCTCAAGACCTACTGCATCTGAGCGCCCGGCACGATGCGAATGCCCTCCCCCGTGTGGGGAGGGCTATCGCATTTTATGCTCTGCCCTGCTTGGCGCCTTATCGTCATGACCGGGCTTGACCCGGTCATCCACGGAAATGTAGCCGCGCCTGAAGACGTGGATGGCCGGATCAAGTCCGGCTCTCGCAGGAACGGAGTTCCTGCTGCCGCCAGCGGTTTCGCAGAAACCGCGAGAGGCCATGACGAAAAACGAGTGACCTAGGCAAATGCCTTGCGGGAGGATTAGGGCGAGGAGTGCTCGCAGCTTCGATGATGCCGGGTGAGAATACGTGTTGCGCGATTCTTGATGCGCTGCGCGCGCGTCCCCCCACCCTTCCTCTCCCGCAAGGGGGGAGGGGCTGAACATAAAATGGTAAGCGGGATCGGCCAGGTCGCCTTGGGCGAGCATTCCCGGTGACGGCGGCAGGCCCGAGATCTCGCTGAGCAATTTATTCTGCATGGCGGTGGCGAAGGAGGCGAATGACTCCGCCCGCAGCAGGAACGCGCCGGGGCCGCCGATGACGTATTCATCGTAATAGCCCTCCAGCCAAGGCTCGCTCGCGAGGATGGCGAGACCGTTGATGGTGATGCCGGCGGCGACCAGCTCGTCGCGCACCTCGCGCACCGGCGGTCCGATATTGGCGATGCCGTCGCCCGACAGGTCGATCAGCCTGCGATCGGCGGGAGCCGGGGCGGCGTCGAGCAGCCGGCGCGCCGCGCGCAGCGCGTCGCCGATCGCCGTCAGCCCGTCGGAGCTGCGCTGCGAGGCGCGCACTTTGCGGGCGAACGCCGCGGCGCTCGCCGCATCGCCGACCCGGCTCCAATCGACCGTGACCACCTGCTTGTCGCGATCCGACCATTCGAGCACGGCGACCTCGATCGCGCCGGTTCGTCCCGCGGAGAGCGCGGCGGCGAGGAGCGGGCTCTCGAAGGCGCGTGCGATCCCTTCGTGCTGCAGGACGTACTCGTCGTCATCGACGCTCTCCGAGACGTCGACCGCCATGACGAGCGCGAGGTCGACCGGCTGCGCCGCTTCCGGCCGCACGGGCCCGACCGCGAGCAGCAAGACGAGACCGAGAACGAGACCTCCGACGATCGGCCGCACCGGATCGTCATGCCGCTCCATTGCGGCGCTTTCGCGGCGATGCCCTCCGACCCGGGAATCGAGCTGCCAAGCTCAAGATCTCCAAGATCGGCAACTCCGCTGGTCTGCTCCTGCCGCGCGAAGCGCTCGCCAAGCTGCGCGTCGAGCAGGGCGACAGCGTTTTCCTGACCGAGATGCCGGACGGATACCGCATCACGCCCTACGATCCCGAATTCGAGCGTCAGATGACGCTCGCTCGCAAAGTCATGAAGAAGCGGCGGAACGTGCTGCGCGAACTCGCGCGGTGAGTCCGGCCTGGCGGTGGGTCGGCGAAGCGGTCGTCCTCGCCATTCATGACGCGCAATTGGCCGAGCATGGCGGGCGGGCGGGGATACAGGATATCGGCCTCCTGCGCGCCGCCCTCGCCCGGCCGATCAATCGCGCCGCCTATGAGGATGTAGGCTCGGTGGACGCGGCTGCTCTGGCCGCCGCCTACTGTTTCGCCATCGCGCGCGACCATCCATTTGTCGACGGCAATAGGCGCACCGCTTTAGTGGTGGCGGAGCTGTTCCTTCTCGACAACGGATTTGAGCTCATCGCCGAGGATGCCGACACTCTTGCTTCCGTGCTGACCCTCTCCGAGGGCACCATCGCCGAAGACGCATTCGCCGATTTTCTGCGCTTGCATCTGATTCCCAAGCCAGGAGGATGAAAGCTCGCCCGCGCTGCCGGCCTTACCGTCCCCCATCCGCCACCTGCGCCTTCCCGACATAGGTCGGGAACTCCCCATGCTTGCGATACTCCGCGTGATAGCGGGCCACCTTGTCCTCGTCGACGGCGACGCCGAGCCCGGGCTTGTCGATGCGGCCCCAGCGCGGGCCATCGGCGATCGGGATGCGCTCGGCGAGGATGTCGTCCGCCATCATCTGCGCCGTCTGCTGGTGGCCGAGACAGGCGTTGGGCGCGGCGAGCATCGCGTGCTGGCCGGCGGCGGCGGTGAGGCCGAGCTCGCCGTGGGTGTGCTTGCAGACGAGCCAGCCCTCGAGATGCGCCATCCAGTTGAGCGCATGGAAGCGCAGCAGCGAGCCCACCCAGTATGCGCTGTAGCAGAGATAGTCGCCGCAGCGGCTCTTGATGACGCGGTAGGCGTCGGCCTCGCGCCATAGCCCCTCGTTGACGCAGAGCGGAACGGCGACGCGGGACTGCAGGTCGCGCATGTTCTCGACCGGGTCGATGCGCACCGGCGCTTCGACGAAGTCGAGGGTGAACTTCGCGTGCCAGCGCTCGAGGAGGCGGACGGCCTGCGGCATCGACCACGCCTGGTTGACGTCGATGCGAATCTTGCCGGCGGCGCCGATGCCATCGCGCAGCGCCTCGAGCATCGCCTCCTCGCGCCCCTCGTCGACCCCCGCCTTGATGTAATAGACGGAATAGCCGCGAGTGACGCCGTCGGCGGCCTGCCGGGCGATCTCCGCCGGGCTGCCCCATTCCATGTAGTAGAAATAGTCGACCTCCTCGCGCAGCGCTCCGCCGAGCAGGCGGTAGAGCGGCTCGCCGCAGGCCTTTCCGCAGACGTCCCACAGCGCCATGTCGATCCCGGCATAGGCGAAGTTGGCGGTCATCGGCTGGAAGGCCCAGACGGCGTGGACCGCGAGGTCGCGGTGGATCGCCTCCTTGTCCCAGGCGCTGCGCCCGATGACGACCGGCGCCATGGCGTTGACCGCGCTCTCGATCCCCGGCACGTCGGCGGCGCGCGTGCACTCGCCCCAGCCGACGAGCCCGTCCTCGGTGGTGACCTTGACGAGCACGTCGGCGACGCCGCCGCGCGCGATCAGCGAAGAGGTCTCGACGCGCTTATAGGGGATGCGGACGGGGATGGCTTCGAGCTTGGCGATCTTCATGCGGTGGTCCCTCCTTTGACATCAGCCACGGCGCCCCAGCCGCGCCTCCATGAAGCGGACGGCGAGGGAGAGCGGATAGCTCATGGCGAAATAGAGCATGGCGGCGAGGACGAAGACGGCCATCGGCTCGAAGCTAGATGAGGCGAGGTCCTTCGCCCGCAGCATGAGCTCGGGCGCGGCGATCAGCGAGCAGACCGCGGTGTCCTTGAGGAGGCCGATCGCATAGTTGCCGACCGGCGGCAGGACGATGCGCATCGCCTGCGGCAGGATGATGTAGGCCATCGCCTTGGCCGGCGTCATGCCGAGCGAGAGGGCTGCCTCGGTCTGGCCCTTGTGCAGGGCCTCGATACCGGAGCGGAAGACCTCGGCGAGGATGGCACCTCCTTGGATGCCGAGGCCGATCACCGCGGCGCTGAAGCCGGAGAGCGCCACTAAGGCGACGCCGGGCATGAGCTGCGGCGGCACGAAATAGACGATGTAGAGGATGACGAGCGCCGGCAAGCCTCGCGCGATCTCGACATAGGCGCCGGAGAAGGCGCGCAGCAGCCCGACCGAGGAGGTCCGGCACATCGCGAAGACCAGGCCGAGGACGAGAGCGAGGAGGAACGAGACGGCGGCAAGCTTCAGCGTGCCGAGGCAAGCATCAAGCATCTCGGGCAACCAATCGCGGTAGTTCTCAGCATAGATCGCCGGCAGCTTCAGCACGGCTGACTCTCCGCCGCGGCGTGTCGTGGGGCGACGATGCTCAGTGCCACGCCCGCCGTGCCCGTTCGAGCGCCGCGACGAAGCGCGACAGCGGGATGGTCATGCAGAGATAGAGCGCCGCCGCCATCAGGTAGATATGCATGCTCTGCAGCGTCTCGGTGACGAGGTTGCGCGCAAAGAACATGATCTCGGGCGCGGCGACGACCGAGACGAGGGCAGTGTCCTTCAGCAGCGAGATCGCGACGTTGGTGATCGGCGGCAGCATGGTGCGGATGGCCTGCGGCAGGACGATGTAGCGCATCGCCCCCAGCGGCGTCATGCCGAGGGTCAGCGCCGCCTCCATCTGGCCGCGATGGATCGCCTCGATCCCGGCGCGGTAGATCTCGGCGAGATAGGCGGCGCCGTTGATGCCGAGGCCGACGATGGCGGCCTGCAGCGGCGAGGGTCGCAGCCCGACGTCGGGCAGGCCGAAATAGATGACGAAGAGCTGGACGAGCGCCGGGGTGCCGCGGATGAACTCGATATAGGCAATTGCCGGCCAGCGTAGCAGGTGCAGCCGCGACAGGCGCATAAGGGCGATGACGAGACCGAAGCCAAGCGCGAAGACCATCGCGCCGGCCGCCACGGTGAGCGTCGTCTCGAGCCCGCCCAGGAGGGTGGCGAGGAAATAGGGACCCTTCTGCGCGAGGACCTGCCAGAACCGCTCCATTCCCGGTCGCCTCCCTCACCGCTCCTGGATCCGGCTGAGGAAGACCTTGGTCCGCGGATGCTGCGAGCGATATAGGATCTCGCCGGGCGGTCCCGCCTCGACGATCCGCCCCTCGTCCATGAAGACAACTCGGTCGGAGACCTCGCCGGCAAACTGGATCTCGTGGGTGACGATGACCATGGTGTGCCCCTCCTCGGCGAGCTGCCGCATGACGCGAAGCACTTCGCCGATCAGCTCCGGATCGAGCGCCGAGGTCGCCTCGTCGAACAGCATCAGCTTCGGCTGCATGGCGAGCACGCGGGCGATGGCGACGCGCTGCTGCTGCCCGCCGGAGAGGCGCTCGGGATAATCACCGAGCTTGTGGCCAAGGCCGACCTTCTCGAGCATCTTGCGGCCGACCTCCTCGGCCTCGACGCGCGTCAGGCCGAGCACCTTGCGCGGCGCGATCGTCACGTTCTCGAGCGCGGTCAGATGCGGGAAGAGGTTGAAGCGCTGGAAGACGAAGCCGATCTCCCGGCGCTCCTCGGCGAGCTCTCGGTCGCTGAGATGGACGTAGCCGCCGTGGCTCGGCCGCACGCCGATCAGCTTGCCGTCGATATGGATCTCGCCGGCGTTCGGCTTCTCGAGATAGTTGATGCAGCGCAAGAGCGTCGTCTTGCCGGAGCCGCTCGGCCCGATGATCGACACCGTCTCGCCGCGCATGACCTCGAGGTCTATGCCGGCGAGCACCTCATGCTCGCCGAAGCGCTTGCGGAGCCGGACAATGCGCAGCAGCGGCTCCATTCGCGCTCCCTAGCACCGTCTCCCGCGGCCATGGCGATCCGGTCGCCGCCGGAAGACCACCGGTGCCGCACGGCGCCGGTGGTCTTCTGCTCCATCGCCTATTTGAAGCAATGATCGGCCGTCGGCGACGCATAGTCCGCCTTGCGGTCGACGCCGACGCGCGGGTTCTTCGGCGGCGGAATGAACCACGACTTGTCGCCGAGGCCGTAATTGGCCATCGTCTTGACGTTGGTGCATTCCTTCCAGATATCGCGAATCACTGCGTTCATCGCCTCGGCGAGTTCCGGCTCGTCCTTGTTGACGCCGAAGATCACGTTGTATTTGGTCGACATGATCGGATACTTGTCGGGCTCGGGGTCAAGCGCGACCTGGTGGAGCTTCCACTCGGGGTGCTCTTTGATCGCATATTGCATGAGGGGTGGGTCGAGGATCGCCATATCGATGCGGCCGGCGACCAGGTCCTGCATCACGCCGTCCGAGGTGTCGTAGAGCTTGACCTCGCCGATCCCGTCGACCTTCTTCAGCTCAGGGACCAGGGTGAAGCCGGTGACGGTGGCGACCGAGTGCCCCTTCATGTCGGCGAAGGTGTGCCAATTGTGCTCGCTCTTCTGCGCCAGCAAGGTTCCGAAATAGTAGATTGGCTCGGTCAGGTTCATGATCTTGGTGCGCGGCTCGATCCAGCCCATCGCGCCGTGCATCACGTCGACCTTCCCCTGCTTGGTCGACTCGATCTCGGCGGCCCAGTCCATCTGCTGCACGACCGGCTCGAGCCCGAGCTTCGTCGCGATATAGACCATGAGCTCGCCGTCGGTGCCACCGAGCTTGCCGTCCTTGAGCTGGGTCATCGGCATGTCGCCGTTCATGGCGATCGTCAGCTTTCCTGGCTGGATGGTTTTCGGTGACTCGCCGCTCGCCGAGGGGATGAAGCCGCCCGCGATGAGCAGCGTGGTGGCAACGAACGCAGATTTCACTCGTGGGCATGTCATTGTTTCCTCCCACTCGCTATGCGTCAGCAAGATCGAGCGAACCCATCGGTTCGCCGTCTGCCATTCGACTTTCGGTCCTTCCTTGAAGCGAGTCAATCAGACCCATCAAACAGTTGTGTCTCCGCTTGAATTTCGGCTTTCGGTCCCATTACCGAAGTTACTACCTGCCAATGGAGTATTATATCCTGGCCGGCGCGATGTACCTGGTGATGGCGTGGCCGTTGATGCATGGCGTGCGACGGCTGGAGCGATATTTCGGGCGCGCGCGCCTGCAGGAGAACCGGTTATGATCGAGCACGGAATTCCCGGACGGGTCGATGCCGTCGTTATCGGCGCGGGGGCGCTCGGGGCGTCCACCGCGTACCACCTTGTCAAGGCCGGGATGTCGGTGGCGTTGCTGGACAAGGCGGAGTTGGCCTCGCAGACCTCGCCGCGGGCAGCGGGGCTGAGCGGCCAGCTGCGCTCCGACGAGGCGATGACACGCATCGCGGCGCGGGGCATCAGCAAGATCGAGACGTTCGCCGCCGATACCGGCGAGCCGCTGGTGTTTTTCCAGCCCGGCAGCCTCAAGATCGCCCGCCGCCCCGAGCACGAGGCGCAGCTGCATGAGGAGGTAGCGCGGGGCAAGCGGCTCGGTCTCGACGTGGCGCTCATCACGCCGCAGGACGCGCAACGCCTGATGCCGTATCTGACGACCAATGGCGTTCGCGCGGCTATGCACGTGCGCGGCGACATCTATCTCGAGCCGGTGCAGGTTCCCGCCGGATATGCGCGGGCGAGCGGGCGGCTGGGCGCGGCCTTGCTACCATGCACGCCGGTCGAAGAGATCGTCGCCGAGGGCGGCGCGGTCGCGGGCGTGCGCACGCCACGCGGGGAAATCCGCGCGCGCGTCGTGGTCGATGCAGCGGGGGCTTGGCTGCGGCGGGTGGCGGCGCTGGGGGGATCGACGGTGAAGCTGGTGCCGACGCGGCATCAGTTAATGATCACGGTGCCGTTGCCGGGGGTGCGACCGGACCAGCCGATCACGCGCATCATCGACGCCAATGTCTATGTGCGCCCGGACAAGGGCGGGCTGATGCTGGGCGGCTACGAGCCTGATCCCGTACAATACGATATGGGCGCCCTGCCGGCGGCTTTCGGCATCGACGACATGCCGCTCGATGTGTCCGTGCTACGGCGGCTGGCCGAAAGCGTGGCCGCGCAGTTCCCGATCTTTCGCGATATCGCCTTGCAGGAACACCGCGGCGGGCTGCCTACGATGACCGCGGACGGCGAGCACGTGGTGGGTCCGGCGCCCGGAATTTCGGGGCTCTACGTGATCGGCGGATGCTGCGTCGGTGGGCTGACGACCGCGCCGGCGCTTGGCGAGTTGCTGGCGGAATGGATCACCCAGGGACAAGCCTCGCCGGACCTGTCGCTCATGGCGCCGGATCGCATGGCGACCGGAATTGCGGAGGACAAGCTGCGCGAGCTCTGCCGGTTGCAGTACGCACATCACTATTGGTCACCGGAGACAATGCCGTCGGAGGTAGCGTCGTAAGCTGGCAGAGGCAGTGAGCGGGGCTAGCCCGCTTCGCCCCTTCCGGCTACACGTGTGCCGAGAAATTCTACACCTATCACCGGAATGCCGGCCGCGACGCGACCCAAAATAGGTTTGTCGCTATAGTCGTGAGATCGCGAAAGTGGCCGAGCTCACCACTACGATCAGATCGAGCCTGACGAAAAGGCGGCGCGTCGAGATCGCCAAGAAGGTGGCGGCGAAGCGATGGGGATCTGACTTAGTCGGGCTTCGAGAGTCACGGCAGGGCACCTTCCGCCGATCATCCGGGCATGCACGATGTCAAGTTGTTGCATGAAAAAACCCCGCCGATGAGGGCGGAGGCAGGTCAAAGGGAGAAGGCGCGAGCGCCCGCGTCGAGCACGGCCGACGATCTCGCTGTGCGGTCAGCTGGCCGGGCGCTTGGCCACCTCTATTACAAACTCGAAGCTGGCATCTTCGAACTGGCGCTCTGGCTTGATGAGACCGTTCGGCCGGGCCTATTCTCCGACGCTATCGAGGGTGCGAACCATCCCGGGCGTGTCGTTGACGACCGTGCCCGCCCGTGAGGTCCGTCGCCGGCATATTTGCCACGATATTCAAGGGAGGAGACTCATGGGCGACGCTACGCCGACACGGCAGCTCACCGCATGGATGGCGGGTTTTGCCACTTCGCTCGATCGCCGCGACGTAACTGCCGCCGTCGCGATGTTCGATGACGACAGCTATTGGCGCGACCTGCTGCCCTTCACCTGGAACATCAAAACGCTCGAAGGCAAGGGCAGCATCGCGACGATGCTCAAGGCGACGCTTCACGAAGCGAACCCCCGCAACTGGCTCATCGAGGGCGACGCAACCGTCTCCAACGGCGTCACCGAAGGTTGGTTTACCTTCGAGACCGAAGCGGCGCGCGGTAAGGGCCATATCCGGCTCAAAGGCGGCAAATGCTGGACACTGCTGACGACGATGACCGACCTCAAGGGGTTTGAGGAGAAGAGGGGCGTAACTCGCGATAAGGGCGTCGAGCACGGCGTCATCAAGGACCGCCGGACCTGGCTCGAGCGCAAGGCGCTGGAAGAGGCCGAACTCGGCTATGGCACCCAACCCTACTGCGTCGTGGTCGGCGGCGGACAAGGCGGCATCGTCCTCGGCGCCCGATTGAAGCGCTTAGGCGTGCCGACGATCATCGTCGAGAAGAACGACCGGCCCGGCGACTCCTGGCGCAAGCGCTACAAGTCCCTCTGCCTGCATGACCCAGTGTGGTACGACCAGCTGCCCTATCTGCCGTTTCCCGACCATTGGCCGGTGTTCTCGCCCAAGGACAAGATCGCCGACTGGCTCGAGATGTACACCAAGGTGATGGAGCTCAACTACTGGCACTCGACCGAATGCCACAGCGCCTCGTACGACGAGAAGAGCCAGGAATGGGAGGTCGTCGTCGAGCGCGGCGGCAAGACGCTGACGTTGCGCCCAAAGCAGCTGGTCCTGGCGACCGGAATGTCCGGGGTGCCGAACATCGTCGAGTTTCCCGGCAGCGCCACATTCAAGGGCATGCAGCATCATTCGAGTAAGCACACCGGAGGCGAAGCCTATGCGGGCAAGAAGTGCGTCGTCATAGGCTCGAACAACTCGGCGCACGACATTTGCGCCGATCTCTGGGAGCACGGCGCCGACGTGACGATGATCCAGCGCTCGTCAACGCATGTCGCGCGGTCGGAGACGCTGATGGAGCTGGCGCTAAGCGGTCTCTACTCGGAAGCCGCCGTCAAGTCCGGGATCACGACCGACACCGCGGATCTGATCTTCGCTTCGGTGCCGTACAAGATTATGCCCTCTCTTCATATTCCAGTTTACCAGCAGATGGCCGAACGCGACGCTGACCTCTATGCGCGGCTTGAGAGGGCGGGTTTCCTTCTCGATTTCGGCGAGGACGGCTCGG
>WNFC01012819.1_pt1 | contig 11852 bp, 8 predicted proteins | sample 5400541 | NCBI WGS metagenome assembly WNFC01 (sample SAMN13153342, study PRJNA577476) | soil metagenome | isolation source: 120 cm saprolite under Douglas fir tree site 2 hole 2 replicate 1 | place: USA:California | collected 2015-04-18 | reverse complement strand
CCTGAAGCAGTCGGGAATCTTTCAGTCGGCTGTCCCACTGACCGACCGGACCCTGCCATTCGCGAACAGTGATCGGCACCCGGCGCGGATGAAAACGACCACCGATGCTCAGGGTCAGCGCGGTATCTCCACCCACCGCAGCCGCCAGAACGTACAACCGATCATACGAACCCTTCGGGATTGAAAGCACCTGCCCATTGGGCACGAGCACGTTTTTCCCGCCCGGTTCGCTCGATCCGAGCTTGAAGGGAATCCCGTCGAGCATCAGCTCTTGTGGTAGAAGCTCGCCGGCGAGCGACTGTCCCTTGCCGTCGAAGTCGCCATCCGCCCGGTTTGCATCGGTGGAGACACCGTCGAGGTTGAAGCGGAGATCCAGCGGCGCCGCCGCGAGCGGAGCAGGCGCCCCGGGGCGCGGCGAAAGCCTCAGAGCGAATGTGCGCGGTTGATAGGGCTTTAAGTCCACCCCCAGCTCCGCTCCGGAGGGCGCGAAGGATCCCACCGCCTCTTCGGCCGCGTTGATCTCCCTCGCCTCTTTCAGCTCCCCGGCGAAGCGAATCCGCGCCTGCACCGCCCTGCCATATTGCTCCTGGACGCGCAGCACGATTTCCTCGCCGTCCTCTGCCTTCTTCAACGCTCGCACCGCGACCTCTCCGGTTGCATCGTCGACAGAGAGCAGGGAGAAGCTGCGGCCGAGGCTGCCTGCATGCGGCGTGGCCTGAAACGCGACGAGCGGCTGGTTGAGGGCCGCCGCCCGGGCAGGAACGCGTCCGGATCTCCAGTCTCCCCGGTGCCCGGCAATGGCATAGATGAACCGGTGATGCCCGAGGTCATTGCTGCTTTGGTACGGGTATGCTTTCCCCCGCGCAGTGTGGATCAACGTCAGGCGCAGGACATCATCGGCGGGTTTGTCCCAACCGTACTTGCTGTCGTTGAGAATCGCCGCGCCGAACGCCCCGCCGGCGTCGGTGAGGTCCGCCCACTTCTGCGCGGGCACCTCGTAGTGATCGGCGGTGTTATTGCCGCGCGCGATGGTGCCAAGATCAAGATCGTAGGTCGCCTTGGGATTGGATGCGGTGAACGGAAACGCCGCCTTGAGGAGTGTGTTGGGCGACTTCCAATCGACCAGATTTTCCACCTCCAGGCGATCGCCTCCCTCGGCTAACCTGATTCGCTGGACGAACGTCGAGCCGGCGGCCCGTCGGATGACTTCCACCGCGGCGCGCGCGGGCCCTCGCTCGACGATTCGAAACCGCGGTGCGGTCGGGTACTCTCGCGGCGGCGCATTCACGGTGTCATAGAGAATCCGCCAGGCGGGCTTGTCCGGCGAGGGATTGTCCCTCAGCTCGAGCCGGATCGGCGCCCTCAACAGCTCCTGGTTCGCCTCTTTGTCGACAATGGATGACAAATCCCCGTTGGAATCTATCTTTGTCAGATAGCGCGCGTTCTCCAGCGAAGACTGGGTCACTTTGAGCGACGAGGGTACGCCCTTCGACGGTCCCGACCTGACCTCGAAAACCTTGAACCCGACCGATGGCACCTCGGCGAGGAACAGGATCCGCGCCTGGTTTCCGTGCCTCTCCAGAACCTGGGCCAACACCTCCTGGTCGGTCGCTCGATCGATGACCCGAACGGCGGCCGGAGCGGAACCTGGGAATCGGACCGTTGCTTCCACCTGATCGCGGCGGGTGGCGGACACTGGATTGTAGACAATGAGCGGAATGCCCTTGCCCTGCGTATCGAGCTGGCTGCCCACCGCCGCGGTGGAGCTGGTGAGCACCCCGGCGAATTGGTTTGCCGACACCAACTCGTCATTCCACGAAAGCTCGTAGGCCTGAGGAATGGATGTGCCGGTCAAATCGTCGTGAAACTGATGCCAGAGGAAGCGAATCCACGCGCTGCGCAGCCTTTCCGACGGGTAGGGAAACGCGGCCAACCACTCGGCCGCCACCGCTGCCCGCTCCGCCGAGTCGGCGAGCAATTCATTCTCGCGGTTGAATCGCTTCATCGCCGCCTGCGAGGTGTAGCAACCGACCCCGTGGGTCTTCATCGTCAGCTCCCCCTCGTAGACGGGAAGCGCCGCCTTCTCCAAAGGGGTCAGATCGCGCGACAACTGATCGGCCGAGGTGTTGCGGATCTCGACTTTCCCGTTGTTATTGGCGAACGACTTCTCCAGCCACTCCAGCGACGCGACGTCCGGCGCGCCGCCGATGTCCCCCACGCCAAAGTAACGAAATCCGACCTGGCGCCCATTTCCGAGCGGGGTGAGATCGTTCGACCATTTCGGATCTACCGCGATGTCGCTGCGGATTTTGGTGACATAGTCCCCGGGGTTCAACCCCGCCACCACCTCGCTGCCATCGACTCCCTTCCAGCGACCGATCGGAAACGGAATTCCAAAGCTCGAGCCCCAGGTCAGTTTCTGCGTCGAAAAGGCGGACAGGCCCGAGTGATTGGCGATCGCCGGCAAGGCAAAGCCGAAGCCAAAACAATCGGGGAGATAGACGTCGCGGCTCACCTTGCCGAACTCCTGGCGGAAGAAGCGTTGGCCATAGAGGGCCTGGCGCATCAATGATTCCGGCGAGGGGATGTTGGTGTCGACAGCGTCGATCCACGATCCGGCCAGGCGCCAGCGTCCCTCGGCAACGTACTTCTGCACCGTTGGCCACGCCTCCGGGAAGTACTCCTTGAACCACATGTAGTGGATCACGCCCTCGTAGTTGAAGGTGTAGTGGGGGAACTGCTCGAGGCGTTTGAAGTTCTCGAAGAACGTCGCCGGCACGAACTGGCGAATCGAGTCCTGCACCGTCCAGTTCCATTGCGAGTCGAGGTGGGAAGTGGCGATCAGGTAAAGGACAGGCTTGGGGGGGTCCCTGGGCGGCGCGGGTGATGCACCCAGATTGAGGACGACCAGCGCGGCTAAAACGGATTGACCAGCTTCCATCGTTCCTCCCCATGAAACGGCGGTAGGCTTCTACCACGGGCCCGACCGGGGTGAAGCACCAAAGAACTTAGTTGTCGCACCCGAGCTGCAAGGGCGTAGGATGGTTTTGGTGAGACGTCAGTGACGACAAGAGTCGTGCGCGGGCTGCGCTGGTGGATCGCCTCCCTCCTCTTTGCCGTGACGCTGGTCAACCTCGTCGACCGCCTGACCATTTCGGTGTTGGCCCCGGTGATCATCGCTCAGCTCGAATTGACCCATCTGCAGTTCGCGAGCATGAGCACCTGGTTTCTGGTTGCCTATGCCGCCAGCCAGGCCCTGTCGGGGAAGCTCTATGATCGCATCGGGACCCGCCGCGGTTTTTCCGTCTCGGTCCTCATTTGGTCCCTCGCGGCAATGGCTCACGCGTTCGCGCGGGGGCTCCCCAGCTTGAGCTTCCTTCGATTTCTGCTCGGCCTGGGAGAGGGTGGCAATTGGCCCGGAGCTGCGAAAGTGATCGCCGAATGGTTTCCGGTTCGCGAACGCGCCTTCGGAATGGCTCTGGTCAATGCCGCCTCGGCGATCGGTTCCATTGTGGCGCCGCCGCTGATCATCTGGCTGCAGCTTCAATTCGGGTGGCAGACGACATTTCTGGCCACCGGTGCGGTGGGGCTCGGATGGCTTGCGCTCTGGTTGATCTTTTACAAAGTGCCGGAGCGACATCCTTCGATCACCCCGGAGGAGTACGCGCTGATTCGGCAGGACCGTAGTCCCAGCGGTTGGAAAAAACAGGGGTGGAGAGAGCTTTTGAGGCACCGTCAGGTTTGGGCGATCGTGCTGTCCCGGTTCTTCACCGACCCGGTCTGGTGGCTCTACATCACCTGGTTGCCGCTCTATCTCTACAACGTGCGCGGCTTCAGTCTGAAACAGATTGGTTTGTTCGCCTGGGTCCCCTACCTGGCCGCCGATGCCGGCAGTCTGTTCGGCGGGTGGATGTCCGGGTTTCTCATCGGCCGGGGATGGTCGGTGAACCGTTCGCGCAAAGCGGTCATTCTGCCCGGAACCCTGTTGATGTCCGCGGGCATTCTCGCCGCGACGGCCAAGGGTCCGATCGCGGCGCTGGCCTTCATCGCCCTGGTGTTGTTCGGCTTCCAGAGCTGGATCGGCAATGTCCAGACGTTGCCGAGCGACTTCTTTCCGGAATCGGTCGTGGGATCGGTGGCTGGCCTGGGAGGTCTCGGCGCGGGAGTGGGAGCGATTCTGTTCACTCTGGCCACCGGCTTCGTGGTTGATCGCTTTCATTCCTATACGCCGATTCTGGTGGCTGCGGGGCTTCTGCCCGTTCTGGCCACCGCGATCCTGTTCCTCCTCGGCGGGCCGATTCGCCGCTTGTCACTTCAAGAGTCAAGCAGGTAAGACGTCGAAGCTGAGATGGAGCAAAAGAGGGACGGAAAGATGGTGGACCTCAGGAACAAGCTGGCGGTCGTCTCTGGTGGAGCGCGGGACATCGGGCGCGCGATCTGCCTTCAGCTGGCGAAGTGCGGCGCGTCGGTTGCGTTTTCATATCGCGAAAGCGCGGGGAAGGCGGAGGACACGTTGGCCTCCTTGCGCCAGTTGGGGGTCAAGGGGCTCGCCGTTGCCTCGGATGCGACAAAGTCATCCGAGGTCGAAGCATTTTTCTCGAAGGTGCAAGATTCCCTTCAGCAACCGATCGACATCCTGGTGAACAATGCGGGCGGCCTCGTCGCGCGAAAAAAAATGGATGAGATGGACGAGGCCTTCTGGGACAGGGTCATCGATCTCAACCTCAAATCCGCATTTTTGATGACCAAGGCTGCCCTGCCCCGGCTCCGAGATGGCGGTGCGGTGGTCAATGTATCAAGCCAGGCAGCACGCGACGGGGGTGGTCCGGGGGCGATAGCCTATGCCACCGCCAAGGGCGGGATGGTGACCTTTACCCGCGGCCTGGCCAAGGAGCTCGGGCCCCGAAAGATCCGGGTCAACGCCGTCTGCCCGGGGATGACCAACACCAGCTTCCACGATCTCTTCACCAAGCCGGAAGTACGGCAGCGGGTGGCGGGGATGACGCCGCTCGGAAGGGAGGGCGATGCAGCGGAGATTGGTGCCTTGGTGGCGTACCTCTCCTCGCCCGATGCTTCCTTCATCAATGGCGCCTGCATCGACATCAATGGGGGGATCCTCTTTTCTTGAAGACAATCGAGCCCAAGAGCGAAGGTCGCTGGGACCTGGTCGGCCTCGGGGAGGTGATGCTGCGCTTCGATCCGGGGGACAAGCGGGTTGCGACCACGCGGAGCTTCGATGTCTATGAGGGCGGCGGGGAATACAACGTGGCGCGGGGGCTGAAGCGCTGCTTCGGGCTGAACACCGCGATCGTCACCGCATTCGTCGACAACGCCATCGGCCGCCTGCTGCAAGATCTGATCTACCAAGGGGGAGTCGATCAATCGCTGATCCGTTGGGTCGAATTCGATGGCTTGGGTCGGGCGGCCCGGAACGGGTTGAACTTCACCGAACGCGGCTTCGGGGTGCGGGCGGCCCTGGGGTGCTCCGACCGCGGTCATACCGCGACATCTCAACTCAAGCCGGGAGACATCGACTGGGACACTGTTTTCGGAACGCTCGGTTCAAGATGGTTCCATACCGGCGGTATTTTTTGTGGCCTCTCCGACGCCACTGCGGAGGTGGCCCTGGAGGCGATGCAGGCGGCGAAGCGGCATGGAACGATCGTCTCCTATGACCTCAATTACCGCGATTCCCTCTGGCGCTCGAAGGGCGGAAAAAAGCGGGCCGAGGAGGTCAACCGCCGCCTCGCTCCCTTCGTCGACGTGATCTTCGGCGACTTCTCCGCGCTCGGTTTTGAAATGACGAAGCGGAACGAGCACCCCCTCCACGTCCAGGCGGAAGAATTGAAAGAGCTCATCCTCGCCATGGCGAGGGAATTCAAATTCAAAGTTGCGGCGACCACCCTACGCAAATCCAAGACCGCGACGATCAATGAGTTCGGCGCCCTTTGCTATTGCGACGGCAATTTCTACCAAGCCACCACACGCCCCAACCTCGAGGTGTTTGATTGCGTCGGCGGCGGTGATGCCTTCGCCTCGGGTCTGATCTATGGCTTCTTGACCGGCCGCGAACCACAAAGCTCGGTCGAACTGGGAGCAGCTCACGGCGCGCTGACGATGACCACGCCAGGCGACAACTCGATGGTAACGTTGAGGGAAGTGCTTCAACTGATCGAAGGGGCCGAGGCGGGTATCGCGCGATAAGCCGAAAGCCCACCCAGGGAAGAGATGAACCGATCCGAAGTGTTTCAGAGAATTATCGAGGTGGGCATCATCCCGGTGATTCGCGGCGCCTCCGCCGAGGACGCCCTCCTCGCGGCAGAAGCCGTTTCCCGAGGCGGAATCCCGATCGTCGAAATCACGATGACCGTGCCCGGAGCGATCGAGACGATTCGGAATCTCGTCAGGCAGCGAGGAGCAAACATGCTCATCGGCGCGGGAACGGTGCTCGACGTCCACATCGCGCGTCGGTGCCTGGAGGCGGGGGCGCAGTTCCTCGCCAGTCCGGGTCTGGATCCCGACACGGTGAAGCTGGCCCGATCGCAAGGAACGGTGATCTTCGCCGGTGCGCTCACTCCCACCGAGGTAATCGCCGCCTGGAAGGCAGGTTCTGATTTCGTCAAAGTCTTCCCCTGCAACGCAGTGGGGGGAGCTAAGTACATCGCCTCGCTCAAGGGGCCGTTGCCCGACGTTCCGCTGGTCCCCTCGGGCGGCGTTTCCCTGGAAACGGCCCCTGAGTTGCTCCTCGCCGGGTCAGCTGCGCTGGCGGTGGGCGGCGAGCTTCTGGACGCCGCCGCGATCAAGTCGCGCCAGTTTGATTTGATTACCCAGAACGCCGGACGCTTCATCGAGGTAGTGCGAAAGGCTCGCCAGGCCAAAGGGCCCGCACCCTCCTAGGCTGCCAAACCATGAAGATTGCCGACGCCAAGTTGATTGTATGCAGCCCAGGCCGAAACTTCGTCACCTTGAAGCTCACCACCGAGGATGGAGTGTATGGGTTGGGCGACGCGACCTTGAACGGTCGGGAGTTGGCGGTGGAGAGCTATCTCACCGACCATCTGCTGCCCACCTTGATCGGTCGGGACGCCCGGCGCATCGAGGACATCTGGCAGTATTCCTACCAAGGGGCGTATTGGCGGCGCGGCCCCGTCACCATGACCGCCATTTCGGCGGTGGACACCGCGCTCTGGGACATCAAGGCCAAGAGCCTCGGTGTGCCGCTGTATCAACTGATCGGCGGCGCATCGCGCGATTCGGTGCTGGTCTACGGCCATGCCAGTGGCGATGATCTGGAAACGACGGTACAGGCGGTCGCCGACTACTTGAAGCTTGGGTACAAAGCGATCCGTGTTCAGAGCGGAATTCCCGGGCTGCCGTCGACGTATGGCGTCGGACGGGGAAAGATGTATTACGAGCCGGCGGAGAAGAACGCTCCGGTGGAAAACGCCTGGAGCACCGAGCGCTACCTGGACTTCGTTCCCAAGCTCTTCGAGCGGGTGCGCAGGGAGCTCGGCCCAGAGGTCCACCTTCTCCACGATGCGCACCATCGACTGACGCCAATCGAAGCGGCGCGGCTGGGGAAGAGCCTCGAGCCCTATCATCTGTTCTGGCTGGAAGACCCGGTTCCGGCCGAGTTACCCGAGAGCTTCCGCTGGATCCGGCGGCACACCACCACCCCGCTCGCGGTCGGAGAAGTCTTCAATACCATTTTCGATTGTCAACAGCTCATTCAGGAGCAGTTGATTGACTTCATCCGCACCACCGTGGTCCACGCCGGCGGCATCAGCCACTTGAAGAAGATCGCCAGCCTGGCCGAGCTGTATCACGTGCGCACCGGTTGCCACGGCGCCACCGATCTCAGCCCGGTATGCATGGCCGCGGCGCTGCACTTCGATCTCAGCGTTCACAACTTCGGGATCCAGGAATACATGCGGCACACCGATGAGACCGACCGCGTCTTTCCGCATCACTATCGATTTGAAAATGGGACGATGCACCCGGGCGAGGCACCGGGATTGGGAGTGGAGATCGACGAAGCTTTGGCGGCAAAATACCCGTACCAGCGCGCCTATCTTCCGATCAACCGCAAGCTCGATGGGACGATGCACAGCTGGTAGAGGCGACCTACCGCGGAGGGCGTAGGAGAGCCGTCTGATTCAGGTCGCCTCGCCACCTTCCGGGCCGTAGAACATCACCCAGACCACGAGGTCGTCGGTGAAGTCCTCGAACCGATGCGGCAGACCGGCGGGAGCGAAGAGCACATCGTCGGGCCCGAAGCGTTCGCGTTGATCGCCATGAACGAAAAAGCCGCTTCCGCGCGCCACCACGTAGAGCTCGTCTTGCGAATGGGGCTGCTGAGGATCGTTTCCGCGAGGGGCATACACCTTCACGGTGAGCGTCCCGTGCTTGAAGGCCACCGTCGAGCGCTCACCGCGCGGTCCAGGCAGCTGTTTTGCCACTTCTTCAAGAGCCATCCGAATGCACGCCTTCTCCATCGTCGCAGCCCCTACCCTTTAGGGGAAATGCCCGGTTGCCGAGAGCAGATCGAGGCGCGCTTGCCGAACCGCGTCCTCGGCGATGGCGACAGCCGTCGCGGCGTCTCGCGCGCGACGCTCCGCATCGATCACATCCAGATTGCCCGTGGCACCTGCTTGATAGGCGCGGTCGGCGAGCTTTAGCGCCTCGGTTGCCAGTTGCGCCGCGAGTCGCGACTCGCGCAAACCAGCATCCGCCCGCTGCAACGTCTCGTACGCCAGCCTCACCTCGGAGCGGGTCTGACGAAGCAGTCCATCCAGCTGCGCGTGCGCCTCGCCGGCGAACGCATCCCGCTCTTTCGCCAGGCCGCTGCGAATCCCCCCGTCGTAGATGGTGATCGTCAACAAAAGCTGGGCCTGCCAGCCGGTCGTCGGCACGGTGAGACTGGCGGGATCCTGGTAGAAAGGTTGGAAGGTGGCAAACAGCGAGGGCAGATAATCGAGCCAGCTGTCGCGATTGATGTGATCGGCGGCGGACGCACGCGACTGGGCGGCGCGAACGTCCTGCCGGCGCTCTTCAGCCGCGCGGGTGGCCTCCGCGACGTCCGGCGCGGGTGGAAAGGTTGGCTCTTCCGCCGAATCCAGCGGTCTGTCAGCTCCGGTCACGATGCCGAGAGCCTCTTGGGCGCGCACCACGGCGGCCAACGCATTTTGAACCTCGTCTATCCGATTCCCCACACCCCCTTCGCGCCGGGTGCGCGAGAAGATGTAGTGCGCTCGGGCGGTGTCGCGAGCGCGCTCGATCGATTCGAGCACCCGCTTCTGCGCCACGATCGCCAGATAGGCTCGGCCGGCGGTGATCGCCGTCTGCCGGCGAACGTCGGCGTCGCTGGTCTTCGCCGCGTCGAGATTGTCCGCGCCGTGCGACCACTGCGCCCAGCGATTTGGGACAAGCAGCGGAAGGGTACCGACGGCGTTCAGGTTGAGCTGGTGCTTGGAAAGGATCACATTGCCGTTCAGCACGCGGTCCGCGTCGAGCCGGGAGTACGTTCCATTGCCGACGATGGTTGGCAGCGAACCCGCTCTCGCTTCACTCAAAAGACCCTCGGCACGGCGGATCTCCAGCAATGAAACCTGAGTCGACGTGTTGCGGGACAGCGCGAGGCGGACCGCTTCGTCGAAAGTGACGCGCTCAAGGCCAGGCGGTGGCTGGGCGGATCCATTCGGTGAGGCGAGGAGCGCGAGCGCAACCCAGGCGCCGCTATGCATGCTGCACCGTTCCTCCCAACTGGGACGGCTCCTCGTCATCTTCCGGTCTCTTCCGGGCGAACCGGTCGAGCAGCGTATACAGCGCGGGGATCAAGAACAGGGTGAAGACGGTGGAGACGGTCAGTCCCCCGATTACGGCCCGGGCCAAGGGCAGGTTGGTCTCACTTCCCTCGCCGATCCCAAGCGCCATCGGAAGCAAACCAAAAATGGTGGCGGTGGTTGTCATCAAGATCGGTCGCAGGCGGGTGCGTCCCGCTTCGATCGTCGCCTCGATCAGCGGCTTGCCCCGCCGCCTGAGCACGTTCGCGAAGTCCACCAGGAGCACGCCATTGGACACGACAATTCCCACCATCATGATGATCCCCATAAAGCTATTCACGCTCAGCGTCGTTCCGGTCAAGTAAAGGGCGGCGAACACCCCGGTGATCCCCAGCGGGACGCTGAACATGATCACCAATGGGTCCACCAGCGATTTGAATTGCGAAGCAAGGATCATGTACACGAGCGCGATCGCCATCAGGGCGGCGAAGCTCAACCCGGTGAACGCCTCCTTCTGGGCCGCCGATTGCCCTCCCAGTCGCGCGGTGAAGCCCTGCGGGGGCTGAGTCTCGGCGAGGACTTCCTCGACCTTCGCGCTGGCGGACCCGAGGTCGACGCCTGGCCCGACATTGGCGGTCACGTCGATGATCCGCTGCAGGTATTTCCGGGAGATGAGAACCGGTCCGCTGGAGCGCTTCACCTCGGCGAGGTTGGCCAGCGAAACGATCGATCCTCCGGGGGTGCGCAGGAAGACATCGGCCAGGTCGGTCACCTGCGACCGGTAGGGGTCGTCCATGCGAACGTTGATGTAGTACTCATTCCCGGTCACTTTATCGGTGAACTGGATGGGATTGAACTGGGTGTTTCCGACCAGGGTGGTCAACACGCTCTGCGCGATCTGCTGCTCCGAGAGCCCGAGCGTTCCCGCCTTTTCGCGGTCGACGATCACATCGAGCTCCGGGTAGTTCTCCTCGCGAGAAATCTGAACGTCGGTGAGCAGTGGCTTGCCGTCGCGATCGGAAAGATTCCGCATCTTGGCGAAGAGCTGCTTGGCGTAGTCGCCGCCGGTCTCGAGGTCATACCCGAGAATCTCCACGTCGATCGGTGCAGGAGCGCCGAAATTCAGGATGCGTTTCACGATGCCGCCGATGAAGTAGTAGGTCTGCGTGCCGGGAAGAGCGTCTCGGAGCACCGCGCGAACGCGCTCCGACGCACCGACGTCCGAGACGGCGCGCTCCGTTCGCGGGACGAGGTTGACCGAGATGTTTCCCGAATGCGGTCCGGTGTTTGCGGTGAATAGCGCCGTCCGCCCGAGCGGCAGGCCGGTGTCTGAAATCATCGTGGTGAACAACCGCTCCTTGCCCTTGCCACCCCCCTTTCCACCCCCGAGGGCCGCTTCTATTCCACTCTCGATCCGATCGGTGATCTGTTCGGTCTTCTCCACCCGGGTGCCGATCGGCGCCTTGTAGTTGATCTGGAACTGGCTCTCGTCGGTGTCGGGGAAGAACTCGGTCCCGATCCGCTTCCCCAGGAAGAGCGAAGCGACAAAGGCAGCGAGGATTCCGCCGATCACCATCGCGCGGTGTCCGAGCACCCAGTGCAGAGCCGAGGCATAGCCCTGATCCAGCCGGTCCAGCCAGCGAAGCACCCGGGCGCGCAAACCCCGTTCGGCTTGCGCACCGTGCGGCTCGGCATGAAGAAATTTCAGGCACAACAGGGGGGTGACGGTGCGCGAAACGAAGAAGCTCGTCGTCAGCGAAAAAGCGATCGTGAGCGCGAGGGGAAGAAAGAGATTCTTTGCCACGCCGGTCAAGAAGACCACCGGGAAGAACACCACCACGGTGGTGATCGTGGAAACGAGGATCGGCATCGCAACCTCCTGGGCCGCGTTGAGAACCGCCGACTTTCGCTGCTGCCCCATCGCCAGATGGCGATGGATGTTCTCCAACTCGACGATCGAGTCATCCACCAGCCGCCCGACGCCCAGCGCCAACCCCCCAGGGTGAAGACGTTCAGCGTCTGCCCGGTGAAGAACAAGAGGGTGAAGGTGGTGACGATCGACAGCGGAAT
>WNFC01007693.1_pt1 | contig 11853 bp, 13 predicted proteins | sample 5400541 | NCBI WGS metagenome assembly WNFC01 (sample SAMN13153342, study PRJNA577476) | soil metagenome | isolation source: 120 cm saprolite under Douglas fir tree site 2 hole 2 replicate 1 | place: USA:California | collected 2015-04-18 | reverse complement strand
ACGGGTACGTTCTTGTCAGTCATTGGTGGTGGTCCCTTTCCTGGTTCGGTTGTCTTGGCAGGACGCCCGAGTACCTACCTCACGGCAGGCATCAGGCGGGGGACCGCCACCTCACTTCAACAAGACTTGGGACAACCTCTCGGCAGGTCGCCCGACAGGTTTACAGGCGACGCCGCGCAACCCGCCGACGGCTTCGTGCCGCGCTGGAAGCAGGGGAACGGATGGGGAGCGCTTATCGCGAGCGAAGCGGGCACTGTCACCTGCGTCACGAGGAGCTTCTCGTTCGGAAAGCCGAGCGCCCCGTAGGGGATCAACCGGCCATGCAGTTGACCACGAACGACAGCGGCGGCCTGGGTCACCTGTGAGGGCTCATCGGCATTCGCCCAGAGCGGCGTAGCGATCGCGAAGACCCCCAAGAGCACGAAGATCGGAACGAACCACGCGAGGAATCGCGGCCCCGGGCGGCCAATCTCTTCCAACCCGTCGCTGGGGACCCCGTGCTCGTGCGCGACCTCGACTCTCGACATGAATGCCTACGGTAGTGAGTTGGCGCCCGAGGCCGATCATCGAGAGGATGTTCGCCATGAGACTCAAGAGAGCGGGGCCTGGGCGGCCATGGTCTCGTGCAACGCATCGCGGAGAGGACCCGTGGCACGAGTAGAACTGGTTGAACCGTCGCCGTGCTTGTCGGTGGTCACTCCTTGTTACAACGAAGCAGCGACCATCGTCGCTATGGCGACTCGTGTGTTGGCATCGCCGTTCACGCGTGAGTTGATAGTCGTCGATGACGCGTCGATCGACCGAAGCGCGGAACTCGTCCAAGCAATCGATGACGCCCGACTCCGTGTGCTTGTACAGCCAGTGAACAGGGGAAAGGGTGCAGCTCTTCGCCGAGGCTTCGAGGCGGCTAGCAGTGAACTCGTCATTGTCCAGGACGCCGACCTCGAATATGACCCCGACGACTTCGGGGGAGATTCTCGCGCCGCTCCTCGATGGACGAGCGGACGTCGTTTACGGCTCAAGATTCCTGGCAGGTCGACCGCACCGTGTTCTCTACTTCTGGCATTCCGTCGGAAACCGGTTCCTCACGACCATCTCGAACATGTTCACGAATCTGAACCTCACAGACATGGAGACCTGTTACAAAGCCTTTCGGCGAGAGGTCCTCGAGTCCATCGAGATCGAGGAGGACCGTTTCGGCTTCGAGCCCGAGATCACCGCCAAGGTTGCCCGAAAGAACTGGCGAATCTACGAAGTGGGAATCTCCTATTCGGGCCGCACATACAGCGAGGGCAAGAAGATCGGCTGGAAGGATGGCGTACGCGCACTTTGGTGCATTCTTCGATACGCGAAGTGACACCTCGCCGAGGGCGTCGCGCATCTGTTCGAGCCCAAGAAAGCTTCCCGAGCTGCGTCTCCACCTCAGGCGGCTGTCCTGCCGGCGTGGAATGCTCAGAACCCATTGCATCCGCGGTGGTGGCCAGGGACAATTGAGCCGACCAGGCGGCCAGGTTGGGCGGCCTCGTACAGAGGGGGCGGCAAATGCCTGAGTTCGCGTGGGCGGCAGGAACCACGAGGGAAGAGGTCGTCGGGGTCACGCGGCCCGAGACGATCAAGGACCTGGTGAAGTCGAGCAAGCCCGTTTGGGGTCGTCTCTACGAGGCGTGGCTCTCGGAGACCGGTCTCGGTGGGGAGAACGGAGTGGCCGCCTTCAGGTTCTTGAAGGCGGGCGGGACGGCCGACAAGAAGGCGACCAAGGACTGGACCGACTATCTCGCCGCTTCCTACAAGCGATTCTACGACGATGTCGGGCTGTTGAAGAGCTACCTCAAGGACAACGTCCGGGTCGAGGCCGGCGGCGACAGCTCGGCTGAGCTCCTCTCGCAATGCGACGAGGTGTCAGCCCGCGTGCTCCAGCTGGTCGCCTCGGACGGCCCGGCGGCGTCGATGTTCGTCGGGTACATCGAGCTCGAGGACAGCTTCCCGAAGCACGTCGAGTGGCTGAACGACGTGATCGACGAGCAGTTCCAGGAGATCATCGAGGCCTGGCGCAAGTCGACCCGTCCAGTCGGCACCTTCGTGACCCGCTGGCAGACGGAGCGCCCGCAGCTGGTGGCGATCGTGGACGCGCAGAAGAAGGCCAAGATGATCCAGGACACCCTGGATCGCCTCAGCGCCATCGTCCAGGGCATCCTCGACGCCATCGCCGCGGGCCTCGAGGCGATCAAAGGCGTGTCCGACCGCTTCACCGATCGGATGGAGACTGCCATCCGGCTCGAGCTGCGGGCTCACTTCGAGGAGATACACCCCACGGCCGCGCTGATCATGAACCTGGTGAACAAAGCGGTGTCGGTCACCTCGCTCGCGGTGGGGATCGCGTCGGTGTGCGGCGGCGTCTCCGCTCCAGGGGCCCTGGCCGCGGGCATCGTCTTCGGCGTCACCAAGCTGGCCCTGTTCGCGACCAAGGAGATCATGATCGCACTCGACTCCCAGGACCCCGAGAAGCGGCAGTGGGCGCTCGAGCAGGTCGATATCTCCAGCTTGCGCGGCCGTGGCCAGGAAGCCTACGAGTACACGATGGCCGCGGTCGATGTCGTAGGCGGTGGCGTCGGCGGCGGCCTCGGGTTCACCGGTGTCATCACCGACTCGACCGGCCTGCTCATGGATGCCAGCCAGACCGGTGCGGGGCTCATCATCGACAAGGTGGCCGAGCGTGGCTTCGAGGATGAGCAACGGTTGCCTGGGCCGCGGGTGTCGGGGCAGGACCTCGTGACCATGTCCGAGGGTGTCCGCGGCCATGCCGCCGGCCAGGTCGATGAGGCGATGAACGTGGACTGGCAGTTCATCGGGCGGGGCAAGGATCATGACCAGGTCCCCTACAACCTCGGATGGAGCGGCGGCGAGCTGACCAAGCAGTACCTGGGCACGACCACGTCCGGCGACCGGGTGGCCGGCGGCCTCATGGTCGTCCCGTGCGCCTGGCTGGAGGACTACGGCGGGCAACCCGGTTGGCTGTGGCCGGAGGGCAGCTTCCGCCCGACCGTCGACTTCGCCGAGCCGCCCGAGTACCCGGAGGACGGCGCTATAGGGGAGCGCCCACCGGAAGCGGAGATCCTCGAGCAGATGTCCGATCAGATCGAGCAGGTCGACTACGAGGACAACCGGGAGGGCGCCACCGAGGAGGAGTGGCGGAGCTCGTAGGCATGTCGGCAACAACGGGGACGCCGACCCCCTCCTTTGCCACGCACCGTGTGGGGATGGAGGGGCGGCAGCGGGGTCCCTTGACCACCGCCAGGCTGGTAGTTGTCGCCGCCCTCAGCGCACAGCTGGCACTCTTGGCGATCACGGGGCTGTGGCTGGTCTTCTACTACCGGCCGGGGCCCACGCCCTCGTTGACGATCCAGGCGCTGCGCACCGCCGTCACCGCGTCCCAGCGCGTGCGCGACGTGCATCGCCTCGCCGCGGTCGCCGCTCTGCCCACCTCAGCAGCCGCCGGCGTGCTCGTCGTAGCCGATGCCCGGACACTGCGGCCAGGCTGGCTCAAGGGGCGGCTTGCTCTCGCCGCCGGGCCAGGCCTGGCCGTGCTGGTGGGCCTCGCTTCGTTCACCGGCTACCTGCTTCCGTGGGACCAACTCGCCCTGTGGGCGGTGACGGTCGGGACGAATGTGCGCGGCTTTGGCCCAGCCTTCGGTTCGCAGACGAAGTTCGTGCTCATCGGCGGTGCCGAGATTGCCAAACAGACCCTGTGGCGGTGGTTCGTCGTGCACATTGCTGTGCTGTCGGTCGCGCTCGGCGCGGCGCTGGTCGTCGCCTGGCGGCCTCGCCGGCGCGTTTCCACCGCCACTCCGATCGCCGGCCGTCAAGAGTCCGGTTGAGCGCGCCGCCGGCCGTGAGAGGAGCGAGGCCCTCCGCCGGCCGGCAGTTCGTACACGGCGTCGAAGATGCCATGCGCGAAGTAGAAACGGTTGCGCTTCCGTCCCGTGGTCTCGACGAGATCGTCCCGTGCAACTAGCAAGTCGATGGCTGACTGTGCGGTCGGAAACGTCACGCCGAGTGCTGCGGCGAGCGAATTGGCGGAGATGTAGGGCGTGCTGTAGAGAAGCTCGACAGCGCGCACGACAGTCATGCTCACCCGTTCGCTGAGCAACGTGTTTCTCATGGTCGATTGGAGCTCGACTAGCCGCACGGTGCGTTCTTCGGCGTCCGTGGCCTGAGCGCTCACGGCCCGGAGGAAGAGGCCGATCCAGGGCTCGAGGTGGCCGGTCCGGCTCGTGCCCAGCATAAGGTCGTAGTACTGGTTGCGGTTCCGCTCGAAGTAGACCGACAGATACAGCAGTGGCTGGGGAAGGACGCCACGCTCGATGAGAACTAGCGGTATGAGGAGTCGACCAAGGCGCCCGTTACCGTCGAGGAACGGATGGATCACCTCGAACTGGTAGTGGGCCAGGGCGAGGTGGAGCAGCAGCGGCAGCGACCGGTCGTGCAGAAACTGCTCGAAGTCGTCGAGCGCCGGCATCATGGCGTCGACCGGAGGCGGCACGAACACCGCGTCAGCCGGGGAGGAGCCGCCGATCCAGTTCTGGCTCCTGCGGAACTCGCCAGGAGTGGCATGACCGCCGCGTACGCCTGTCATGAGCAGCTCGTGTACCTCGCGGAGGAGTCTCAAGCTGAGGGGAAAGCCACCGCTGAGCCGCTCGATCCCATGATTGAGGGCGGCGATGTAGTTGCGAACCTCTTGGACGTCGTCGCGCAGCTCTCCAACGCTTTCGTCGTCACCTGCCTCGAAGCGCAGCAGATCGGCGACATCGGATTGTGTCCCCTCGATGCGTGAGCTGAGCACCGCCTACAGCCGGACGTACGGGGCGATGAGAAGGTTGGGGTTCGGGAGCAGCCGGCCGACGCCGGCGAGACGGTGGAGGGCACCAGTTGCATGGTCGAGAAGCCTGACGAGATCATCGGTGTAGTCGAGGCTCCTGGGAAGAAGCGACGGGTAGTACGCCCAGTAGCTCTCGCGTGGGACCCGTCTGGCTTCTCCCCGCGGCGTCGCCGGAAAGTCCTCGCCCCGCATGGTGCGAGTATCGCCAGCCATCCTCGCCTTGTCAAAGCGATAGCCGGTTGTCTTTAATATCTGCCAAGCTTGTTCAAGAGGACTTCAGCAAGGATGGGCATGTCAAAGAGATGTGCGTTCTGCTTGAATAACAGCCTGCGCACTGTTGGCCTATCCCGATGACCGCACACTCGGTGCGCTTGTACGCCGCCGGTCAAAGTACTACACTTGTACGGCAGTTACGAGGAGGACGGGATGTCGACGAGGTCGGACCGAATAGAGGCGAGGCTGCTGCCGGAGCAGCGGGCAAGTATCGATCGGGCTGCCGAGCGGGAGGGCGTGTCGCTGTCGGCCTTCGTCGTCACCGCCGCGGTCGAGAAGGCTGAGCGAATGATCGCGGATGAGACGACGACTCGCGTGCCGTCATCGTTCTTCGATGATCTGCTCGCCGCGCTCGACGATCCGACACCCGCGCCGAAGCTCGCTCGCGCCGCACAGCGCGCTCGACGGGACGGACGTCTCGTCCGTCGGTGACCTGGACCGTCGAGGCGCTCGGCGACGCCCATCAGTTCGAAGGCTTCGACTGCGGCAACGAGGATCTCAACGGTTGGCTTATCAATTACGCTCGTCACGGAGTCCGGCAGGGCACTCGCACCTACGTGGTTGTCGATGACGACGATCGACTAGCTGGTTACTTCGCCGTCGCCCCGCACGTGGTCGAACGGGAGGAGACCCCTCGGTCGATTGGCCGGGGCGCGCCTCGGCAGATTCCGGCGATCCTGTTGGCCAAGTTCGCTCTCGATCGGCAGGTCCAGGGAGGGGGTCTAGGAAGAGAGCTGTTGGTTCTGGCGCTGACAACCATCGTCGATGCGGCGCGGGCGGCTGGAGGCAAGGTCGTCGTCGTCGATGCCATCGCCGCCGCCGCCGCCAGCTTTTACGAGCACCATGACTTCATCGCCGTTCCGACCGATCCGCACCGGTTGGTCCAGAAGCTCAGCACGGTCGCAGCCGCGCTCGGTCTCCCCTGGCCGTGACGAGTCAGTAGCCCGGGACTACGCCGCTAGGTCGAAGATCGTCTCGCGTGTCGTAGGTGGAAAAGTCGGCCCTCCGACACCCAACTTACGCACACCAAGATCTGCGGCTGCTTCGACGGAAACAGCAGCGATCTCCACGCCCCGATGTCCCGAGCTGGCGCACATCGCCAGGGCGTCGTGGTTCAGGTTGATATTATGACGTCATGACGCGGAAGGCAACCACCATACGGATCCCCGAGGACCTGGCGGATACGGCCGAGGTCGTGGCGCGGGCTCGGGGCGTGAGCGTGAACGCGCTGATCCTCGAGGCCCTGCGGGCCGAGGTCGACCGGGTGAAGGGCGACAAGAAGTTCATGTCGGTGCTCCGGGAGCACGTCGAGCGTGACAAGGAGATCCTCGACCGGCTCGCCGAGTGAGGTACCTGACTCTCGGCGAGGCGCTCGTCATCGCCGAAGCCGTCACCGGGATCGAGTACGCGACGCTGGCGAAGGCGTCGCGCCTCGAGCTCCTCGACTCCGCCCTGCACGCGCCCCAAGCCGGTTTCGGCGACGATGACTTCTACCCAAGCGTGGAGCAGAAGGCAGCCGTGCTCGTCGTCCGCATCGCTCGCAACCATCCACTGCCAGATGGCAACAAGCGACTGGCCTGGCAATCGCTCACGATCTTCCTCGCGCTGAATGGTTATGTCTCTCGAGACGACCGTCGACGAAGCGGTCGCCCTGATGCTCGGCATCGCTGCCGGCGAGATCGACGAGGAGGCAGCCGAGCGGTGGATCCGGGAGCGGATCGAGCCGACACACTGACCAGCACATTCACGCCAGTTCGATGCGTGTCCGCAAGGGCGTGATCGCCCGTCCGACACCGAGTTGAACCCCCACGCGGGAGGTTCGTGTCAGCGCCGGCTGGCGGTCGGGCGCGGTGATCATTCTTCTGCTCGGCGTAGATGTTCCGACCGGCCTTGCATCGCAGCAAGACGCGATCCGGTCGAAAGGAAGGCGCTGGCCAGCCGGGGAATCAGCGGTCCTGCGCGACCCGATCGATTACTCGCGGCGATGGACCGAGCAATGAACAAGGTCGTCTATCCTCGCGAGCGGTCGTCCACGCTTGATGGACTCGTCGATGGCTTTGCGCCGCCGCCAGGGCGCCAAAATGAACCGAGAAGGAATCTTCTACCTCGGAGCGTGATGGCGGGGCCCAAGGCTCGGCCAGGCGATCTGAACCGTCAGCGTCGGCGCCGTCAACACGGATGCTGGGACCACCTGATCGTCGCACCCCTCTGGGTTGCCTACGAGGCGAACCTCGGCACCCTGCTCCGGACTTGTGACGCGGTCGGGGCGTGCATGGCGGTTCCGGATACGGCGCACTACCGCAGGGCGCTCGACCGCGGCGACACGCTGCCGAGGCGCCCGCACATCCATTGGATCGCCCGCTCCAAGCTGGGATGGATCGAGCAACAACGGGAGCGAGAGAGTGTGATCGTCGCCATCGAGCTCGCCGAGGACGCGACACCGCTGACCCGCCTGGAGCCAGCGACCAACCGGACCATTGTCCTGTTGGGCCATGAGCACAACGGTGTGCCGGCCGAAGCTTGGCCGCTGCTCCACCGGGTGGTCGAGATACCGATGATCGGCAGGGGAGCGAGCCTCAACGTCGCGGTCGCCGGGTCACTGGTGCTCTACCGGCTTGCTGGCCTCGCTTGACCAGCATGTCTGAAGGGTCGCCGTTCACGCGAAAGCGTCGAGCCGGGAGCAGGACCCCCGGCTACCTTGCTTGGGGGACGGTCCGCGAGGCGTCGTCCGCGCTGATCTGCTCGAAGTGGACCTGCCCGTCGGCATCGACGCGAAGGATCCGCACCCAGGACCAGAACGGGTCGTAGGTTCCCAAGGGGATCGTGTGGAGCTGCGGGCCGCTAGCTCACGCCCCTATGAGCAACGCCTTGACCTTGTCCTCGGCCTCGGCCGTGACGAGCACCAGGACCTCGTCCCCGGCCTGCATCACCGTGTCGCCTCTCGGCACCACGACCCGGCCGCCGCGCACTACGGCGACCACGCTGGCGTCACGGGGCACGGCCATGTCGGCAAGCGGGGCCCCCTTGGCCGGAGAGTCCTCGGCCAGGGTCACCTCGACCAGATGGGCGTCGCCTCCCTCGAACCGCAGCAGTCTCACGAGGGACCCGACCGACACCGCCTCTTCGACCAGCGCGCTCAGCAGGTGCGGCGTGGACACGGACACGTCGACGCCCCAGCTCCGGTTGAACAGCCACTGGTTCCTCGGGTGGTTCACCCGGGCGACGACCCGAGGCACGGCGAACTCCTGCTTGGCCAGCAACGAGACGACGAGGTTGACCTGGTCCTCGCCCGTGGCGGCCACCACGACGTCGACATCGGAGATGCCCGCCCTGTAGAGGTTGGTGACCTCGCAGGCGTCGCCGACGAACCATTCCACGTCGAGGGTGTGGCGCAGCTTGGCGACCAGGTCGGCGCTCTCCTCGAGGATGAGGATGCGGTGGCCGACGGCGAGCAGGTCCTCGGCGATGAACATGCCCGCCTTGCCGGCCCCGGCGATGGCGACCTGCATCAGTGCGCCCCGTCCGCAGCGGCGCCACCCAGCCGGCTCTCGAGGTCCTCGGCCGCGTCGCGGTGCACCATGAACGTCAAGACGTCCCCCTCCTGGCCGACCAGCTCCGGGGTGGCGATACGCGCCTGACCGGCGCGGGTCACCGAGATCAGCCGGAAGCGGTCCCCGTCGGAGACGGCCCCCAGCGTGCGTCCCGCCCAGTCGGTCGGCAGCGAGCGCTCCACCAGGCTCAGCGTGCCGGAGGGATCGGTCCAATCGGTCACCGACTGGTCGGGGAACAAGCGGCGCATCACCTGGTCGGTCGTCCAGGTCACGGTGGCGACCGTCGGGATGCCGAGGCGCTGGTAGATGATCGCCCGGCGGGGGTCGTAGATCCGGGCCACCACGTTCTGGATCTGGTAGGTCTCCCGGGCGATGCGGGCCGCGAGGACGTTGGAGTTGTCGCCGCTGGTGACCGCGGCCAGCGCGTTGGCCTTCTCGGCCCCGGCCTCGTCGAGCGTCTTGCGGTCGTAGCAGAAGCCGAGCACGGCCTGCCCGCCCCACCCCTCAGGCAGGCGCTTGCGGAAGGCGGCCCCGTCCTTGTCGATGATCGCCACCGTGTGCCCGCTCTCGTGGAGGCCGACTGCCAGCTCGGAGCCCACCCGTCCGCATCCCACCACGATCACGTGCACGGCCCAAACCTAGCTGGTTCCCTGTCACGGTCTTTTATGCATCACCGATGCCTGCCTGCAACACTACGCCCATGGACACGGAGGAGGATCTCGCCGCGCCGGCCGCGCCGGGGACTCTCGGCCGTCCGCAGCCGCTCCCGACGACCGTCGACGTCCCGGAGAGCCTCGGCTACCGCATCAAGACCCGGCTCCTCGGACCGCCCCTGCACACCGACGCCCTGGTCCATGAACGCCTCGGCATCCCGACCGCGCTGGCCGTGTTCGCATCGGACAACCTTTCATCCTCGGCCTATGCCACCGAGGAGATACTCCGGGTCCTGATCCCGGCCGTCGGGATCTTCGCGTTCAGCCTGGTGGTGCCGATCACGGTGGCGCTGCTCGTGGTGCTGTTCTTCCTGATCCTCTCCTACCGGGAGACGATAAAGGAGTACCCCACGGCTGGCGGCGCCTACATGGTGACCCGCGACAACTTCGGGCTGCTGCCCGCCCAGGTGGCCGGCGTGTCGCTCCTCACCGACTACGTCCTGACGGTGTCGGTCTCGGTGGCCGCCGGTACCGACGCCCTCACCTCGTTCTTCCCCGTGCTGACGCCCTACCACGTGGCGATCGCCGGGCTGTTCATCGTGATCATCGCCTTCGGCAACCTTCGGGGAGTGAAGGAGTCGGGCCGGATCTTTGCCGTCCCCACCTACATGTTCGTCGCCATCATGGCAGTGCTGCTCGTGCTCGGCGTCGTCAAGGCGCTCACCGGCGCCCACTTCGACATCGTCGCGGTCAAGGACGGGGCCATCGGCGGCGTCCAGGCGGTCAAGGCTCATCGCGGCGTCCGGAACCCGCTGGGCCAGGGCCTGCTGTACGGGGCGACGGCGTACATCGTGCTCCATGCCTTCGCCTCGGGCGGTGCCGCCGTCACCGGCGTCGAGGCCATCTCCAACGGCGTGACCGCGTTCCGCCGGCCCGAGTGGAAGAACGCCCGGACCACGCTCATCATCATGGGAGCGACGCTCGGCGTCATGTTCTTCGGCTTGTCCGCCCTGGCGACCAAGGTCCACCCGGTCCCCTACCTGAGCGGCACGCCCACGGTGATCTCACAGGTCGGCAAGGCGGTGTTCGGGCGAGGCCCGGTCGGCGGGTTCCTCTTCGCCTTCCTGCAGGCCGGCACCATGCTCATCCTGGTGCTGGCCGCCAACACCAGCTTCGCCGACTTCCCCCGGCTGGCCAGCTTCCACGCCGGCGACAACTTCATGCCCAAGCAGCTCACCAAGCGCGGCCACCGCCTGGTGTTCTCGAACGGCATCATCTTCCTGGCGGCCGCCGCCCTCGTGCTCGTCGTGGCTACCGGGGCCAACGTCGCCCGGTTGATCCCCCTGTACGCCATAGGGGTGTTCACCAGCTTCACCATGTCCCAGTCGGGCATGGCGCGCCACCATGTACGGAAGAAAGAGCCAGGTTGGCGCCAAGGGCTGTTCGTGAACGGGACCGGCGCGGTGATGTCGGCCGTCGTCGACGTGATCATCCTCATCACCAAGTTCACCCATGGCGCCTGGGTGATCGTCGTGCTCGTTCCGGTCATGGTGTTCGGGCTCACCCGGCTCAACAAGCAGTACGAGGCCGAGGCCAAGGAGCTGGAGGAGGACGCGCCCAGGGCCGCGGAGGCGGCGATCCTGGCCCGCCATGTCGTGTTCGTCCTCATCGACGAGATCAACCTGGCCTCGGCCCGGGCCATCCAGTACGCCCGCACCCTGGTGCCCGACGAGCTGCGCGCCGTGCACTTCGTGGTCGACCCCATGCGGGCCGAGCGGTTGTCCGAGGGATGGCAGCGACTGGGCCTGGCCCGCCTGCCGCTCGAGCTGATCGACTGCCCGGACCGGCGGTTGAGCCGGGCTGCGCTGGAGCTGTGTGCCCAGACGCTCGCAGGTGGCGAGACCGAGGTCAGCCTCCTGCTGCCCCGCATGCAGTACAGCAGGATGTGGCACCGGCTGCTGCACGACCGCACCGCCGACCAGATCGCCGAGATGGTCGCCGACCTGCCCCACGCCAACGTCACGTTCGTCCCGTACCACCTCGGCCATGACCTGCGCCGTCCCGGCCTGCGGGTTGATGCCGACGCCGGCCGCGCCCGCGGGCTTCGGCGCGAGGCCAGGCGCGGGGTCAAGCAGGCCGTGTCGAGCCACGGGCAGGAGATGTTTGTCCTGTCCGAGGAGACGCCGGAAGGTGTCACGCCCATAGCCGAGATCGTCTACCGTCAGCGTGCCCGGGTGGCCGGCCGTGTCCGGGCGGTGCGCGTCCAACCCTGGGCGGGCGTGGCCACCCTGGAGTGCACGCTGGTGGATGCCAGCGGAGGCCTGACCCTGGTCTTCCTGGGGCGCAAGCACGTCGCCGGGATCGCACCCGGAGCTCGGATCGTGGCCGAGGGGATGGTCGGTGACCAAGGGGGCCATCTCGCCATCCTCAACCCCGAGTACCGGATCCTGGCCGGGGCCGACGAGCACGACGCGCCGCCGCCGCACCACTGAGGTCGTCC
>WNFC01007690.1_pt1 | contig 11854 bp, 11 predicted proteins | sample 5400541 | NCBI WGS metagenome assembly WNFC01 (sample SAMN13153342, study PRJNA577476) | soil metagenome | isolation source: 120 cm saprolite under Douglas fir tree site 2 hole 2 replicate 1 | place: USA:California | collected 2015-04-18 | reverse complement strand
CCGCGGTCAGTAGCCGCGATCAGCATGCGTCCAAGAGGCGAATCGGCGCAAGCGTAGCGAATGGAAGCGGCGATGGCGCCGCGACGATATTTGTCGGGCGTCATGCCGAGTTGCGACGTGGTCTTTTCGTAGAGGCGGCTGCTGGAACCGTATCCGGCGTCATACATGGCGCGGGTCACATTGTCTCCGGCCTGAAGATTGCGCTTTAGCAGGCGCAGTCGGCAGGAGTCGGCATACTCGCGTGGCGTGATCCCGAGCGCGGCCTTGAAGCGGCGTTGCAGATGGAACGGGCTTTGCCGAAATGCCTTGCCAAGTCGATCGAGTGTGATGGGCTCGTCGAGATGCTGCTCGATATAACGGCAGATCTCTTTCGCGAAGTCGGATTGCGGATTGCCGCTGAATGCTCTCGGGCGGCAACGCAAGCAAGCGCGAAAACCGGCTTTCTCCGCCTGTTCCGGATGCGAATAGAACTTAACGTTCTCGCGCCGCGGCCGGCGGGCCGGACACGAGGGCCGGCAATAAACGCCGGTCGTGGCGACGGCGAAGACGAACTCTCCGTCGCGCGCGGGATCGCGCGCCTCGACTGCGTTCCAACGCCGGTCGTCGCCTGACCGTTCGTGGTTAGGCTTTGCCGGGTTGGAGTGTGCCGCTGGCATTTCGCTTGGGGGTTCCTCTGCGAGTATGGCATTCGCGGTCGTCATTGGGGAAGTCATGTTTGTGAACGTCATGATGGGTACAGAGTACGGTGGACCGAATGAATGGACTATCCGAATCTTGCGGACAAACTAAAAACCTGCAATTTGCGCCGAGAGCGGGAAACGGTTAGATTTCCATGAGCTTTCTTACACCATACCGATTTTCGAGGAGAAATCCGTGAAGAACATGCGTGTCGCTGCGGTTGGGACCTTCGTGGTTCTGCTCTTGACGGCAGTCCTGGCGCAAAAGGCAGCGCAGCACCTGCTGAGCTCCGACGAACTCAAGACCCTGACTCCTGCCGATTTCTTCTTCCGCGGGCAGAAAGCGCCGACCCAGTTACGAAACTCGACTGGATTTCAAATGGCCGACGGCAAAGTCACGCTTGCGGCTTTGGTCGATGTCTCTGGATACTCTACGGCGATCCAGCAGAAATATCAGGGCATGCTTATCACGGAGTCCAAGTTGAATATAGGAGGATCGCTGCTGGCGCCAGGCGAATACGGCTTCGGATTTGCGGCTGACAAATTCGTGGTCATGAACGTAGCCAGCGAAGATGCTCTGAGCGCGCCCTATCAGACCGACGCGGAATTGAAGCGGGCCGTCCCGCTAAAGTTGCTTCAGGATGGAGCGGGCTACAAGCTTTACGCGGGGAAAAAGTGGGTTGCGCTGAAGCCGGAATAAGTTCGTCCACTTCTCAATTGCCCAGCGGATGAAATGGGCCGAGCATGGAGGAAACACCGGAGCGCCTGCGCAGTTCGGTGATGAGCGCGCTGGCCGCGTTCGTGTAGGTCTTGCTGGGGTCGGAGGGATCGGCCCAGACGGCGTCGTAGACAATTTGCGCCGCTTCTTTCAGGTCAATGTGCAGAGCGGCTTCGAACACATCCACGCGCTCCTGCACGTGGTCGTAGCACGGCTTGCAGATCGAGGCCCCTTCCGGCCCTTGCGCGTGGTTTTCTTCAAGACTGCAAACTGTCGGCGAATTGGCGACTTCGGCATGCGCCGCGAAAAGCTGAGACTTGAACTGCTTCAGGAATTCCTCCCGCTCCTGCTCGACTCTTTTCTGCTCGACCACATTCTCCGGGACGATATCGGCCGCAGGTTGTACCGGCGGAATGACCGGCACGACGCTGGCGGAAATCCGCTCTTTGCTGTTGCATGCGGGACAGGTATCGAGGTTGGCGGGATAGTAGAGCCTGCAATTCGAGCAAGGCAGGCCGTAGCCTGAGGACGTCCGCCGCGCCTCGGAATCGTTGCGCACGGCATTTCGCAAATCATTTCGCAAATCATTTCGAACATCGTTTCGAACATCGTTTCGAACATCGTTCCGAACGTCGCCGCGGACGGCACTCTCGGGTTGCAGTGCAGGCGGTGCGAGTTTACCGGTTGCGGCTGCCGTGGGTCGCGTCAAGTCCATGATCAGTCTCCCGAAAAGCGTGGCGCGCGAGTCTCTCGTCTGATCCTCGCGTAGTAGCGCCGGATCCACGTTCTAGTGTAAGCAGTGTCTCCGCGCTGTCTAAATGACCGGAGTACACTGCGTGGTATTGTCCCTGCGGCGTCGGTTACCGTGAATTCGTCTGTTTCATCAGTTTCAGGAGTTCGTCGCGGCGGGCGCGATAGAGCTTGCGCTCGGGATCGAGGCGGGCGGCGGTCTCCAGTTCTGACAGAGCTTCCTCATAGCGGTCCATGGTCATCAGGCAAGCCGCAAGAGAATAGTGGTTGTCGGGGGACGCATTCAGGCGAAGCGCTTCACGAAACTCTTTTTCCGCTGCGTGTAATTGCTGCTGCCGGAAAAGTGCTGTGCCCAGAGCGCGGTGGGCGGCATCGGAGTCAGGGTTGAGCGCGACTGCGAGGCGCAACTCGTGCACCCCTTCTTCCAGCTTGTCATCCATCAACATGGCTTCGCCCAGCGCACGGTGCTCCGAAGCGCCGCCAGGATTTTGGCGAACCGCGAGTTGCAGCTCATTGACGGCGTTGCCATAGTCCTTCTTCGTCATGTAGGCGCGGGCCAGGCACGTGTGTCCTTGCTGCCACTCGGGATGCTGCCGATACAGCTCGTGCAACTCGAGCACAGCGGCATCGTAATTGCCCTGGTCGCAGTAGGTGTTGCCCAGGTTGTTACGGATCGAAGCTTCCTGCGGAGCCAATCGCTTGGCTTCCTGATACTCGACAATGGCTTCAGCCAATTTATTTTGTTCGTGCAAAATCAGCGCCAGGTTGGAGTGCGCTTGCCAGAAAGCTGGATTGAGGCGAATGGCCTGCCGATAGGCGCTGATGGCAGCGGTCAGGTTTCTGTCGGCATGCAGAGTGATGCCCAGGTCGTAATAAGTGTCGGGATTATCGGCGTCGCGGGCGAGCGATTCCATGAACGCGTGAACCGCAGCGCCGTATTGTCCGTTGGAATACAGGCCCAGAGCGAGGAACTGATAAGCCTCGGCGTTCTGAGGGTCCATGCTCAGAGCGGTTCGGGCTTCGGCGATCGCGTTGGGGCCGTCATCCAGGCGATAAAAAATATAAGCCATACTGCTGTGGTTCTCGGGGAAGTCCGGCATTAACCCTGCGGCGACGGTGATCTCATCGAAGGCCTCGTCCCAATGCTCCTGCTGGCGAAGCATCGCACCTAGCGCGAAGTGCAGGGCACCATTTTGTGGATCGGAAGTGAGGGCTTGGCGCAGGGAAAGTTCGGCTTCGTGGAAGCGCTGCCCATGAGCATCAATGCCAGCCTGGATCAGCGCTGCCGGAATCTCAGACATGTTGTTGGCATTGGCCGACTCCTTCACATTTGTAAGGGCGCGAACCAGGCTGGCATCGGCGCCAGCGGACTCGAACTGACGAATCTGTTCCTTACCGGAGGGATTGGTCACGCCGCGCTCTTGGATAATTCGAACCAGACGATTGCCGGGCACGCCAGCGGTCAGCCATGCCATCAATTGGACAGGGGTTACCGGCTGGGTTTCGCTGCCATAGGCAGCCAGAGCTACCCCAAAAAGAAACAGAAAAACTGACAGGCCCTTGCGCTTCACTCGGACTCTCCGGGGCGATGGTTTGCTTGCTGGGATCGCTGCGCGGCTGGTAGTTGAGAACCGCTGGTCCCACATTAGCCGGGGACTGAATCGGAGGTAAGATCACGGAAGTAATGGGTGGTCGAGAGGTAGAAGAGTGGCGGGCGGGGATTTTCCTAAGCCTAAACTAAAGATCAAGCCTAAAAACTGATGACAGCAGCGTAGGTTCCGCTAAACGCTCCCCGCTATTCGTAAGCCAGAGCCTCGATCGGATCCTTCCCCGCTGCTTTGAACGCTGGATATAACGCCCCCGCAATTGCGCCCACGACGGCCACAATCATGGCCCGGAGAACCCAATCTCCGCTGACCACGACCTGTACCAGCGGAAAGCGCTGCCGGATGGCCCAGCTGGCCGCGAGACTGAAACCGATACCCAGCACGATGCCAGCCACGGCCAGCAATCCTGTCTCGCGCAGAATCACATTCACGATGTAAAACTTCGACGCGCCCATCGACTTCAAAATCCCAATCTCGCGCGTGCGCTCCATTACCGCCGCATACATCGACTGGAAGATCACGAGAAAGCCGATGATCAGGCTCACGCCAATCACGACGCCGATGAAAGGCCGGAATCCAGGGAGGCGGCTGGGGGTCATCATGCTGAGATACTCCTCGGTAGACTGAACGGAATACTTCTCCATGCCGGGCTGGCTCTTCACTTCGTTCACGACCGCGTCTGCATTGGCGGGATCGTCGAGTTTCACGTAAAAAACCGAGGCTTTGTCCTTGGCCCCGATCAGGTCTTGCAGAGAGCTTAAAGGCAGAAACTTGCGCGCGCCTCGGCCGTTCTCCACGATTCCGGCTACGCGAAAGTTGTGGTTCAAGACGTCCATGGTGCTGCCGACTGTGACGTGTCTCTGACGCGCAATGTAGTCGTCCACCAAAATGTCATTGGGCCCCTGGAACGGGCCGCCTTGCACGTATTGAAACGGTCCGGCTAAACCTTCGAAGGTGGGCAGATCGATTCCGTCAATCACTTCGAGCGAGCCTGCGGTGGAAAGCTGCCAGATCACCGGGCTCACCACCTTAACGTGGGGCAGGCCGCGCAAAATGTCGCCGACCTTGACGGGAACGGGTGCCCCGCTGATGCCGGCCAGATTGGACGATCCTGGCGGCTGCACAATCACATCCGCTCCAATACCGGCAGTGCGGTTCTTGGAGTCGTTCATGATGCCATAGCAGAGACCCGCGATCAGCAGTATGAGCGCAACTTCCAGTGCAATGGCCACAATGCTGATCAGCGACCGGATCGGCCGGTGCACCAGGTTGGCGACAATCATTTTATTCATCATGGGGTTTCAGAAGATGCCTCTCAGCCGCTTGTCATCTCGAGCGGCGCGAGGGACTCCTTGCCTCTTGTCTACGCATCAGTGTCGCCGCCTCCGACAAACACCAAGGCCCTCGCAACGCTCGGGATGACACTCTGTAAAAAATGCGGCAACCGCAAAACATTTAATTGCAGATTGCTAAGTGCCGCTGCAACCCCTTATTCCGCGTCTCCCGTAATTTTAAACTTAAGCGCTAACTTGAGGCAGAATTCGCTTAGGTGGCGCCTTCAGCCGGCACTCGCCGGAAATCAGCTAGCTCCAAGCCGATAAGGCCGCCGGCCCATCTTCTAGTGCTTGCCTGCAGCCTGTGCCTTCGCGCTCCGAGGCCTTCGTCCAAAGGCGGTCAGGCTCACCAGCTTGCATGAGCAAAATGCATTCAGACTGAGACTCGTCTGATCGGTTGACGCCTGTCGATGTCTGCTTCGACAACCGCCGGGCCGGGGCAAACGTCGAAAACGATTGTAACGAAGATGACGGCTGTCTATTGGTTCCTCCGATAGATGATGGTTTTCGGGCCGCCATCGATAATCTTAAAGTCTGAGGGCACTGCGAATAACGACGGGTCGGGCTCCGCGCGCACGATGTTCGTCAACCGGAATGTCTGCTCACCCATTCGTGGATCGTTCCGCTTGCTGGAAACAATCGTCCTGAGATCAGTCGAAGTCCAGACCTCTGTAACAATACTGATGAGTCGATCGTTACCGACTTGGCCGGCAGGAATGGTTCGTGTGGTACGCACCCCATTCACAACGACACCTTCCATCGTTTGCGAGCCAAAGGATTCCGTGTTTGCTTCGGGCTGCTCATCCGTCGCCAAATGCTTCGTTAGGGCAATCATGGGAGGTGGCGGTGGGGCGAGCGGGGGCACCCCGCCCCCCGTTTGTATGAAGAATGTGCCGGAGGCAACGGATGCGCCGGGGCCACCTATTCCGGGGGGAGGCGTCGGGTTTTTCCACGCAGTCTTATCGGTCAAATTTAGCGTATAGGACGTGCCTGCCACAGGATCTTGAATGAAGACGAGGTGTGGGGCACTGGCGGCGGATAGATTGCCAATCGCCGGCAAGGCAGCATCTTGACGTGTGCGACCCTGGGAATCCCTGGAGACCGTGCCAGTGTTGGCTTGAACGATGCGATTGCCATCTGCGAGTGTCTGGATGGATTCGTTGTTAATGGTGGCGGAATAGGGCGCGCCCTTAACCGGAGCCGCGGGCCCTTTTTCAAGTGAGCCCCAAGCGATCGCACCCGCGGGGCCAGCGCTTTGGTACATTACGTTTCCGCCCTCTTGCGCGAATGCACAGGATGAGGCCGCCAGAATAAGGATCAATGTAAGTTTCATGTTGCGTCAGTCTCCTTTTCAAATCTAAAGCAAATCACTGTCGCAGACGGAGTCCTTGAACCGATCCGTCGGCTGCCATACTGAGGTCCGCAATGAATGTGATCCCCTCGGGGACAGCACCAGGGGGAAACATTGCTTCGACCGGTATGGCGATCTGGACAGCGGGTTCAGCTAATTCCCAATTCGCGTTTGGAGTCTCCATGGGCGCAATCACATGTCGTCGATGGACTCTCTTGACCGGCCTTGGCGCAGTTTCAAGGACTACCGCCCGGGCGGCGTCCGTCACTCGCGGCCGTACGGGAATCTGTTTGACCGTTGTTGGCTGGAACACTAGGAGCAGCACGGCAGCCGCCGCAGCGCTCGACAGGAGGGGCGCCCAGTGCTTCACTCTGCGACGTGTCTTTTTTTCCAGCGCCGCATCGCAGCACGCGACGAATGCGCGGCTCACTTGCTCATAGGCATCGGCGCGCCTGCGGCATTCCGAACAGTCTCGAACATGCCGCTCCACATCCGCGGCTTCGCTGTCCGGAAGCTCGCGATCCATCCAAGCAACCAATCTTCCTGAAAAGTCACACATTGCATTTCTCCGACAGTTTCTTGATCGCGCGATCCACCGTCTCGCCCACGGTGGAAGTCGGGATCTCGAGGACTTCACCGATTTCCCGATAGCGCAATCCTCCCGCCCGCAACAGGAGGCACTCACGTTCGGACTCTGTCAATAAGAGGATCGCCTTTCCCAGACGACGCAGCTTCTCCTTTTCCAGTACGACCTGTTCCGGCGTCGCTTCGTCTGAAATCGAATCGAGGTCGGGATCGAGTGGTTTGCCGAAACGACGATCATAGCTCTGCTGACGATTTCTGGCGCCATTATGGGCAACGCGAAACAGCCAGCTACGAATGTTCTCCTGCGCCCCCCCCGAAGCCAAGTGCCTATGCAGACTAAGAAAAGTGTCCTGCACCATATCCTGGGCTTCGTCAGCCGAGAGCCCGAGACATACCAGATATCGCAGCAGAGGTTTGCGCAGTTCGCGGTACAGAATCGTAGCCTCGCACGAGTCAGCCGCGAAGCCCGAGAGCGGCAGCGGTAATGGTAAGGAATCGCCACTCATAAGGTTCTCAGCATCGCGCCTCTATGCATAGAACAAATGAGGCCTGCGGTTTTCCGGTTAGAGCGACGATTTGACAGCCCTGCGAAGAGTCGGATCAGCTGTGAGGTCCCGAAACGGGCTTCTGGGACGCGGGCCTTGTCTCCCAAGCCAGACGCCTTAAGTTAGCGCTTATTGCCGCGTATCCACCGGGGGCGCCGCCGCGCTTGACTGCGGCTTGTCAAGATGCACCACCTCGGCTCCCGGCGGCTGTTCCAGGGCAAACTGATCGTCCCTCAGCGGCTTGTTGATTTCCAGCTTCAACATATTCAACTTGATGTCGTACTCTTCCTGCGGACGATAAATCTCGATGCGCGTGGGAAAACTGACTCCGTCGTAATCTTTGTAGTTCGCATAGCGGGCGTCGGTGATCAGGTTTCCCTGCTCATCATAGATATACTGGCGATGGGGCTGCAGGTCGGCGCGGCTGAAAACGATCTTGCGCGACAGTCTCCACCCCTGTTCACCCTTCCGGATCACCACCAATTCGTAATCGGCCTGGAGAACCCGCAGTCCCTTGGCATCGTGCAGAATCTCGAAACCGTTTTCCAGCACGGCAATCTCTTGCTCAGGGTCGATGCGCCGGATCAACAGCGCCTCGTAAATATCCTGCGGCCGGATATTCTCCATGGGCTCGTTAATGTTGTGCGTCTCCACTTCGTTGCGTCCCACTACGAATCTGTTCTTCGGTGGGATCCACAGCTTAAATTCCTGGCCGTTGCTCACCATATCGAAGGCCGTGGTGCGCACGATGGGCAGCAGACCGATCATGTGCAGCATCGCCGGCTTCCGCGCCAAAACGTAGCCGCGAATCTCTTTGTAGTCGGTGACATGGCCTTTCTTCACGCCGCCCGCGGATGTATCGATATCCACGGTCGCCTGCAGCGACTGCGTCCTCTCGGCCTGCTGGTTGATGCCATCAATCAATCGTGATTGGGTGGCTTCCCGAAGGGAGGTCTTGGAGTATGTCTCCTCGACCGGCCGGGTGCGGAACAAACAGCCCGTAGTGGGCAGAACTGCTACAAGTAAAGCCAAAGGCCAGAAGGGCGAGCTACGTCTCATGAAGTATCAGATGACTCCTAGAACATTTGAGTATATCGCACCGGAAAGGGTGCAAAACCAGCAAACTCCATCACTTTGGGGCCAAGGTTGGCTCGGCACGGTTCAGGCACCGGTCCCGCGAAGGGCAGAATCTTACTAAAGTCAGCTACGCGCGCCTTCTCGCATCATCTAAACTGTCGCCATCGTGCGTAAGATCGTCGGGCTCTTCCTGATTACTATATTAGCCGCCGCGGGCTGGTTCGCCTGGACCGTGCTAACTCCTGTAGCGCCTACGGGGCCAACTTTCGTGATGCTGCGACCGGGGTATTCCACGCGCCGCATCGCCTCGGAACTGAAGGCCGCCGGTGTGATTCGCAGCGAGAAGGCGTTCATCCTTTGGCGGTACATCCGCCACCGCCGCTCCCTCAAGGCAGGAGAATATCTCTTCGACAAGCCCGCGAGCACGATCGATGTCCAAAAGCGCCTTCGGCGCGGCGACGTTTATTTCCATACCGTGGTGGTGCCCGAAGGTTTCACCATGTTCGACATCGCTCGCGCGGTCGAAGCCGCGGGGCTTGGGCCTGCGGCAGACTTTCTGAAGGTCGCGCAATCGGATACCTTTATCGTTTCTGATATCGCTCCAAGCGCTCGCTCTCTCGAGGGCTACTTGTTCCCCGATACGTATGAGTTCAGCCGTATGCAGAGCATGCGAGAGATCGCGGCAGGCATGGTGAGGGAGTTTCGCCAGACCGCCCGCCAGATTGGATTGCTCCAGACGCCAGGGAACGAAACCGCGGGCAGCGAAGCAAGCACACCCACAAGCTCGCTTCATATCGTTGCTGAGACGGAGATCGAACGCACCGTAATCATGGCTTCAATTGTCGAGAAAGAAACCGCCGTGGCCGAAGAGCGTCCTCTCGTTGCCAGCGTTTATTACAACCGCCTGGCGAAGCGAATTGCGCTCGACGCCGATCCCAGCATTATTTATGCCGAGCTGTTAGCCGGGACCTACTCGGGGGCGTTGCACCACGATGACATGCGCTTCAACTCACGTTACAACACTTACACCCATGCTGGGCTTCCCCCTGGCCCCATCGGAAATCCCGGCAAAAGCGCGCTGGAGGCCGCCATGCACCCGGCGCAGAGCGACTACTACTATTTTGTCGCCGACGCGGCAGGGCACCACCGCTTCGCCCGTACCATCGACGAACACAATAACAGCGTAGCCGCCTACCGCCGAGCAATGCGCGGTCACTGAGCCGGGCTGCCGGACATTGCTGTCTGAGCTTCTCCCCCCGAGATCCGATAGATGGAATTATTCCGGACTGCCGGACGCCGGACGCCGATTCCCCTCCATCCATCCCTGGAGAATCAAAACCGCGGCCATCCGGTCCACGGCCTTGGCGCGCTTTTCAATCGACAGCTCCGTAGCTCGCAACAGCCGATTCGCTTCCGCCGAAGTCAGCCGCTCATCCCACAAATGCACTGGCAGCCGAAATCGCTTGCGCAGTTCCTCCGCGAACACCTGCATCTTTTCCGATTGCGTCCCTTCCGCGCCGCTCATGCGGAGAGGAAGGCCGACCACGATCTCTGTTACCGCATATTCCAGGATCACCCGCTCCAGAGATGCCAAGTCCTGCCGCTTGTTGCGCCGCTGTAATGTTTCCAATCCCTGCGCGGTAATCCCCAATGGGTCCGAAACTGCAATCCCGATTCTTCTCGATCCTACGTCCAAGCCCAGGACTCGCCCTTTGGGGCTGCCGGATTTCCCTGTTGGAAGGTGCACGCCGCGATTATATAAGCCACTGCTTCGATCCTCGACCGGACCCTAGGAATTCTTCTTCTGCCGCGCTGCTCCTGCGGTAACCCGTCCTAGCAGAGCAACTTACATCTGTTATTAATTTCTACCGCGCCAAACCCTGCACCAATCCTTGCTTTTAGGCCCAATTCGGGATAGTCTGTTCACAGTAGTTAAACGCTTCTCCCCACTAGACCCTTACACCTGCCCGGGTGCCTTTTTATGAGTGGTGCTGATCTGAATTTCCACATCGGCGACAAGGTCGTCTACCCTAATCACGGTGTAGGCATCATCGAACAGATCAGCAGCCGTTCCATTGGTGCGACGGTCGAAAAGTTCTATCTGCTCAACATCAAAGCCAGCAGCTTAAAGGTGATGGTGCCCTGCAACAATGTGGGCAGCGTGGGCATCCGCCGCGTGGTTCGCAACGGCGAAGTGCAGAAGATACTCGATTTTCTGGCGGTCACCGACGACCTCAGCACTTCCGACTGGAAGGACCGCTTCAAGGAAAACTCCGACCGCATGCGCACAGGATCATTGTTCGAGGTTGCTGGAGTGCTCAAGAGCCTGATCGCGCTTCACCAAGCCAAGCCTCTTTCCTTCCGCGAAAAAAAGATGCTGGAACGCGCCCGCTATCTTCTGGTAAGCGAGCTTGCCATGTCCCGCGGATGCGAAGAAACCAAGGTCGAGGAACTGCTCACGCTGGCGCTCGCCAAATGCAACCTGCGCTTCCCCGAAGCCTCCGAATTCCAGGCGTAATTCAATCTACGTAGATGCCCGCGTAGGGACCGCCGTCTCGGCTGTCCAGTCTGAGCGCAGCGGGGTATTCTGTCGGCCCAACAATAATTTCTCCTCCCGCCAACACTCTTCTCCCACGAGCCATCCATTGACCACGACGTGCGAAATTCGCATCGGCACTTTCGGCTTCCACTACAAGCCTTGGATAGACCGTTCTATCCCACGAAAACTCGCGCTGCCAAGATGCTGGACTTCTACCTGGTCGCGAAGAACGCAACCAGGGAGGAGCAATGAGGAACCACTGACCGACATTCTTTACCTGGGTAGCGGCTCCTTCATGTTGCTCAAGGCATAGGCCAGGACGGCCATGGCGGCGGCGTTTTCGCGGAGGTCGGTGGAAGAGATTTTGTCCAAGGTGTCGGCGGCGGTGTGGTGGTAGTTGAAATAGTTGCGGCCGTCTTGCATGATGCCGAAGGCGGGGATTCCGGCTTCGGACATGGCAGCAATGTCGGCTCCGGGAGGATACGTGGTGGGCTGGAGGACGGTCGCGCCGATGCTTTGAAGAACGGTTTGGACGGGACGGAGGGCGTCGATGACTGCGGGAATGGCCTTGACGTCGAAGCCGAGAGGATGCGCGGCGCCTGAGTCGCTCTCGATAGCCGCGATGTGGCGAGAGAATTCGCTGGCATATTCTGCGGAATAGGCCTTGCTGC
>WNFC01007687.1_pt1 | contig 11855 bp, 10 predicted proteins | sample 5400541 | NCBI WGS metagenome assembly WNFC01 (sample SAMN13153342, study PRJNA577476) | soil metagenome | isolation source: 120 cm saprolite under Douglas fir tree site 2 hole 2 replicate 1 | place: USA:California | collected 2015-04-18 | reverse complement strand
CCGCGGTCGCGGCGACTGCGGCGACGTTGACGCCGTGCACGAAGCGGTACCGGCCGCGGTGGTCGTACAGTGCCGCCACGTCTACCTGCTTTCGCCGCACGACCAGATAGTCGGCAAGGATCACGCCCGTCAGCGGGGCTGCCACGTTGCCGAGGTGGACGATCCACTTCTGCGCGTGAACGACGAAGTCCGGGAAGGCGGAGAGGGCGATCGCGGCGGCCGCCACGAGTACACTCGAGCGGAAGCGGCCCAGCTTCGGCGCCGAGTTCACGAGCGAGAGCCCCGCCGTGTAGACGTTCATCACGTTGGCGGCCAGAGACTGGACGACGATCGCTACCAGGATGACGACGAGGACCGCGTCTACCTTCGTCAGGCCCGCGACCGCCACGAACGGATTGCTCTCACCGGTTGCGACAGCGGCGTAGCCGCCCACGAACGTCGTGACTACCGCGCTCGTCACCGCCGATCCGAACAACGCGATCCGCATGTCGCGCCGCGACCTCGTGTAGCGGCATACGTCGGCGACGTTCGTGACGAGCGTCAGCGAGGCGCCGCACATCACGGTCACGTAGGTGGCGAAGCCGACCCAGGTGAAGTGCTGGTCCGGCGAGCGGAAGACGCGGTGAACAGCAAAGCGGGGATCATCCGAGGCGAGGTAGAGCGCGAGCAGCACACCGGTGAGTGCGAGCGAAAGCGGCAGCACGACACGGAGGACGTAACGCATCACGTCGAAGCCAAGCACTGCGAGAGTCGCGTGCACGAGCGCGAGCCCGATCGCGACGGGTACGAGCGGCAGCCGGCGCGCTGTCATCGTCTGGACGATCGCCTGGAACCCGTACGCGCTCGTGAGAGCCTGCGCGGCGAACCAGTAGGTCGCCGCGACAACCCGGTACGGCGAGCTGAGGAGACGCGCCCCCCAGAAGCCGAGCGTCGCCCGCAACGCGACCTGCCCCGGAAGGCCGTGGTCGACGCCGACTTCGGCGACCGGGAGAAGGAGCGAGAACGCGAGCGCCTGGCCGAGCACCATCGCCGCGACCGCCCACCAGAGCGGCAGGCCCCCGGCTGCGACGGCGAGCGCGCCGAGCACGTACATCACCGGGTTGAGGAAGAAGGTGAAGTTGATCGCGAACAGGTCGCGCCACCCGACCGTGCGCAATGCCGCCGGAATCGGCTCGACGCCGAACTCCTCGACCGCGGGCAACTACTGAGCCTCCGCCGCTCCCCCGCCGACCGCGGCCGCGCGCGCTGCGAGGCCGTGTCGGGTGAAGAAGTCGATCACGACGCGGTTGTGCTCGGCCGTGTTGTCGAAGATGGTCGAGTGGTTGGAGCCCCGGATCACGTGCGTCTCCGCGCCGGGGATCCCGTCCGCGATCGCCTGCTGGCCGGCCCCGCACGGGCCCTGGTCCCACGGCGTCATCGTCACGTCCTCGTCGCCGCCCAGGACGAGCGCGGGCGAGGTGATCTTCGGCAGCCACCCGCGGAGATCCATGTCGCACATCGCCTCGCACGCCGCGGTGAAGACCTCGATCCGGTTCGAGTCGCGCAGGATCTGCTGGATCGTGTCGATCGCCGCGACGCCGTCGGGCGTCTCGAGGAACGCCTTGGACAGCGCCTGCCAGGAGATCAACTCGGCAAGGATCCGGCTGCCCGGTCCGTCGGGGTCGAGCGTCGCGATGTCGATCCAGTTCTTGAAGACGAGCCGGCCGGCGACGCCAAGTTTCGCGGCTGCGCAGTTGATCACGACGGACGCCGTGCGTTCCGGGTACTTGCCTGCGACGACGATCGCGATCATCCCGCCCATCGACGTGCCGTGAATGTGCGCCTCGCGAATGTCGAGCGCGTCGAGCAGCCCGGCGACGTCGTCCGCCCAGACTTCCATGTCGTAGTGCTGGACCGGCCGGTCGGACCCGCCGTAGCCGCGCAGGTCGAAGTCGACGACCTTGAAATGCTTCGCGAGCTCCGGTGTCGCGGGCGCGAAGTTGAAGTGCCCGAACCCCGCCCCGTGGATCTGCACGACAGGCTCGCCCTCGCCCGAGACCTCGTACCAGAGGTCGACGCCGTTGACCCGCGCTTTGCTCGCCACTCGATCCTCCCGCGTCGCTTGGGGTCCGAGTATCGCACGCTCTCCGAGGTTGGTTGAAGCGCCGGCGCGGCGACGTCAAACTCGCTCGCACCACCGCCTTCGATCGAAAGGAGCACCGATGCCCCGCCGCGTGATCGACCTCTCCCAGCCGCTCTCGCGAGAGTCGCAGCTCCACCCGTTCTTCCCGCCGACGCAGATCCTCCGCCACATCCAGCACTCCGACGCCGCGCCAGGCAACCCGTCCTTCAGCGCCGAGATCATCATCACCTCGAACCACGCTGCGACGCACGTCGACGCCTTCGGCCACTATCAGCCGGGTGGCGCGTCGCTCCAGGAGATGCCGCTCGACACGTTCTGCGGGGAGGCGGTCTGCGTCGACATCCGCGAGTACCCGGGCGGGCACGACGTCACGGCCGCCGAGGTCGCGAAGGCCGTGGACGCGAGCGGCCAGGAGCTGCGCGACGGCGACATCGTTCTCTTCTGCAGCGACCATTACAACCGCACGGCAGGAACGCCGGCGTTTCTCGACGGCTTCAACGGCATCTCGGCCGAGGCCGTGCACTGGCTGGCTGACCGGAACGCGAAGATCTTCGGCGTCGAGACGATCAGTCCCGACCTCGTCTACCTGACCGACCGGTACCCGACCCACCGCGCCTGCGCGGAGCGCGGGATCACCCACTACGAGAACCTGAACAACCTGGTCCAGCTCGTCGGCCGGCGCTTCGAGTTCTACGGCTTTCCGCTCAAGCTCGAGACGGCGTACGGCTCGCCGGTGCGCGCGGTCGCGATCCTCGAGGAGTAAGAAACCCGCGCGCGAGGGTCAGGCGCCGAGTTCGATCTCGACGAGCGCGGGCTCGATGTCGAAGAAGTCGCGCCGGAACTCGGCTTGCGTCCACGGTCGTGCCGGAACGATCCGGCGGAGCAGCGCAAAGGTCGCCGAGGTGCCCGCGAACGGATAGGGGTCGACCCTGGCGCGCCACGGGCCGAGCGGAGTGAACGTGAACGCGCCCAGCTCGAACGGGGTCTCGTCCGGGTGGTCCCAGTCGCGCAGGCAGAACGCGAGCGAAAAGCGGTCGAACCATTGGAGCCGGTGGTAGTCCGCCCAGCGGAGCTCCTCGTCGACGCCGACCGCCGCGGAGCGCTCCGGGTACGCCGCCTCCTGCTCTGCCACGAAGCCGTCGACGAGCGGCTGCACTTCGGCTGCGCGTGAGAGCGACAGCCCCGTGTCCGCGCCGTAGCGCTGCCGGTAGATGCCCGCGCCGTGCATCGAGACGAGGAGACCGGCGTAGGGATCCTCGTCCGTGACGGCCGCGATGCCCGCGCGGTAGAACGCGAGGTGCGCGGGGACGTGGACGTCGAGGAACCCGACGGGCGCGCCTTCAGCGCCGACGAGCGGCGAGCGTTCCCAGACGGCCCAGCCGTCGTCATGGCGCCGGGCCGCGATGACCACCGAGTCGTGGCGCGGACCGCGGTCGGTCCACGCCTCGGCGACCGCGCCCGAGAGGTCGGCGTGGTCGGTCTGAAGTACAACCTGCCAGGCGTCGTCCTGGTGGCGGACGATCATCGTGCGTCCCGACCGGAGCTGATCGCGGCGCTCACGAGCGCGATCGTAGCGCCGGCGCCGTCACCCACCAAAACCGCTTGCTCGCTTGCGGCGAACCATGCTGTATAGCGGCGGAACCGCGCAGGCTAGCCTCGCCGCCCAGGTTCCGCCGCTGTTCAAACCGGCTGTGCGGAGAGCAACGCCAGGTACCGCTGGAGCGCCGCCTGCACGAGCCGCGACGACTCGATCACGTCCCGGAGCCGTGCGACCTCAGCCTCGTCGTCGTCCGCGGTAGCCGCCGCAGCCAGATCGTCGTCGTTGTCCTCGAAGTCGAGCGAGAGCCCGGAGTCGTCGTCCGGCTCGACATCCTCCTCCGCCTCCTGCCAGGTCCCGCCGTTCACGGCTTCGCCGAGCGCAGCCTGCACGAGCCGCGCCTCGTCGGGGCTCATCTGCGCGAAGAGGCCGGCGTCGAGACGCGCGCCCTCGACTTCCGCCAGGACGTCCTCGAGCTGCTCGACGAGCATCGCCTCGCGCTCCTGCTCGAACGCGAGTGCATCGAGCACCTGGCGGCGGCGCGCTGAGCGCACGTGAGCGTCCCGATCCACAGCGTCCCGATCCATTTGGGCCACGATAATCCACCGCTCCCCGGCAGTCGCGGCGGCGCGGGAGGCTTGGGAAGCGGATTTGCATATTGTATGGTCGCGTACGTGCCGGGGATCCTCGAGGGACGCGGACGGCTCGTCCAGAACGCGAGCGCCGCAGCAACCGAGTTGATCCGCCTGGCGATCCTCGACGGGCGACTCGAGCCCGGGTCGCGCCTCAAAGAGGAGGAGCTCGCGCGCGAGCTCGGGATCAGCCGGACACCCGTCCGCGAGGCGCTGCTGGTCCTCCAGGCCGAGGGTCTGATCGAGACGACGCCAAACCGCGGTGCCGTCGTCGTCACACACGATGCCGACGATCTGTTCGACCTCTACCAGCTGCGTGCGCTCCTCGAGGGCTACGCGGCGCGACAGGCGGCGGCGAGGGTCTCCGACGAGGAGATCGGCCTCCTGCGCGAGAGCTGCGATCGTTTTGACAGGATCGCTGCCGACGACATCCGCGAGCTCGTCAAGGAGAACCTCCTGTTTCACCGCGCGATCCACGCAGCGGCCGGCAGCGCCCGCCTCTCCGGGATGCTGCGCCGGGTGATCGAGCTGCCGCTCGTCTACAAGTCGTACGTCTGGTACTCGCCCGACCAGAAGCGGATCTCGGCTCACTACCACCGGCAGATCACGAACGCGTTGAGCGTCCGCGACGCCGAACGTGCGGAGCTCGTGATGCGCGAGCACGTCTTCGAGGCGCGCGACCTCCTCGTCGCCGCCAGCCGCGACCAAATCGACGCGCCGTGACCGAGCAGGCGGTCGGCCGGACGGCAGCCGTCGAGGAAGCGCGCCGGATCGGACCGCTCGCAGGCGTGCGGGTGATCGAGCTCGGGACGCTGCTCGCTGGGCCCTTCACCGGACGGCTGCTCGGCGATCTCGGCGCCGAGATCGTCAAGGTCGAGGATCCGGGCCGGCCCGATCCCATCCGGGAATGGGGCAAGGCGCGCTATCGCGGACGCTCTCTCTGGTGGCCGGTTCAGTCCCGCAACAAGAAGTGCGTGACGCTGAACCTGCGATTAGAGCGCGGTCAGCAGCTCCTGCTCGAGCTTGTCCGCCGGGCCGACGTCGTGACGGAGAACTTCCGGCCCGGCACGCTCGAGCGTTGGAATGTCGGCTTCGAGCAGATGCAGGACGTGAACCCGGGGATCATCCTCGCACGCATCTCGGGGTACGGCCAGACCGGCCCGTATGCCGAGCGGGCTGGGTTCGCGTCCGTCTCCGAGGCGATGGGCGGGCTCCGCCACATCAACGGCTTCCCCGGTGAGCCGCCGCCGCGCCTCCACATCTCGCTGGGCGACTCCCTCGCAGGGATGTTCGCCGCCCAGGGGATCCTTGCGGCGCTCTACTGGCGTGACGCCGCCGGCGGCGGCAAGGGGCAGGTCGTCGACGTGTCGCTGCTCGAGGCCTCCTTCGCGCTGCTCGAGAGCACCGTGCCGGAGTACGACCGGCTCGGGATCGTGCGCGGGCCGGGCGGCACCGGGCTGAAGGGCGTCGCGCCGTCGAACATCTTCAAGTCGAGCGACGACAAGTGGGTGGTGATCGCGGCCAACGCGGACAACGTCTACCGCCGGCTCTGCGACGCGATGGGGCAACCGGAGCTGGCCGACGACGAGCGGTTCGCGACGCACCTCGCCCGCGGCGACCACCAGGAGGAACTCGAGGGAATCGTCGCCGAGTGGGCGAGCCGCCACGACGCCGCGGAGATCGACCGCGTGCTCAATGAGGCGGGCGTCATCTGCGGGCCGATCTACACGATCGCCGACATCTTCGAGGACCCCCATTTCCGTGCCCGCGAGATGCTGCTCGAGCACATCGACCCGGAGTTCGGCCCGTACATCGGGCCGGGGATCGTCCCCAAGCTGTCCGAGACGCCCGGGGCGGTGCGCTGGTCGGCCACGTGGGAGGAGGGCAGCCACAACCGCGAGGTGTACGGCGACCTGCTCGGCCTCTCCAATGACGAGCTCGACGCGCTGAAGGAGGAGGGAGTCGTATGAGCCGCGTCACCATGTGCGACGTGGCGCCGCGCGACGGGCTCCAGACCGACGCACTCGTGATCGAGCCGGGCGTCAGGGCGACGCTCGTCGACCTGCTCGCCGCCGCCGGGTTGCCGCGGATCGAGGCGGTGAGCTTCGTCAACCCCGCCCGTGTCCCGCAGATGGCTGGGGCGGAAGAGGTGGTGGCGGCGATGCAGCGCCGGCCGGGCGTCATCTACGCCGGTCTCGTCCTCAACGAGCGTGGCTACGAACGCCTGGCTGCGACCGGGCTCGACGAGGCGCACTTCGCGTTCGCCGCGACGGAGACGCTGAACCTGCGAAACCAGGGTGCTTCGATCGCGGAATCGGTCGAGGCCGCGGGGCGAATCATCGCGCGCGCGCACGGGGATGGGATCCGCGCCACCGTTACGATCGGTGTCGCGTTTGGCTGCCCCTTCGAGGGCGCGGTCGAGCCGGAACACGTCGTGCGCCTCGCCGCAGCGATCGCCGCCTTCGGCCCGGACGAGATCGTCCTCGCAGACACGATCGGCGTCGGCACGCCGGGCCGGGTCGGCCGGCTCGTCGAGTCCGTCGCCGGACTGGGACTCCCGGTCGGCGTCCACCTGCACAACACGCGCAACACCGGCCTCGCAAACGCGTACGCCGCGGTCGAGGCGGGCGCGGCCCTGCTCGACGCGTCGGTGGGAGGCATCGGCGGCTGTCCATTCGCGCCGCGTGCGACGGGCAACATCGCAACCGAGGACCTCGTCTACATGCTGCACGGCGAGGGGATCGAGACGGGCATCGACCTCGGCGCACTGATCGGCGTCGCCGAATGGCTCGAGGGCGTGCTCGGTAGGCAACTCGAAGGCCAGGTCTACCGAGCCGGCACATTCGCGCCGGTCGCGGCATAGCGAACCACGAAGGAGGCGACGAATGGCATACAGGCTGGGGGTGGACGTCGGGGGAACGTTCACCGACCTCTTCCTCGTCAGCGACGAGACCGGCAGTGCGCAGTTTCGAGTGAAGACCCCGTCCACGCCGAGCGACCCGTCCGAAGGCGTTATCCACGGGGTGGCGCGGATCTGCGAGGAGGCCGGAATCCAGGTGTCGGAGCTGCGCAACATCCTGCACGGCACCACCGTCGCGACAAACGCAGTGCTCGAGTCGAAAGGGGCCCGTGTCGGCCTGATCACGACCACGGGCTTCAAGCAGATCCTCCACCTGGCACGGTCGCAAACGCCCGGGCCGCTCGCCGGCTGGATCATCATGATCAAACCCGATCCGCCCGCCTCGCTCGCCGACACACGCGAGGCGGTCGAGCGGATGGACGCCCGCGGCGAGACCATCGTCCCGGTCGACGAGGCGCAGGTCGCGTCGATCGTCCGCGACCTCCTCGAGTCGGGAGTCGAGTCGCTGACCGTCGCGCTGATCAACTCGTACGTCAACGGCGCGCACGAGCAGCAGATCGGCGCGGTCGTCGAGCGGCTCTATCCAGGGTTCCCCGTGACGCTCTCCTCGGACGTCCTGCCGGAGTTCCGCGAGTACGAGCGCGCGCTGACGGCCTGCATGAATTCCTACGTGCGCCCGAAGGTGGCGACCTACGTCGAGCAGCTCCAGAGCTCGCTCGGCGAGATCGGCGCCACCGCCGAGGTGACCCTCCTGCGCTCGGACGCCGGTCTGATGACGACGCGGGAGGCCATGCGCAACCCGATCTACGGCGTGCTCTCAGGCCCCTCCGGCGGCGTCGCCGGCGCGCTCTTCATCGCACGCCTGGCCGGCTTCGACGACATCCTCACCTTCGACATGGGCGGCACCTCGACGGACGTCGCCCTCTGCCAGAACGGCCAGCCGACGATCGGTCGCGAGACGTCGATCGGCCAGTTCCGGATCAAGGTGCCGTCGGTCAACGTGCACACAGTCGGCGCCGGCGGCGGCTCGATCGCGCACGTGCCGCAACTCACGAAGGCGCTGCGCGTCGGCCCACAGTCGGCCGGGGCGGAGCCGGGGCCCGCCGCGTACGGCAAGGGCGGTGAGGAACCGACCGTCACCGACGCGAACGTGGTGCTCGGGCACCTGCCGCCGAGCCTGCTCGGGGGCGAGATGTCGCTCGACGCAGACGCCGCGCGCGAAGCCATGCAGAAGATCGCCGATGCGATGGGGCTCGCGAGCGTGGAGGAGGCCGCCGAGGGCGTCGTCGCCATCGTCAACGAGAACATGGCGGGCGCGCTTCGCCTCGTCTCCGTCCAGCGCGGCCACGACCCGCGCGATTTCGCACTCGTCGCGTACGGCGGCGCAGGGCCTCTGCACGCCAATGCGGTTGCCAGGCTGATGGGCTCCTTCCCGGTGATCGTTCCTCCCGCGCCGGGTCTCCTCTGCGCGATCGGCGACCTCGTGGCCGACTTCCGCGACGAGTTCGCGCAGACCCACATCCGGCTCATCGGCAAGGCGAGCGGCGGCGAGGTGGCGGGCATCCTCGACGACCTCGGCGCGCGGGCGCAGGAGTGGCTCGAGGGTGAGGGGATCGACGAGAGCGCGCGCAGGATCTCCTACGTCACCGACATGCGCTACCACCGGCAGGGGTACGAGATCCCGGTCGCGATCGACCCCGACGAGGTGCGCACCAATGGTCTCGCAGACCTCGAGGAGCGTTTCAACGCGCTGCACGAGCAGCTGTATGGGTTCCGGATGCCGGGAACCGCGTCGGAGATCGTCAACCTCCGCGCAGTCGGCTTCGGTGCGGTGCCGCTCCCGGAGCTCCGCTCCGGGACGATGTCAAGCCCGGATGCGTCCGGCGCCGTGGTCGACGAGCACGATGTCGTCTTCGACGGCGAACGCGTGCGGACGAAGATCTACGACCGGGCGAAGCTCGAGCCGGGGGCCGCGATCACCGGCCCGGCGATCGTGACCGAATTCGATTCGACGACCGTCGTCCTCCCGGGCCACGAGGCGACGGTGGACATGAACTACAACATCCTGATCACCCCGAGCGCATAGGAGGGAGGGCCGACATGGCAATCGAGACCCAAGAGCTACGGATCGCCGAGATCCCCGACATCGACGTCGACCCGATTACCCTGGACATCATCGAGGGCGCGCTCAAGAACGCACGCTTCGAGATGGACGCCGTGCTCTTCCGTTCTGCGATGAGCCCCGTCATCCGCGAGCAGCACGACGAGTTCCCGATGATCACCGACCCGCGCGGCCGCATGGTCGTGGGCCAGTTCGGCGCCTACATCAACGAGATGATGGCGGAGTGGGACACGGGCATCTACCCGGGCGACGTGATCCTCACCTCGGACCCGTTCAAGTGCTCCGCTTCGATCTCGCACACGAACGACTGGCTCGTGCTCGTGCCGATCTTCCACGAGGACGAGCTCGTCGGCTGGTCGTCGCAGTTCGGTCACCAGATGGATGCCGGCGGACCCCTGCCCGGCTCGCTGCCGACCGGCGCGAAGACGATCTTCGAGGAGGGGATCATCATCCCGCCCCTCAAGATCATCGAGCGGGGGGTGCCGCAGGAGAGCGTCCTGCGGTTGATCTTCAACAACGTGCGGCTGCCGGAGATGAACCGGGCCGACCTGTTCGCGATCGTAGCCGGATGCCGTGCGGGGGAGCGGCGGGTGATCGAGCTCTGCGACCGCTTCGGCAAGAACACGTACCTCGCCGGCCTCCAGGCGCTCCTCGACCGGACCCACGAGGCGATGCGCACGCTGATCCAGCTCGCAATTCCCGAAGTACCACAGTCCTTCGAGGACTACGTCGACGACGACGGTCTCGGCAACGGGCCGTTCAAGATGAAGCTGACGATCTGGCGGGAGGGCGACCACGCCTTCTTCGACTGGTCGGGCACCGATCCGCAGGCCCTCGGCCCGATCAACTTCTACCTCTCCGAGGGCATGTTCAAGATGTTCATCGGGATCTACCTGATCATGGTCAACGATCCCCAGATCCTCTTCAATGACGGCTTCTATCCGCTGTTGCATGTCGTCATGCCCGAGGGAAGCCTGCTACGGCCGCGCTTTCCGGCGGCGCTCGGTTGCCGAACGCACGCGCTCGCCCGCCTCTTCGACGTGCTCGGCGGGGCCCTGGTCAAGCAGGCGCCGGAGCTGAACACGGCCGCCGGGTACGGCACCAGCCCGTACATGCTCTACTCGGGCTGGGACGGGAACGGCGAGTTCTTCTACTCGATGGAGATCCTCTACGGCGGCATCCCCGGCCGGCCGATCGGCGACGGCATGGACGGCCACTCGTGGTGGCCGCTCTTCGAGAACATCCCGACCGAGTACCTCGAGGCCTACTACCCGCTCCGGATCGACGGCTACACGAGCCTCACCGACTCCGGCGGCGCCGGCTTCCACCGCGGCGGCAACGGTGTCGAGAAGCGCTACGTCTATCTCGAGCCGGGCGAAGTGTCGATCCACGACGACCGCTGGCTGACCCGCCCGTGGGGCGTGCTCGGCGGCGAGCCGGGCGGGCGATCGGAGAAGATCCTCAAGCGCGCGAACGGGACAGAGGAGCGGCTGCCGTCGAAGTGCGACAACATCGCCGTCGAGCCGGGCGACATGCTCGTCTACCGGACGGCGGGCGGCGGCGGCTGGAAGGACCGACTCGAACGGCCGGTCGAAGCCGTCGTGCGCGACGTCTCCTTCGGGCTCGTCTCTGCCGAGAAGGCACGCGAAAGCTACGGCGTTGTTCTGAGGCCGGATGGGAGCGCGGACGCCGACGCGACCGAGGCCGAGCGGGCGCGCCAGGGCCGGGAGCGCGGCGACGCGCTCTCGTTCGACTTCGGGCCGGCGCTCGAGGACGTGCTCGCGAACTGCACGGCGGAGACCGGGCTCGAGCCGCCACAGCCGGCGATGCCGCTGCGCTGGTCGCCGCTCGAGCCGGGCGACGAGGCGCTCGAACGGGTCCGGAGGGGGGACGGGATCCCGGCGCCTTGAGCCATCTCGACGGCTTCGGTGGGCGCCAGGGCTTCGGCCGTCGTCCCGCCCTGCTCGTGATCGACATGAGCGTCGGCTTCACGAGCCCGGAGTCGCCGCTCCACTGCGAGCTGGACGATGCGGTGGCGGCGATCGCGCAGCTGCTCGAAGTCTCGCGCGCGAAGGGGCTGCCCGTCGTCTACACGACCGTCTCCTACGGCGAGGGCGAGAAGGCCGTGGCGAAGGCGTTCATCGACAAGGTGCCGGCCCTGCTCGCACTCGCCGAGGGAAGCCCGTTCACGGAGATCGATCCGCGGATCGCGCCGCTGCCGGACGAGCCGGTGCTGAACAAGCTCTTCGCCTCCGCGTTCTTCGGAACCGCGCTCCAGAGCCTGCTCGCGGCGCACGACTGCGACTCGGTGCTCGTTACCGGTGCGTCCACGTCGGGTTGCGTTCGCGCGACAGCGGTCGACGTGCTCCAAAACGGGTACCGGCTCGTGATCCCGCGCGAGGCGGTCGGCGACCGCAATGCCGCAGCCCACGAGCAGGCCCTCTACGACATCGACGCGAAGTACGGCGACGTCATCTCGCTCGAGGAGTCGCTCTCGTGGCTGGCGCGCGGGGTGCATTAACTCGTTCTCACGCTGCTGCGGCTGCTTCGTATTCTTGGACCCGCCACCGAGACAAGGAGAG
>WNFC01007685.1_pt1 | contig 11857 bp, 9 predicted proteins | sample 5400541 | NCBI WGS metagenome assembly WNFC01 (sample SAMN13153342, study PRJNA577476) | soil metagenome | isolation source: 120 cm saprolite under Douglas fir tree site 2 hole 2 replicate 1 | place: USA:California | collected 2015-04-18 | reverse complement strand
TGATCACGCGCAGCTCCGCGTCGAGCACGAAGAGGCCGAGCGGCAGGGTCTCGAGCACCACCTCCACGAAGCGCTTCTGCTCGTCCAGCTCGTGGGTGCGCGCCTCCACCATGGCCTCGAGCCGCTCGGAGTAGGTGCGCACCGAGCTGAAGAGACGGGCGTGCTCGAGCGCCATCGCGGCCTGGTCCGCGAAGGCCGAGACGAGCGACTCCTCCTCCGCGGTGAAGTGGTGCACGTCGGTGCGCAGGACGGTGAGGGCGCCGATGGCCTGGTCGCCCACGATGAGCGGGGCGGCCAGCATCGAGCGCAGGCCCGATTGGGGATAGCGCACCCGCGGATCGCGGTAGAGGTCGGTGGTCTGGGTGGGCCGTCGCTCCTTGACCGCGGCCCCGGTGATGCCCTCGCCCACCTGCAGGCGGATCGCGGGCAGGTCCTCGGCGGGCAGGTCGAGGCTGGCGGTGGCGATCAGGTCACCGGTGGCCGCGTCGACCGTGAAGAGCCCGCACGACTGCACCTCGAGCACCGCGCGCGCTTGGTTCAGGATGAGCCGCACCGTCTCGCCCACGTCGAGGCTCTGGTTCACCGCGTGCCCGGCCCGCAGCAGGGCCTGCGTCTCCCGGGTCCGCCGCTGCGCCTCCTCGAAGAGGCGCGCGTTCTGGATGGCGATGCCGGCCTGATCCGCGAAGCTCTCGAGCAAGGTCTGGTGGCGGTCGCCGAAGGCGCTCGGCGCGGTCGAGAAGGCCGAGATCACCCCGATGATCTGGCCCCCCACCCGGAGCGGCACGCTCAGGAGGGAACGGATCCCCTCCTTCTCGTCGACGTCGCGGCGGGTCGAGCGGGGATCCCGATGAAGATCGTCGGAGCGCCCCGCGCGCCCGGACGAGGCGGCGACCCCGATGATCCCCTCGCCGACCCGGACCGAGAGGTTTCGCCACTCCGGGGTGCGGAAGCCGTGCGCGGCGGCCTGCTCGATGAGGGTCCGGTCGGGGCTCAGCAGGCCGATGCCGCAGCCGGTGCTGCCCATGAGCGCGGTGACGGAGCGGCTGATGGTCTCGAGCACCGACGGCAGGTCGAGGCGGGCGGTGATGAGCTGGCTCGTGCGGTTGAGCGCGGCCAGCTCCTCCGCGCGCTGGGTCGTCTCCGCGTGCAGGCGCGAATGCTCGATGGCCGAGGCGAGCGGCCGCGCCACGTCGGTGAGCACCTCGACGTCGGCGTCGGTGAAGGCGCCCGGCTCCCGGTGGGTGACGTTGAGGGTGCCGATCGCCTGGCCTTGCGAGAGGAGCGGCGCCAGGATCGCCGATCGGAAGCCGCGCCGCGAGAACAACTCGCGGCTCACGGTGGGAATGGACGGGTCGGTGGTGGCGTCGTCGATGCGGCGGGGCGCCTGCTGGCTCGCCACCCACGCGGTCAGGGTGCCCGCGATGGGGATCCCGAAGTCGAAGACCTCGGGCAGCGTGGTGCGCGCGGTCACGTCGAGCACGCGGAATTCGCCACGCTCGCGGTCGAGCAGGGTCACCCCGAGCGCGTCGAACCGGATCAGCCGGGCCACCGCCTCCGCGACCTTCTCGTAGACGCGCTCGAGCGAGAGCGTGGTCCCGGTGAGCGCGGTGATCTGATTGATGACCTCGAGCCGGATGGTGCGCTGGCGCAGCCGCCAGACGTGCTCGAGGGCATGGCCGAACTCGCGGGGAAAGCTCGGCGGAAGCGTCTCCCGGGTGAGGCCGCGTGCCCCCCCCGGCCCGAGGAGGACAAGGGCGCCCATCGGGTGGGCCGGGTCGCCCAGGGCGGTGGCGAGCACCACCTGGTCCCGCCCCTTCAGTCCGGGCGGCGTCGCGGCCGGCTTCTCGAGCCGCACCCCCCGCCGCGGCGGATCCAGACGGGCCCGGAGCCAGCCGTCGAGCGCGGAGCCGGGCCGCGCGCCCACCACGAGGTCTACCGGAGCGGCCTCGCCCGGCCGGAAGCGCAGCGCACCGGCCCGGGCACCCGAGAGCGCCACCAGTCGCTTCAGCGTCCGGACGAAGCCGGCCTCCGAGGAGGCCACACCCCCCAGGGTGGCCAGCAGGTCGGGAAAGAGCCGCCCGATCTTCACGCGCGGCTCAGAGCGACGGTCCCGCGTCGAAGCGGATCACGCGCTCGCACCAGGCGGAGGCCGCGAGCAGCCGCGCCTCGCCCCACGCCGGGCCGACGAGCTGCACCGCCAGCGGCAGACCCGACGGGTCGGCCCCGGTCGGCAGAGAGATCGCGGGCAGGCCCGCGAAGGTGAACGGCGCGCAGAAGCCGGGGTCGCCGGTGGACCCGAGCCCCCGCGGGGCGGGGGCGCCGATGGTGGGGGCGAGCAGCACGTCGTGGCGCGTCGCCACCGCGTTTAGGTCGTCGCGCGCGTGGCGGCGGGCATCCTGGGCCGCCAGGTACTGCAGCGCGGAGACCGCGTGGCCCCGCTCGATCAGCTCCTTGATGCGAGGCGGATAGTCCGCCGCGTGCGCGGCGTAGAGCGGCGCGTGCGCGTGCGCGGCCTCGACCGCCAGCACCGTCTCGCCCGCCCGGCGCAGCGCCGGGAACGAGTCGGGCAGGTCCACGTCGACGAGCCGAGCGCCCGCCCCCTCGAGCCCGCGCATGATCGCGTCCAGGTGCTTCGCCATCTCGGGCGTGGCCTGCGCCACGAGCCCGGTCAGCACGCCGATGCGCGGCGGCGCGGGCGCGGCGAGCGCGGCCAGATAGGGCTCGGGCGGCAGCGGGCTCGAGTGCGGATCGGCCGGATCGAGCCCGGCCAGGAGCGACAGGGCGAGCGCGCAGTCCTCGACGCAGCGGGCGAAGATCCCGACGTGGTCGAGGCTCTCGGCCAGGGCCAGCACGCCCGCCACGCTGATGCGGCCGTGGGTCGGCTTGAGGCCGACCACCCCGCAGTAGGCCGCGGGCCGCAGCACCGAGCCCACCGTCTGGGAGCCGAGCGCCAGCGGCACCATGCGCGCGGCCACCGCCGCCGCCGGGCCGCTCGAGGAGCCACCCGGCGTGTGCTCGGGATTCCACGGATTGCGGGTCGAACTCGGGTCGAGGAACGCGAAGGGCGTGGTGACGAGCTTGCCCATCGGCACCGCCCCCGCACCGCGCAGCCGAGCGACCGCGGTCGCGTCGAGCGCCGGGGTGCGCGTGGCCCACGCGGGTGCGCCGGAGGTAGTCGGCACCCCCGCGGCGTCGAAGATGTCCTTGAGCGCGATCGGCACGCCGTGCAGCGGGCCCATGTAGCGGCCCTCGCGGGCTTCGATGTCGCGCTGCACCGCCACCCGCGCGGCCGCGTCGCGGTCGAGCCGCACCCAGGCCCCGACCGCGGGCTCGGTGGCGTCGACGCGCTTGAGACAGGCCGCGACCAGGTTGGACGGCGAGAGCGCCCCGGCGCGGATGCGCCGGGCGGCTTCGGAGGCGCCCAGCTCGTACATGGCCGCCATGGTCAGTGCAGGGCGTCCAGCACCTCGGCCACGACCTCGAAGCGCCCGAAGGAGGGCATCAGGTAGGCGCCCGCGTGGCGCGCGCGGACGTCGCGGAGCAGCCCCTGGGCCATCTCGATCCCGGCGCGCAGCCCGCGCTCGCCCGCCTCCTTCATCCGCGCCCGCACGCCGTCCGGCACCGTGATGCCCGGCACCTCGTTGTGCAGGAACTCGGCGTGCCGGGAGGAATGGAGCGGCATGATGCCCACCAGCAGCGGGATCGGCGATCGGGTGCGGGCGAAGAACCGCTCGAGCACCTCGAGATCGTAGACCGGCTGGGTCTGCACCCACCGCGCGCCCGCCTCGACCTTGGCGAGGAAGCGCTCCATCTCGCGCGCGGGCTCGGCGGCGGCGGGGTTCAGGGCCACCCCCACGCAGAACGACGTGGGCTCCCCGATCGAGGTGCCGGTGGCGTCGAGGCCGCGGTTCATGCCCGCGAGGACGCGGATCAGCCCGATCGCGTCCACGTCGAAGACCGCGGTGGAGTTGACGTAGTCGCCGGCGCGCGGCGGGTCGCCGGTCATCGCGAGGATGTTGCGGATGTCGACCGCGTGCGCACCGAGGAGATCGGCCTGGATGCCCATCAGGTTCCGGTCGCGACACGTGAAGTGCATGTTGATGTCGAGCCCGCTCGCGTCGCGGATCAGCATCGCGGTCGGCAGCACCGACATCCGCACGCGCCCGAGCGAGCCGTCGTTGATGTCGACGATCTCGACCCCGCGCTCCTTCAGCAGCTTCGCCCCCTGCACCAGCTTTTCGATGTTGTGGCCCCGCGGCGGATCCAGCTCGACGGTGACCGCGAACTCGCGCGCCTCGAGCCGCCGCTCCAGCAGAGTAGGCGGCGCGGTGGTGACGAGCCCGGTGGGCTCCGCCGCCTCCACGCGGGCCCGGCGCACCGGCTCGACGCGGGCCGCGCTCCGCTGGGGGGCGAGGCGATCGAGGGCCTCTCGCATGGCCCGGACGTGCTGAGGAGTCGTGCCGCAGCAGCCGCCGACCATCCGCGCGCCGGCCACGATCATCCGCGCCCCGTAGTCGGCCATGTAGCCGGGCGACGAGAGGTACATGAGCCGCTCGCCCACCCGGCTCGGCAGGCCCGCGTTGGGCTGGATGACCAGGTGGAGGCCGCCGGCCTCGGGCAGCATCTGCTCGAGGATGTCGTAGAGCACGCTCGACCCGACCGAGCAGTTGGCCCCCACCACCTGGATCGGCAGCTCGCGGAGCGCGCGGACGACCTCGGCGGCGGAGCGCCCGGTGAACGTCACCCCGTCGTCGGTGAAGGCCACCTCGGCCACGATCGGCAGATCGGTGAGCGCCCGCACCGCCTCCACCGCGAGCCCCATCTCGGTGAGATCGGAGAACGTCTCGATCACGAACGCGTCGACCCCGCCCTCGAGCAGCCCCTCCGCCTGCTCGTGGAAGGCCAGCCGCGCCTCCTCGGGCTCGATGCTGCCGAGCGGGGCCAGGTACTTGCCGAGCGGCCCGATCGAGCCCACCACCAGCACGTCGCGGCCCATGCTCTCGCGCACGTCCCGGGCGAGCTTGGCCCCGCGCAGGTTGATCTCGCGCACCCGGGCCTGCAGGCCGTGCGCCGCCAGCTTGAAGCGGTTGGCCCCGAAGGTGTTGGTCTCGATCAGGTCCGAGCCCGCCTGGATGTACTCGGCGTGGATCGACTGCACGATCTTGGGCTCGTTGAGGTTCAGCACGTCGAAGCAGGCGTCGAGCGGCACCCCGCGGGCGTAGAGCATGGTGCCCATGGCGCCGTCGCAGAGGAGCGGGCCCTCGGCCAGGCGGGTCAGGAGCGGAGAGGGCACGGCCTACCGGTCTCCCTCAGCCGGTCCTCTCCCCAGCGGGGAGAGGGAGAGATGGGGCCGCAGCGCGAGGAGGACCTGGGTAACCACCTGGTCGGTGTTGCGGTCGGTGGTATCGACGGTGAGATCGGCCTGGCGGTAGTAGGTCTCGCGCGCGTGATAGATGGCGGCGACCTCGTCGCGAGTCCGCCCGGCCAGCATCGGCCGCTCGCCTACCCGGCGCGCCCGCTCGTAGAGCACGTCGAAGCTGCCGGTGAGCCACACCACGGTGCCGATCGCGCGGAGGGCCTCGGGCCGGCCCTCGCGGCAGTAGAGGCCGCCGCCGGTGGCGATCACGTCACCCGACTTGAGCGCGAGCAGCCGCACCGTCTCCTCCTCCAGGGCGCGGAAGTGCGCCTCCCCGCGCTCGGCGAAGATCTCGGGGATCGAGCGGCCCTCGCGCGCGGTGATCATGTCGTCGGTCTCGACGAAGCAGCGGCCCATCCGGCGGGCGAGCAGCCGCCCCACCGAGGATTTGCCCGCGCCCATGAAGCCCACCAGGATCACGTTGTCGCCCATCGGACCTCCAGCCTATCACCACACCCCTGCGCCGGGCCGGTGCACCGTCACGGTGGCGGGGGCCCGGCGGTAGGCGCAGTCGCGCATCCAGCAGCGCCGGCACTGGGTGAAATAGTGGTCCACCCGGGCCTCGGGCCCGAGCCCGACCAGCCAGCTGATGCTCTTGGCCGGGGTCATGAAGCACGCCTCGTTGAGCCGCACCCCGATCGGATCGCCCGGGCAGATCCGGAAGAGTCGCGCCTGCTCGGCGGTATCCCAGCCCGCGTAGCCCGGGCTGACCCGGTTGGTGACCTTGAGCCCCTGCGGCAGGGCGGCTTGGCAGAGGAGGTCGTTGGCATACTCGGCGAGGCTCTCGGCCGCGGCCGAGCCCACGCTGTCGAGCATCACCGCGAGGGGGAACTCGCGCGCGTCGAAGAGGGCGCGCACGCGGGTCTCGATGGCCTCGCCCACCGTGCAGATGCCGGCCCCGACCGCCTCGATCGGCCCCCAGAGCCGGCCGATCTGCGGGATGGCGAGCCGCTCGCCACCCGCCGCGATCAGGTCCGCGCCGCGCTCGTCCACCGGGACCGCCCGGTAGACCAGGCGGGGGGCCATCAGGCGCTCTCCGAGCGCGAGCGCCTCCTCGAAGATGGCCACCACCACCGGGCTGGGCAGGTCGACGCCCTTCTGGTAGCCCTGGAAGCGCAGGACCTCGTCGCGGTCGATGGAGAGCGGCAGCCCCTCGAGGACGACCGGGACGCGGGAGAGGAGGGAGAACGCGGCCGCGGTCACCGCGCGCGGCGGGAGCGCACCACGTCGGCGATGAGGCGGATGTGCTCCGGGTTCGATCCGCAGCAGCCGCCCACGATGTTGCACCCCGCGTCGAGCAGGGCCGGGTAGTCCTTCGCCATCGCCTCCGGGCCGAGCTCGTAGGTGGTGTGCCCGCCGGTGGTGATCGGCAGGCCCGCGTTCGGGTACGCGATGAGCGGCGCGTCGGTCACCTGCCGCATCTCGCGGATGATCACGATGGCGCGGTCGGGGCCGCGCCCGCAGTTCATCCCCACGATGTCGGCGCCCGCCGCAAGGAGCTGGCGGGCCACGTCGGCTGGGCTGTCGCCCCACATGGTGCGGTCGCGATCATGCAGCTCCTCGTACTGGAAGAACATGGTCGCCATCACCGGCAGGTCCACCACCGCCTTGCAGGCCCGGATCGCGGCGGTCGCCTCCAGCGGGAACATCATGGTCTCGACCGCGAAGCAGTCCACCCCGCCCGCCGCGAGCGCCTCCGCCTGCTCGCGGAAGGTCTCGAAGTACTGCTCGTCGGTGGCCACGTTCTTGCCGACCCCGTAGTCGAGCGGCAGGTAGCTGGTGGGCCCGATCGAGCCGGCCACGTAGCCGCCGGGCGGGCAGGCGGCGCGGGCCAGGCGCGCGCCCTTGTCGTTCAGCTCGCGGGTCCGCGCGCCCATGTCGTGGCCGTACCGCTCGTCGTACTCGTGCAGCTTGAGCGCGGTGCCCCCGAAGGTATTGGTCTCGACCAGCTGGGAGCCCGCGTCGAAGTAGCCGCGGTGGATGCCGCGCACCACGTCGGGGTGGGTGTCGTTCCACAGCTCCGGGCAGTCGCCGTTGCCGAGGCCCGCGTCGAAGAGCGCGGTGCCGTAGCCGCCGTCGAAGATCAGGCGCTCGCCCGCGCGGACGCGCTCCACGATCTCCCAGCCGCGGGGGCGCGTCGCCATCAGGCGTTCGCCGGCACGCCGAGCAGCTCCTTGGCGCGCACCACCGCGATCGTGGAGTCCTTGGCGTAGCCGTCCGCGCCGATCTCGTCCGCGTAGGCCTGGTTCACCGGCGCGCCGCCGATCATCACCTTGACCTGCGCCCGCAGGCCCGCCTTCTCGAGCGCGTCGATGGTGCGCTTCATGGCCGGCATGGTGGTGGTCATCAGCGCGGAGATGCCCACGATCTGGGCGTCGTGCTCCTTCACCGCGGCCACGAACTTCTCGGGCGCCACGTCCCGCCCGAGGTTGATCACCTTGAAGCCCGCGCCCTCCAGCATCATCGCCACCAGGTTCTTGCCGATGTCGTGCAGATCCCCCTGGGCGGTGCCGATGACCACCACCCCCAGGTTCTGCCCGGCCCCTCCCGCCTGGGTGATGAGCGGCTTGAGCAGGTCGAGCCCCGCGTACATGGCCCGCGCCGACAGGAGGACCTGCGGCACGTAGTACTCGTTGCGTCGGAACTTCTCGCCCACCACGTCCATGCCCGGGATGAGCCCGCGGAAGATGAGATCCTTCGGGTCCATCGCCAGGGCGAGACCTTCCTGGGTCTTGCGGGCCACCGTGTCCTTGTCGCCCAGGATCAGGGCCCGGGCCATCACGGGATAGTCGAAGCCGCTCGCGTCACTCATGGAGCGGCCCGCTTCACCGTGCTGTATCCCCCCTTCTGCCAGGCGGTCATCCCGCCGATGACGTTGTACCAGTTCGTGAGGCCGGCGCGGCTGAGCGCGCTGATCACCGTGCTCGAGCGCAGGCCACCCGCGCAGAGCACCGCCTTCGGGCGTCCGGCCGGCACCAGGTCCTTCCGGGCGAGGGCCTCGCTCATCGGCACGTGGAGCGCGCCGTCGATGTGGCCCTCGTCCCACTCGAAGGGCTCGCGCACGTCGATCACCACCAGGTCGGGTTGCTCCTCCTTCATGGTGGCGAGGTCGTGCACCGAGATCTGGGGCACCACCTCCATCGCCAGGCCCTGGCTCTTCCACTCGGTCATGCCCCACTGGAGCTGCCCCGCGATCGCGTCGAGCCCGATTCGCCCGAGCCCCTGCACCGCGCGCTCGAGATCGGTGGGGCTCGACACCACCAGCACCACCGGCGCTTCCGCCGGCACGAAGAGCCCGGCCCGGTTCGCGAACTGCGGGCTCTCGATCCACACGTGGATCGCCCCGGGGATGTGGCCCTGCCCGTACTCCTCGGGGGTGCGCACGTCGAGCACGCACGCGCCCTTGTCGATGGCCTCGCGGGTCTGCGCGGCCGACAGCGGGCGCGGCGGCCCGTTCGGGGCGAGGGCCTGTGCGCGGTTGCGGGCGATGATCCGGTCGAAGTTCGGTGGCTTGGGCGGCAGGCCGGTCATCAGATGGCGCACGAAGTCGTCGACCCCGCTCGCCTGCAGGGCGGTGTTGAAGCGCCGCTCGAAGCCGATCGTGGTGGCGGTCTTGCTCGACATGGCGCGACCGCAGCTCGAGCCGGCCCCGTGCGCGGGATAGACCTCCACGCTGTCGGGCAGGCGGAGCAGGCGCTCGGTGAGGCTCGCGTAGAGCCGGGCCGCGGCCTGCTCGCCGCCGAAGTCCGGGCGGCCGACGTCGCCCACGAAGAGCGTATCCCCGGTCAGCACGAACCACGGCTCCGCGCCGCGGCTCAGATCGGTGATCAGCAGCGAGATGCTCTCGGGAGTGTGGCCCGGCGTGTGGACGACGTCGAGGGCCACGCTCCCCACGCGCAGCTGCCGGCCGTGCTCGATCGGCTCGTGGGCGAAGGCCGCGTTGGCGGCCGGGTGGATGTGGATGCGCGCCCCGGTCTTGGCCGCCAGGGCCTGGTTACCCGAGATGTGGTCCGCGTGGACGTGCGTCTCCACGATGCCGGTGACGGTGAGCCCCTTGCGTCGGGCCAGGGCCACGTAGTCGTCCACCCGGTCGCGCGCCGGATCGACGACGATGCCCTGGCCGGCCTGCGAGCAGCCGATCAGGTAGGAGAGACAGCCAGCCTCCTCGTTCAGCAGCTGCTGAAAGATCACGCGGGAAGTATGCCACACCGGTGCGATCGTTCGCCATCTCGCTCACTTGCCTGTTGCCTCCACCCCGCGTGGGTGCGCGGGGGGTGCGGCCAGGTGCGCCTGGGGTAGCCAGCGGGCGTAGTCCTGCAGCATGACCTTCGCTGAGTGCCCGGTTTGGGCGGCCATGGCCAGCAGCGGCGCGTTGCGGCTGAGCAGGATCGAGATGCAACTGTGCCGGAGCGTCTCGGGCGGCCTAGGACGAACCTTTGCCCGGGCCAGCGTGCGGCGCCAGAGCGTGTGGAGTTCGCGCTCGTCCATCGGCCGGCCAGGGTGCTTGAGCGAGCCGAAGAGCGGCGCGCTCGGATCTAGGTGGACCAGCAGCGCCAGACGGGTCACCACCGTGAGGCTCTCGGGCGTGGCCCCAGGCTCCCACGCCGCAGTCGGCTCACAGGTAGGATGCGTCAGCGCGGCAAGCCGCACCGAACGGAGCGTCTTAGTGGGGCCGGTCGCGCGTTGCGAGCGGGTGCGCTGAATCGAGACAAGCCCCGTGCGCGGATCGACATCCTGGCCCTGGAGCCCTCGCAACTCGCCCGAGCGCATGCCGGACTGCGCCCAGGCGCGGACCATGAGCCCCCACGCCGGCGCGATCACCGTCGCAGCCATCACCAGCGCGGCCAGCTCGGGCTGCGTGAAGGGGTCCGGCTGGGTGGAGCGGGGCGTCGGGCGCCACAGCGGCTCGCCGCGCAGCGGGTTCGAGGTCATCCACTGCCGCCGGACGCAGTAGTCGAGGATCATCCGCAGCGTCGGCAGGTTCACCTTGAGCGTGGAGTCGGCCATGGCCTTGCCCCGCTTGGAGCCGCCCGTCGCGCGCTTCGCCGCGATGAAGTCCTCGACCAGCTCCGTGGTGATCGCGCTGGCCCGGCGGCCGGCGAAGAACGGCGCCAGGTGGCGCTCGATGAACAGCCGGCGATTGGCCAGCGTCGAGTCACGCACGCCGAAGAGCGAGCGGTAGCGCGCGAGCCACTGCTGAGCGGCCTCCGCGAACAGCGGCGCCACCTCCGGCTCCGGCGATGGGGTGAGGATCGAGCGATCGCCCTCGAGTAGGCGGGCCCGGATCTTCACGGCCACGTCCTCGGCGAGCTTGCGCCCCCGCGTCCCGACGCCGACGCGCTTGGAGCGACGCTGGCCCGCCTGGCTGATGAAGACCCACCAGACCCCAGAGCCCTTCGGTTTCTCTCGGACCGTCACACCCATCAGCGCCTCCGGGCCCGGCTCGGGCCAATCACCGCGTCGACGATCTCGTCCATGCCGCGCGGGCCGACCCATCTGTGCTGGGCCATCCAGCCGTCGAACTCGCCTCGCCGGACGAGCACCTTGCCACCGATCCGGTAGCACGGCAAGGCCTGCAGCGGGGCGTTGATGTAGTCCCTGAGTGTCCGCACGCTCAGACCGCTGTACCCGGCGAGCGCACGCAGCGGCAGCCAGGGATCCAACTCCGTGGAGAGCACGATCCGTTCAGCAGCCGGGCCGCGGAGGATGGCGGCGGGCTGGGCAGTGGCTTTGATCGGGGCTGGCTGCAGCGGGTCGGAGGGGACTGGGGCGCTTTCGACGCTCACTACCAGTTTCTGTCACGGCTAGGGGTGTTCGTCAATCGATACTAGGGCGGCGCGTCATCCGGCCCGTGGTGGCCGGCGCGGGGCTAGGCGAAGAGATCGGGGCCGACCTGCAGGACGTCGGGCTCGGGCGCCTGCGGGGGAGTGCGGGGAGTGCCGGGCGCGCCGGCCGACAACTTGAGAGCCGCCTGTGCGCAGGCGCGGCCGCGGCCGGGGACCCCGCCGGTAGCTCCGGCAGCGGCCCGCTCTCACTTGTTGGGGTGGCCGGGGGGAGTCGAACCCGCCGTTGTGCGGTTCACAGCCGCACGTCCTGACCGCTGAATGACAGCACCGTGAACTTGGAGACCGGGGCGGGAGTTGCGCCCGCCTTACCGGGGTTGCAGCCCGGCGCCTCGCTGCTCGGCCACCCGGTCGGATCGGATTGCTTGGTGCGCTCGGGAGGAGTCGGACCTCCACCTGACCGGTTAAGAGCCGGCCGCTCTGCATTAAGCTACGAGCGCGAATGGCTCCGGCGCCTCGAGTCGAACGAAGATCAGGAGCTTCAAGGGCTCCCTCCCCACCGTGGGCCGCCGGATCGAACTGGTAGGAGCAGGCGGTAGCGCGCCGCCGTCGCCCGGTAATCGGCCGGGTGCTCTGCTATTGAGCTATGCTCCACCGA
>WNFC01007683.1_pt1 | contig 11858 bp, 12 predicted proteins | sample 5400541 | NCBI WGS metagenome assembly WNFC01 (sample SAMN13153342, study PRJNA577476) | soil metagenome | isolation source: 120 cm saprolite under Douglas fir tree site 2 hole 2 replicate 1 | place: USA:California | collected 2015-04-18 | reverse complement strand
TACCTCATGAATCAATGATACATTTTGGCCAACGGTGACATCATCGATGCCGAGTCCATTGGCGAACACACTCTCGTTTTCCGAACCGTGCATGCGGATGCCAAGAGTCAGACGGACGAACTCGTAAATGGGTCGCGTCCTGTTCAGATAATTGCTCGCTGGTGCTTGCCCACGAGCTCCTGACAGATACTCCTTTCGGATTGACACGAGGGACGACGTTGCGCGTGATGCAACTGCGGCACGGAAAGCAGGGATCGCTGAGAGAGCGGAAGGATCAACAGAGGGACCAGTGGTGAAGAAGTCGACCAGGATGGACACGGAAGCACCAGCTACTCGCACCATACGTGGGGCGGCGTCCATCGTCGTAGTCGAGTCCAGCTCCCGGAGAATGCTCTTGAGGATGTCCCAGGACATAGATGACTTGCACCCAGCTAACCTCTCGCCAAAGTGTACGGATAATTCCTCTTCGACAATCACGGTTAATGAGCAGTTGAAATCTGCTTGCAGGGCACGAATATCGAAAGCTTGACACAGGAGGTACAGGTAACTCGCAGTCAGCATAGAAAGGACTTCAAGCGCATTGATCGTGGCACGAGCGGAGATGAGAGCTAGGGAACTTGATTCGGCGAATGAGTAAGCGTGCAACAAATCAAGCAAACCAGTGGACACATACTTGACGGCTTGGTTATGCATCTCCGCAGACTGGATGTGTGTTGAAACGGGGCTAGCAAGGTAACCCAGCTCGCCGACGTATGCAGCAACGGCGATATCGACACCCTTGCCATGATAGTTGAGAGATGGATCACTTGCCGCGAGCGACGGCGGAAGGCCACGATTCATAGCGGGGTTGACCAGCTCAGCTGACTGAGCGAACAACAGCTTGCCAATATGATGCAAGGCAAGGCGTGTTTTTTCCATCGCGTTCGTAACAGCCATGGCCTGGAAATTGCCCCCGTGATGAATCTCATTCGTTTCTGCATCCACAAGGGGATTATCAGTTGCTAATATGCATAGAAAGGCTCCATTAGCGGACAGAGTCAAACAACAGAAGCATCCGGACGTACTCGAATTACACTCGATCGAGATACTTTTTAACGCAGCAAGAATATCCTCGATCTGGGGCCCAAGGAATTGTGGTGCCGTCCGTAGGGGATAGCGATCTTGACGGAGTTCGCCCTGGTCTTGATCAATAGTAACCTCCTTCTCATCATTGACAGCGAGTTTGCTATCGTGGAGCAGATCCCAGATAGTGCGCGCGACTTCGATCTGCAACCGCTATCGGTAAGGAACTGATAAACCACAGTAAACGAGTTAAAAACTCACCTGTCCTGGATGAGGGCGAGCAACCTCGTGAATGAAGGGTGCATAATTTCCACGGACGCCAAGTAATGCTTCTGTCCCCATCGCTGTGCAAATTTGGGCTAGCAGCGCGAGATGGACAGCTTCATTGAGTGCGAGGCCAGCAACAGACGCGGAGAACGCCGTGCCGTTCAGAATCCCTAAATGTTCCTTGGCACCGAGTTCGATAGGCTCTATACCATGGCTGGTTAGCGCTTGACGACATGAAACTATGCGGCGAGCGCCAAATGCGGCTGGGCCATCAAACACCCTGATTGCCGGATTCCCAATAAGAGTTCCAGCAACGTAAGACAGCGGCGATAAATCTGCATGTCGTGTAAGCTGTCACGCCCTTGACAAAGAGTCAAACTATATATACCTCCCGAGGCGGAGATGCTGCCGCGGAGCGGCACTAGAGGGGTGATGTTGGCATGGAGGAGTGCGGACATTTTCTCGATGAGTTCCCATCGGACGCCAGAGTGACCACGAATCAAAGAATTGAGGCGGATAAGGATCGCTCCACGAACCCAAGACTCTGGCATGCTAGTAGAAGCGAGGGGATCAAGAAGGGGAAGGGAAGGGAGGACATCCGTGGACGATGGCAATACACCCGCATGCTGGTGTTGTAATAGTGCACTCCCGAGAGCCAGGGTGTTGGACGTGCGTGTATCGGCTTCGAAGAAGTTGAGTCACAAGCCACAGAAAGGACGTTTGTGGATGAAGCACGTACCGCTACCGCCAAAACCAGTGCTGACACCATAAACGCTTTGAGACGTTTCAACTTTACCTACAATGATATCACGCGACTTCTGAACCCGAGCTCGAATTTCAGGGGACCCGTTGAGAACTATTTGGGCATTATGCCTTGCAGCGGCGACAAGCGCAGGAATGGAAAGGCTATGGCCGTCGATGACGATAGACTTGCCGCGCCTAAGAGTAGAGATGATTAGACGCCGGGTGATACAAGTGGCACGAGTCAATTACTTGTGGGCCTCGAGCTCACGAAATTGTTCGAGGAACCTGGACAGCAGGTCCGAGGAACTAGGTTGGGGTATAGCGTGCACAGAGGCCGGTGCAGATGTACCGTTGGCATAGATAGATGGACTCTTCACAGAAGAGTTGGAGTGAGCGACGACGTCAGAGAGTTTGCGAAGGCCGTTGACGCGTGGCTCGGTGGAAAGAATAGTCATTGTGGGAGCTAAAGACAGGGAAAGGAACGGGGGGAACTGAACGAGGGATTGGTGGGTGGCATGTGTTGAAAGAGAATGGAATTTTATAGAGTAGGAGTAGGCATGAAAGGCGAATGGATACTGTATAGGGCCATGAATAAATTGTGGGTTAACCTGGGCGGAAAATAAACACAACTGATAGTTTCTTAGTTTCCAAACCTCCCACGCTCATTTCAGATCCGCCCGGCGGTCAGACTGTATCCTCGCCGTTCACTACATTTATCGCTCCAAAGATCCGGCCGATTCGAGCCCAAACCAGCGATCCAAACCTCTTCCCTGGTATGAGGGACTTTCATTCACGATTCGACTTAGTATCTAGATCTTCCCAGAAACTGCTCCGAACATTACATAACCTTTAGCAAGCAACATCGGAGGTGCTGACATCAGCCGCCGACGCCCGGCCGGGGCGTTATGTGTACTGCCTCTTATGGTAAGCACTTGTGGTCCTCAAAGATTTTATTTCTCTGACTTGCCACAGGATTTCCGAATGAGGCAACCACTTTCTCTCCTCAATACATAGCTTTCTAGTGTATCAGTCTGACAACACACATGCATTCATACAGGGGTGCATGCTAAAAGGCGATGCAGTTGCCTGTGTGCACGCGCCGCGCTCCGATTTCTGTAGCGGAGAGTTCGCAACGTGTTTAACATTTGATCGTGTAGCAGAATAGCGCCTGGCGCCGCAAAACACTGCTTTTCCCAGCAGCGTGTTTTCCGTGTCTCACTCGTCCCACACCCACACCCGACATAAACACTCCGGTGAATAGATTACTGACGCGCTTTGTCGGGGCCACTTTGCCCTTGATCACTCGCCCACCTCGCTGAAGACCTCCCCTGCAAAATCAAATGGCAGTGTAATATTTGTTACACATGCGTTGTACTCCGCCCCGGAAGTTGTCCGGCCGCAACAACTTTTTTTTGAATACGGTATCATTTCACCTCTCGATTAAAATCGGCTCGCCGCTGACCTCCGACATTCGCTCCGGCTAACGATCTGAAGAAGGGTTTCGCCAGGACGTGCCGGCCGCTGGAGAGATCGATTGGCTTACTTCCGCGTCACAAGCGGTTCGAACCCACCCTTGTAAAAGTCTGGCTGAGCTAGGATCTAGAGACCGGAAGTAACGGAAATGTCAAACCGCAAGCTTCAAGGGTCGTTTAGCATGAGCGCAAACACGGATCCCGCCTGAATTAATACCCTCAGAAGGAAATCCTCCTTCTCCTGTCTTGGAACTATCGTCCACTCGATTTCCTCCACCGGTCTCCCGTCTCACGGCGGATCATAGGAAGCCATTGTCACATGGAGTTCGTGTACATTTCCCATTTCCTTACACTTCCTTCCGCCCTAGGTGGTCCACGTGGTCAATTTCTACTACACTCCTTCATGACGGCATCGTGCCCTGCCCGCGATTCCATAGGTTACGCCACGGCAACAGATAAGGGTACATTTTAGAAAGGGAAGTCAAAGTCCCTTAATGCTATCGTTCAAGGGGTAATGCAGTACGCGTCATGCTTGTGATGGCACAGTAGCACGTGCCAGACCATGATCTCATCACTAGTACTAGGGTACTAGGGATGGCACGCAACACTCGGCCAGCACGGCTTCAACTAGGAATGTCGTATCATTGGATCACTAGTACTGACCGGCAGGGGTGACGACGATCACTCGGTAGCGTGTTTATTACGTTCGATGTACACTGGGAATAAATGGTAACTTGAAGTAGTGCAAGTTTAGCCATACTTTTTAGATGAGTCAGGGTGTTGGCTGAAAGGCTCTGCTCCTATATCTGCCTCCTGGGGAATTATTAGATGGTGTCAATGGCTACAGCACTCCCTCCCATTGATGACAAGCTGTGCCTTTGATCGATGCCTGGTATATTTATTGCCTTGGCAAAGTAGCTTTGGATACTGGAAGGAACTACAAACAACTTTGTTATTCTTTGAGCCGATGGTCCTGAGTTCGGATCCAGAACTCGAAGAGGGTACGATCCTTCTCTCCTGCCCTGATTGTGGTGGATGTCCGTGATACCTCAATCTTCCTATCCACGGACGGACCCCTGAATCGTATTCTAGTTCGAATCCATGACTTGCGAGTACCATAATGCAGTTGCTTGGTGTTATATGTCGGGGGTCAAATAAATATTTACGCAAGGAACGTTAGGGGCAGGGTCAATCATTTGGGACTGAGATGGCGACGGGACCCCACCATTGGGTGTTCGATACTGCTCGGACGGATCTTGCTCCATGTTATATTATATGGTCCCTTACACCGGGTCAGTCGTTGTTTAACATATCAGCGTTCCTCGCCCGAAGAGAGAAGGACATATGGAGCTTGAGAGATAGATATAGTGGTGCTAGTGGCGCAACCATGGACAACGTAACAGGTGCCCTTCGGTCAAATCACCGAAGAACAAGGCCTCAGAATCAAGATATCTCATGCTGGGGTATCGATATTCCTGTGGGCATTCCGAATTACGAAGCACTGCCACGGCTGTCGAGCACGAATGCCAACAATTATTTCGCAGTGCTACCGAGACCACAGGGCCGCACGAAAGAGGGCTCGTCACGGTGTCTCGGAACCGCGAGGAACAAAATATGGTAGGAGTGTACACTCAGTTCAACGAGGGCTAATGCTCGCATGGTGACAATCTCTTATCTGCAGGGAGCCCGGCTGACGAGTACCGTGATGATGCAACTAGCGGGACGGTTCGATCCGAAAACCGGAGCGAAAGTTTCCAACACGTAACGACGCGCCAGGCACCTCTGCATTGCACCAACAGATAAACAGTTCTCTAGATGCCAATGGTCGGGAACGGATAAGAGGCGGCCCGGAAAAGAAAACACAGCCCGCCAATAGGATTCTTTGGTGACCCGGTGACCCTAGAACGCCTTTACCCTTCGGTATTGAAATAGCTCAACGCCCAAAATCGAGGGTGTTTCTGAGTGACTCATACAGCATGCATGTTGAGACTACTCTGCGGCGATTGACGGGGAAGAAGTGAAATGACACACAACACGTGCTCAGATATGGATATAGGGATATAGCTACGAATTAAACTGGGAGTGGGCGCAGTGTCATTGCCTAATAGTGCGACTTACAGAAATCAGGTTGGACGAGCGGTCCCTATACTGGGGCACCCTGGTCTGGCAGTCGCTCGATGGCATATCGCCTCCGTACAATATACATCAATGGCACCCCTGGGATCTTGCGTATCCTTCGGCGGAGCTCGCGATCACAAGTGGCGACGATGAAGCAGCGATTAGCAGTCACTCGTTGCACAAGACAGTCGTCGGCGTACGTCCCCCTGTGTGAACAGGGAAGGCGTTCAAAGCGAGGGTCATGGGCCACACTGAGGGAGAGTGAGCACGAAGGAGAAACATGATATACACGAACTCACCGCAGAGCTAGGCGATAACGTTGTCCAAGCTTTTCAAGCTCTGCCATGACGCAATCTGTCACGCACGGTATACCTGCAACGGCATTAAGACAGCCAAATGCGATGCTCGAAACACCTACATTTGGCATACACGCAGTCCATCATACCACCAACGAGCTCCAGCTTGTTTTGAAGGCTAAAGTTGATGAAGTTGGTATCGATAAGAACTCGGTATGGTGGAACAAGGGCTGTATTATGGGAAAGGAAAAGCGACGAAGCGACTGGAGCTCTGAACAGATTTGAGGTCAATGGGAGAAAATTGGGTTGATTCGACGCACACGCGACGGACAGCCTTCTCTTTCTCATCCTCCTCCTTCTTTTTCTGCTTCAATTGGTTTTCCTTACTGTCGGTCAGCTGTGTTAGCTTTTGTCTCTGAAGAGGGAGTCTTTCGAAACCAACAGCCGAATATCATTGGGGTTCAGCATGCGCTTGACTGCGGCAAACTTTCTTGTTTTCTTTGCTTTACCCTTGATATAAATTCAGTGGCCATAACCTTTTGTTTTTGAAAGAAATACGCACCATAGTGATATGATAACAACAAACCGGCAAACCGGTAGAAATTCTAGCGTCACATGTCACAGGACGCGTGTCCACGTGATCTGTGACCACAGCGAGGCAGCATTTCATCTTCATGATCCACCTCCGCTTTCAAACTAACCTTGACTTTCCTTGTTGCTGATAACCAACCATTTCTTGCCATGGGAGAAGCCTGGAACACCCACTCTCACTCATCGTCTCCTCACCCTACTTCTGCAGCGAAAGCTGCCCAAACGCGCGCTTCTCTCCGACCGCCTATCTTCAACCCCTACGACAGATTCACCCAGCCAGAGTTCGACGCTTGGATCGGAGACATAACTGGCGCATTGAAGCGTGCTCTTGACCACGAAGCACAGCCCACGGTCAATCTGCCCTCACATCACAGCGGCACTTGGAATACCGTTCCAGACCACCTCGGTGATAGTTTTAGTGCTGATGGGCGGGCTCAGCCATCTGCTCCATCTGAGGACTGGGATGAGGAGAGCCCTGTCGAAGACTCCTTTGCTCAGATAGCGTCACGAAGGGCCAAGGGAAAGGCGCGCGATCCTCGCGAAGGCCCCGGACTTGGCCTTAAAGATCAACCAATTGAACTGTTGTCCGACTCCGAGGAAGAAGAAGTTGTCGACAGCCTTGAAGTTGACGCTGTTATCTCAGACGACTCAGATAGTATTGTTCTTGAGGGCAGCTCTGGTGAGACTGATTACGCCGAATCCGAGGTAGACGAAGGCGGAGAGGCAAATGTCGGGCAACCAGGGACAAGCACACAGCACATCGTAGCATTCTTATCAACTAAAGACTCTGTCCATAATCAAGAGGTGACGGGTCACTTTGATGCGAAGGCCCGCCGCGCTAGTGAAGAAGACCTGCAATTCCCCAGAAATACCGAAACATTCCGTAATAACGATAGTGACGGAAACGAAGGTTTTGCAGTTCTAGGGAACATAGGAGGAACCGATGACGGTGTGTCTTACAGCTTTATTGCCTCTTGTCTACAGCCAAATTTCATCCGCAACGCTGTAGAATTTCACATTCCAAGCCAAAGCGTGACCCCCTTCGACGTGGAGCTAGCCGATCCATGGGATGGGCCACGCACTTATGCTGAAGATTACTATTCCGGAGGGGATCGGCTGATACCCGGCCTCACACCCAATCGCCTCACGCCCATTTTTCGTAGCCCAGCTCATACCCTACCTGGATTACCAACCGCATCGAACACAGAAGGCAGACCTTTCCCTTCTCCAAGCGTTTCATCCACACCTCCTTTACCTAAAGCACAAGATACGGTGGATGGTGATGACCTTAGTGGGTCTCCCCAATACGGTGCTACCGAGGCTACCTTCGTTGATCAGGAAGACGTCAATGAGTTGGCTTCTGAGCCATATTACGACCATGTTGGAGTCGTTGGTATGCCCGTTCTCTCATTTGCTTGTCATCATTTCTGAGAAATTCCGAAGATGTTACTGTGCACACTGTCGAAGAGACCGAACCCGAGGCGGTCGAGAGCGCCGAGGGTGTGAGTGTTATCAAGGCAAGGCTTCTCGGTAAAGAGAAGCCCACTTCATACTCAACGCGATCAAATATGGGAACCAACGGGCGAGACTCTGATCGGGAACATGAGGTCATTTGGGCTGCACTCTCTGATGACGAATACACCGACGCTGATGTAGAAGAGGACGAGGGGAAGTTCGCAAGCATTATGCCTCTTGGAACCAGCGACCTTGATGTTCGGGATGACTGGGGTGCCACTGACGGGCACAAGGATTCCGATTGTGCGTCGGAAGAGGACGAACTACGGGAGACGACGCCTACTCAGACTGCGGACGATGTCGCGAAGACTGCTGCTTTGACACTCTCCCAATTCTCTGAAGCGGTGAACTCTAGTGGTCTCAATGGTGCGTGATATACTCAATATGCAGTATTGCCCAACCTATCGTTCACTCACTCTCTTGGCCCAAAAGTCCCGCTGGTTGACCAACGCGCTCCTGTCCTGGCGTCGACTTTTCAATTGACAGACGCTGATAGTTTCGGGGATCTTCCTGTGTCATTACCCCCCTCTGAACCTCCTTCACCAGCGCTGGGTCGGCCCACTGAGGCGTTTGAGTTGCAACATCATTCAATTGAACAGCTATTTGCGGACTTTGAGAAAGAAGCCTCTGACAAGCGCAGTCAAGTTTCAGAAGCATTCGATTTGCTTGCTAGACGACCTGATGCTGAAACAGCAGATTCCTGGGCATCTCGGGAGCTAGAACACATCTTGTCGGGCGACATATCGGTTCCTGAGAATGTAGCAGGCGATTCAGACTCTGCCTCGATGGAACGCCGCACTTCCCAGGGCGCGACTCTCTTCACGCACTTCCCGGAATACATCGTGGAAGAGGTCAAGTTTGGGACACAGGTTCTTCTCCCTGATGATGATCTCGGCGACACACATTCTATCCCCTCTCCGGATTTGGCCGAGGTCGTCGAGATGGATCAGCTGTATGAGGTGGAAGAGCCGAGGACTGATGGCCGCTTGACCGAAGTGGGTATGATTCACTGTATACATATCGAGAGCTAATAGTACGTAGGAACCGGAAATCACAATTACATCCTCTCTTGACGACAATACCACGGTTCCTCGGCCAATAGTTTCATCAGTTGAAAGCGTTGCCACTCCTATCTCGGCGGAACAACACGTCCCTGCATTCACGATACAGGAGCGGTCTCATCCCTCGCGGGCCCCGGCCAGTGATGCCCGCCAAGCAGATTTTTTCACGGCAGACCAGAACATTCCTGCTCCAATTGTTGCCGACGCTTCAGTCCCTGATCCCGTTCCTGGAGGAGACTCATTCCCCCCTTCACCCCCTACCACAGATTCCCTTATTGTGCCGGGGCTTTCTATCGCTCCTCCAGCATCCCTAAGAGTGATTGACCATGATCCCTTCCAGATAAGCTCAGGGACCAGCGGTTTATTTACCCCAGCACAAAGGAGCGACGGTGGCACACCGATACAGTTAGAAGATGATGTCGCCGAAGCATTGACAATCCCGCACAATGGCGCAGATAAGGGTTTGGAAGCCGCCTCAATCCCTTTGCGAACTGGGGTTGATCCTTCACTACGTTTTATCACAGACGATGAAAACGGTAGCAAGGCCGAAGATAAGGACGTTAGGGGCGAGAACGAGTTGATCGAACCATCCCAATTGGTCTCCGACGGACGCCAGTTAAGAATTGGGGCCGTGGGTGTCGGTGCACCAAAGCCGCGAGTCGACACTATCGAAAGCGCCGCCGAAGCGTCTCCTCCAACTTGCCAAGGATCAGCGAAGCTGACTATATCCCAATTTCCCAAAGAAGACAGCTCGCTCAAGAGTGAGGTATCGTCTGGGATTCTGTTTCAAGGGTCCGCCGAACATTCCGGCGTCCTGGATCCCAGTAGTGGATACGTCCTAGAGACTCCGAGCATCGCCGAGGGTGATGAAGACGCTGATGGAGAGGCTGATCCTGACTACTCTTCTACCCATGATACCAAAACATTCCATCAGAAACCCGCGCATCAACCCGTAGGAGAGGGTCGCGAGGTCGCGTCTAGCAAAATAATAAGCAATGACATCCTCGGCCCAAAAGTGATTGCCTCGGAGTTAGAAAATGTCCAAACGAGGTGAGCTCAATCGGAGAATCACCACGATTTTCATTAATGACTTTCGCCCCGATCTGTTAGTGTCTCCTCTCAAAAACAGGAGACGAAAGCTATAGGGGAGACTCCTTCGCCCAATTTCGTGAAGGCAAACCATGGAAAGGAGCATCTAACTCAAGCACTCAAGCGCAAACGAAGAGACCCCAAGCCGGGATCGGCTCGCATAACCCGATCCAAGTCTGGCGTTGGCGTACTGCGCGAGAAGAAAGATCCTGTCTTGACTTCCCATAGGTCGACCGCAACATCGGAGAAAGTTCAGTCAGACCAGGTCGGTATCAACATTGATGCAGATTCTGTCGACGACGGCACCAGTGAGGCCTCTGCGAGCTCCGGCACAAGTGCCGTGTACCGTCTGCTTCATCCTACATCCCGCGCAGGATCTGTAGATTCATCAGCATCAGGAGATGCACCCCCTGCCAGAGCGATACCTCTTATACACTCACATGGTCTCCACCACCATGGCTCGTTTGTGTCTCCACTATTCAATTCGCCCCCCTCATCTTCGGGTCCTCATAAGGACACGGGGCCAGACCAAGCGACGGCGAAATCTCCGACACCCACCCGCGAGCCTTCAACCCCATATTTAAAGCGGACGCCTAGCATAAACTCTCCTGTAACACGATCCAACTGCCGTTTCCACAAAATAAGCTTGCCTCGTGGGGAGGATGAAGGGCGCGCTTACTTCGTTGTTCCCGGCTGCGCTCTTGGTGACGGCGAGCTCATGGACCGCAACGACATCAGAGACGAGGGCTACTCAACTCATGAGGATCACAAGCGTCTTCTCCCTAATGTTGAGACACTCGACTTGAGCCCGTACCTTATCGGTGTCTTGCGGCAATTAGTGGGTGTTGATTTGCTGCGCGAGCAACAAGAAATCTTCTACCTACCGAGCGGAGACGAAAAACCCAAGAAGCGCCGCCCAACAGGCGCTTTAGGAGGTCTTCGCCAGTTTCAACGTCAATCTATTTCGAGTGGTGGCCTCCTGGTTAGGGATCATTCACCCCAACCGTCTGAAGTCTCGCATGATCGTGGCTCGTCTCCCTTATCAGGTGCTGGATCAGCTGCGAGCGCCTTTGTCCAGGAGGAGAGCGTGGTTCACAACGAGGACGAGGACAGCGCTCTGAGCGAACTTGACGATAACGATGGACCGGGTGAAGCACCACCCGCAAAGCGACATAAACACTCTGTGGTGGAGGTGGTGCCACTGCTGGAAAACACGCCAGGTGCAGGAGAGTTGGGTAGCTCCGCTGTGCCAGAGCACTCTTCCTCAGCAGGGAAGGAGCCGACAAATAGCAGCAGATCTCCTGTCACACGGAGAAGCAAACGCAAAAATCTCAATTACGATGCTGCAGCATATAAGCCCGACGAAGACAAAGTTAAGGACGAGGAGGAGGAAGACGTAAAAACGGGGCGAAGTAGCACACGGAGGGCGATCAAACGCAACCGTACGATGGAGGAATCGTCCGCTAATCCACCTAAATCTAAAAAGACGCGCTTAGGAAGGAGTATTTCAGTCGCGGGCGCAGGAGCGACGGACGCATAGGAGGCGCTGCTTACGTGTTTTATCGATGCTAGGTCTGCCTGCTGCTTTGACCATTTGTAAACTTTGCTTACATTAGTACTACACACATACATACATAATCATT
>WNFC01007681.1_pt1 | contig 11861 bp, 13 predicted proteins | sample 5400541 | NCBI WGS metagenome assembly WNFC01 (sample SAMN13153342, study PRJNA577476) | soil metagenome | isolation source: 120 cm saprolite under Douglas fir tree site 2 hole 2 replicate 1 | place: USA:California | collected 2015-04-18 | reverse complement strand
CTGCGAGTCGTGCCATGCTGATGCTCCGCGGGTTGAGCTGGATCAGCGGCAGCGCGCCGAGCGACTCTATCTGCTGCGCCTCAGCGCTGTTGAACGGGCCGGGGAAGCGGTTGTAAAACTCGACGAGCCGCAGCCGGGCTCCCGTGTCATGCTGGAACGAGGCTACGTTCGCCGCGAAGTGCCCGTTCGTCGCGATTCCGGCGAAGGGCTCAGGGATCTTGCCCTTGCATGGGGCGTTCACATGCGGGTACGGGCTCGGGCTCGCGCTCGGCGATTTACTGGCCGGCGCCTGGCTCGGCGGCGAATCGCTCGCCTGCTGAGTGGCTTTGGGCTCGAGGATGTACGCGATCGCGAGACCGCACGCGATCGCGACCAGCGGAGCCGCCATGATCGCGATGGCCTTGCCTCTCACGGGAACCTCGCAACCAGCTTGCGGTACTCGGCCGCCGCGGCGGGCCTGCCCTGCAGCTTCCACTTCTGCTTCGCGTTCTGGTCGAACCAGATCAGCCCGTCGATGTGGTAGCGCTTAATACCGGCGAACAGATCGTCCATCTGCCGGATCTCGTGGGGGTTCGGGGCCACGCCCGTCTCGGCCAGGTACACCGGCTTCGAGCGGGCCACGCTCGCGATGCTGGCCAGCTGGCGGCTGAAGACCTCCTTGAAGTTCTGGCCAGGATTCAGGTAACCGTCGAGGCCGACCCAGTCGACATAGCGGTTGCCTGGGTACCACTCGCTGGCCGACGAAGCGACCTTCTTTGCCTTGTACTGTGCATACTGGTGTGAGGGGTCCCAGGACCAGATGACATTCGTGACGCCTTCGGCCGCGAAGATGTCGTGGATGTGCCGCCATGCGGCGATGAAAACTGACGGCCGCGTCCAGGGCATGCCCCAGGGATACCACCAGCCGTTCATTTCGTGCCCGAAGGACAGCACGATGTGGCACACGAATCCTCTGACCGCCCTGGCGTAGCTCCGTATTTCGGCGTCGTACTTTCCGGCCACAACGCCCGCCATCGTGATCTTGCGCGGGTTCAGCTGGATCAGCGGCATCGCGCCGAGCCTGCCGGCCTCTAGTGCCTCAGCGAGCTGAAACTTGCCAGGAAACGGGTTGTAGAACTCCACCACCCTGATATGCGCGCCGGTCATGTGCTGGAAGTCCGCGACGCGCTGACCGATCTTGTCGTTCACGGCGATGCCGGCGAACGGCTTGGAGATCTTGCCTTTGCATGCCCTGTTGGAAGCGGTGAGAGTCGGACCCTGCCCCTGCACGGGCGATGAGCTGGGCGGCGATGGGAGCGGCGGAAGGCTCAGCGCAGGCAATTTGGTGTGATGCGTCGTCACGAGCAGTGCGCCGACAACGGCTGCCACGACGAGCGGCATCGCGAAGGCTGCGAGGATCTTTGCCCACATGCTGCTAACAACCCCCCACGCCCCGGGTACGGGACTTGCCGACCGCACCGGGATGCGTCGCGCCGCCGCCTTGCTGCTTGCCGACTGAGGCCCAGTGCCTCACCTTCCAGACCCTGGTCCGCAGCGTCCCGATCCCCGTGTCCATCGCCAGCTTGTACCGCTTGGTGTGGTCAAGTAGCCTCACGACGCGGCGCTCGGAACTGCTGCCTTGTCCCGTCCTGAGCACGATCACCGAGAACTGGCCCGAGCAGATCAGCGCCTGCATCTGCACCGACTGAAACTGGCCCGTGCCGACGACCGACCGAAACTTGTCGGCCGGGATCTCGGGCAGGTAGTACTGCTCCATAGTGGTGGCGCTGTCGTCCAGCACCAAGCTGTTCGGCACATAGTTCCGGCGGATGGCTGCCACGACCGAGGCTACGTTCGCCGCCCCTGGACCGCGGAACTGAACCCGCTCTACCCGGCCGACAATGAGCATAGTGATGACGGTAATGACGGCCGCGGTCGTCGCGACCACCTGTCCCCAGTGCCGCTGGCGACCTAGCCACTGCCGCCACGCGCCGAGCGCATAGCCTGCTCCAAGCGCGGCAAATGGCAGCCCGAATCCCATGTTCTCGTCGAGGGACGTAAGTTGATGAACCCTGGCCTGCTCGAATGGCGCAACCAGGGCGGCCAGCACGAGCAGGCATAGGAACAAAACTGCCGTCGGCGGCATCTTCTTGACGACGCTGACCCATACACCGGCGATCGCGATGAGCACGATCAGCCCGGTCATCAGGAACGCGTGTGCCAACACGCTCGGAGATGAGCTAGGAAGGCCAAACTGGGGTGACCCGTAGACGATGCTGGCGAGCACTCCTGAGGCGAGGTTGGCTCCGCCGAGCAGCAGGACTCCCAAGTCGAGCACCGTGACGGTCACCGCCACCGAGATGGCCATGCAAATCGCCTGCGTCCGGCCCTTACTCCAGCCATACAGGACAATCGCTGCGACGATCACCGGATCCCAGACCGTCGTCGCGTACTTTGTCGCATTGGCCATGGCGAGCGTAATCGGGCAGATCAGCAGCCACCAGACCCGGCCGTCGCGCATCCTCACCGCCGCGTACAGGGCAAGGACCAGCAGGAACAGCGCCATCGGGTCGAAGACTGCCGCCGCGCCCAGATGCACGGCGATGCCGCAGACGGCGAACAGCAGTGCCGCGAGAATGCCGGGGACCTGCCCGAAAAGCCGGTCGCCGATCAGGTAGATCAGCGCCGTGGCTCCAAGCATGAAGATCAGTGAGAGCAGCCTGGCCGCGATCAGGCCACCAGCCGAGTCGAGCGTGGCTGCGATCGGCGGGTAGAGCAGCGGGGCGCCAGGGAAGGAGGCAGCGTACGACATCAGGTGCGACAAACCCGCGTGACTCGCACTCAGGTACAAGGCCTCGTCCGTGTAGGCGGCCGTTCGCCACATCCACGGCAGTGTCAGCGTGGCCTGAGCCGCCAGGACTGACCATAGTGCCCAGGACTCAGCGATCCGTTCCCTCACGCAGCGGCTTCCCTGGAACTCACCGTCCCGGCCCTTGCGGTTCCGTCAGCCGGGCTGTACACAAGCTCCGCGCCCTTCTGCCTGGTGGTCCAGCCCTGCTTAAGCAGTGTCATGGTGCCCCAGAGGCGCAGGATCCTAGCCAGCACGATAGCCGACCACACGGCGGAAATCGGACGAATGAGAATGAGACCCAGGCGATCTGCCAGGCTCTCGTCACTCCGCTTGAAGCACAGGGTGCGCAGGCCATTGGGAACCGACAGGATCAGGGCAGCAATGAGCGTGCGGATAAGCACCGGCTCGCCGAGCGGCCATGTGCCGATGAGCAGCCCGACCAGGGCAACGGAGGTCATGAAGCCCTGGATCCCCGTGACGGTGACCCACCAGCAGTAGGAGATGACGGGGCGGTACTTGATCCGCCAGAAGTTACGGACCGCCCGGCCGCGCGCCCACCGGAGCCGCTGGCGCAGGTGATGACTGTACGTCTCGGGCCACATGGTGAGCCCATAGGCGGTCAGTTGCTGCACGGACTTGCCCCGGCTGCTCGCGCACAGCGCTAGCAGCGAGTCGTCACCGAGGATCACCCGGTGCCCGAAGAACTCCTCGTCCCGGTAGACCGGCAGGAACTCGCGGATGAGGGGTGCCCGGTACAGCGCATACGGACCTCGGTTGGTGTACATGTCGCCCGCTACCGACCAGGCCGCTCCGATGACCGCCTGGGCGTACAGCTGAAGCGAGCACTGCAGCCTGGTCAGGAAGTTGTGGTAGGCATTGAAGCCCATCTCGATCCCGGCGACCGACATGACCTCGCGCTTCTGGAAGGGTTTCAGGCCCTCCTCGATGGCGCGGTGCTCCAGGGTCGTATCAGAGTCGACCGTGATGAAGATGTCGGTCTCGGGCACCCGCTCGAACACGTACGAGTGAGCCCGGCGCTTGCCCTGGTTACTCTGCCGGGTCCAGCGGATCTCGGTGCCGTTGGACCAGGTGCCCGCCCAGTAACCGGCGACCTCCGAGTAGTCGGTCTTAGAGCCGTCGTCGACGACCCAGATCAGCTGAGGCGGCCTGGTCTGGTTCATCATCGCGTACAGGCACCGGTCAAGCAGCGCTGGATCCTCGTTGTAGACCGGCACCGCGGCCGTTACATGTAGCTGGTCCAAGTACCTGCGGACGTCCGGGGACGCTGTCGCTGGCTTGTCGAACCAGGAGAGCACGTAGTTGATCGCGCGGAATGCTGCGCCAGGGGCTGCGCACGCGAGCAGCGCAAGCGATTGCCAGCCGAGGTGATAAGAGACCCAGCCAGCGACCACGATGCTGGTCAGGAAGAGCCCCCTGGCTTCCTTGCGGTCGAAGGCAATCGTCGGGATGTCGTAGTAGTCGCTCAGGGCTCCCGGAGTGACTTGTTCCTCCGCCAGAACAGGCGGACTACTACTGCGAAGGTCACTGTAATAGTGGCTGAGACCGCGGCCGCGATCTCGATACCAGCCTTCACCGCGGGATTCATGGCGCGCATCCCTCCCGATCTCGTCTGGCTCAGCCATCTCGAAGAGCTCTTGGAGTCCGGCCGCCTGGTCGTCGGGATGAGGCGGACGCCGACCGGTAGCCCTGTGCCCACCTGGCACCGGCCAACCCCCCTTCGCATCCCGGAATGCCGTTCGTGTGCGCCGCTGACGGACTTCGCGGGTGGCAGGCCGCGCGATCCCGGCGTCGTGTAGTTAGGTGCCAGCGCGGGGGAATACTACCTCGTACGTAGCAATATCGGGGCAAGATTGCGCGGCTTCAGGACAGCCGACCGCGCTCGGTACCGCCAGCGCTATCCGGCACTTAACTCGCTGCGCGACTGCGCGGCTATGGCGGGACGCGGCTCGCGCGGTCGTCGCCATGGTCAGCATTGTCAACCCAATCGGTCGGCGATGGCCTGGGGAGGCGCAGTTGCCTACGTTAACGTAGCGCCTCAGCTCATAGAGCCTTTATAGCGAGATTCGCCCGGCACCCAGCCGCAAACGCGCTGGCCGCAGCGGGTGATAGACCAGTTCGCTATCTTACGAAGGACAGAATTGGCTGATTGTTTCGCTGCCCTTTACCCGTCCGACCCGAATCCGACCGCGTTGAGCTGGCGGGACCGGCGCCGGCCCGACGCCGGCCTGACGGGCTCGGGGGCTAGGCCAGCCTGATGCTGCTCCGTGGCCGGCGTGACGCCTGACACGATCTCCTCGGCCATCCCGTACAGCAGCGGCAGCGCGCCGGCCACCACGCCGCCGGTCCGGTTAATGTGCTCCACGCCGGGGCCGATCAGCCTGGCATGCCCGAGGATCGCCGCGGCCGACTCGAAGCTGTCTTCGAGATTCGCCGCGATCCTGTTCAGCAGCGACCCCGCCCAGTACAGGTAGAGCGCGAGTCCGGCGACGAGCAAGACAATGTCGACGACAGTCAGGACGACGAGGCTGGTCATGCCTTGACCTTTCCTAGGACCCTGCCGAGGAACAGGTGATGCTGCAGGCCCTCGGCGAGCACCGCCTCTACTCCGTCGGCGACCTGCGGGATCAGCACGGTGTCTGCGGTATTGGCCGCGGCGGCTTTCAGTGTGTCCCTGACCTCCACCACGCGCCGGTCGATGATCTTCACCAGGTAGATCAGCAGGCTCAGCAGCGCTGCGACGGCCAGCACGACGACGAAGCCCACGATAATTACGCTCACCCAGAGGGTGTGTTCGGTCGAGGTCATAGCCAGATCACGCATCGCTACCCTCCCAGCCTTGCGCGGCCGCGCTGCAGGCCGCCGATGATGATCGTGGCGTGCTCGATGGTCGTGCGCAGGCCACCGAGCGCCGCGGTGTTACGCACGGCCTTGGCTAGCTCGTCGTTAATCTTGGGTGCCTCGGCACCGATCGACCGGGCCAGCATGAGGATCGGCACCACAAGCGCGACCACCACAAGGACGATCACGCCGCCGATCACATAGCCGAGGATCCAGCCGAAGGTGCTGGTGCTGTTCCCGGCGACCTGCGCCAGGACGTAATGGCTCATCTGTCGTCTCCTTCGCCCGGTCAGACCGTCTCGCAGAAATCTCTGACCGGCTTCAGGCTGGCGTTCACCGACGTCAGCCGGTCGGGCACGGTACTGGTCAGCTGCGCGACGGCGGCGACTCCGCCGGTGACCTGCCGCAGCGTCGCACCGATGGCGCGGAGATGAAATATGACGCGCAGCAAACCCACCGCGGTGATGGCGATGATCAGCGCCGCGATGATGAGGGTGACCCAGGCAGCTGCAGGCATGACTCGTGCTCCTTTCTCGTTAGTCCGTAGTCCCGGCTAGCCGAGCAGCTTGGCGACGGAACCGGCGTACCTGACGGCGCCGACCGAGATGGCGCGGACTGTGGTATCGGTCGTTGCGAGTCCCCCGGGAACGCCTTCCAGCTCGCCGACCAGCGCGCCACCGCCGGCCAGGATGTTGTCGCAGGCCGCCCTGATCCGCTCAAGGGCGGCGAGCACCCGGTTCAGCAGGGCGATCACCACCGGCAGGATGACCAGCAGCAGGATGGCGTTGCCTATCCACCACAAGACCATGGCGTGTTCTCCTCAGCTCGCAGCCTGATAGGGGACGAAGAACCGGCGGAATACTCGCCGCAGCGCCATCAAGGCGGCGCGCAGGCCGATCGCGAATCCGCCGGCCGCGGCGGCGGCTGCCTGCACCGTCTCGCCCCGCTCGGCCGCGGTAATCCGGGCGGCCAGGTTGGCCGCGAAGTCGCGCATCAGCACGGTGGTGACATCGGAGATCATGCCCCGGCCGTACTGGGCAGCGGCACCCGACAGCTGCAAGTCCTGACTGACAGCCACCTTGGTACCGCGGCCGGCTGCGGCAAGCGTCGCCGACACGACCATGGACGCCTGCCCCCGGCCCCGTTCCTCGGCACCGGTCGCGTGCACGACGATGCGCTTGGCCGCCTCGTCCCGTTCGGTGATCTCGGCGGTGCCTGCGAACTGGAGCCTGACCGGGCCCATCCTGACCGCGACCCGGCCGCCATACTTGTCGTCCCCCAATGTTTCGGTCAGCTCGGCACCCGGCAGGCAGCTCGCCACCCGCGGGATGTCGCCGAAGAATTGCCACACCGCCTCGACCGGCTGCGCGACCTCGAAGTCATTGGTGATCAGCATCGCGCCTCTTTCCTAAGGTAGGAAGCCGGCCTGGACTCGAACTGGGAGCGGCAGCCCGCAGAGCAGAAGTAATAGGTGGCGCCCTCGTGCTCCAAGGGCCGGCCTGCGGGGCCCGCGGGTACCGTCATGCCGCAGACCGGATCGACGGCCTCGGATGGCTCGGCTGGGCGTTCCCGCGTCCCCAGCTCGCTGGCCGCTCGGAGCTGTACGAGCTCGGCGAGGATAGCGACGGCGATCTCGGTGTGCGAGGTCCGGCCGAGATTCAGGCCCGCCGGGACTCGTACCATGTCGAGTTGATCCCTCGCGACGCCGCGTTCGGCTAGGTAGCCGAGTACGGCCGCGCCGCGCTTGCGCGACCCGACCAGCCCCAGATACGCGGGCCTGGCAGCAGCGGCCTGCTCGAGCGCCTCCTCGTCACCGTGGCCCTGCGTGGCCACAACCACCATCGACCGCTCGTTCGCGTTCGCCGCTTTGAACGTGGTCCAGTCGAGCCGGTCGGCCCGCCAGCCGAGCGCTCCAGCTAGCTCGGCGAGAGTGTGCGCCATGGGCGAGCGGCCGACCACCACCAGGTGCGGTGCGGGCAGCACGGGTTCGATGTAGACCTCAAGCGCGCCCTCGCTCTGGCACGCGATCGGCACCACCGTCATGCCCTCGGGAATCGCGTCACCGAACTTGTCCGTCGTCCCGAGCAGCAGCAGCCGCGGGGCTCCCTCGGCGAGAACAGCCTGTGCCTGGCGGATCACCGATGGCTCCGCGCAGGCGCCGCCAATCCAGCCGCGCACCTCGCCGGACTCGGTGATGATGGCGCGGGAGCCAACCTGGCCAGATGACGGGCCCTGCCGCCAGACCACCGTGGCGAGCGCGACGGCCTCGCCACGCTGGGCGAGCGCTGCGGCCTGTTCGATCACCTGCCAGCCTTCCATGTTCGGTGCCTCCGTTAGTCGTCCGCGCGTACCGGCGGAGCGCCCGATACGTCGTGGCGGTGCGTGATCGCCTCCCAAACCCGGTCGGGCAGCAGCGGCATGTCGATGTTGCGGACGCCGGTGCCGGCGATCGCGTCAATTACCGCGTTGACGAAGGCCGCCGGGCCGCCGACGGCCGCGCACTCGCCGACGCCCTTGGCCCCGATCGGGTGGTGCGGGCTCGGCGTGACCACCTCGCTGTGCAGCTCGAAGCCCGGCGTCTCCCAGGCGGTGGGCAGCAGGTAATCCATGTAGTTCGCGCCGACGCAGTTGCCCTCGGCATCGAACGTGATGAACTGCATGTTGGCCATGGCATAGGCCTCGGTCAGGCCACCCATGATCTGGCCCTCGACGATCATCGGGTTGATCCGGACGCCGCAGTCGTCGACGGCCACGATGTTCAGCACGTCCCAGACTCCGGTTTCCGGGTCGACCTCGACGGTGACGAGGTAAACGGCGAACGGCCAGGTCAGGTTCGGCGGGTCGTAGTAAGCGGTGTTCTCAAGGCCGGGCTCCATGCCGTCTGGCATATTGCTGTAGGCCGCCATCGCGCATTCCTGGATTGTCACGCCGCGGTCAGGCGAACTGCGGACGTAGAACCTGCCGAGTTCCCACTCGACATCCTCCTCCGACACCTCGAGCAAATGCGCCGCCAGCCTCCGTGCCTTGGCCCTGATCTTCCTCGCCACCATGGATACTGCGGCGCCTGCGACCGGGGTGCTGCGGGAGGCGTAGGTGCCCATGCCGAACGGCGCGGTGTCGGTGTCGCCCTCCTCGACGATCACGTCCTCAGCTGGCAGCCCGAGCTCGTGCGCGACGATTTGTGCCCAGGTTGTCTCGTGGCCCTGTCCTTGCGTCTTGGCGCCGGTCCGCAGGATCGCCTTCCCGGTCATGTGGACCTTGAGCTCGGCCGAGTCGAACATCTTGATGCCGAGAATGTCGTACTCGCGGCTATTACCCGCGCCGAGCGGCTCGGTCATCGTCGAGATACCGAGGCCGAGCAGCTTGCCCCGCTTCCTCGCCTCCTCCTGCTGCCGCCTGAAGTCCTCGTAGCCGATGGCCTTCAGGCCGACGTCGAGGCATTTGGCGTACTGGCCGGAGTCGAGCAGGAACCCGAACGGCGTGCGGTGCGGGAACTGCTCGTCCGTGACGAAGTTCATCCTGCGGAACTCCGCCGGGTCCATTCCCAGGTCGGCGGCGGCCGCGGCAATCATCCGCTCCTGGAAGAACATCGCTTCCGTGACACGGAATGAGCATCGGTAGGCGACTCCTCCGGGCGCTTTGTTGCTGTAAGTGCCTCGAGCGGTCAGGTGTGCGACGGGTACGTCGTAACAGGCGAACGTGGAGTGCAGCAGGCCGATCTTGAACTTGCTCGGCTGGGCGTCGGAGAAGAACGCGCCGTGGTCGGCGTCGGCGTGCATGCGGACTGCGAGAATCTTGCCGTCCTTGCGCAGCGCGAGCTCGCCGTCGAGGTAGATGTCGCGCGCGAAGCCGGTCGAGATCAGGTTCCCCGACTTGTCCTCGATCCACTTGACCGGCCGCTCGAGCAGGATGGACGCCAGGATCGAGCAGACGTAGCCCGGGTAGACGGGGACCTTGTTGCCGAACCCGCCGCCGATGTCGGGGGACACGATCCTGATCATGTGCTCGGGAAGCTCGGCGACCAGCGCGACGGCGGCGCGGATGATGTGCGGCGCCTGCGTGGTCATGTACACGGTGAGCTTGGACGTGGCCCGGTTGAAGTCGGCGATCGAACCGCAGCACTCGATCGGGGACGGATGCGAGCGCGGGTAGTGCAGCTGTAGCCGGGAGACGACGTCGGCCTGCTCGAACGCGCGGTCGGTGCCCGCCCTGTCTCCGACCTCCCAGTTGTAGATCACGTTGTCGGGCTGGTTTTCCTTGTCGTCCCTGATCACCGGCGCGCCGTCCGCGACAGCCTGGGCCGGGTTGACGATGGCGGGCAGCGGCTCGTACTCGACGTCGATCGCCTCGCAGGCGTCCTTGGCGATGTACGGGTCGTCAGCGATCACGCACGCGACCTCCTGGCCCTGGAAGCGAACCTTGTCGGTCGCCAGCACGGCCTGGGTGTCATACGACAGGGTCGGCATCCAGGCCAGGTTGCGGGTCGCCATCATCTCGCCGGTCAGGACGAGATGAACCCCAGGGATGTCCCATGCCTTGCTCGTGTCGATCGACTTGATCCGCGCGTGCGCGAGCGGGCTGCGCAGGATCTCCAGGTGCAGCATGCCGGGCAGGGTGATGTCGTCTGTGTAGTTGCCCTTGCCCCGGATGAAGCGGTCATCCTCGACGCGCCTGCGGCTCGCGCCGAGTCCGCCGATCTTGATCTCGTCTAGCGCCTGCGACACTGACACTGTTCGACCCCTAACTCTGGGACCTGAGCTTGTCGGCCGCCCAGAGCACCGACTTGACGATGTTCTGGTAGCCCGTGCACCGGCAGAGATTGCCCGAGAGGGCCCAGCGCACGTCCTCCTCAGTCGGGTTCGGGTTCTCGGTGAGGAGCGCCTTGGCGGCCATCATCATGCCCGGCGTGCAGAACCCGCACTGCAGGCCGTGCTCCTGCTTGAAGCCCTCCTGGAGCGGATGCAGCTCACTGCGCCCCGACAGGCCCTCCACGGTCTCGATCGCGTGGCCGTCGGCCTGCACGGCGAGCATCGTGCAGGACTTGACCGGGCGGCCGTCGACGAGCACGGTGCACGCGCCGCAGTTGGTCGTGTCGCAGCCCATATGCGTGCCGGTAAGCCCGAGCCCGCGCCTGATCAGGTGGGAGAGCAGCAGCCTCGGCTCGACCTCCGCTATCTTCTTCTGCCCGTTGATGCTGAACCTGATCCGGTTGACCGGTACGTCACTGGCGGCTTCGTCGCCGCGGTCCTCGTAGACGATCGTCATGTCAGGCTGCCCTTTCCACGCTGCCGTTGGTCCGGCCGAGGATGCGGACCACGAACGTCCGGACCATGTGCCGCTTGTACTCCGCGCTGCCCCTGTGGTCCGTCCTCGGCCGCGCCGCCGCGGCTGCCAGGTCCGCCGCCTCCGCGATGCTCCCGGCCGTCAGCGGCCGCCCCACCAGCGACTGGCTTGCCTCAGTCGCGCTGATCGTCGACCCGCCGACTCCGGTTAGCGCGATGCCTGCCCTGGTTACCGCGTCGCCCGAGGTCTCGATCGCCGCTGCGACGCCGACGGTCGCGAAGTCGCCGACCCGGCGCTCGAGCTTGAGGTAGCCGCCAGCCAGCGTTCCCTTCGGCGCCGGGATCACGGCCTCGACCGCGATCTCGTCCGGTGCGAGCGCGTTCTGGAACGGGCCGGTCACGAACTCCGTGATGGGGATGGCGCGCCTGCCATCGGGACCGAGCGCGATCACGTGTCCGCCGAGTGCGGTCACCACCGACGCCCAGTCACCCTGCGGGTCGGCGTGACAGAGCGAGCCGACGAGCGTGCCGCGGTTCCTGACGATCGGGTCGGCGATCAATGGAGCGGCCGCCGCCATGACTGGCTGCTTGCTCTTGAGCAGGGCCGAGCGCTCGAGGTCGGCGTGCCGGCATAGCGCACCGACCCTGATCGTGCCGTCCGGGTCCTCGTGGTGGTAGTCGAGGCCGGGCAGGTTGTTGATATCGACGATCAGCTCGGGCGAGGCGAAGCGCAGCTTCATCAGGGGCACCAGGCTCTGGCCACCGGCCAATACCTTCGCGTCGTCCCCGCCCTCATGCAGCAGGGAGATCGCCTCGGCGATCGAGCGCGGTGCCTCGTAGCGGAACCGAGACGGATACATCCGATCCTCCAGTGTCCTGTCTGGACGTGA
>WNFC01035546.1_pt1 | contig 11862 bp, 16 predicted proteins | sample 5400541 | NCBI WGS metagenome assembly WNFC01 (sample SAMN13153342, study PRJNA577476) | soil metagenome | isolation source: 120 cm saprolite under Douglas fir tree site 2 hole 2 replicate 1 | place: USA:California | collected 2015-04-18 | reverse complement strand
CAGGCCCCACCTCGCGGTGGGCTCCGCTTGCGCGGAGCTAGCCCTTGCGTTTCGCTAATCCTTCGCCACCATCAGGCTGGATAGAGGACTTGCACCTCCAAGCTATCGATCATGCTCGGCACACTTACTGGATGCCCGCCTTCGCGGGCATGACAGACCGGAGTTGCGCGACGGCTCACTTCGTCTTGCCGGCGAGCGCGAGGGCCATCGCCGCATAGCCCGCGAGCTTGTCGGCGAGCGGCACCTGCGTCTGGTCGGTCGTCGTTCCGCTCGACGACTGGCCGAGGCCGGCGATCGGCACGCCGATCGAGGCGATCTTCGCCAGCGCCTCGAGCGGAATGCCGCGCCGCATCGCCTCGAGCGCCAGCGTCTGGTTCAAGCCGTAGCTCTGCGCGTTGAGCGCGGCGTCGGCGACGCCGACCCCGGCCCGCCGATTGGCGAGCGCGGTCTGATCGAGATTGGAAAGCAGCCCCGCGGTATTGCCGCCGGCGCCGTAGAGCTTGTCGATCGCCGCCAGCCGGTCGCTCAAGGCCTTGTTGTAGGCGTCGTTGAGCACCGGCGCCTCGCCCTGCGCGATGCCGCGCGCGAGCGTCTGCGTGTTCATGCCGCTGAGATCGCGGCCGGCGCCGGCGAACATGCCGTTGACGCGGCTCGACACGTCGTTGCCGATGGTATCGAGATAGCCGTGCAAGGCCGGATTGGACGCCGGGTCGACGTAGTCGCCGCGCGCGAACGGCGCGAGCGCGGCCCGGTAGGCGTCGTAGGCGCTCGAGACCATGCCGGTGCGGTCGCGGCCGCCGCTCAGGAGATCGGTCGCGAGCGAGCCGATCTGCGGCGCCCACGGATTGCCGGCGCCGGCGTTGGCCTCCAGCCCCGCCAACGCCGCGGACTCGTTCGCGGTCGGGCCGGCGGCGCCGAGGGCGCCGCCGAGTTGACCGAGAATGCCGCCCACCAGCGGCTGCGCCGGCGCCCAGGGCTGGGTCTGCGAGCTCGTTTGCTTGACTTGAGTCATGCTGCCGCCCATCACTTCAATTCCTTCTCGAGAACGACGCGTTTGGGCCGATATGCCGTCAGCAGCCGGCCCCACCCTTCGCGGCCGATGATGCGGACCGCCGAGCAATTCTCCGCCCGCGCGAATGCCTCGATGCGCGCGATCAGCCCGATCCAGCGGCTCATGTCGGCGCCGCCGCAGGCGACGATGACGCAGACCTTGCGCCATTCCGTCTGCTGCAGCTCGGTGACCGCCGCGGCGGGAATCTCGAGCCCGTCGCGCACGAGCCACAGCAGCGCGTCGCCGCGCAGCACGCTCGCCTCGACTGCGGCGTAGGAGCTGAGGTCGCCGCGCCGCATGGCGGCGTGGATCAATCCGGCCACCCGCGGCCAAACCGCGCGGACCCTGCCGGGATCGACGCAAACCGCCTCGCACAGCGAAGGGCGAATATGTAGGTTGGGTCGAGCCGAGTAGGGTGGGCAAAGGCGCGCGTCCCCCGTGCTCTCCGCGTGGGCAAAATCGCGCGCGCCATAGCGCGTCGAAGACGCGCGTGAACGCGCTTTTGATGCCCACGCGTTATCCCCGTCAGGCGACTTTGCCCACCCTACGGGCTCGCGATTCGCCATTTGCGCCTTGCTCATTGTCCGCTCGCCTTTGCTCTCAACCGAATGCCGCATAGCTGAATGTCCGATCGTTTTGCGCGTTGTTGGCGTGGGTCACGACGAACGAGCCGTTCGCGACGGCGCCGATATACATGGTGCCGTTCTTCCATTCGGCGGCGGCGTTGGCGGTCTTCGGAAACGCCAGCACCGTCGAGCCCGCGCCGCAGTTCGGCGCCGGCACCGTCGTCGAAGCGGCGTTCGCCGCGAGCGTGAACGAACCGACCGCATTGGAGCGGCCTTCGAACAGCTCGCGGATGGCGCGCACGATCCGGTAGAGATCGGTCTCGCCGGCGGCGGGGACATTGCCGGACATGCGAACGATCTCCTTTTGTCGTCCCCGCGCAAGCGGGGACCCATCTCCCCGCCCGCGCAAGTCTCTCGATGGGTCCCCGCTTGCGCCTGCCCCCGACCGCGATCGGGGGCGGGGACGACCGGATTAGCGTTTGCCCTCCGGGGCGAACATCGGCTCGACGCCGCTGGCGAACGTCCAGCTGGTGCCGGCCGGGATACGGATGCGACCACGCGCAAGTCTTGCCGAGACGTTGGCGGGGCAGAGCCCCTTGCCGTTGACCGCCTGCTCGGCGGAATAGGCGACCGCGCTTTGCCCATTCTCGCGCGCGCCGACCGAGCCGTAGCAAGTCGCCGCATCGGTCACCGGGCGAAAACCCTTCACCCGGGCCCGGCGTCCGTTGTCGAGGCCCTGCTCGGCGGCGTCGAGCGTCGCCTCGAGGTTCGCGCCGGAGAAGAAATTAAGCCTGTGCGTCCGATCCATGGCGGAGAGCTTCGACAGCGCCGACGTCGCGACGTCGTCGAGCGAGAAGGTCAAGGCATCGATCGAGCTCGAGATCGAATCGAGACCGTCGAGCGTGAGCCCCGGCCTTGCGAGCGACGCCAGATATTCGCCCGGCTGCAGGATGATGGCGGCGCGATCGAGCGCGTAGTCGTAGCAGAGAATCTTGTCGAACAGGCCGGCGGAGCCGGCTTGCGACTTGTAGGCCCAATAGACCCGCGTCGCCGCGGGGTCCGCGCAGCCGACGATCAGCTGCAGGTTGCCGGCGTCGAGGTCGGCGAAGAACGTGCGGTCAAAGCGCTCCTTGCCGATCGGCGACGGCACGCCGGTCGAGGACAGCATGGTGTGGAAGCCCTGCGGCGCGAGGAAGAAGATGCGGTCGCCGGCGCGGATCAGCGAATAGGGCGCCATCAGCCCCTTGTCCTCGGCGATCCTTTCGATATTGAAGATCACCGGCGAGCCCGGCGCATAGATCATGCGCCGCATCGCGGTCTCCTGGAAGATCACGCCGTATTCGCCGCCGGCGACGCCGCGCACGATGCCGCCGTCGGGCAAATCCTGGAAGTCCGAGGAATTCACGCCCGAGGTCCAGGTGGTCACCGCGTTGAGGCCGGACCATTGGATGCGATAGGGCGTCGAGGAGAGGCCCGAGAGCACGACGAAGCGGCCGACCACGGCGGCATAGCGCGCCTGCGGCGGCGAGCCGCCGAGATCCGCGAAGGCGGAAGAGGAGGTGAGGTCGAACACCTGCGGCACGGTGTTGACCTGCACCGCGATGACGAAGTTGCCGAACTGCACGAACTGCCAGTGGTCGGACGCGGGCACGCTCGAATAGCTCAGCCCCCCTTTCGATACGCTGCTCCAGGCGAAGGTCGTGTTGTTGAGCAGGTAGAGATCGGTCGCGGTGCCCGCGAACACCGCGATCGAGCCGTCGGTCTTGCGGGAATAGAAGTAGCCGCGACAGGCCGCTGGCAGGCCTGAGGTGAAGATCGCAAGGCCGGCGACCGGCCCGTAGCCGTCGCCGCGCGGCAGCGCGTTCTGGATCAGCTGCGAGCCGCCTCCCCGGACTTGATCCGGGGACTGATAGGCCGAGAGGTCGGGCTTGTAGTCGACGAAGGGGAGCATCGTGCTTTCCGTGATTGCGGCAACCAACTGCGGCCCTCGTTCCGCCCTCATGCTGAGGAGGCGCGCGCGGCTTTCGCGCGCGCCGTCTCGAAGCACGAGGGCGGCCTCGACGGTGCTTGCGGCCATCCCCCGCTTTCGCGGGGGCAGGCTCTTCGAGACGGGCGCGCATAGCGCGTCCTTAAGGGCGTTTACGCCCGTCTTCGCGGGCTATGGACGCGCGTGAACGCGCTTATGCTGCGCGCCCTCCTCAGGATGAGGGCCGGAGTCTGTTGCGAGACGCGCTCAGCTACGGCGTCGCGCCGAACACCCGCACCGCGCTCGGGCCGCGGGTCTTCATGTCGAGCTTCTCGATCTCCTCGAAGATCTCGTCCCGGCGCGCCTTCCAGGTGGGCATGCGCTCGTCGTTCACGCCGAACAGCTCGGCCTCGACCATGGCGCCGAACAGGTAGAGATCGGGATGCGCAGTGATGAGCCAATTCGCCTGCGTGCCGTCCTGCGGCGCCACCTGCGCGAGCGCGGGAACCTTCTGGAAATAGTCGAGCTCGAGCGGCGTCGAATCGAGCGGCATCACCTTGAGCGTCGAGCCCTCGATGGTGAAGAAGCGCGGCGTGTCCGCCGGCTGCGTCGGATAGGCTCCTTGCAGGTAGGACGGATGCACGTATTGCAGCTCGGTGCGGGTCTGCCCGCTCCAGGTCAGGCGCCGCCAGGCGAGATAATCCGACGGCAAGGCGGCCCTGCCGCCGGCATCGGGCGTCAACGTTGCCGTCGATTCCTGTTGCCGCGTGCGCAGCCGCCGGTTCGCCGCCGACTCGAACAGGGCGATGAATTCCGGGATGCGCGCGGTGAACAGGCTATGATCGAGCCAGTTGCCGACCGCGGCCTGCAGCTCGGTGTAGTTGGTGATCGCCATCAGTCGTCACGCAGGGCTTCATTCGCGCCGGCGACGATGTGGTTGTATTGCCCTTGCGTGAGGCGTCCGGCGTTGAGCTGCTGCCTGGCGCGCGCCTTGGCGTTGATCGCGTGGCTGCGATCGGGCACGGGATAGCTGCGGCCGGGTCCGGCGAAATTGGCTTTCGGCAGCTTGTTGCGGCGAGCGGCGGTGAGTTTGGCCATGCGGGTCTCCTGTTGGTCGATGGTCGCGCGCGATCTCTCTCCGACCTCATCCTGAGGAGCGAGCCGTGGCGGCCTTCCGCCATGGCGAGCGTCTCGAAGGAGGAGGTCGGCCCTCCCCGCGAAGGCGGGGATCGGCGTCTGTTGCCATCCTTCGACTCGCCCGCTGCGCGGGCGGCTCAGGATGAGGCCGCAGTTTGTTGCGGCCGTCACTTGTCCGTGCGCAGGAAGCGCCACTCGGGATCGGCGAGCTTGCGCTTCACCAGCGCGTCGAGCTCGGGCGTGAACAGCCGCAGCGTCGTGTTCCCGCGGGCGTGCTCCTCGTTGAGCCAGCGCTCGAGGAAGATCAGCGGGATGGTCGCGACGTGCCGCCCCCAGTCGCTGCGCTGCGGCTCGCTTTGCAGCGCCTTGTTGCGCTCGATGATGTCCTCGACGTCCTGCACGCGCTCGACGGTGAGATCGCCGCCGTGCAGGTGGAAACGCGTCTGCGGCATCAGTCCGTAGCCCGGATGGAGCGCGTAGCGCGACATCCGGGACCCCGCATTTCGCCATAGCGCGTCGCAGACGCGCGTAAACGCGCTTGCGGCTCAATGCGGGCTACTGCGCGCGCCATCAATACGACTCCAAATCCTCGAGCGTGAGGGTGAGCACCTCCTGCGCCGCCGGCGTGTACGCCGCGCGCGCCTCGATCAGTCAGACCCTCCGAGCCCGCCGGCAGCGAGCCCGTGCCGGCGGCGCCGTCGGTGAAGGCGAGCATCGACGTCACATCGATGTTGCCGAGCCACTTGCCGGCCTGGTCGGTCGACCAGGCGCCGTTGTCGCCGTTCGCCGGGGAAGGCGAAGCCGCATAGAGATGGACGCGGAAGGTGGCGTTGGTCACGCCCGTCCCGCTCTTGGCGAGCCGCGCGCGATTGATGCGGAATTGGCCGATACCATAGGAGTTGCCGAGCGGAAAGCTCAGCGGCACGACCGATCCGGCCGTCGTCGAGTTAGCGACCAGATCGCCCACTGCATAGGCGGTCGTGTCGTTCGGCCGCGTGACACTCGCCGCCGGGTTCCAGATCTGCATGTCTGCCTCCGATCAGAGCGAGCGCTCGTCGACAGTCACCGTGTAGTAGGCCGGGACCGAGGACGCATTTGCGGCGCCGCCGTCGGACGTGAGCGTGATCACGTCGCCCTGGTCGACCACGTTGAGCCCGTTCGGCTGCAGCGAGGCGGCGACCGTATTGATGATAGCGGCGGCGGCGATCGACATGGTGGTGTTCGAGCCGTTGAGCTGCATCTGCGTCGAGTTGACCTTCGGCGTGATGACGGTCGGATTGGTGGTCGGACTGACCAGCACATCGACGCGGATGTCGACCACGCGGCCGCGGCCGGCGATCGCGATCGACGGGCTGTCGGCCGCGGCGAGGCTCTTGGCGAGGAACGTGTAGTATTTGTGGAACAGCCGCTGTTGGGTGGGAAGCGCCATTGTGATGATCTCCTGCGAATGGACGATGGACGACGGATGACAGACGACGGATCGCTTTTATCCGTCGCCCGTCCTCTGTCCGCGGTCGTCGGCTTACGACGTGGTGTTGTCGAACACGCCGCCCGAGGATTTTTCATTGCGCGAAACGAGCGCGTACTCGGACAGGATCTGCTTCCTGTCGGAATCGCCGGTCTTGGCGAGCGGGACCGAGACCATGCGGCGCCCGTTGAGGAACGCGACCGCCCACATCTCCGTCTGCAGGACGAGCACGTCGCGGGCGCGCTGGAAACGATTGGGGACCACCTTGAGCAGCCCGAAATCGCTCTCGTAGGCGTCGACCGCGGCGATGATCTTCTTGCCCTTGGTGTCCTCGATCTGCGTGGCGCGACCGGTGAAGGTCGAGAACACCTGCTTGTTGAAGGCGCCGGTCATGATGCAATCCGGCTTGCCGCCGTTGGTCCAGATCGAGTTGAGCACGGACTTGAGGTTCGCCTCGGTGAAGGCGCGCTGGGTGCCGTCGGTGCGGCTGCCGGTGCCGTCGGCGGCCGAGGGATCGGAGCCCGAGGCGCCCTTCGAGGTGTTGCTCTTGAGCCAGCTGAGCACCGAGGCGGTCTTGCGCGCGGTGGTGTCGTTGCCGGTCACCTTGGCTTGGTTGGTGCCGACGAGGATCGCCTCCATGTCGCGCTTGAGCTCGAGGCCCTTGAGCATCTCCTGGTAGGCGAGCTCGTCGTCGCGGCCGGCGTGCTCGACCGCGCGCTGGGTGCCCGAGACGCGGGCGACCTTGTAGGAGATCTGCGCGACGTTGCCGAGCCGCACGGTCGGCGTGGTCGCGGCGGTGGCGGCGTCGTCGCCTTCGAGCTGCGCGTTGGTGCTGTCGGCGGCGGCGAGCGCTTGCGTCTGCCATTCGTGATTGACCGCGGTCGCCTTCTCCCGCTCGATGCCGGTCATGAACGGCGTGTCGGTCGGGTCGATGCGGTAGATCACGTCGGAGAGGTCCTCGCGGTTGCCGATCGCCTCGTAGGTGGCGAAGGTGTTGGTGGGGAGTGCCATGGGAGTGCCTTTCTGAGGTTGCGTAGCCCGGATGGAGCGCGCTTGCGCGACATCCGGGGATCCCGGATTTCCCCCCGCTTGCGCGGGGGTCAATCCGGGCTACGATTGCGTTAGCCGGCGCGCCGCGCGCGGAGCAGCGCTGCCGCATCGCGGAGATTGCCGGACTGTTCGAGCCGTTTGGTGAGGTTGTCGAGCTGCTGTGCGCGCTGCGCGCCCGCGGGCTGCGCCGCGCCCGGCCGTTGAACCGGGGGAACAGGCCTGGTCGCGGCCGCCTTGGCTTTTGCCTGAGCTTCTCGCCAGAGCACCGCGTCGCGGATGAGCAGCTGCACGCGGTGGTCGCGCAGCGACAGATCCTTCTGCCCCTGCCACGACGCCGCGAGCTCGGCTTCCGCGAAGCCCAAATCCGAAAGTGCCTGCAAGGCCGCGTTCTGCAACTTCACGGCCTTGTCCGCGTCCGTCATGTCTGGGACTTTCTCCTTGAAGCGATCGTCCTCGCGCTTGGCGAACTCGGAAAATCTCCGCTGCTGCTCCGCACCGTGACGCTGCTGGGCCTGCTCGACCTGTTGGGCGACAGAGGCGACCTGCATCTGCCGCAGCTGCCACTGATTGAACCGAGGCCAGTCTTCGCGCGCGAGCTTGGAGCTGCGGCAAGGCACCTTCGTATCGCTGCCGTACCTGTTCCGCCCTCAGCCGTTCGGCCTCGAGGGCCTTGGCCTGTTCGGTAGCCGTCTGCTGACGTCGGGAGAAATCGCTGTCGCGCGCCCGCTCGCGGTCGGCCAGGCGCTCCTGCGTCTCGCGAGGGAGGGTGTTGAACAGCTCCTTGTCTTCCTTCGTCCAAGACCTCGGCGGCTCGATGGGGGCAGGCTCGGCCTGCCGATCGACGCCCTCAGTCTGAGCGGGAGGCGTTTCCGCCGCGCTCTCGCCCGTGGGCTCGTCGCCCGCGGTCGATTCGGTGGTGGGCTGCTGCGCCTCTTGGCGCTGCTCGCCCGCTGGTTTCTCGGGAGCGGCCTGCTCCTGGCGCTGCTTGTGCCGCCAGGTCGTCAGCGATCGCGCGGCCTCGCGCGCGGTCACCGGGCCTGACCCGGTGATCGCAGGCTCGGCCGGCGCCGGCGCGACGGGAATGGAAGGCTGCTCGGCGGCGCCGGTGTCGGCGGCCGTGGTAACGTCGGTCATTTGTTGTCCTCTGAGTTGGGAGGGAGAGATGGACGAGGTCCAAGCTATCGTCGTTGGCCGATGGAGCGTCGGCTACGAGCGAGGGACAGGAAACGCGATCCTGATGTTCGAATTCAGCGACCGACCGCCGCTGGTGTTCGCGATGCCTTTGCGCGAATCGACCGCTTGTGGACGCGCGCTTTGCGACCTCGACCGCCCTGGGCAACCCACACCACATCGGCCAAGTTGACGGGCACCATTCGAAAGGACGCGAGCGTCCCGCCGCTGGCGACGAGCGCAAAATAGACTAGGCGCATGCGATAGCTCTCTTTTAGACTGCCGATTGCAGGTGAGGCTCTGCGGGCCGTCCACGCTCGCGGCCGACGAACGTCCTGGAGCCTCCGCAAGTCGCCGTGGCGAGCCTGCGCTATCCGTCCTCCGCTCACCCCCGCGTAAGCGGGGGTCCAGCTGGGTCCCCGCTACGGGGCACCCCATCGCGCTTGCGCGATGGGGGCCCCGCGCGGGGACGACCGGCTACGCCGCTCGGTTCTGGAACCGGGCCGCGAGGTCGGCGAGCTCGCGTTGCGCAAGCTTGCCGTCGTTGGCGACCTTGATCAGGTGCCGGCGCACGTCGCCGAGTATTTGCGTCGCGCGCCACAGGTTCTCGCGGGTCTCGGCCTCGTGCGGATGCGTCGATCCCCACGCTGCGATGTATTCGCCCTCGAGCGTCTTGAAGGCCTCGGTCAGGAGCTCGTTGCGCAGCAAGGCCTCGGCTTGCGCGCCACGCTCCTTTGCTTTGTTGAGCTTGCTTTCGTCGGTCATTCTACATTTCCTCTTCCGCCCTCATGCTGAGCCTGTCGAAGCATGGGGGCGGCCCTCCCCGCGAAGGCGGGGATCGGGAGCCTGCCGCCATCCCCCGCTTTCGCGGGGGCAGGCTCTTCGACTCGCGCGCGCCTCGCCCTGAGGAGCCGGCGCAGCCGGCGTCTCGAAGGGCGCGCGCGGCTCAGGATGAGGCCCGGTGTTAATCTAGCAGCAGTCGGAGGATCGCTTCCTCTTCATCCTGCTCGTCCGCCAGGTGCCGCGCATGGGCGGCGAGCAACGCCGGGCTCGAGGCTAATCCGCCTGTGGACTGCGCGCCCGCCGCGGCCGCCAGGGCGTCGATCAGGGCTTGCTGGCGCGCGCGCTGCGCGTTGGCCTGGTCCTCGGCGGCGCGGGCGGCGTTGCGCGCATCCCGGGCCTCTGTGGCGGCTCGCGCGGCCGCCTCGCGGCGCCCACGCGCCTCGCGCTCGCGCTGCGCCCGCTCGGCCTCGCGCCGGGCCTGCTCGTCCTCGAGGTGCTTGCGCCAGCGGCCGCGGCTGAACGTCCCGCCGGTGATGCTGCCGCCCGGGATCGGCAGCAGGTCGACGACATCGAAGCCGCGCAGGCTGTAGTGCCCCGTTGCCAGCGGCGGCAGCTGGAACAGCAGCGCATCCAGGCCCGTCAGCGCATAGGCGCCAGTCCCAACCGACCGGGCATCGACCAGCGTCGTGCCGTTGCCCGTCAGCGCGTAGCTCGTGACGGCAGCGCCGAGCTGCGCCTGGAATGTCGCCGCGATCCCCGTGAGTGCATAGCCGCCGACGCCAGCGACCGCCGTCGGCGTCAGTGTTGCCGCGATTCCGCTCAGCACATAGGCGCCGGCGCTCTCTGGCACCTGCACCTGAAACGCCGCGGCATTGCCGGTCAGCGCAAACGACCCGGCCGCCGCACTCAGGACGGTCGTGTTGGCATGGCCCTGATCGGACAGCGGGATGGTCGAATAGGGTCGCTGGCTGTACATCGGCTTAGGTCGGCGACAGCGCGAAGATCGGGGGCCGCGTCGCCGTCTGGCCGGCGTAGCCGGCGACGTTCGCGGGATCGGGCGCCGGGTTTGATCCGCCGGTCGCGGATGTCTGGCTGTTCACAATCAGCGTCGCCGTATGCCCGAGCCGGCCCGAGGTGACGAGGTTGGGGCCGCTCGACATCTGCGGCGCCGTCACTCCGCCGCTGAAGATCGGCAGGAAGTCCGCAAAATATTCGCCCGGCAGCAGCATAAAGCCGGTGCCGGCAAGCGCCGTCTGGATCAGCGTCGGCGCGCCGGTATTGAGCGAGACATTCGCCGTTCCAAGCAGCCCGAGATCGATGAGCAGCTTGCCGGGCTGGCCGCTCGAGTTGATTGCGTAGATGCGAAAGTAGGCGTTCGAGACCGGCGTGCCACCGCTGTAGGCGGTGTTCACCCGCATCGAGGCCCGCTTGACGAGCATCGGCAGTCGCCAATCAAAGACCCAATAAAGGTCCGTTCCACTGACGAGGTTGCCTCCAGACGCTTGCGCCTGGGCCATCACGTGCGCAGGAAAGGCGCCAACATTGGCGGCGCCGAGGCTGGCATCGAAGTATGGGCACCAAGCCGGGATGTCCGCTGCCGAAGCGCCAATGAACACCAGCGTGTTCGCCGCGGTGACGATGCTGATCGCGCTCGGCGCCCCCTGGCTGTAGGTCGGGGTCGAGGTGTCGCAGCCGGTGGCGGTCGACTGCGGCGTGGTGCGGGCGAGTGTCGTCGCGCCGATGTTGGCGCCGATCGTCAGCGAGCCGACCCCCTTCTCCTCCCGCTTGACCGTCGTGAACGTGCTGTCGGTGAACTCGCGGACGCAATAGGTCATCGGGATCGACTGCGACGTTCCGAGCCCGAGCCCGCTGAACGCCGCATAAGGATCGACCCCGCCCGGCGGCGCCGGGCAGGCGGCAAGCGTGAGCGTGCCGGTGCCCGTCGTCGTCGTCCCGCAGATGCAGTCCTCGGCGCGCAGAAACGACATTGATCAGGGCCTCAAGAGTGTCCTAGGATCGGCTTGCAACCGAGGTCCAACCATGGCCGATGAGCCGAAAGCTCCCGATCCGACGCCGCCGGAGGTCAGTGCTCCCGACCTCGTTCCTGCGGAGCCCAAGCGCAGGAAACCGTGGCACGCGCCGCAGTTCATCTGCACCGATGTTGCGGACACCGACACGCAAGGCAACGCCGGCAATGACGGCGGCCCCATGGGCTCCCTGAGCTGAGCATCACGCGAGCGTCAGCACGCCGTTGGTGGCGTCGAACTGCACCTGGAAGCTGTTGCCGCTGGTGATGCTGAGCGTCGTCCCATAATCGAACCAGCCGATCAGCGGCTTGAGCGGCGATCCCGGCGTCGAGTTGTAGAGCACCGCGTAGCGGAAGGTCGCGATCGATCCGCCCGAGGCCGTGAAGGTCACGTTCGAGAGCACCAGCTTGTACGTGCCGCTCGTTTGCGCGCCCGAGACGAAGGCCGCAGCCGAGCCGCCGGCGCTGTAGCCGTTGCCGGCCGCGATCTCGGTGATGTCGGCGAGGACCGCGTTGGTCGCGACCGGCGCCACGTTCGACAGCGCCACTTTCAGGGTGTCGGTGTCGAGGTTATGGACCTTCTTCGCCAGGTCCTCGACGAATTGGTTAAACTTGTTGAAGCTCGCCATTCAGCTATCCTCTCGA
>WNFC01023646.1_pt1 | contig 11862 bp, 13 predicted proteins | sample 5400541 | NCBI WGS metagenome assembly WNFC01 (sample SAMN13153342, study PRJNA577476) | soil metagenome | isolation source: 120 cm saprolite under Douglas fir tree site 2 hole 2 replicate 1 | place: USA:California | collected 2015-04-18 | reverse complement strand
CGGTGGTACGCACAATGGTGCTGTTGTTTGGGCCCCCACCCACCGCGGTCCCGATGTCGCGGTTCACAAACGAGACCCCGAAGAGATCATCCCTCGTCCCGCTGGAGAGCAGCGTCCAGGTTTCCCCCCCGTCCGAGGTGCGGATGACCGCCCCGCCCGAACCGACCGCGACGACGGTCATCGAATCCAGCGCGGCGCAGGCGTAGAGAGAGTTTCCTTGGGGCAGCGGGTTCTGCCAAAACCAGCCCGACTGCGCGGATGAACTTGTTCGCACCGCGCTGATCAAAAGAAAGATCAGCAATATGCGCTGGTCCACCCGGTCTGGACGTTCGAAACGTGCCCATCCGCGCGCCGATCTCGACCATCACTACCGCCAGGTGCGCGTATTAAGCCGTCCAATGCTGCGTTGTCATTCTCACTTCAGTCGTCGAGTCACCGGTTGAGTTCGACGCTCCTCGCAGTGCACTCCTCCTAGAATCCGGCGCTCACGTTCGCGACGTCGCGGCTCCGGCGCTCGAGGGCCTCCAGCCGCGCCTTGAGTTCGGCAATCTCCTTCTCCTGTTCCACGGTGCGCCTCTCCAATGCTTGCGTTGCGAGCATCAGTATTCCGTCGAGGTCGCCGGAGGTGATGGTGGTGGGCGTCCCGATCGTTCCGACGGCATCTTGGCCAAAGGCGGCGAAGAAGTCCTGAGCCACCGGTCCGTAATGCCGGAATTGCTTTGGGTCCTGGCCCTTGTAATTCCAGCTCGCGACAGAGAGTCCGCGGAGCTTGATCAGCACCGTTTCCGCGTCCACACCGCGGAAGTTTTCCTTTTTGTTGCGATCGGAGGTGTACGTGTAGGGCACTTCGCCTTCGATCACCGTGACAGCCGAATTGCCGAACCGGATTTTGTTGCTGTCATTGACGATCGCCCCAGCGCCAATGGCGGTGGCGTTCGTCAAATTGACTCCGAAGACATCTGCGCCAGAGCCAAGGGCGGTATTGAAGCTGCCAATGAACTGGTTGTACAGCGCACGCCGACCGATCGCCGTGTTATCGCCGCCGCTATAGTTGTTAAATAGGGCCTCGCCGCCGACAGCCGTGCTGTTATCTCCTGTGACATTGCTCCCGAGCGCATTGACCCCATCCGCAACGTTGTAGTTGCCGGTAGCGTTGGAGTGGAGCGCGCTGTGTCCGGTGGCATTATTGGCCGCTCCAGTTGAGTTAAAAGCAAGCGCACCCCATCCGGTCGCGGTGTTACCCCCGGCAGTAGTGTTGTTTGAGAGCGCCTGGCTCCCGGTAGCGGTGTTGGAGCTGCCGGTGGTGTTAGAAGCGAGCGCGCGGAGCCCGTGAGCGGTGTTGTCCTGGCCGGTGGTGTTGCCCAAAAGCGCCTCGACGCCGCTCGCTGTGTTAAAGCTGCCAGTGGTGTTGGTAACCATCGCATTTCGACCTGTGGCGGTGTTGAAATTCCCGGTGGTATTGCTTTGGAGCGCCCCGACCCCGCTCGCGGTGTTGCTCATCCCGGTGGTGTTTGCCTGGAGAGCACTGAGACCGGTGCCAGTGTTGTTGCCGCCGCTCATCGTAAAGTTGCCAGCGAAGCTGCCGAGGAAAGTGTTGTTAGTGCCGGAATTGTGAAGGAACCGCACGCCCTCTTTCAGAATGTTGCCCACGGTGGGGTCCGTAGAATCGTGCATCGTTAGGTTGCCCGGAACGTCAACGTCCTGCGCCTGGGCGCGGAAGAGCGGCGCAAAAGTAAGAAGAACACCCGAAAACAAAAGTATCCCATCGCTCCAAGTTCTGATCCCCATAGTTGATTCCCTCCCAGGACTAGTGCGCACGGTCGAATTTGGGCCCGCGCAGACGGTTGGCTGTTACAGTCTGTGTGACAGTAAATCAGGAAATTCTAAAAAGCGTCCTGCTCCTACGAGCTTGGAGCGAAAAAACAGAGTGCCCAGGGCGGGACTCGAACCCGCGCAGAGCGGTAGAAAACTTTTTTGCAGGATGAGGGGTTAACCCCGATCGCTCTGTTTTGATTGAATTCGTTGTCCGCCCTGTCCCTTCGTGTTCCGCCCCATCCCGCCGAGAACCGCGCCGGAGGGGCACATTGGGGGCACACGAAACGACTGCCCAGTGGGCCACCGAGACTCTGTCGGATCGTCGGCGGCAAAGTCTTCGTGGCTAGCGACTGCAACGCTGCCTTAAGGAAGAGCGTCGATCGGCTACCTGAAGCCCGCTGCCTCGATCAGCACCCGAGGACCACAAAGGCCTGCAGCGCTCGCTTCGACCTGTAAACACTCTTAGGGCGGCAACCCCATGCGGCGCACCAGATCCTTGAACCTCGGATCCGAGCGCAGCGGGACAAACATGAAATCGGTCTTCAGGTTTCTGAGCCAGTCGGAGAAACAATTGCAGGAGATGGAGGAGGAGCTAAACGCTTGCCTCCAGAGACCGAAACGGAGCAGTGAGACAGCCCTCATTCGGCGCGAGAGGGGCAGCGAGCCCCGCTCGGCGCTCTCCTCTCGCTGATTGCAGCTCGTCTCAAGCTGAGGCTCGGCCTCGATGCGGGATATCGCCATCTCTCTCGACGCACGTGCCCTCGTTAAAAGCGCACGTGTCGTCTTTTTCTGCGGGGTGGGCTCACGGCATATGGTCGGAGCGATCCTTGGCGGGAAGGACCCCGACCATCGGCGAAACGTCCGGGCCGACCCAAGGCCAGGAAATCACCGTCGGCCACCAACCGGGCTTGGCACGCCGGTAGAACGATCCCGGAAGCGTCCGAACGGAACTCGCGGGATTCCAGATGATGGCGCTATTGACCGCGTCGAAGTTCCCATGCCGGTAAAGCGAGGTGACGGCAATGTCGGTGGGTCCGGAGCCGCCCGCGCCGAGCTCGTAGATGGAGAAGGGCCCACTGCTGTATGCCTCGTAGACGGTGCTCACTCCATGCGTGCCAAGCACATTGCCCAACACGTTCATTCCAATGTCCGTCCCGTCGAACTGGAGGGCGGTGACGTTACCGGTTTGCGTGACCGTCGAGCCATAGACCGCGGGTGGGGCAAACTGACTCGACGCGTAGTTCCGGAAGTACGTAAGGTATCCCCCGTTGCCGTGGGTGATGGTGGCGCCCATGTGCGGCGCGTAGTTGCCTTCCATCAGCTCCATGTGCGGGAAGGCGCAATGGCAGTCGATGTTGACCTCCTGCCAAGCCGGCGGAGTCGACCAGGAATTGTCGGCGTAGTTGTAGGCGATAACGTTACCGCCGCCGGAAACGTTGAACATGATCGGCTTGTTCATGTACCGGACAATGTTGTTCTCGATCAGGTTCTCCGCTGCGCCACACCGCAGGACTATCCCGTAGCAGTCCACTCCAAAGCCATAGTTTGCAGAATGGTGAAGATAGCTGTCGCGCACCACACATCGGTAGGTGCCCGTTATGGATACGTGCATCCCGCCGATGCTTCCGTCGGTTTGAACGTCCTTCACCCAGCAGTAGGCCGCGTTCGAAATATCGATGCCGCCCGCCATTTGCCCGGGGTAGCCGGTGTTCGTCCCGCCCTGGATCCTCAGGCTCTCAATCCCGGCCCAGCGCGTGGTCGATGCGGTGACCGGGGTGATCTGTGCCAGGTAAGGGGCGGCAGACTTGAAGCCCCAATGCAGGGGCGTGCTCAAGGTTAACGTTCCGTTGGCCGCGTTCACCGACTCGATCTCCACCCGCTGGCTCACCGATCTGCCACTCACCCGCTTGAAGTAGGGGCAATCCCCTTGGTTGATCGCGGCGTCATCGACGATATCCACCAAGGCGAGCTGGCCTGGGGCGAAGTGGGAGGCGGCGCTTCCGACCGAGAGAGTGGTCGACTCTTTGGACTCGTCCTGCAGGAGCGCGTAGCTCGTGCCGCCATAACAAGTGGAGTCGCGACCCGTGCCAATCGCGAGCACCGTGCCGCCACCGGTCTTGACGATGGACGTACCCGTGGGAGCGCCGTCAGAACCGGCCCCACGCAACACCACGCCTTTGGTGAGTGTGACTGTCGAGGAGATGGAGAAAGTGCCGGTGCCGAGTTGTACCACCTGACCCTCCGGGCACTGGTTGATCGCCGCCTGGATGTCCGCGCCGGGACTGAGCGTGGCGCAGATTGTAGCCCGATGCGGCAGCCCGTCGGGACCGAGCGGAAGTCCGAGCTGCGCATCATTCAAGATCCCTGGGTTCCACGCAGTGATTCGATCCGGTGCCACCAGGTCGGTGAGCGCAGTAGAGGCACAATCGACTGCCTGCCAGATGTGGCCGCAGCAGAAACCGCCGGCGCGAACCGCTCCCTCGCAACTGCACGACGCGGTAACGGCTCCGTCCGCGCAGTCGGCAGGAAGGACGCCAACGTTCTTGCCGCACGCGGCGGCCATGATCAGCAGGGTGAATGGGAGGGCCAAGCAAGGGGGTCGCATCGCTCCGGCTCCTTCCTCGGCGCCTTCGGGTAGCGCGACTGCGTTTGAAACAAATAGCACTCGTGTTGCTCGCTGCAATGTGCGCCGCCGTGGGGAACAGTCATGACAGCAACCAGGTCAGTATGATTTCGCAGCGTTGCAATGCCCTCTTCCTTTCTATTCCATCCCATTCCGTGGAATTCCGCACCGGAGGGGCACCCCGGGGGCACCCGATCTCATCAGAGCCTCTACGCTGCTGTTTCGCGTGTCACTTCTTGGCAGGCGCCTTCACTGGCTGCGGCGCGCACGACGGGAGAGTGTGCAATTGAGATCGGCGTTGACAACAAATCCACGTCGGCGCGTCAAACACCTTCAGCACGACGTCGCTTCCGGTAGGCGGCAACCTTGTGGCGGTTTTCGCTGAGCAGTGTACTGCACCAACGCCGGTGGTGCGATTTGGTCTGGTCGGAGAACCATAGTACGCAGGTCTCGTCTTCGCGGCGTTTCACCAGAGTAAGTCGCCCGTGGCCAACAGGTCAGCAGCCGCTTCTGCTATGGGCGCCAACATCCGCGCGGGCGTGTCCTGTTGCCTCACTCGCTCAATCGTCAGCGAGCGCGGCTTGTTCCACACGAGCCGGACATGGCTCTGCGCCTCGGCCAGAAAACCGTTGAGGATCGACGGATCTCCTCGCTGCCCGGCCTTTCGTTTCTCGACTAGCGAGCGGATGTTCTCCCGCAGCATTCGCGCGGCCTGCACGAGGAACATTGGCGCCCGGTGTGGACGGCTCTTTGCTACGGGCAATCCGGCTTGTTTGAGCCAACGCAACACGTCCTCGTCGCTCTGTAAAAAGTCCACCAATTCGCCATTCACTCGCATCCGTGTGTTGAGAAAATCGAGCGCAGGATGACCTGCCAATAACAGAGCGCGCGATTTTGCGGGCGGTCTCGGGCGGGTCCGTCTTATGGGCATGATGTCAAGCACTGAACCAACGCGCGTAAGTGTTGCTCGATCTCGGCGAGACTTACTTCAAAGTCGATACGGCAGAACAAATTGGCTTCGAGCCCGGCACTGTACACGCCGCGAACGGTAGGTGCAGGCCTTGCTTAGGACTTGAAGTAAGCGCTCATCACAACCTCGCAAGAAACTTCCTGACTTCTTCGGATCCTGGTGTCAGTTGCGCGGATCTATGGGAGCGGGCGGCGTTCCTCGAGCCTCGATCGCCTCACCAGCGCGCAGACACAGATCCTCGCGATAGCGGCTTGCAACGATTTGCACGCCCACCGGACTCTGACCCACGAGCCCCGTGGAGACCGTCAGTATCGGCAAACCCAGCGCAGGGGTCGCTCGCACCAGAAACTGCGAATCCCACACTCGTTGAAACGCTGCGTTGCCTTGCAGATCGAGTTGGTCCGGAAAGGGCAACTCGGCTGAAACCGGAATCAACAGCACCGCATACCTATTCAGAAACAGCTGCCACTGGCGCGTCACAGTAGCGCGCTGAACGAGCGCTCGGGCTACGGCGTCGGCGGGATACGTTTTGCCCCAGGATCTCACGGCTGCCACCACCGCCCGAGCGCCTGGATCGCCATCGCGCTCTGCCGCGTCCGCGAGCTGCGCGAAACCATCGCCGAGCCACAGCCATTCGTTAACTTCAGCCGACTCATTCAACGGCGGCGTATCGTCAACTTCCTCCACGGTCCATCCTGCATCGGCAAGGCGCCGCCCTGCATCCACAACAGACGCCTCGACCTCGCGCGCGACCTGCCTCGCTGCCGGTCGCGGGCATAGTGCGGCATGAAGTGGCCTGGGCGGCCCTTCCAGAGGTGCGGGGACCGACCAAGGATCTCGTGGATCGGGAGCCGACATGGCAGACAGACTGACGCGAAGATCCTCCACGGTACGTGCTATGGGGCCCTTCACGTGCATCAGCTGAGCCCCGGTACTGGACTCAAAAAGATTCGAAGACGCGTTGTAGTGAGGGACTCGCCCGAGGCTGGGACGTAACCCATGAACGCCGCAAGCATACGCGGGATAGCGTATTGAACCACCGATGTCCGTCCCTAAAGCAATGTGTCCGATGCCCGCTGCGACCGCAGCAGCTCCACCACCGGTGGATCCGCCAGGGGTTAGCTTCGGATCACGCGGGTTGCGTGTGTGTGTGCCGCCATAGAGCAGGTTGCTCGTAAACCAACGCAGGGCAAACGTTGGCGCGTTGCTGCGCCCAAGCAGCACTGCACCTGCCCGCACCAGATTGTCTACGCAAGGGCTGTTGAATTTGGCGACCAGGTTTTCTTGCAGCCTGCTGCCATCGGTCGTGGCGAACCCTGCCTGGTCGACGTTGATCTTGACAGTGACCGGCACGCCGGCCAGGGGACCCGGGTCGTTTCCGCGGGCCAACACACTGTCCACCCGGTCTGCCTGCTCTCGCACCAGATCCGGTCGGCAGTCGACGATCGCGTTGATCCGCGGGTTGACGGAGTCGAGCCGTTGCAGCGCTGCGTCCGCTACCTCACGGGCCGACACTTTGCGCGTCCTTACGAGGCGAGCGACTTCACTTGCTGACAGGCGCCAGAGTTCACTCATCGGCGTTGCTCCTCTACAAAGCTATCTGACACTTGTCCCGACGGGCCAACATCGAACATTCTGCTTTAGGCGCTTTCGACCGGGTTTAATCGGAAGGATCCCGGCGAGCGCATGTCGAAACGATGGCGAAGGGAAGTCTCCGCGTCGCTCGTGTCGCTATAGCGACACCACGAAATTGGACTGAGCCCCAGGATTTGTGCCGCGAAACCCACCACTTCGGTGGACTGCGCTGCTGATCCTCTCGATGATTCTGTCCGAGCTGGCGGGTCGCCCGGATCTAGCCATGGGATCATCGGTTGTCTCGTGGCTCGATCCTTGACCCCACTGCCGCAGTAGGCTCGTCAGCCCCTTTCATTCCCCTTGCCGAAAGTTTGGCGATCGCGAGCGCCCCCGCAGCACTTGGACGATTTCTTAAGATTCCTGCGGGTGCACTGCTGCTAGCGATGGCCGCCGGGTCGGGCCTGGCGATCCCGTTGGATGGACGACTGCTTTAGATCTCATTGCGCAGTGATGGCTGAACAACAGGGGCCCTTGTTCCATCTTCATGGGTTCATTCATGCCAGTGCGACTTATTGTTTCGTTCACCGGGATGGCAACGAACAGATCGAGTTCGCAGAATGCGGGGTTCGCCTCCATGTACTGGCACCTTTTCTGGACCAAGACGACAGGGGGTTTGCGCACAAACACTTCCGAGGCTCTTTGCGCTGGATTGGGAGTGGAATCGCCACCAAGGGCGGCCACTGATTGCGTTGCCACCGAGGGCCTTGGCCACGTGAAGAGAAACATGGCTCCCGCGCCAACAGCCCGCCGCTAGCACAACTTGCCACGAGGCAACCACAGTGCGCATGAGCCTTCCCTCGTGCGGCCCGTTCCTTGCTCAACCTCGTTGAGGCCACAAAGCTCCGCGGGTCGCGGTCATCCGATCGATTCGCACCCAGGTTCGTCCGTACGGTCGCGGCGTGCCTCGGACGGCAGCAACCATCCAGATACGCCTCGCGCGCTCACTTCGCGAGGAGCGCGAGCGACGAGGGTGGAGCCAAGAGTGTGCCGCAGAGGCAGCGAAGATGAATCCGCGCCACTACCAAAAGCTAGAAGAGTGCCCAGGGGCGGGACTCGAACCCGATGCAAGGCGAAAAAAATTCTAAGCAGGATGCGCCCACCGGCTCTGCAGTGGGGGTTCACGCGCAAAGCGTTTGGGCAAACGATGCTGCTCAAGCGCCTCATGTGACACCAAAGCATCACAACCCCAACGGAACAGCTACCGAGACTGGTGTCCTGCCCGAACCTCACCGCCTGCAGCCGTGGATCGTCCTCGAACGGCGTTTGCGGCCGTACGGATGACGTCGATCACGAGGCTGGGGTTGGAGAGCATGGGGACGTGGCTGCTGTCGACCTCATAGGTGGTGGCGCCCATACGCCTCGCCACGAAGCGTTGCAGCTCGGGTTGGACGGTGCGGTCGTTGTTGGCCACGATGTACCAGCTCGGCCTCAACCTCCAAGCGGTACCATCAAGCTTCTGGCCGAATAGGTCCGCGGCCGGCGCGGCGTGGGTCGCCCAGACGACCTTCTGCTCCTGCTCGGACAGGTCTCCCGCGAAGCACCCGACGCCTTCCGGGAGCATCCAGACGCGCCCGTCGGCGATTTCGATGTGAGAGAAAATGTCTGTGGTGGGGAACTTGTCCTGCTGACTCTGCGACGTCTCGTCGGCGTCCGGGGCGAGTGCGGCGATGTAGACCAGCCCCGGTCGAGGCTGTGCTGGGCGGACGCCACCTCGTGCCCCTCCGCCTGAAGCGTGGGGATCACCTTGCTAAAGCACGAGCCGTCGGCCCAGATCCCGTGGACGAACACGATGCTCGGTTTGGTCAGCATAGAAACCTCCTTATCCTTGCAAGCCGGAATCTCCTTTTTTACTTCAAAAACGGCACTAAAGTGTAGACCCATTTCGCCGGATCTAGACTGGCGGAGTGCTTGTAGGATCGAAGGACTGGGTGGTCTTGCTCGGAGCCGGCGTCAGCGAGGGCGCCTGGCCGCCGGTCATCGCCGCCATCGAAGAAATCCGGACGAAGATTGAACCCAAGGGCGTACCCTTTGATGGAGATATAGAGTCAGCCAATCTGTGGCTTGCACGATGGGTCTACTACCGACGGCAAGAGTGGGAGTTCTCGAAGTCCGACCGGGCGGAGGCGCGGCGAGGCCACCCCATTACCGACACGGAGTTCGACGAGTTTCATACCCACCCCCTACGCATGGTGGAGAACGCACGAGAAGGTTGATCTCGCTCTCAAGCAGGCGATCGCGCGCCACCTGCGGAGGTTGATCTCGCTCTCAAGCAGGCGATCGCGCGCCACCTGCGGGAGGCAGTGTACACGAACCGCCTGCGCGTCCGGGACCGATTTCTCAGAGGGCTGGCTCATCCGCGGTTTGACCAACTCCTATTGGTTACGACGAACTGGGACCCTGAGGCTCGAGAAGCGCTGCCCCAATTTCAACGACTCGAACCTGCGCCATCTCCACGGTGATGTTCGCAACCCCAGGCCGTAACGAAGCCTTCAGAGGCAAAAACGAAGGGCGCCCAAGTTGCCCTGGACGCCCGTCACAGCTCGAGCCTGGGCTGCTCAGCTCACCCGCCGCAGCGGCTCCGCGGGCTTCGGGTCGTCGACGTGGACCAGGTTCAGCGGAATGATGGCCCAGGGCTCAATCGCGTTCTGGGTGCTTGCGCTTGCGCCAAGCATGATCCCCTGAATTTGTAAGCTGCGCGGCCTAGAAGAGCCGGGCCGATCACCTTTCCACCGACCCCGGCGTCCGATAAGGGCCCTTATGTCCCCTATCGACGGACTAACCCCAGTCGCCTTCATGCGCGACGGTGGTCGCATGTCTTGCACGGATATTGTCATCGGGACATCAGGACCGGAAGACTCGCCTCGTACAGGACCGTCCTTGTGACCCCACCAAAGATCCACTCGCGCAGTTTGGATTGACCGTAGGCGCCCATGACAAAGAGATCGGCGCGAAAGGCTGCTGCCTGTGACAGCAAAAGGTGGCCCACGTCTTGTCCTTCGGAAGACAGACGTTGTAGTTCGACGTGCGCGCCGAGATCCGTCAAGCGGCGTACAATGCCCTCCCCCGGCTGCTGACCATGACGCTCTCGCTGGCGTTCATAGTCAACGATCAAGACTTCAACAGCTTTTGCGCGTGCAAGCAGGGGTACGGCATCCGCTACGGCCCGGATGGCCTCGCGCGTGGCGCTCCAACCTACGAGCACGCGCCGGACCAGAGATGCCGTGCCGCCGGGCGGAAAGAGGATGACCGGTCGGCCGGAACTCAATACGAGGGATTCCGCGAGGCCCGGAGGATCGGACCCTTGCCCGCGCTCCGGGCGGCTAATAACCACGAGGTCTGCGGAGTAAGCTTCGATGGCCACTTCGCTGTTCCACTGAGACAATGACTTCCATTTTGGATCTCGGATTCCGTGACGACGCACAACGTCCTCGAATCGAGTCCGGTGACTCCCCTCGATGCTCTCAAGTTGTGACTGGTGCTTTTCAATAACTTTTCCAATGCCCCTGCCGCGCGCGAAGGTCTGCTGCGGGGTGTCCACTGGAGAAGGTTGTATGAATATGCTGATCAGCCGCGCGCCATGTTCTTCGGCCAGTTGACCGGCGAACTCCAAAATGCTCGAGGCTTCTCTCCGGTTGTCGGTGAACACCACAATTTCGCCCAGTGTGGCAGCGCCCTCGCTAGTGCTCCGGGGGACGGGTTCAGTTACCAGAGGCGATGTTGGCTGATTGCTGGCCATAGTTACGGCTCCTGAGTTGCGGTTGGTTGAACGCACTGGTTAAGCATCGCTTGTCCATGAGCCTTCCAATGGGCGCTAATTCTTCTTCCAAGGTCTTCCTTCAGCTGAATTCGTTACCTTGACTGGAAGCAATCTGCGAGAACGGCGGCAATTCGATCGCACTTTGGATGATCGTTTGTGGTTTTGAGCGGGGTGGCGCCGCTCGCTCGGGCGATTGAAACAGCGCTGGGCGATTCGGCCTCACCCGGATCGCCTGGTCAATAATCTGCCAAAGCAACCAACCAGCGGGCAATCACGCCAACCCCAGCGATCCTGATGATCGCATTTGCGCCCTTTCAGGTGATCGGTTCCAGATTAACCCGATCACCTTTCCACCGACCACGGCGTCATCTCGAGCATGTGCTTTTCGATCGCCCGAAGCGACTCGGCCCGTTTTCGATCCTCAATATCGGCCGCGGTCCCGTACCACCTGGCGACTCGGCCGATTCCGTTGTGGAACGGCGGGACCCTGAATAGGAACCACCGATAAGCCCCGTCGGAGCGACGCAACCGCGTCGATCTCGCCTGGCTCTCCACTCTTGAGGAGGCTCTCCCAGGTCGCCAACAATCGCCCGAGGTCATCGGGATGAATCGCGACCTGCCATCCCCAGCCATGACCATCCTCAACCGACAGGCCGGTATACTCGTGCCATCGCCGATTCAAGAACTCAGTGCGGCAAATGAGATACAATCCTAGTTCCCTCCGGGCGGGACACGGATCCGCAGTTCGCCGAGGCAGCGGAGTGGGCCTCCATTTGTGAGGCAGACGTAATGACCGGCCCGATCGGCGAGAAGTAGGCGAAACACAAACGCAACGTCCAACAGCCTGGACGACCTACAGCAAAACCGCCTTTGGAAATTCAGCCGCCAGGTGATCAATGAAGGCGCGGACGCATGGCAAAAGACCCTGCCGATAAGGAATCAACGCCGTCAGCAAGGAATCGCCGGCAAGCCACGTGGGCAGGACGCGCTGCAGCGCACCTGATCGCACTTCATCGCGGCACACATACGCTGGCAACGCGACGATGCCGAGACCGGCAATCG
>WNFC01020761.1_pt1 | contig 11863 bp, 10 predicted proteins | sample 5400541 | NCBI WGS metagenome assembly WNFC01 (sample SAMN13153342, study PRJNA577476) | soil metagenome | isolation source: 120 cm saprolite under Douglas fir tree site 2 hole 2 replicate 1 | place: USA:California | collected 2015-04-18 | reverse complement strand
GGCGATCCAAGACGCGGGTCTTGGACCGGCCCCGGATTTTCTGAAAGTAGCGACTGCCGACACTGCTTTGATCGCCGACCTTGCGCCACAAGCCACTTCGCTCGAAGGCTATCTCTTCCCTAATACCTACGAGTTCACCCGAACCCAGAGCATGCGTGACATGGCGGCCGAAATGGTCAAGCAGTTTCGGCAAGTCGCAACCCAGATCGGCTTAAGTCAGGACCCGCAAAAGACCGTGACCTTGGCTTCCATCATCGAAAAGGAAACTGCAGTTGCGGAAGAGCGTCCTGAGGTTGCCAGCGTCTACGCCAACCGTCTCGCCAGCCACATTCCCCTGCAGGCCGATCCCAGCGTGATTTATGCGGAATTGCTGCGGGGGGCTTACGGCGGAGCGCTGCACCACGATGACATGCAGTTCGATTCGGCGTACAACACTTATCGCCACGCTGGTCTTCCGCCTGGGCCAATTGCGAATCCGGGGAAGAGTTCGCTCCAGGCTGCCATGCAGCCCGCCCCAACCCAGTTCTATTACTTCGTAAGCGACGGAAATGGACATCACCATTTTTCCAGTACCCTCGAAGAGCACAATCGCAACGTGGCTGCCTTGCGACGAGCCACAATGAAGAAGTAAGTCATCGTCCCCGGCCCGGCCCCCGAGACTGGCCGTACCACGAAGCAAACATTGGTGGCTCAATAATTTCCGAAGCCTGAAGGCTTTCGCCGCCATCTCTATATACTGTTCGTACCACCTTTTTAGAAGCCGAATGGTCTCATTTTCTCGATCCTGGGTCGTTGTTCTCTTGCTGGCCATCTTCCCGCTGAGCGGATGCCTGTTCCACACCCGGAAAGTAGTTCAGCAGGTAAATTACGCTGCCCTTAAGACGTCGACCAAGCCCGAGTTGATCGCTTACATCAATTCGCAGGCTGCCAAGATCCAGAGCATGCAAGCCACGGTGGATATCGACACCGCGGTTGGTGGCGTCAAGAAAGGCAAAGTCACCGAGTACCAACAGATTCGCGGCTACGTTCTCGCCCGCAAACCGGCGATGCTGCGCATGATCGGCTTATTGCCGATTCTTCGCAACACCGCATTCGACATGGTGAGCGATGGGCAGGAATTCAGGGTTTCGATCCCGCCCAAAAACCGCTTTGTAGTCGGCCGCAATGATCTGGTGACGCCGAATCCGCAACAGCCACTGGAAACTCTGCGCCCGCAGGTCATCTACGACGCGCTGTTGCTTCGTGAGATCGACCAGAAGAATGAAACCGCGGTCATCGAGAACGACACCGAAACTATTGTCGGCGAGAAAGGCCGGAAGTTCGAGCAGCCGGCGTACGTCCTCGACATTATTCGCAGCCGGGGCAACGACAGTTGGCTTTCCCGCAAGATTGTCTTCAGCCGCATTGACCTGTTGCCCAACCGCCAACTCATTTACGATGAATCTGGCACTCTGATCACCGACGCTCGCTATAGCGACTATAAAGATTACAACGCGGTATTGTTCCCCTCGCGTATTGAAATCCGCCGCCCGGAAGAAGAGTACGATATTACGCTCACTATGATTAAGCTTGATATGAACCGGCCGCTGGATAATCAAAAGTTTGTGCTGGAGCAGCCCGCAGGGGCGCAGGTAATCCATCTGGACCGTTCGCAACCCTCTCCCAACGGCGGCGATGGGCACTAGGATTGCAGATTGCAGATTTTGGATTTTGGATCGCGGATTTGGCAGAGTTGTCCGATTCGGAAGAAATCGTACATTCGCAAAATCTGCAATCTAAAATCTGCAACGGTTTGCTAACAGCTAGGAGCTAACAGCTAAGAGCTGCTCTTCATGATGAACAAAATGATCGTCTCCAATCTCGCGCATCGGCCGCTTCGCTCGGCCATCAGCATTGTGGCGATCGCGCTGGAAGTCGCGCTGATTCTGCTGATCGTTGGCTTCTCGATTGGATTGCTGAACGATTCTCGATCGCGCCAGGCTGGAATTGGCGCGGATGCAATCGTACTGCCGCCGGGTTCCGCGAGACTGGTTGGGATTACGGGAGCGCCGGCTCCGGTTAAAATCGCTGATATTTTGGCGAAGTTGCCGCATGTGACCGTGGCCTCCCCGGTCCTGATGCAGGTTTCAATGACCGGCGCTCTGCAAACAATTTACGGAATCGATCTCAAGAGTTTCGAAGCCATGCGTCCATTCACGTATCTGAAAGGCGGGCCCTTCCAGAAACCTGACGATATTCTGGTGGATGATATTTACGCGAGCTCTAATCGGGCCAAAGTCGGTGATTCTGTCGAGTTACTGAACTACAGCTTCCGTATCGCTGGAGTTGTGGCCCATGGCAAGGGTGCGCGGCTGTTCGTTCCTCTTACGAAGCTGCAGGAACTGACTGGGGCGGAAGGAAGAGCGTCGGCTTTCTACGTGAAAGCAGACTCCCCTTCAAACACGGATGCGGTTGTCGCTGAAATCAAGAACGTGCCCGGAATGTCCACTTATATTGTCCAATCCATGCGCGCCTATCTTTCGATGATGACTCCAGACAACGTTCCGATGTTCTCGACTTATATAAGAATTGTCATCGGCATCTCGATGATTGTGGGATTCCTGGTGGTTTTTCAATCCATGTACGCGGCAGTGATGGAGCGCACACGCGAAATTGGAATTCTGAAGTCCCTGGGCGCATCGAAGCTGTACATCGTGAATGCCATCCTGCGGGAGACGGCCTTGCTGGCAGTCGGTGGGATCATTGTTGGGATTCTCTTCAGCCTCGCTGCCAGGGCTGGAATCCATAAACGCGTCCCGACGCTGCCGGTCGACATGAGCTACGGATGGGTGCTACGCGCAACGATTATTGCCATAGTGGGATCACTGGCCGGCGCGCTCTATCCTGCATTCAAAGCCGCACAAAAAGACCCGATCGATGCCTTGGCATACGAATAAACTCTTTTCACCACGATTCCCTATCATTCCGAGTGACGAATGATCTTTCGCTTAGCGAATGATCATCGGAGTCGAGGAACCTGTTTTTCCGCGACACGAACGTGAAGCGCGGGACTGCCTCCACTGCATGTCGTATCCCAACGCCTTCAATATCTGGTTTTCAAACTCGTACTTCACCAGCAGATCGAAATTGTTTCCTGAAAACTCCCACGATGCTGCATAGCGACTGACGGGCTGTGCATATAGCGAATACGCCGCCGCATAGGCCACGTTGCACCGCTCAGGACAGAAAATCAGTCCAGTAGGGTTAGGACGGTTGACTCCGGTCGCAGCCAGAAGCACGGACGAAGTAACGTCCACTTGCGAAGAAACTACGAGCTGTCGCGGCGAAATATTCCAGACCCGCGGATCTCCGGGAAGCATGTCGGGAGGCGCATTGGTCACCGTGCCCGCACTGGGTTCAAATCAATTTGCTGCGACAAACTCTGCTGAGCTGCTTTCCACAACGACCACAGCTCTGCATCAGAGTGGCGGGTGTGGTTAATAAATCCGATCGGCGAAATGGAGTGGCCTCCGCATCCTGCCAACAGCAGGGTTCCCAACACCGCACGGAGCTCTCGGCGAATAGCACTCCTTCAGCCACTGAGAAAGAAATCGGCAGCAGAGTTCGCGGCCTGCATGGGATTTCCTGCTACACAGGTGTTACTACCTTCGGAATCTAGGCGCTAGTGGCGCTTCTGGTTATGCGGCGAGTGAACGGCGAGACAATGAAGCAAAGCGACGGAGCAGCAACAGACGAGCAGAAGCTCTCGATCAAACCACCGAAGATGCAGAGGTTTTGCTGTTTGACCTGGCGTGATCGCCGTCCCAAAACGGACCAAGCTGAAGAAAAAACAACCGGGAAGGGCACGAGTTCCTGAAAGCCATACCCTGACGCGAAACCCGTTAACCGTTGACATTTGAGTCGTGGGCGTCATAATAGCCATGTTCGAGCGTTCAGGGTTTTTCGGACTCCTTCCTCGTCGGAATTTAACTTTCAACCGAGAGTCCTGCCCAAGGAGAATTAAATGCTGAGAAGAATTATTTCTTCTGTTCTAGCTGTGTCTCTTGTTTCTCCGCTTACCCTGGCGCAGTCGGCAGCGTCAAATGCCGCTCCATCCAATGCGCAACAGCCGGTCGCAAGCGCTCCGCCGAGCGCTCCCAAAGCAGCCATGCAGGGTTTCGGTCTTGAAGACGGTACTCCTGTAAAGCTCAGGAGCGCTCGCACTATTTCATCTGCGGATGCTCACACGGGCGATACCCTGGATTTCGAAGTGTTGGAAGATGTTCTCGCGGGCGGAGCGCTTGTGGTCCCGAAAGGCGGAATTGCCTGGGGAACAGTCACCGAGGCCGAGCCCAAGCGCAGAATGGGGCGCGGCGGCAAGCTGAACGTGAACATCGACTCGGTTCGTCTGATGGACGGTGAAAAGGTTGCGTTGCGAGCAGTCAAAGATACCAAAGGCGGGGGCCACGTCGGCGCCATGACAGGAGCGATGGTGGCGACAAGCAACCGAAATAACCGCTTACATAAGCGGGGACACGAGACTTGATCGGGTCAAATTCCAGACAGGCAAGACGGACTCGACAGTTGCGGCCGCCGCAACGACCGCGGCGACTGCTCAGATCGATATAGCTTCCACACCACCGGGCGCTGACATCGAGATCGACGGAAAATTCGTAGGCAGTACGCCGTCATCAGTCAACGTTGCTCCTGGAGATCACGACGTTGTGGTCAAGAAAAGCGGGTTCGCAGTTTGGGACCGGAAAGTTACTGTTTCAAGCGGGCACGTCAATATCAACGCCGAACTCGCGCCCGAGGCGAAGTAGCTTACTCTCGCCTGAAGAGCCAGCAAAAAAGAGGAGGTTCATGTGTTCAGGAAATTCGCCATTGTAATCGGCTCATCTTTTTTGATTTGCAGCTCCGGCTGGGCGCAGTCTGCGGCAAGCCAAATTACTTCTGCAACTCCTTCATCCGATTCCGAGCATGCCCGCGTGTTCATCACCGATAGCCAATCCTGGGAGGTGCACAGCAGCGGCGGCGGCAACTGGGCCGGCTTCGGCAGCGAGTCCCACGGCGGCGCCCGGCCGCAAACCGCCGAGATTATCAAGACCTTCGCTCAACGCTGTCCGGACGTGATCACAAATAACATCCAGCAGAAGGCTGACTACGTGGTTGTGCTCGACCACGAGGGCGGAAAACAATGGGGAATGCACCGAAACAAAGTAGCTGTATTCACCCGTGTCAGCGGCGACTCCATTGTCAGTAAGTCCACGCTTTCCCTCGGAGGCTCGGTGCAGGAGGCCTGCGAGGGTGTCGAGAAGAATTGGGCCAAGAATTCCGCCTCGATTCGCGAAGCCGAGGCAAAAGAGTTGGCTGCGAGGGAGAAGCTGGCCGCACCCCCGCAGATTCAACAAGTCGCTCAGTCAGGCGCGACTAAGCTTTCCATTGTGTCGAACCCGGCGGCGGCCGACATCGAGGTTGACGGCGGATTCGTCGGCAACACCCCTTCGTCCGTCGAGGTCGCAACCGGCGATCACACAATCACGGTGAGCAAGAGCGGCTACAAGACTTGGGAGAGAAAGCTGAAGGCGAACGGCGGGAACGTCAACATAAACGCAGAACTTGAAGCCGAAGCAAAATAGCGCGCCCTCTGCGGGCCAGCGAGTGAAACCGGGAAGGGCTCGTGCCCTTCCCGATGTTTTACTAAAACCTAAAGCCCGACGCCCGAAGCCTGCACTTCAAAACTCTACGTGCGCCCTAAACGATCCCACAAACACCGGGCCGCGGTCGCGGTTGTAGCCGGGATTGACGATGTGCAGCGCGCCCGGAGCGACATAAATTCCCCGCCAGACGTGCGCGGTGTGATACGTTTCCAGAATGTTTTCGCGCCCGTAGTTCAGTTTTCCATCGCCGATGAGAAATCCGTAGCCGCCGTCGGCGAGACAAATCCGGTGACTCGTAGGAAATCTAGTCGTCGCCGCACGAGATCCAGTTTGATACGCTTAGATCCTCAGGTACTGGGTACAGCACTATGGACCAACACGAGACACAGGAACCGCGGTGGCCTGCTGCAGTTGCGCTCGTCGCGGTCGGATGCTTGTGGTTGGCGCTGCCTCAGAGATTGTCCGTTGGTCCCGCCTGGCTCTTGCTGGCGATAATACTGGCCCTGCTCCTCCCCATCGTGTTCTCCCACCGCCGCGGCCATCACACCCTTAATCGCATCCTGACGCTTGCCGCCAATGGAGTCACTACGCTTGCGATGATCTTGGCACTGATTTTCCTGGTGGGAGGTCTGCCAAGACATCGCGAAACGCCGGAGACACTATTGCGCTCGGCGGGCGCACTTTGGATCGCTAATGTCCTGGTATTTGCTCTGTGGTACTGGAGGCTCGACGCCGGAGGGCCCCACTCGCGCGATCGTCGTGCGGGACGTTTAAACAGCTCTTTCCTGTTTCCACAAATGTTGGAGCAAGACCGCGTGGATCCTGAAATCAGGCGAAATCGTTAGCCTGGTCGCCACACTTCGTGGATTATCTCTTCCTGGCCTTTAATACCAGCGCAGCGTTTTCGCCTGCCGATACGGCGGTTCTTTCGCGCTGGATGAAACTCGGGATGATGACACAGGCCTTAATTTCCCTGTCGATTGTTGTCTTGCTTGCGGCCCGAGCGGTGGGGATCCTGTAACCCGACATCGTGCCAGGAGCGGCTTGCCAAACGCAACTAGCGGGATATCTCATCGCGATTTTCGATTAGTCTTGCCGGAGGGGCAGTAATAATATTTCGCTGACGCCTTTGCCACCCTCTGGTAGAAATTCTGCTAAGGCTCTTTCCCTCAACCCACGCCGGCAGCCAGGGCAAAGTGCCAAGGAACTGCCCTTGCGCCACACCCTTCTTGTCGCCATTGCTATGCTTGCAACTATCATGCGGGCGCAGGCCCAGCAGCCCTTCTTCACTGATGACGCCGAAGTGGCACAATATCGCCACTGGCACCTTGAGACTAACAACGAATACGACGTTGTTCCTCACACATCCTTTCCGGCGCTTCGCCAGGATACCCAGACCATCAAATTCAGCTACGGTCTATTTAACAATTGCGAGGTTGGTATGGATTTCCCGTTGATTGCGATTTTTAACGCCAGGAACTCTGGATTGGGAACTCCATTCGGAATCGGCGACACTGACTACTCCATCAAATACAACTTCCGCAAGGAAAAGACTGGATCAAAGTGGCCCGCAGTTACAGCCAGCCTAAACATCGAACCGCCCACCGGCAACGCACGACTGCGGCTGGGATCAGGCCTCATTGATTATTATTTGAACAGCGTCTTCCAGAAGACACTCTCCCCCAAATACACGTTGCGCATGAACGCGGGCGCCACTTTTGCTGGCAATACGCTAACCGGAGTTGTGGGTATCAACACGCGTGGCACCATCTTTACCGGCGCCGCATCAGTGGTTCGCCAGTTCACAAGAAAACTTGACCTGGGAATCGAAGTCTATGGCGGATACACAGCCAATCTTGCCCTTGGCCGCGGCGAGTTGCAGGAGCAAGTGGGAGGGAACTACGAAATTAGGAAAGGGCTAACCATAGATTTTGGGGCGGTTGTTGGACAGGCAGGAGGCAGTCCGCGACGTGGTTTTCAGCTGGGTTTCTCTAAAGACCTTTGACGATCGAACCGCAAAATACGCCCTCCCTGATGAATCTTGCCTGAATCTCCCGGAAATCTCCCCAAAAAGCGCAGGATGATCGGGGCTTACCCTGATCATCCCTATCCCTCCCGGTTAGAAGGGGTCGTACTGCTAAAATCATAGCCCTCTAAGATTGCAGGACGATGTAACCCCGGTGAAATTTCTGTAAAACGTATTGCCCTTCCGGGTACCGCCCCCAAGTTGCTCCCGCTGCTATATTTATGAATTCGCATTCATGGTTCATGGAGCTACGGGCGTCTCGCCCGTAGCATGACGGCGGGACGCCAGTAGCTCCATTATTTTATTTTTATATTCTTGCCGGAAGGTGGCGCATGCCCCGCAAGCTCGACGAATCCCGGCGGCTGCAAAAACGTGCTGAGCAGTTGATCCCCGGCGGAGTAAATTCTCCGGTGCGCGCGTTCAAGGCAGTAGAATCCGAAGCGCCCTTCATCGTTCGCGGACAAGGCTCACACATCTGGGACGCCGACGGGAACGAATACATAGACTACGTCGGCTCCTGGGGCCCGCTGATTCTGGGACATGCCGACCAAGGCGTGCTCGACGCCATCCTCAACGCCACCGTGAATGGCACCAGCTTCGGCGCATCCACGCCCGCTGAAGCCGATCTTGCTGAACTGGTGATCGAAGCTTTTCCTCAGGTCGAGAAAGTCCGCTTCGTTAGCTCGGGGACGGAAGCTACCATGTCCGCCATCCGCCTGGCGCGCGCCCATACCAAACGCAAATACATCGTCAAGTTTGAGGGTTGTTATCACGGGCACGCCGACGCATTGCTGGTGAAGGCGGGCTCTGGTATCGCGACGTTCAGTATTCCGGGATCGGCTGGCGTTCTCGACGAAGTCAGCCAGTTCACTATTGCGCTCCCTTTTAATGACACCGAAGTTTTGGAGCAAGCCTTCAGTAAGTATCGCCACCAGATTGCCTGCGTCATTGTCGAGCCGGTGGTCGGAAATATGGGGTGCGTCCCGGCTAACGGTGGGTATCTCGCGAACCTGCGCACCATCACGCAACGGGAAAATACTGTGCTGATTTTCGATGAGGTCATGACCGGCTTCCGCGTGGCCTACGGAGGCGCGCAGGAGTTGTACGGAATCAAACCGGACCTGACGACCTTCGGCAAAATCATCGGCGGGGGATTGCCGGTCGGCGCCTACGGAGGCCCATCGGAAATAATGGATCTGGTGGCGCCCCTCGGCCCCATGTATCAGGCGGGAACGCTTTCCGGAAATCCGCTGGCAATGGCTGCAGGAATCGCGACCCTGAAGCATTTACGGAAGAAGAAAGCCGAACTTTATCCCAGGCTCGAAGCGCTCAGCGCCCAACTGGTCGAAGGCGTGGCGGCCGCAGCAAAAGATGCCGGCGTGACTCTCTCGTTCAACCGGGTCGGATCCATGTTCACCTGGTTCTTCACGGCAGATCCCGTCACCGACTGGGACTCGGCTTCGAAGTCCGACACGGCCGCCTTCGGACGATTCTTCCGAGCAATGCTCGACGCGGGCATTTACTTGCCGCCATCACAGTTCGAAGCCGCATTCGTGAGCATAGCCCACTCAGAAGAAGATATTCAGAAGACCATCGCAGCGGCTCGGCAGGCGTTTTCCGCGGCGAAGTAAATTGTTGGCAATCAATTCAACCTAAAGCCACCGGCTTGCCTACCTGCTTCCCGCTGTCTAAGATTGATGGTTTGCTCACTGGCTCGGTTCACTTCTTGGCAGATGGGAGCACTGATATCTGGAGATCCTATGAAAACTGTTTCCCTCGAACAGGAAATCAATCCCTGGGAGGCGCAATCTGCGCGCTTCAACTTTGCGGCGCAGAAACTTAACCTGGACGAAGGTCTTTGGAAGGTCCTGCAGTATCCCAACCGCGAGCTGATTGTGCACATTCCGGTCTCGATGGACAACGGCAAGCTTGAGGTGTTCACCGGATTTCGGGTGCAACATTCCATCGCGCGCGGCCCTTCGAAGGGCGGCATCCGGTATTCGCCCGATGTGACGCTCGATGAAGTCCGGGCGCTGGCAAGTTGGATGACGTGGAAATGCGCGGTGGTGAATATTCCGTTTGGCGGCGCGAAGGGCGGCGTCATTTGCGACCCCCACAAGATGTCCATGGGCGAACTGGAACGTATGACGCGGCGCTATACCGCCGAATTGATCGAATTCATTGGTCCTGAGAAGGACGTCCCCGCGCCTGACGTGAACACCAACGAGCAGGTCATGGCCTGGATAATGGACACTTATTCCATGCACATGCGGCAAACCGTCACTTCCGTGGTCACCGGCAAGCCGATCAACATTGGCGGATCGCGCGGGCGGCGCGAAGCCACCGGGCGCGGGATCATGATCGTGTGTGATGAAGCAGTCAAGAAGTTGGGGCTGCGTCCCGAGGAAACGCGAGTCATCGTGCAAGGCTACGGAAACGTGGGATCAAATGCCGCCCAGTTGATGGCGCAGGCTGGTTACAAGATCGTCGGCGTGATTGAAGTAGACGGAGCAATTTACAATAAGAATGGAATCAATATCGAAGCGCTGTCAAAGCACCGCGAGCGGGTCCGCGGAATTGCGGATTTTCCCGAAGCGGAAAAAGCTGATCCTGCCGAACTGCTGCTGACCGAGTGTGAGATCCTGGTCCCCGCCGCAACTGAAAACCAGATCACCAGCCAGAATGCCAGCCGAGTAAAATGCCGCATCCTGGCCGAGGGCGCGAACGGGCCAACCACGGCAGCTGCCGACGAAATTCTTGCCGACAAAAAGGTCTTCGTAATTCCCGACATCCTGTGCAACGCAGGTGGCGTCACTACTTCGTATTTCGAGTGGGTGCAGGACAGGCAAGGCTATTTCTGGAAAGAATCAGTGGTCAACGAGCAGCTTGAGGACATCATGGTGAATGCCTTCCAGGACGTTGTCCGTTACGCTGAGACCCACAATGTGAACAACCGGATTGCGGCGTACATGCTGGCGATTGATCGGGTCGCGTACACGATCCGGCAGCGGGGAATTTACGCCTAAGGAGAAGAAGATGAGACGCAGGGCATTTGTTGTAGCTATTCTGACGGCAGTTCTTGCACTTAGCTCTGGACTCGGCGGCAGTGCGTTGGCGACCGCGCAATCAAATACTGCGACCACGCCAGCCAGCAGTTCCAAATCAGCGCGATCTGCATCGCCAAAAAGCGAGAAGCTCGACATCAAGTCTGCCAGCAAGGACGAACTGGATGCGCTGCCCGGCATCGGGGATGGGCTCGCTCAAAAGATCGTTGCCGGGCGGCCGTATCGTACGAAGCGCGATTTGGTGACGCGGAAGATCATTCCGCAATCAACTTACGAGAAGATCAAAGACCGGATCATTGCCCACCGGAGCACAATGGCCACTACACCAGAAAAGAAATAACAGACCTCACTCTTGTGAGCACTGGAGGAGGGGCTGGTTCTCAGCTGCTGTAACCTATCAGGTTTCGGAAAAAGTCCGACTTGCTTTGAAAGGGCACGGCTTCCAGCCGCGCCGATGCCGACCAAGGGTCTTGCGGCATGGCCGAAGGCCGTGCTCTTTCAAACCGAGTCGGATTTCAGTTTTTTCCCCAGCCTTAGGGAGCCGTCCGTTGCTTCGCAAATCCGGCTGGAGGATAATCTAGTGACGGCTGCGGGACGTTTTCCGCGGCGGGTCCTTTCCGGTGAATCTACCGAATTCCATTACGCTCACCAGAATCTGCAGTGTTCCTCTGCTCATCTGGGTGCTCTCCAGCAGTAGATTTACCAGCGTAAATGGAGAAAAGGAACTGCTCGCCTCTGCGCTGTTCATTGCTGCTTCCATCACGGACGGAATTGACGGCTACCTCGCGCGCAAGCGCGGCCAGATCACAACCATGGGAATGCTGCTCGATCCTCTGGCCGACAAGCTGCTGATTGCCGCCGCCTTCATCACGCTGGTGCAGTTCAATCCGCGGCTGGTCCCGGCATGGATCGCGGTGGTGATTATCGCAAGAGAATTCCTAGTCAGCGGACTGCGGTCCATTGCCGCCTCCGAGGGGTTCACGATCGAAGCTAGTGATCTGGGCAAATTCAAAATGGTGGTCCAGATTGTGTCCGTCGTAGCCGTCATTCTTGACCATCGCTGGCAGGAGTGGCCGGTCTATCGCTTCTACATTTTCCCGGTAGATTGGATTGCGCGGATTGCAATCTGGTTT
>WNFC01015335.1_pt1 | contig 11865 bp, 14 predicted proteins | sample 5400541 | NCBI WGS metagenome assembly WNFC01 (sample SAMN13153342, study PRJNA577476) | soil metagenome | isolation source: 120 cm saprolite under Douglas fir tree site 2 hole 2 replicate 1 | place: USA:California | collected 2015-04-18 | reverse complement strand
GATCGCGGACATCAACGCGGCCAAAGTCGCTTTCTCGGTGTTCGACGGCGACATCAAGTCGGGGAGCTCGCTGTGCACCGACAGCGTGTTCACGGCGGCCATCCAGCGCTTCGGCACGTTCCGGTCCCCGATGGTCTACGTGCCCGGTGACAACGAGTGGACGGACTGCCACCGTATCAACAACGGCGGATACAACGCCCTGAGCCGTCTGAGCTTCCTCCGCGAGACGATGTTCGCGGAGGAGCAGAGCTTCGGTGAGGAGACGCTGCTCCTCGAGCATCAGGGCCCTCCTGGTGGCGTGTACGCGGAGAACACGCGGTGGACCTACGGTGAAGTGGTCTTCCTGGGCCTCAACATCCCCGGCAGCAACAACAACAAGGTCGGCACCGACTGCCTCTCAGCCAAGAGCGTGCGCACCCAGCTCGACTGCGACGCCGACAACGTCGAATACCAGGCCCGCGACGCGGCCAACATCTCCTGGCTGCACGACTCCTTCGCGCTGGCGAAGTCCCGCGGGCTGCGCGGGGTGATGGTGGTCATCCAGGCCGACATGAGCTTCGACCTGCCCGAGACGGAGACGTTCAACGAGCGCACCCAGGTACCCGGATTCGACGGCTACAACAACACCATCGCCGCGCTGATCGCGGAGACCCGAGACTTCGCCGGCCAGGTCGTCCTCGTCCACGGCGACACCCACTTCTTCAAGGAGGACAAGCCGCTGGTGGACCAGGCGCACCTCGTCCCCAACTTCACCCGCCTCGAGACCTTCGGAAGCCCCAACGTGCACTGGGTGAAGGTGACGGTCGATCCCCGGAGCCGGAACCTCTTCCGCTTCGAGCCGATGATCGTCCCCGGCAACTAGACGTCAGCCCCAGGGGTCCTCGGCGAGGGCGCTCCTCGCCGAGGACACGTAAACGGCATGTAGACCCTTGGAGGTCTTCGATGCGACGATATTTCCCTCTCCTCCTCGTCGGGTTTCTCGCGGCCGGCCCCGGTGCGACCAAAGCGGCCGCCCAGTCCGAATCCGGGGGCGCGTCCCTCGAGGGCGAGGTCCACGGCCCCACCGGCAAGGCCGTCCCCAACGCCAGCGTCCGGATCACGGCCACCGCCACCGGTTATGGGCGCACCGTCGTCACGCGCGCGGACGGCCGTTTCGTGGCGCCCTTGTTGCCCGTCGGCCGCTATGCGGTCGAAGCCACGGCCACCGGGTTCCTTGCCGGCAGGCGGGACGACGTCATGCTGCGCGTGGGCACGACCCAGACCGTCGCCATCGACCTCAAGGCCGTCGGCGGCGAGCAGATCACGGTCTCGACCGAGGCCGGCCTGATCGACCAGGCCGACCCCGCGGGAAGCCTGACCATCGATCCGCGCTCCATCTCCGACCTGCCCGCGCGGGGCCGGAACTTCCCCGACTTCATCCTGCTCACGCCTTCGGTCATCCAGGAATCGGACCGGTCCGGCCTCGTCATCTCCGGGCAGCGCTCGATCAACTCCAACGTCTCCATCGACGGCGCCGACTTCAACGACCCGCTCCAGGGCAACCAGCGCGGCGGCAACGAGGGCGTCTTCTTCTTCCCCCAGGCCGCGGTCGAGGAGTTCCAGGTGGTGCGGACCGGGGCCACCGCCAGCGTCGGCCGTACGGCCGCGGGATTCGTCAACGTCGTGACGAAGTCGGGCACGAACGCGGTCCACGGCGAGCTCTTCTACTTCAACCGCAACCGCCGAATGACGTCGGCCGACGCCTTCGGCCGCTCGCTGAACAACCAGCAGAACCAGTTCGGCGGCGCCATCGGCGGGCCGATCGCCGCCGACCGGGCCCACCTCTTCGTGGCCGCCGAGCAGAACCTCCTGCGCGTCCCGTTCGTGACGCAGTTCCAGGCGCAGCCGGCCGGCGTCGTCGTGCCCCCCGCGCTCGCCGCCCTCGAGGGCGAGCACCGCGGGACCAACAACCCGACCGCGGTGTTCGGGCGCCTCGACGTGGGGCTCTCCTCGGCCCACCGGCTCAACGTCCAGTACACGTACTCGCGGCTGCATGGCGAGAACTTCAACTTCGACTCCCCACCCCTCGACCAGGCGGAGCAGACGAACTACCTGCGGACGACGGTCAGCCACGGCGCCAAGGCCACGCTGGCCTCGATGTTCGGGACCAGCCTGATGAACGAGCTCACCGCGCAATTCGGAACCGACAACCGCCTGGAGCAGCCGAACCTGAGCCAGTCCCTGATCGCGATCACGGGCTTCGGGACGATCGGCGGCGACGCCGCACGCCCCCGCCTGTTCGAGGCCACCCGCTACCAGGTCGCGGACAACCTCAACGTCATGCTCGAGAGGCACCGGCTCCGCTTCGGCTTCGACGCCAACCTCACCCCCGCGCGCCAGAAGCGCGAGAGCAACATCCAGGGCCGCTACGACTTCAGCTCGCTGGCCGCCTACCAGGCGGGCAACATCAACCGCTATCGGCAGACTCTCCCCGCCTTCGACGCCGGCGACCTGTTCTACGACGCCAGCCAGCGCGAGCTGGGCTTCTACGCCCAGGACCGGGCCACGTTCGGGGCCGTGACCGTCGACGCGGGCCTGCGCTGGGACGGGCAGTGGAACCCGGCGGTGCCGCGGCCGAACCCCGCGGTGCCCGAGACGGCCAAGATCCCGGACGACCTCTCGATGTGGCAGCCGCGGCTCGGCCTGGCCTGGTCGCCGGGCGGCCGGGGACGCACCGTCGTTCGCGCCACGACCGGGATCTACGCCGCCCGCACGCCCGCGAACCTCTTCCAGCGCGTCTTCACCGACAACGGCATCGCGACGGCGGCCATCGACAGCAGGTTCGACCGGTCGGTCCTGGGCTATCTCACGTTCCCCAGCGCGCTCGCGCTGCTTCCGCCGGGGGTCAAGGTGGCTCCTCCCCAGATCGTCGGGTTCGACCCGAGCTTCCAGAACCCGCGCGCGCGGCAGGTCGCCGCCGGAATCGAACACCAGATCGGCAGGGCCGTCGCCGCCTCGCTCGACTACGTCCACATCTCGACCGACCACCTGCAGCGCCGGCTGGACCGGAACCTGTTCGCGCCCACGATCGACGCCACGGGCATGCCGATCTTCCCCAAGACGCGGCCGGATCCCACCATCGCTGCGCTTTCGATCAACGAGTCGACCGCGAAGTCCCGCTACGACGCGGTGGTGACGAGCGTGCAGGCCCGCTACGGCCGGCTCAACGCCCAGGCCACCTACACTCTGAGCTGGAACAAGGACGACGACTCGAACGAGCGGACCTTCAACCGCGAGACCGCCCTCAACCCGCTCGAGACCGCGCCATCATCGGCGGGCACGTCTCGGGGCGCGATGCCTTCCGGCAGCCCTCGTTCTTCGACCTCGACCTCCGGCTCGTCAAGGGATTCCACCTCGGCGGGTCCGGCCGGCTCGACCTCATCGCCGAGCTGTTCAACACGACGGGCGCGGCCAACAAGAACTTCGGGGCGGACGCGGTCAGCAACTTCGGCACGCCCCAGGCGCCGGTCGGCAACGCGGGACAGCCGCTGTTCGCGCCGACCACCGCCCGCTACGGCGGGCCGCGGCAGCTGCAGCTCGGCGCTCGTGTGATCTTCTGATGTCCCTCCGGCTCTTCGCGGCCGGCGTCTTCGTCCTGGCCGCGATCGGAACGGCCCAAGCCACGGATTCCTTCGTGGTCGTCGTGAACGCCTCGGTGGGCGGCACGACCGTGCATCGGGCCGACCTCGCGGCGGTCTTCTTGAAGAAGGCCGTTCGGTGGGGGGACGGCTCCCCCGCCAGCCCCGTCGATCAGTCCGGCACCTCTCACGTGCGCAAGGACTTCTCGGAGGGCGTGCTCCACATGCCGGTCATGGCGGTGGTGCAGTACTGGGGGAGGCAGCTCGCTTCCATGGCGGCCTCGGTGAGGCCGCCAACGGTGAAGGGGTCCGAGGACGAGGTGCTGGTGTACGTCGCGAAGACGAGCGGCGCGGTGGGCTACGTCTCGAGCGGCACCGCCCTTCCCCCGGGCGTGAAGGCGGTCACCGTCATCGACTAGCCGTTCCCTGGTTTCTCCGGAGCGCGAGTCGGACCAGGACTCCCCCGCAGATCAGGAAGGCAAGGGCGAACACTCCCACGACCGGGACCGTGATCCATTCCATGCCGATGCCGCCCGGGTGGCGGAGCCACTCGACGATCAACACGAACCCGGCCAGCGCGAGCAGGACCAGTAAGGCGCCGCTCACCAGCATCACCGTCGTCAGCGCGAATCGTGCCGCGCTCATGCGTGCAAGCTATCGGTTCGCGCGCGGTCAGGCGGCCGGGCTGGGGGCGGCCACGGGCGGCACCTTCGCGCGGAGGGGCTCCACGCGCAGCCAGGTGAGCGAGCGCCAGCGCGTGAGACGCTCTCCCAATCGTCGTACTCCGTAAGGGGCATGACCGCCACCAACGGTTTCCCTTTGCGGGTCACCACGACCGTCTCGCGGAGTCCCTCACGCGCGTATTCGGAGAGAGAACCCGTGACGGCATACCTCGATCCTACCTTCTTCACGAAACTTCATTCGCTGGAAACGCCTCCGCAACGTGGGGGCCCTAGGTTGGACGTGGGTCGCGAACGGGGCAGCGGCCTCGTGGAGGTGCGATGCAAGCCCTTGTTGCCACCGTCGTCACCGCGGTGCGGCGCGCACCGTCCAGGCGCGGGTGACGCAAGAGCTGTTCGCCCGCCACGTCCCCGAAGTGGAAACCGCCTGTCCGTGGAGCGGCTGGATCAGGTCCGCCGGAGCGATGTTCGAGCAGCGCTAGGAGTCGCGCGCGGCGGCGGTATGATTCGCGCCAACCCAGACCACAACGGAGGAACCGATGACGCCCCTGACCTCGCTCTGGCTCCCCATCGTCGTCTCCGCCGTGCTCGTGTTCATGGCCAGCTCGATCGTCCACATGCTTCTCGGATGGCATGCCGGCGACTACCCGTCGCTCCCCGACGAGGCGCGCTTCGCGGACGCGGTCCGCCCGCTGGCCATTCCCCCGGGCGACTATATGGTCCCGCGCCCGCGCTCGATGAAGGAGATGCGCACGCCCGAGTTCATCGAGAAGAGGAAGACGGGGCCGGTCATGATGATCACCGTCTTCCCGGCGGGCGAGTTCGGGATGGGAAAGAACCTGGCCATGTGGTTCGTCTACAGCCTGGTGGTCAGCCTCTTCGCGGCCCACGTCACCGGGCGCGCGGTCGGGCCGGGGACGGATTACCTGCAGGTCTTCCGCTTCGCGGGCACCATCGCGTTCATCGGGTACGCGCTCGCGCTGTGGCAGATGTCGATCTGGTACCGGCGGCAGTGGCGCACGACGATCGTCTCGACGCTCGACGGGCTGATCCAGGCGCCTTCGAGACCCGGGGCCCTCGAATTGGAACCGGACCATGTCATCGAGGCCTACAAGAAGCACGTCGATCGCACGCTGCTGCGCCAGAATCTGAAGCTGACCCCAGGCGAGCGCCTGGAGAAGCTCGCCGCCTTCATGCGCTCCCTCCGGGAGGTGCAGGGTGCCGCCGGCCCGGGTCGCCGCTGACTCATGGATTCTCGCGGCACCATCCGTTCGATCTTCGGGACGCGCCGGGCCCTGATCGGAGTGATCCACGTGGGCGCGCTGCCCGGTGCTCCAGGCGGTCGCGAGACCGTGGACGCGATCGCCACCGCGGCCACCGCCGACGCGCGCGCCTATCGCGAGGCCGGGTTCTCGGGCCTCATGGTCGAGAACATGCACGACCGGCCGTACCTGCGCCGCAAGGTCGGCCCGGAAGTCGTGGCGGCCATGACCGTGGTGGCGCAAGCGGTCCGGCGCGAGGCCCCCGACCTCCCTCTCGGGATCCAGGTCCTGGCCGGGGCCAACCGCGAATCCATCGCGATCGCCCACGCGGCGGGCGCGGGCTTCGTGCGCGTCGAAGGCTTCGTCTTCGCCCACGTGGCGGACGAGGGGCTGATGCAGTCCGACGCGGGGACCCTCCTGCGCTACCGCCGACAGGTCGGAGCCGAAGCCGTCGCCGTCTTCGCCGACGTCAAGAAGAAGCATTCGGCCCACGCGATGACCGCCGACATGGACATCGCGGAGACGGCGCGCGCGGCCGAGTTCTTCCTGGCCGACGGCGTCATCGTGACCGGGACCTCGACCGGCCGTCCGGCCGACCGGGCCGAGGTGGAGGCGGTGGCGGAGGCGGTGTCCATCCCGACGCTGGTGGGCTCGGGGATCACCCCTGACAACATCGGCGACTTCGCCCGGGCGGACGCGTTCATCGTGGGCACTTCACCCAAGCGCGAAGGTCTTTGGTCCAACCCCGTGGACCCGGCCCGCGCGGCTGCGCTGGTCAAGGCCTTCGCGAAGCTCGACGCGACCTGATCCCCGCCACGGCATCCCCCAAGCCTCACTCGTCGTCTCCCGGCAGCACGAACCGTTCGCCCGGCTCGAGTTCGCGCGACCGCACGAACCCGATGTGCCTCCGGCTCGCGTCCGTCCGCAAGACCCAGGCGATGCTCTCCATCTCGTAGAGACTGGGATGGTTGCGGTGGAGGTACTTGGTGCAATGCGTGACCAGGAATGTGATGCGCCCATGGCCATCCGCCAGTTGGGAGCACTCGACGATCTCTTCGCGGAGGTTGCGTCCCTTGATGACCGTCGCGTACCGGCACGTGGCGCAGAGGGACGGCTCACCGCTCGCGACGGTGCCTCCTCGAACCTTGATCTGCATGCGGTGACTCCTCTCTAGGTAGTGCTTGTCAATCGACACCTCCTTTCGATGTGCCGCCTTCCCACGGCTCAGCCCTCGTCCTCGACGGCGGCCAGCCAGCTCTCGCGGCCGACCAGCGCGGCCACGCGCGCGAGCCCCAAGGTCGTGAGCAGGAACAGCACAAGCTTTTGTTCTCCCGGGATGTGACCGTCGACCAGCTCCAGCTTCTTCGGGATCGAGGAACGGAACTCCTCCGGGGACGCCGGCCGTCCCATCCGCTCGGGAACCATCGCGCCGCGCGCGGACACGTCCGATGGCGGAACGGCCGACTCGCCCGCCTCCATTCGCACCCGTCGAATCCATTCGACCCGACCATCCGTGAACCGCACGGCGTACTCGACGGGAGCCTCGGCCTCGGGGACGTCGTCATCCACCATCCGGATCTCGCCCTCGACCGGCCACTCGACGTCCTTCACGAGCCCTACGCCCTCGCGCCTGGCCGGTGGATGACGAATCAACCGGCCGTCTCGGGTGATGAGGTAGCCCTCTTGTCCCCAGCCGCCGAGGTCGCGGGTGACGAACTCACGGTCCTGATCGCGCGGATCCGACAACGGGTACTCGCAGACGATCCGGTCGAACCCGATCACTGCGAACTCCGCCGACGCCGGCGCTGCAGTTCCTCTCGGAGGACGCGCCGGAGCATCTCCTCGAGTCCGTCTTCGCGCTGCTCGACGTGCGTCCGAAGGGCCTGATTCATCAGCGTCTGATAGTTCCCGCCCCCGGCCACGTTCACCTGCTGCCGGAACCAGTCGAGAACGTCGGTGTCGATGCGGATCGTGATGCGGGCCTTTCCCGGCGGCACCGGGAGGACGGCGCCGCGGCGCCCCTTCGAGAAATCGTAGCTCTCCTTCCGTCGCTTCATCCCTCCTCCTCGAGGTACTGCCGCCGCTCGCTGGCCGTGGCGCGGCGGGCGGAGAAGACGCGGATCCGGCTGCCCCTCCAGGTGCACGCGACGACCAGGATCCGGCCCCGCGTGTCCCTCCCCAACGTGAGCCACCGCTGCTCGTCCACGGCGGTGAGGTCGTCCCGCATCGTGATTGCGCGCTCGTCCTCGAACACCGCCACCGCGTCCGCGAAGTCCACCCCGTGTCCGCGGACGTTGACGCGGCCCTTGTGCCGATCCCATTCGAATCCCGCGAACAGACCCATTGTATGTACACTCGTACACCGATAGCAAGGGGTTCGGCCGCGGGCGTGAGGATCGGTGGGCGGCCAGGAGAATGATCGCGCACACACCCGCCGCCGAAGGTCCGCTCTCGTTCGTAGTTGAGAGGCGCCCTACGCGGGCAGGATCCCTGGGCGCTCGCTCAGCGGATCTCCTCGACGCCCTCCGCGAGGTACAGGAACGCCGCCTCCGTCGTCATCTTCCCGCGGGGAAAGCCGTCGAGCCACGCCTGGATCGCGCCGGCATGCGCATCGACCGCGCGTATGAGCTTGCCGCGCTGAGCCTTCGTCAGGCTCCTCAAGAGAAAGGGGCGGCAGACGTCGTCGCCAACCCCGTAGCGAGAGGCCCAGGCAGCGAGGCCGCGGATCTCCGCCCGCACCCGTGCCGCGTCGAAGAGGCGCGCAAGCGCCTTCTGCCGTTCCCGGCAGGTCTTCCGCTCGGCCTCGGCTCGCCGTTGCGCGCGTCCCGGCGCGCGCGCGTCGCGGATGCGCTCCGCCTCGCCCGCAATGGCCGAGCGCATGAAGGCCTTGATCCCGGCCAGCGCCTGCTTCTCGCGCCCCATTTCGGCGAGAAGCGTGAGGGCGTAGACCTCGGAGATCCGATCGCTCGGCGCCAGGCGAAGCGCCTCGCGGAAGCAGGACTCCCCACGTGGACCACTCACGTGCGCCTCCGGGCGGCGGAGGTCACGGCCTCGACGACCTCTCGATCGTCCAGGCGGTCCAGATCTCGTTCGACGAGCAGGGCGGCGATCTGCAGAGGCTCAACGCGGAACTCGACAATCTCGCTGACACGAGCCGACAGCTCCTGCAGTCGCGCCAGCGTCTCGGGCCGGACCGGCAGGAGGCGCTTCTGGGTCCATTCCGGATCGCGTGCCCGCCCGCCGCCGGGTGCAGCCTTGAATCGGCGGCGCACGTCTTCGGCGACCTGGAGCGCACCGAAATAGCCCGCGCCCGCACGGGCGTGTCCCGACACTCGTGACCCCAGATTCCGGGCGAGCCGCGCGTGGAATCTCTTCGACCGCATCACGTCTTCTCGCGCTCCCTATTCGGGAAGGATGGCGTGATACACGTTGTCCACAACCAACCCCACTTCGCCCTGGTTGGTGGCGCGACCCATTTCGTTGCAGAACCGACCGAGCGCCCGTTGATTCCCTTCTCGCCGGACGTCCGACGCTGACGCGTAGCAGCGGATGATGACGGGCTCGTCCCAAACGAGGCGCTGGTTGCGTTCATCATCGCGCCACACTCCTCTCACGCGCGGAAACGCCGTGGCGCCGCCGAACATCGTACCCAGCACCTCGAGGGCGCGCGCGGTCCAGAGATCTCGATCGATCGCCCGCTGCTCACGGTCGACGCTGGGAACGAACAGCACGATCAAGACCGCCTTCCGCCGAGAGCCACGGGCCGCATTCATGTCGATGGCCCGATCGATATCGATCGTAGCAGGGGCGCGTGTTGAGCGTCAATACGGACGGCGGGACGCCTCGACGTGGCCATCGCCTCCTCGAACTCGTGCCGACGGGCTTTCGGGATTGCGCCGGGGTGGGACGGCAGTCTTGGCGCGAATGGAGTTTGCGGGCACCTCACGCCCTGGCGGGTCCGAACGCGCCCGTAGTTGTGGAGTAGAGTGCGGGCGCCGTGACCCCCGACCTCGTCGTCCTCGGCGACCTGCTCGTGGACGACATGGTCTTCCCCGACGGGCGCACGCGGATGGCGGAGCCGGGTGGCGCGACCCTCTACGCCGCCCTGAGCGCGAGCCTCTGGGGACTGACCGCGGGCGTGGCCAGCGTGCGCGGCGACGACTATCCCCACGAGGCCCTCGACGCGCTCGCCGCGCGCGGCGTGGACCTGTCGGGCGTGAGGCCGCTCGGCCGTCCCGGCCTCCGCACCTGGCTCCTCTACGAGGGCGCGCGCCGGCAGGTGATCCACCGCCTGGACCAGCCCTCCCACGCCGAGGTCTCGCCCACCGCGGCCACGCTGCCGCCGTCGTGGCGCCGCGCGCGCGCCTTCTACCTGGCCCCCATGCCCTTCGACGTGCAACGGGAGCTCGCCCTCGACCTGTCGCGGATCCCGGGCGCCTTCGTCTCGCTCGATCCCTATCGTCTTCTGACCGCCGACAGCGTCGGCGACTGGCGCGAGGTCGTGGCCCAGGTCGACGCGCTCTTCCTCAGCGAGGACGAGCTGGAGGTCGGGAGCCGCGACGAGCCCCGCGCGGCCTTGAGGTCGCTGACCAGCGGTCGCCTGCGCTTCGTCTTGTTCAAGCGCGGCGCCCGCGGCGGGATCCTCTACGACGCGCGCGAGGACCGGTTCGTGGAGTGGGCCGCGCGCGCCGCCGCGGTCGTCGATCCGACCGGCGCCGGCGATGCCTTTGCGGCCGGCTTCCTCGCCGGATGGCTCCGCGGCGAGTCCGTCGAGGCCGCGCTGCGGCGAGGCGTGGTCGGCGCGAGCTTCGCCATCGAGGACTGGGGCGCGGCCGGCCTGCTCAGGGCGGATCGCGAGGCGGCGGACGATCGGCTCCGCCAATGGCGCAACGCGTGAACGCGCGGCTCGTCGTGTCGCCGGAGTTGGCGGAGGCCGTCGCCGCGGGCCGGCCGGTGGTGGCCCTCGAGACCACGGTCGTGACCCACGGCCTTCCCGCTCCGCTGGGCGTGCAGACGGCGGCCGCGATGCAGCAGGCCGTGCGCGCGGGGGGCGCGGTGCCGGCCCTGATCGGGATCCTCCAGGGGCAGGTGCGCGTGGGGCTCACGGCCGGCGAGCTGGAGCGCCTCGCCGCCACGCCCGGCGTCATGAAGGTGAACCTCGGCAACCTCGCCTCGACGGTGTCGACTGGCCACGCGGGCTCGACGACGGTCGCCGGGACCATCGCCATCGCGCATCGGGCCGGCATCGGCGTGATGGCCACGGGCGGCATCGGAGGCGTACACCGCGACGTGAATGAGACCGGGGACGTTTCCGCGGACCTGACCGCCCTGTCCCGGTTCCCCGTGACCGTGGTCTGCTCGGGAGCCAAGTCGGTCCTCGACCTCCCGCGGACGGTCGAGGCCCTGGAGACGCTCGGTGTCCCCGTCTACGGCGTGGGCACCGACCGCTTCCCCGCCTTCCACCGCCGCGACTCCGGCCTGGCGCTGGACCAGCGCTTTGACCGCATCGAAGACCTGGCCGTCGCCGTGCGTGCTCACCTCGAGCTGGGCCTCGGGACGGGTGTGCTGGTCGCCAATCCCGTCCCCGAGAAGGACGAGCTGCCACGGGAGCTAGCCGAGGCGGCCCTGGCTCAGGCCTTGGCCGACGCCACCCGCGAGGGCGTGCGCGGCCGTGCGGTCACACCGTTCCTGCTGGAGCGGATGCGCGTCCTGACCGGCGACCGCAGCGTGGCGACGAATCGCGCGCTCCTGGTGGACAACGCGCGCGTGGCGGCGGAGCTCGCGGGAGCTCTGTCCAGGCTCGGGCGGTCGCCTCTCCCTGGATGATGACGAACGGCGTTCATCTTCGGCGTCGGGATCCGGGCCGAAGATGCGGATATCCGCGCGCTCCTGATCTCGAGCTTCCGCGAGGGGGTAATCGCACGTGACGCGATCGAACTGGAACATCCCCTTCACTTCCTGGCTCGCCGAGCGCGCTGCAGCTCTTCGCGGACCACCCGCCGCAGCCGGCAGGAGTGGCTGGGTCTGGCGGCCAGGATCGTTCTGCACGCGTGTAGAGCCGGCTGAGGTCCACGTCCGGTAAGGGTGATCCGGACGGTCCAGTCCCGACGGTAGTCGTCGACAGCAAGGTCGACACGCAGGAGTGCGTCAGTCCGCCCTGGCTCTCGACCTCCGCGCGCGATCTCGCGTGGTGCGACCACGTGGTTCGTCGGCCGCGCTATCGAACAGGGTGGGATGGCGGATGGAATACCGCATCGGCTTGGTGCGCTTCTCCACGATGCCATCTGCCAGGAGACGCTTGAGCCA
>WNFC01007679.1_pt1 | contig 11865 bp, 7 predicted proteins | sample 5400541 | NCBI WGS metagenome assembly WNFC01 (sample SAMN13153342, study PRJNA577476) | soil metagenome | isolation source: 120 cm saprolite under Douglas fir tree site 2 hole 2 replicate 1 | place: USA:California | collected 2015-04-18 | reverse complement strand
TGGTGTTGGGCAACGATTCGCTTGCTCTCGGGTTCATGCGAATGGCTTTGCAACGTGGCGTTCGTATCCCTGCAGATCTTTCCGTCGTAGGATTTGACGGTGTGCCTGAGGGAGCCCGCGTCTGGCCGGGACTAACAACTATCGCGCAGCCCATGCGCGACATGGGACGAACCGCCTGCCGCACGCTATTGGCTCAAATTAACGGGTCCAGTAGTGAGGTGCAGAGTTCCGTTGAGTATGGGGTCGAGCTCATCGCTCGAGAAAGCACCGGTCCTGCACCTTCTGCGTAACGAAGCGGCAGACCGTTCCCGCCGCTCGTCGAACGGCTTTTAAAATCAGCTCACGAAAAAGTATTCTTCGCGCAGTCGTTCTCGGCTCACGGCTGACCGATGTCGAATGGAATTTCTCCGATGGAAGAACGGCCTGGCAGCACTGTAGCTGCAACGTTCCCGACTACGGAATCGATGAGGTTGCGGACCATACCGTAGCACTGGCCCTGGCCCTGGCACTGATGCGGCAGTGCAAGTCTCCCGGCGTTCCGGTTCACTGGGTTAAGGTTTGCATGGGTTTTGAAGCAGGAGCGTGGGCGACTTGCGCCCACACTCCCGACCCGCTTTTAGTTGGTAGGAACAAGTACCCATTGCTGACTGACATCGGTCTGACTTGCAGTCCAAGCTACAATGGGTTCTCCCACGGTGAGTGCGTCATAAGACACGCCAGCGTTGAAGCCGGTGTGTACGTTCGTTAAATTGTAGATGAACTGCTGCCCGCTGAGAGGTACAAGTTGCCACTGCTGATTGGTTGCTCCTGATCCGCTTTCTTGATCCAGCTGAGTTCCCGGAGTCCCTGACGGCGACGGATCGGTTAGATAGAGTCCCCCGTTCTGGTTCACCAAGGTATACCCCCCAGTAACCGGCGAGACTGCCCATTGCTGGCAGGTGGCATTGCCATCGGTCCACTGGACGATTGGAGATTGCTGTGCAGTGCAATTGCTCACGCTGAGGTCTTGACTGCTCAAGACGCTGAACACCTTGTAAGCATTCGCGGTAGAAATTTCGGCGTGGTCAAGTACGATATTATTAGCTGTGCTGCTGGCGTCGTGGGTTCCTGTCACCCTTATGTTGAGAGAATGACTCCCGGGTGACAGAAAGGGACTGGTGTACAAAAGTTGATTTCCTTGCACTGAAGGAGCGTAGAAATCGACGTTTACTTCCGAGCCGCCATCAATGGAGACCCCGGCGATTCCAGCATCCGGTCCAGTTACCGCAGTAAAAGCGATCTGAGTCCCACTAAAAGCTATACTAACTGCTGAATTTGTGACGCTGCTCGTGCTGGTCGTTCCTAAATATTGGGTCGGAACGGAAAGGGCGCAGCCGCTAGGACAGTAGGACCATGTTCCGGTGAAGTTGAATTGATTGAGTCCCGTTCCCCTCGCGCTGTCATCTACATTCACAAAGCGACCGGCTGAGTATTCCGCGGCCCCAATATCAAAGCCGAGTCCGAGTGGGATGGGAACATTGAAGAAATCCCGAGCGCCTGGACTACACCCTGCGATTCCCAAGCAAACTGCGGACCCAGCATCGATCACAGGCGATCCAGCCTGAGGAGTGAACGCATTGACCGGCATACCGACCCCATGATAAGTGGGCCCATTCAGCATGGGATCAACATTGAGACTATGAGCTTCTTGATTCAGGGCCGCCTTGTAAGCCGCGAACCCGGTGTAATACGCTCCACTGACGGCGAACGTCAGGCTCCCTGAAGTTGTATAATATAAGTTGTAATCTAGCGATACGCTGCCCGGGTTTTCGACTCTCACCATCTCCTGTGATGTCGTCGAATAGATCAGATTATTCTTGACAAAATTGGGAAGCGAACCTGTCAGATTCGCATTTACGTCGAGGGCCGGGACACTTATGGCTGGATTGAAGTATAAGGTATTGTTGTACACTTGTATGCCATTAATCGCACCGCCGTTCCACGTAAATACCACTATCTCTCCGGCTTCACCTTGGAAATTGCTCTTGATATTATTCGAGCAGACATTGTAGCGAATAACTAGATTTGTTGAAGTTCCGGATGCCGAGCCCAGACCAGTTACGCAGTATCCCTGATTGTCGTGAGCGTAATTATACTGAGCTGTGACATTGGTGCTCCAGTAGTCGATATCGAATCCACTGCCATCGTACTTCCAGCTGCTGTTTGAGTAGGATTCGTTGTTCTGGATATAAACCCCCGTACTGTCAAATTCCCAAATTCCAACGGGAGAACTTCCGGTGCAACTCGTACACTGGCCAGAATTATAGACTACGTTTCCCTCCTCAACTCCGCTGTTGACAGCAAGAATGACAATTCCGTCTGCATAAACATCATGCACAAGCGAATTCTCCACAACAATGTTTGATCCCTTAACACCTGTCTGCGAGCTTGGATCTCCAGCTTGGACTTCTATCCCTTCGGCCACACGGCTGTCGTGGGCGCTAACCCCGTCAATTATCACGTTGCTTATCGTCGCAGTTGTGCTCGAACCGGTTGTAAGGATCACCTCACCAGAGTTCCACTGGTCCGTTGTTCCCGTTGCTCCGTGCACATTCAGATTAATCAGGTTAATTCCTGAAATTGAAGTCGAAGCTGTAATGTGGATTCCGTAGTAAACGCCTGAGGTGATCTCGAGGTTTTCGATCGACCAATTTGACTGATTCGTAAGCTGAACTACCGCGCTGTTACTGCCACCATTGATGATCGGAAGCACGCCTGTTGAATAGGCTGAAATCGTGATGTAGGACGAGCTCGTTCCTGAGCCACTGGGTGCCAATTGACCGTTGCATGTCGTGCCTCTCTTTAAGAGGAGTACATCGCCAGCAACGAACGCCTGCGCATTTATAGTCGACAATGACGTCCACGGCGAACTCAGTGTTCCGCTCCCATGCCCGTGGGCTGAGCAGTCGACGTAGTAAGTCGTTGCGAGACAAACGTGGCTGAGCGCTGCAAGCAGTAACACCGCCAAATACGAGAGAACTCTCAATGATTTCCACATGGATTTACACCTTTTCTCAACCGGTCATCGGTTGTTCGGGGACGCTTGTCCTGGTCAGGCGTCTCGCTCGCTTTTACAATGGCCTCGGCCAGAAACGCAGGAAGTACTATGCCGCTCCATCGATGGATTGCATTCCCCGCCGAGTCAAAGAGCACTGTTGTGGGCACCGTTTTCACTTTAAGCGTCGATCTAATTTGTCCTACAGGATCCCGTATAAGCGTTAAGTCGCTCACATTCAAATCGTAGAGTGCATTGAGCAGCTCGTCCGGTTGGCTCTGTACATGAGTGGCTAGGTACGACTCGTCGACAAGCAAAACTGCAATGCCCCTAGAGTGGTACTGTGTGTTCATGCTTCGCAGGTACTGTAATTGCACCCGCGATGAATTTTCTTCCGTATCAGGCAGGAGTTGCAGAAATGCCATCAGCACAAGATGGCCGCGAAGATCAGCCCACTTCATCTGTTGCCCGAGAACAGTCGAGAAGTTCATATCGACTAGAGAAGCGGTGGAATCACTTGCTGACGAACCGGACGTCTGCGGAGACCCGGCAAAGCAACTCATTGTTGAAACTGCTAAAGCGACCGGCACCACTCGTATTGAGAGGCCGCAAAATATTCGGCGAATGCGGCGTTGACTATTCATGGCGAATACAACCTATGCTCGCTCGCACAAATGAGTCAACAAGAAAATGTAACTAAAAGCTTTTAGATATAACTAAGCGTGTAAATCCTACTTGACACATCCCAACTACGAAATGGGTATATACCCTCTTGGACATCTGGTCTCTCTGCATCCGACTCAACTGGAACTGATTTCACATTGGGACCGGCACATGCGACGGGTCGTCGAAGGTCCTGCTAGCCCCAGATGGGCGCGACGTAACGGCAATCGGCTTCGCTTCACAGGCAAGCAGACATTGTGAGAACGGCACTTCAGCCTAACGGACGAAGCTTGGGGCTAGCGAAGTCACAGGAAGGGCGGTTCGTTAGCCCCATCCTTCAATCAGCGATTCACCTGCCGTGTGGACTCTCGAACGATCAGTCGAGGCTCGATGAGAATGTCATCGAGACTCTGCGGTTCGTTCTTTATCCTCCGTAGGAGAGTCTTCGCGGCAAGTTCACCCATCTCGTGCAAAGGTTGTCGAACGGTGGTGAGCCGAGGCACCGAGAAAGACGCCTCATGAATGTCATCGAAGCCCACAACTGAGATATCTTGTGGCACCCGAAGTCCAGAGTCCAAGAAAGCTCGCACCGCGCCGATTGCGGAGACGTCGTTGAAGGCAATGAGCGCCGTAAAGCGCTTACCTGATGCAATCAGTCGGCTAGCCGCTTCGTACCCGCTGTCTGACTTCGCGGTCCGATTGCTTTGTCCATATCGGCCCAGTTCGACGACGAGATCAGAACTGATTTGAATGCCCGCTTCTTTTGCTGCCCTACGAAGCCCTTCCCAGCGCTTCGCGGAATCACCGTTCGCTGAGGGACCAGTGAAGATTGCAATTTCGCGATGACCTAACATCCTTAGATGGCTAAATGCAAGAGATGCAGCCGCTTGATTATCGACCATGATCCGTGAGACGTTAGGCCCCTTGGTCAGATCTGAGATCGCCACAATCGGAACTGGAACGGGACGAAGGAGGGGTGTGTTGATAAATATCATCCCTTCGACGGCTCGATCCATAAGGGTTTCTGGCGATTTCTCGATGAGGTCTGGAGCCTCGCGGTGGCTCACAACGAAGTAGAAGTACCCATTTTGAGCGAGATAAGTCTCTATACCATCTAGAAGCGACGCTGAGTAGAGATCACCAATATGTGGTACCAACACGGCGATGACATACATCCGGTTGGAGTGAAGATAGCGGGCATACATATTCGGCTGGTAATTAAATTTACGAACAGCTTCCCAAATCCGATCTTTGGTACTCTGCGCGATCGTCGCTGCAAGCGGAGCGTCGTTTATAACGACAGAGATTGTCGTTATTGAAACTCCCAGGTGCTCGGCGAGAAAGGTGAGAGTCACTCGCTTACCCTTACTAGATACCTGATATCCGGAGTTGTTTTGATTTCTCGCAACCACTTGGTCAGCCTCCTCTAGGCGCTCTAGTTCTTCTCAGCGTTTGATCGAATCCAAAGCCACGCAAAAATCCGAACCGCCTACGATGACACGAGTATACCCGCCGCACGCGCTTTACTAAAATGTTTTAGATGATGAATGAGGTCATCACCGGCACACAAGAAGGTGCCCGTAATAAATAGGGCGGCGGCCTCTGTCCGCCGAACTCAAGTTTGGCGGGCCCTTCCAGGTTCAGCGGGACACCTCAGCCACTGCCCGGTGTCCACATGGAGATGGAAATCGGAATCCGCTGTCAGACTCTCGCTGCTGAGAGCTCACTGGTTCTTCGTTTTTTGTTTGCAGGTTTGAAGGATCCGTTGCCGCGGTTGATGATCTGCTGATCAGGTAGAAAAAGCGGAGACACACCGCATCAGTAAGGGTATGGCTGACCCTTGCGGACGATGCGAATGCGATGATCGGTGAATTCGAAATGCGCGCTGGCGACTGCGATCTTCGGCATGTGGCAGCTCACGCAGAGTTCTCGGCCAACCGGACAAGACTTCGCTGCTAATCCTTGCGCCTTTCGCGGGCCCTGCGATTCGACTTCTGAGATCGGGTTAAGAGATTCTCCGGGTGAGGAAACAGTCCCTTCGTGCGCAGGCTCATGACAGACGGTGCACTTGACATCGTATTTGGCTTCATCGCGTTGCAAGTCCTGATGAGGATCGTGACAGGCAGTGCAGGCAAGGTGTGGATTATTGGGATCGTGGTCCTTCGAGGTAAATATCCTGTAAGGCTGAAACCGCACGTTGTTCATCGCGGCATGTTCCGGCATTTCCTCAACCGTACTCGCACTGCGATGGCAGGCGCCGCAAAACTCCTGGGAGAGTGTGTCGGGGTCGAGCGACTTGGGGTCAAATATGTAGAGGTTTTCGTCAGTTCCAATTTGGATGGACATCACATGCCGTTCTCCCGGTCCATGGCACGCTTCGCAACCAACACCAGGCACCACTTTTTCAAGCACAAGCTGGTTGGCTGCTATGGCGCCGGTGCCGTGACAACTAAAACAGCTTCGAGCTTCATCCGCGCTGATGGGACGGCCCAGCGCTTCTTCCAGGGTCTTCGGCAAGTTCTGGGCGTACCCAATGGTCCAATCGAGATTATCGATTTCGGTGTAGAAGCTAACCCGACTCTCATAGAGTTTGCCTTTGTGCCGGAGTATGTAGGTCTGACCAGCATGGCCTTGTCCGAAGGAATACAGGATGGGTTCGACAATTTTCTCCTGACCATCTGAGACTTGATAGAGACTGCTTTCTCCTTGGCGGATGATTTCGTACTCATATCGACCGTACTTGAAGGCTAGACTTGGGTGAGAACGCAGGACCGGACTCTCAGAGACAGATTGCATGGCGTGGGCCATGGCAGTCCCGCTTTGAGTACGATTTTTCTGAGAGTGACATTTCGCGCAAACTTCGCGTCCTACGTATCGGCTTCCTTGCACTTCAGTCCGTGGGCGGAATTGAGAAAACTGTGATGCAAGATCAGGGTTACGCTGAGCACCGGCGTGTTGTGCGTAGAAGTGGGCGAGCGCCCCAAGGAGAAGAAACAGCGAGCTTCGGGAGGCCCTGAACGTCCGGCGAGTTGCGCTTGATATCACTGTCAATTCCTCGAAAAGACAAAACTTGATTAAGGATGGGCAGCAGAAGTAGAAACACTGAGTGGCTCCGCGCCCTTCCCTTCGACAACCCGCATGTACTGATTTATCGGTGGATTGGTGATCCGATCTGCGATGCCACTTGGCCACTTCACTTCAACGCTATCAATCTTGTTCGCTGCCCCTATCCCCAGAATCTCGCGTGGATCGTGCGAAGCCAGATAGCTGCCGCCTCCGTTTTTAAGGCGGCTCCTCTTCGTGCCGCCGGCGACCCAGGTAATAACTGCTCCGATCGAAGCGGAATTACTCTTGGTGGCGACCAGTTGCAATCCAATCCAATTGTTTCTGTGATCGCCCTCGTTGTGTAACAGAAGCGGCGGCTCGCCGTTGTTGCAAATCAAGACGTCGAGGTAGCCGTCATTGTCAAAGTCTCCGACGGCCAGTCCACGGGCTGGATAGCGATTACCGAATACCGGACCTGACTCCGCACTTACATTGCGAAATTTGCCATTCACGTTCTCAAACATCATGAGAGGTTCTTTGTAGGTCGTCTGAGTATTTCGCATCTCAACCATATCGTCAGGATGACCATTGGCCAAGATAAGATCCGCATCTCCGTCGTTATCGTAGTCAAAGAATTTGAGACCCCATCCACTCAGTACACGGGTCGCCAGCCCGATTTCCCCAGACTGATCGGAAAAAGTCATGTCCTTTTCGTTGTGATAGAGACTGAATAGTTCGCGGTCGATGTTTGCGACAAAAAGACTCTGCCAGCCACTATCATCGTAGTCGGCGGCGTCGACCCCCATTCCCGATCGTGGGGTTCCGCTATCGCTGTAGGCCACACCGGCTTCCAGCCCGACCTCTCTGAAGGTCCCGTCGTGTTGGTTGACAAAGAGGAAGTTGGGCAGAGTGTCGTTGGCCACGAAAAGATCCATCCAGCCGTCGTTGTTCACATCGGTTACTACGACTCCAAAGGACTTTCCTGGCGACCGGGCGATTCCGGACCGCTGACTGACGTCGGTAAATGTACCGTCGCCATTGTTGTGAAAGAGCCGGCTTGGCCGCGGCGCAAAAACACGGGGAATGCAGTAGTATTTGCGGCCAAACTTGTTGTCTCCACAGCTGAGGTTTTTGTTGTATTCCACAAAACTCGAAACGAAGAGGTCCAGTTTCCCGTTATTGTCATAATCAAACCAGACCGCGTTGGTTGACCAACCGTGCACCGCCACACCGGCCTTTTCCGTTACATCCGTAAACGTGCCGTCTTTGTTGTTGTGGTAAAGCGTATTCTTGCCGTAGGCGGTGACGTAGATATCCGGCCAGCCATCGCCGTCATAGTCACCGACCGCTACTCCCATCCCGAATGACTGGCTGATGGCCAATCCTGCCTTGTCGGTTACGTCCGTAAAGGTGCCGTCGTGGTTGTTATGGTAGAGGGCATTATGCAGGGGCTTTTCAGGATGAAAAAAATCAGAGGGACCACTGTTGACGAAGAGTATGTCCATCCAACCGTCGTTGTCGTAGTCGAGGAAAGCACACCCTCCGCCCACCGTTTCTGGCAAAAATCTTTCCGGAGAGTGCGCATTATCATGGCTCCACGTAATCCCACTTTCACTCGGTGGAATCTCTCGAAATACGATCCGGCCAGGTGCTCTTTGTACCGCGCTATTCTCCGGTTCCGGAGCTTTCTGCGCGAATGTGACATCTGCCAAGCACAAGCAAAGAACGAACGACATGAGATTTCGCAGCAACATCGCTTGTCTGCTAAATTCTATCTCCACAAATTTTCATGGTCTCGCAGCGTAAAGTTCTCACATTTCCGTTTGACACGTCCATAAACTCAACGATATTACCGAGCAATATGTGGAGCTGATTCCATCACAACTGGACGTGAATCGAGATCGATGTAGTCGAAGTAGTCGAAGTCGGCTACGGCGCGCTGCCCACTCATATCATGCGCGCAGAGAGCTCCAAAGGAACCGGTGAATCCCAGACCCGCAGTTGTGTGTTCATCAGACAGAATAGTGGCATCCAGGTTGTCAGTCAGAGATGTCCAGTGCTGGGCGTCAAGTGAGTAAAAAAAACGCAAGGCTGCTTCGTGGTAGTCGGCTCGCAGACAGACGCGGCCTTCTGCTAGGGACACCGGCTTTTCAAGAACATTCCTCAGCTTACCCAGACTGCTCTCAAGAACCCCCAAATTAATTCCCAGTTCGTCGTCGAAGCTGATATTGGCATAGTAGAAATTCTCGTCGTCGTACAGGCACATCAAACCGGCCATCTGCTGAAAATTGACTGGCCTGAACTCTAGCGAGGTCTCGAACCGACAATGAAACGACTGAAATCGCCGGCCGACCAAGCTCTGCCGATGTAACGATTTCGGCGACTCTCGTCCTCGTAATCGAAGGTAGCCGGACCGCTCGGACAGTGAGAGCCAATCGCTGTCGGGAGGCACCAGCAAGGTTTGATAGTGAGGGCTGAGCTGATCCCTATCGAAGTGATCGCGCTGCTGCTCAGGTGGAAATGGGCAGTCTGCAAGACCTGGCGCTTGAACCTCAGTTTGAGGAAAGACGCCTCCATCCGCGAGCCGTAGCCACCCTTCGCGTGTCCACTCAACACGCTGGATTGCGGTCTCCCGCCCGAGAACGCAGCGGCGGTGCTCACAAACGGGGCGGGCACAGAGATGGGTCAAATACCATTCGCCCGTTTGCGTTTGTACGAGTGAGCCGTGGCCTGCTTTCTGCAGTGCCGTTCTTGGGGACCCATGGGAGGTGAGCATCGAGCCTACGGGATCAGCTTCGTACGGTCCGTCGATTTGGCGCGAACGCGCTACGGTAACTGCGTGTTCCCAGCCTGTACCGCCCTCGGCGACCATTAGATAGTAATAGTCTCCGTAGTGATAGAGGTGTGGCCCTTCGGTTCGGCCCCGCGCGCTGCCGCCGAAAATGCGACGCGGCTTACCGACGAGACTTCTCCGTTCAGCGCAGTACTCTTGAAGGGCGATACCGCCGAACGAGTCTCGCCCAGGACGATGGTCCCAAATCATGTTTACAATCCATTGTCGGCCGTCATCATCGGTGAAAAGGGATGGATCAAAGCCGCTACTGTTCAGATAAATCGGATCTGACCAGGGCCCCTCGATCGACTCGGCTGTAACTAGATAGTTGTGGCAATCATCGAATCCGAAACCCCAGTTCTTCACGTCGGTATATACGAGGTGAAAAAGGCCCTTGGAAAAAGTCAGGCACGGGGCCCAAACGCCGCCAGACCGGGGATTCCCACGCATATCGAGCTGGTTCAAACGTGTCAAGGCATGTGTGAGTACGCGCCAGTTCCTCAAGTCACGACTGTGGCTGATCCGCACTCCGGGGAACCACTCAAATGTTGAAGTAGCGATGTAGAAGTCATTGTCAACCCTCAATATCGACGGGTCAGGGTGGAATCCTGGTAGGATCGGATTCAGAATAATATCGGTACCCAAAGAATGTTCGTCGTCCATGCCGATCCTTGTGCTCACAGTTTGTATCCCTAAAGCTCCGAAGGATATCACAAACAGTGGAAGCGGTTCCATACCCATTTCTTCCGTTTAGGTCACGACGAGTCGATACCCTTTTCACTTGACAAGCAGGTCGCGAAGCATATTTACTATCTCCACTATGGAACCGGTTCCATTTCTACGAGACGTTTGTACAAATGTGGGCCTGAGTATGAGAATGCCGTCCGGTATCTTACCCTCTGCGGCAGGAAGCAACGGCCAGTGGGCAAGCGAACAGATATAGCTCTCACTCGTCGGACAAACCCCGGACTCGGGATCGACATTCGACAGAAGTTTGGAGCCGGGCAGGGAGCCAACCGTGAAGCATGCGAACGGCGGGCCGCAACGGTTAAGAAGCGCGGGGTGACTCCCTCTATTACAACAACCGGGACTACACTTTCTTGGAAATGTCAAAATCAGTCGAGGACGACCCACACTTTATTTCGGGCTGGGACCAGTTTGGACTGACCTCGATGACCCTCGACGACGCCGAGATTCACTGGCCTTCCGCTCTGGTAGAAATCCTGAAACACCTATCCGCCGACAAATTTTATATCGTTGAGGATGGCACCCGTATCGTATCGCGCCAAGGCATGGTCGGAAAACCATCGCGAATCACCGGGACCGAGATCCAGAGGGTCCAATGATGCCATCGTCTTCGCGCGTTTCTTTATGGGAGAAGATCTCCTACGCTCTGGGCGACTCAGCTTCCAATTTCTACTGGAAGACCTTCGAATATTTTCTCGTCTTCTATTACACGGACGTATTTGGTCTTCCCGCCGCCACTGTCGGGACAATGATGCTGGTCACCCGCGCCGGTGACGCGGTGATTGATCCTCTGATGGGTGTTCTGGCCGATCGGACTCAGACGCGCTGGGGCCGCTTCCGGCCTTACCTCCTGTGGTTTCCTATACCGCTAGCGGCTGCTGGTGTCTTGACCTTTACTACTCCACACATAAACGCGGGGGAAAAGGCGATCTATGCCTACGTGACTTACTCACTGCTGATGCTGATGTATACCGCCGTTAATATTCCTTACACCGCTTTGATGGGGGTAATGACGCCGAACTCCATTGAGCGTACAAGTCTTTCTTCTCTGCGGTTCATCGGAGCTTTTGTGGTCACCGTTTTTGTCCAGAAGTTTACTCTGAGTTTGGCATTACTACTTGGCCACGGGGACAACGCACGCGGCTGGCAAGCGACCATGATTCTGTATGGTCTGTTTGCGGTATTGATGTTCCTGACCTGCTTTAAATTCACCCGGGAACGGATTGTCCCTCCCGAGGATCAGAAGACGAACCTGAAGCTGGATCTTGGCACAGTCATAACCAGCCGCCCGTGGCGAGTATTGTTCATTGCCGTGATTTTCGTGCTGGCATCCTATGCCGTCCGGGGAGCGGCTTCAGCCTACTACTTCAAGTACTACATAAATCGCGAAGACCTGCTGGGCTGGTTCCTTGTCGTCAATGGCGTTTCAAACCTCCTAGGTATTGTGATTACGCCTTGGGTAGCCAGGACCGTCGGCAAGAAGCGCGGTTTCATGCTGTCGACGGGAACCGGCGCATTGTTATTCGGGTTGCTCTACATCGCA
>WNFC01007678.1_pt1 | contig 11865 bp, 6 predicted proteins | sample 5400541 | NCBI WGS metagenome assembly WNFC01 (sample SAMN13153342, study PRJNA577476) | soil metagenome | isolation source: 120 cm saprolite under Douglas fir tree site 2 hole 2 replicate 1 | place: USA:California | collected 2015-04-18 | reverse complement strand
TTGTCCTCACCACGGGTCGGTCGCTCCCATCATAGGTCAAACGGCGTCGCCGACGATAGCGAGACCTGCGGCCAGCGCCCCCACGCTGGCGCGCGAGGAACTTGGCATCGCGATCCCAAGGAGCTCGGCGGTTCGGGCTGGCAGGCGGCGGAGAAAGCCTCGGTGGTCGGGTAGGCGTCCATGCGGCTTGGCCGCGAATCAAGATGCAGGAACACTAAACGGCAAGAATGCCGCAAGAGTAGCAAGCCTCAGCAAGCGGTGCTTGCTCGGTGAGCTAAGAAATCCCGGTGGCTGAAAGGCTGGCATCTGGCGGATGTCGCTTCAAAGAACCTGGACGATGACGGGCAAATCGATGCGCAAGACGATAGGAACCACGCGACGGTCATTCCTGGGACAAGCGGGCGCTGGCGGCTTTGCGCTGGTTTCGGGTTCGGCCTGGATCGATTCGGCACGGGCCGAGACGTCAGTCGACCTTCCGCTGCCGCAGGGGCCCAAGGCGCGCGTTATCACGACGTCCTTCCCGCAAAAAGCAGCCATGATCCTGCAACGCACGCGGCCGCCGCTGCTCGAGACGCCGGTCGAGGTGTTCGATCGCGGCGTGTTCACCCCCAACGATTCGTTCTTCGTCCGCTGGCACTGGGCCGTCATTCCGACCGAAGTCGATGTCAATACGTTCCGCCTCTCCGTGCGCGGCCATGTCGAGCGCGAGCTGTCGATGACCCTGAAAGAGATCGTCGACGGACTGCCGCGGGTCGAGCTGGCGGCAGTCAACCAGTGCTCGGGCAATTCGCGCGGCTACACCGAGCCGCCGGTCGCCGGCGCGCAGTGGTCGAACGGCGCCATGGGCAACGCCAAATGGATGGGCGTGCGGCTGAAGGACGTGCTCGACCGGGCCGGTGTCAAGCGCGGCGCGCAATGGGTGCGGTTCGCCGGCCTGGACGAGCCGGTCGTCGAGGGCGCGCCGAAACTCATGAAGTCGCTCGAGGTCGACCATGCGCGCGACGGCGAGGTGATGATCGCGTACGCCATGAACGGCGAGCAGCTGCCGCTGCTGAATGGCTTTCCGTTGCGGCTCATCGTGCCCGGCTGGTACTCGACCTATTGGGTGAAGATGCTCAACAGCATCGAGGTTCTCGACGGGCCCGACGACAACTACTGGATGAAGACGGCTTATCTTATCCCCGACACGCCGGGCGCGACCATGAAGCCGGGTCAGACCGACGTGAAGATGGTGCCGATCAACAAGATGGTGCCGCGCTCATTCGTCACCAACCTGAAAGCCGGCGTCGCGCTGAAGGCGGGCGCGAGGACGGCGGTGCGCGGCATCGCCTTCGGCGGCTCGACCGCCGTGAAATCGGTCGAGATCTCGCTCGACGGCGGAGCGAGCTGGTTGCCGACGATGCTCGGCCGCGACGAGGGCAAGTACAGCTTCCGCCAATGGCAAACGGAGGTCGTCCCCACGGCGGGCGCCATGTCCATCATGGTCCGCTGCGCCAATAGCGACGGTCTCGTCCAGCCGGCGACGCTGAACTGGAACCCAGGCGGCTTCATGCACAACGCCATCGAGACCGTCGACGTGACGGCGACATGAGGGACACATGAACCTCTCTTTCGGCCCGGTCGGGTTCGGCGCCGCCTGCCTGGCGGGCCTGGTGCTGGCGTTCATCGGCCATCCCGATTCGTCGGGACCACCGATCCCCACTCCGGTCGCATCGGCACCGGTCTCGACCAGCGCGCCGCAGACGTTCGTGCTGAAATCGGTATCGGTCGACCTGCCGACCAGCACCATCGCTTTCCCCGGCGGGACGAAGGCCGAGGCGATCAACGCCAACTGCCTCGCCTGTCACTCCGCCGGCATGGTGCTTACCCAGCACAGCCTCTCCAAGGCGACGTGGGCGGGCGCGGTCGACAAGATGATCCACGCCTACAAGGCGCCGATCGCTGAGAAGGATGTGGCGTCGATCCTCGAGTATCTGCAGGAAACAAAGGGGGCGAAGTAAACCGGGGTTGTGTGTACTGGCCGCCAGCCAGAGATTAGCCCGTAACCGGACATACGGCGGACCTGCCGTCACTTCCGCTCTTGACCGAGGCTGTGCGAAAAGGTTGGAAGCCGTTGTTGGGCGCAACGATAGAATCGGAGGCGTAGTCTCAGTAAATATTTGATGCGCGTGCGGCGGGCGGTTTGAATCAATTTTGCGCCCCGATGATCCGCAGAATGCTTTTCACACAGCCTCGACCCAGATCGGACATGCGCCTCGTGGCACACGCTCGCCGCTTCTGTGCGCAAGCTGGCATATGTCGGCAAATAACAGGTGCCCAAATGCGGATTCCGTGGGTCGAGGTGACGAGCAAAACCGCCAGGCTGGACGAGATGGGGCCATCGCTGTCGCGGCCGGCGTAGGACTTCGCCGTTGTCGCCAGTCCAGCGGATCGCTTACTCGATCGTCCGGTCCGCGCGCTCGATCATCACATCGGCAATCTCGAGGCCGATGGCCTTGGCGGCGCCCAGACTTTTCCCCCACCCGGGGCGTGTCGCTATGGAATCGGATGGCCCTTCCATAGCCATTCGAGCGCCGCCGGTAAGGTTTGGGCGACAGTCGGCCGGTCGACATGCTTGGAGTTGCGCGCGAACAGGAACTGGTAGTGGTAGCCCTTGTCGGCCAGCACCTTGGCCATGCGCTCGGCCGAGAGGACCCAGTCGTGCATGCCGTCGGCCATGACGGGGTTGGGATAGAAGAGATCCTGGTCGCCCATTGCGAACCAGAAGCGGATCGGCTTCGTAGGCGCGCTCGGGATCAGCGGCGAGCCGGGTGGCTCGGAGGGTGAGATCGCGCCCGACTTGATGTTGAGATTGGGGCCGGCGGGTCCGGCCCATGGGCTGTGATATTCCCAGGCGCCGCCGCGCAGTGACGGGTCGTAGGGCCATTGCTGGTTCACCATGGTCGGCGAATAGGCCAGCACCCTGCGATAGAGCTCGGGATGGAACCACGCCATGGTGAAGGCCGCGGCGCCGCTCGAGCTCAGGCCCATGGTGGCGCGGCCGTCAGGGTTCTTCGTGAGTTTCGCGCCGGTTTTCTGCTCGACCAGGGGCAGCACTTCGCGCTCGACGAACTGCGTATAGCTGCCCGATACGGTGTCGTATTCGCGCCCGCGCTCGCTGCCTTGCGCATCCTGGCCGCCATTGCCGATCTGGATGGCGATCATCGGCGGGATCCGGCGCTGCTGGATCAGATTGTCGAGAATGGCGGCCAGGTCCTTGTAGGCGGTCGAGCCGCCATCGCCCAGCACGATGAACGGCACCTCGGTGTTGCGCACATAGTTCGCAGGGACATAGACGTCTATCGTGCGCGTCCAGGTGCCGGGATGGCTGGTGGTGACGATCATATTCGACTTGTCGGCCGGCGCCGTCGTCGTCGACATGATCGAGCTGTTGGAGCAGCCCGGTGTGTCGTCGCGGATCAGGCCGGGATTGTAGATCACGCTGTCCTTCGACGACATCGCGAACGAGGTCGTCGTGCCGCGCGGCACGCCATCCTTCGCCATGGTCTCGGGTGCGGGCGGATGGGTCGGCCCGATGATGAAGTTGCCCTCGACGCCTGCCGGCGGCAGCGTGCCGTCGGGCAACTCCGTGGCGCGTGGATAGTTCGGGTTCGTGGGATCGCGCGTCGGCGGCTTGGTGCTGAAGTCGAGGCCCGTCGTGTCGATGAAGAAGGGCGCCGCCTTGTCGGTGGTGTTGGCGCCCGGCGGCACGACCATGTTCTGGGTGACGCAGGCCGGCTGCGCCATCGCGCCGGGTATCAGCCATGCCGCCAACAGCACCGTCCCTGCGAGGGTGGCCAATCCGTTGTTCATTTTCTGCTCCCCTGTGAGACCAGTCTCATTGGCTCGTCGAGGAAACAGTGTCCGGCGGCCGGGTAACGGTCAAGTCGCGGCCGGCCGACAGTCAACGGTCGACGCCGCATCGGCCCGTCCGACCAACGTCAGCTATCGGGAAGGAACAGCGGACGATATAGGCTCAATCCGAGTTCTTCGGATTTTGACCCGAAGCGGACGTGACGGAACCGCTCCGATCAACTCGTCGGCGCGGGCGAGGAAGCGCACCTGCTCAGTGCCGATCCGGGTGCCAGGATAAGTCACAGCTGGCGACGACCTGGTCGTTTCCGGCAATACGAAAAGTGCCGGAATAGGATTCTGCGACCTCTGTCACCAGGTGCCGTAGCGTTCCACGATGCTCCGCCACAGCGCATTGCGCTCCGCACCGTATCCATCGCCGATGCTGACCGGGTCGCGCTGTGCCGCTGTAATGATCAGCGCCAATCGAAGCTGCGGATCGACAAAGATCGATTGCCCGAAGACGCCCAGCAGGGCAAAGCGCCGGCGTTCCCACGGAAAGGTCCAGAACTGGTAGCCGTAGCCGTAGTAGGGCGTGGCAGCCCCGGGCGCGAAGGCTGGCGGGTGACGATTGAAGTCCGTGGCCTCGAGCAGGTAGTCGCGCGGTATGATCTGCTTGCCATCGCGCGCGCCATCGTCGGCCAGCAGCATCGCCAGCCGTCCCCAGTCGCGCAGACTCGCGTTGAAACGTCCCCAAGCATATTCGACGCCGCCCGGATCGACGATCCAGGTAGCATCGGCCTCGGCACCCATGGGGCGCCACAGCCGATCGGCGACATAGTCTGAAAGAGTCTGCCCCGTCGCGCCCCTGATCACGAACCCCAGCACAATGGTCTCGACAGACGCGTACTGAAAGCGCTGGCCCGCCGGTGTGTCGCGGGTCGAGAAGGAACGCAGCGCCGATATGGTGCCGTCGCGAAACTGCCGAAACACGTACTTCGATAGATCGTCGGCGCCATCGTACCGTTCACTGAACTGTACGCCCGAGCTCATGCGCAGAAGCGCTCGTATCGGCGTCTCGCCGTATGCCGAGTTGGCAAGTTCCGGGACGTAGACTGCGGCATTGTCATCGAGCGAGCGGATGCGGCCCTCTTGGAGGGCAAAGCCGACGGCGATCGAGGTGATCGACTTGGCCATCGAGTTCGACAGCAGCCGATGCTCCGGCGTACGTCCGTATTGATAGCGTTCGAGTTGCACGACGCCATCCTTGATCACCATTAATCCAGTAATGCGCCGCCGCGCCAGGAAATCGTCGATCGTGCCGCCCGTGTAGGTGTACTCGGGCGTAGTGGCGGCGACGGGCAGCGCTCGCGGCCTGTCGGCGCGGAGCAGCCGGTGATACGGCAGAATGCTGTCGAGTTGGCTGAATGACCCGACCCGAACCCGCTCGTCGCTGAACCACGTCGTCGGCGTGCCGACGGGATAGCCAAGGTCCTTCCCGAGGAGCTCCTCGTCGGGCGCCGCATGGGCGTACTCCGTGCAGCAACAGACCAGGAGCACGGCGATCAGGGTCCGCCGGAGACAGGCGCGTGCCTTGGCCATCGGGAGAATCCCCCACTCCGTCAGGAATGACGCTTGCGTCGCAAATTTTGCCGGACGGAAGGCTATCCGAAATCCGGCCACGCTTCACTTCCCTGATTCGGCCAACCCCCGCACGGCCAGCAGACGCTGGCCGCCAAAGCCACCAGTAGAATGATATTCCGGCGGACATGATGGCCCTACGGACCCTACTTGAAGCACAAACAAGACTTTACCGGCAGAGAACTGGTCCACGAAGGCGAGTCATATGACCACGTGCCCATGTCCGCTCTTGGCACAAAGCGGACATTACCTCAGCGTGGAGGGATGTCCGCTTTTGGGGGTAAAGCGGACATCAACCGCAGGCGTACCGATGTCCGCCAATGACCCAACGCGGACATCGTCGAGCTTGCCCAAGCCGTTACGTCAGTGGCAGGCGCAAGCTCATGAGGTCAGTCCCCACGATGATGTGGCGGGTAACCCCACCTTCTTCTGGTGCTTTCTTAGAGTCAGCTTCCGAAGAGGTCCGCCCGGAACCTTGAGTAGCTCAGGGGGAAATTCTCCACGGTCATTTCCCAGACGTCGTGACCATTGCCGTGGAGCATCATTCTAGCGCTGTAAAGCGCCGAATCCGCACCTCCCAAGGCGTCCTTGGCCGACCAATCGCAAGACAATCCATCGTTTGTCGATTGGGTCAGGGCTAAGCTGCCAACTCAGCCTGGGCCACGGCGGAGCCTCGCTCTGGCCCCAGTCAAGTTGAATTGAGTAGAGTGAGGTGACTCCGGGGACCTGCCCTCATGGACGAACACGCGATCTCGTTTGGCCCGTACCGGCTCCTTGCAGCGCAGCGGCTTCTGCTCGAGCGCGACAAGCCGGTGCGGCTCGGCAGCCGCGCTTTTGACATCCTAGCTGCTCTGGTCGAACGCGCCGGCGAGGTGGTCGGCAAAGAGCAATTGATCGCCCGAGCCTGGCCGCAGACGTTCGTCGAAGAAGCGAATCTGAAGATTCAGGTGAGCGCCTTGCGCCGCGCCCTCGGCGACGGCCAGGGCGGGAACCGCTACGTCATCACTGTTCCGGGACGGGGGTACAATTTCGTCGCCCCGGTACGACGTGAGGAGCCATCGCGGGCCTCGCCGCCGCCGATGGTCGCGTCTATGGCGACGCACAATCTGCCGTTCGCTGTAACTCGGATGATCGGCCGCGAGGAAGCCGTGGCGGCGCTCGTCTCGCGACTTTCGCGCCAGCGCCTGGTGACGGTCGTCGGGCCCGGCGGTATCGGCAAGACCACGGTCGCTCTCGCCGTTGCCGAGCGCGTGACCACCAACTATGAACACGGCGTCTGGCTGGTTGATCTGGCGCCACTCGGCGACCCGCGCCTGGTGCCGAGTGCGGTTGCGACCGTGCTCGGTCTGGAAATCCGTGCGGACGATCTACTTTCCGGCCTCGTTACCCGCCTCAGAGACAAACGAATTCTGCTGCTGCTCGACAGTTGCGAGCCTGTCATTGATGCGGCAGCTAGTCTGGCAGCGGCGCTTCTCGGCAGAGCGCCGAGCGTCAACATCCTGGCGACCAGCCGGGAGCCGCTCGGGGTAGCGGGCGAATACGACTACCGCCTCGCACCGCTCGGCAGCCCGCAGGCGTCGTCCAGGCTGACGGCAGCCGAGGCGGCGGCTTTTCCCGCCGTGCAGTTGTTCGTTGAGCGCGTGACTGCGATCGTCGAAGACTTCGCGCTGACCGATGCGAATACCCCGGCGGTAGTTCAGATTTGCCGCAGGCTTGACGGCTTGCCGCTGGCGATCGAATTCGCTGCACCTCGCGTCGAGGTGCTTGGGGTCGAAGGCCTGGTCGCCCGCCTGGACGACAGCTTGCAGCTGGGGGCGCGGCGCCGCACAGCGATGCCGCGCCACCGGACGATGCGGGCCGTCCTCGATTGGAGTCACGGTCTGCTCAGCGAGGACGAGCAACGGTTCTTCCGCGCTCTCGGCATCTTCGCGGGCGGCTTTACCGTCGAGGCCGCCGCCGCCGTGACCAGGGATGCAGCAAAGACACGCATCGATGCGATCGACCGCCTGGCCGATCTGGTGGCGAAATCGTTGGTCGCCGTGGATGTCAGCGGCACCAAACCGCGGTTCTGGCTGTTCGACACGACCCGCGCGTATGCCCTGGAAAAGCTGCGGGACCACGGCGAGTTCGACGCCGTCGCGCGGCGTCACGCTGTCTTCTATTGCAATTATCTCGAGGGACTCGAGAAGTCCTGGTTGTCGCTGGTGCCAGCGGAGGACAGCGTCTTCCACGGCAGGCAGGTCGACAACATCCGCGCGGCCAATGAATGGGCGTTCTCATCGAGCGGTGACGGTACCCTGGGAGTCGCACTGACAGTCGCGGCCGTGCCGTTCCTCATGCACTTCTCCCTGATCGACGAATGCGCCGTCGCTATTCGGCGCGTGCTGACCGGCGACAGAGCGGGCCATGCCCGGACGCGACGCCAGGAAATGATACTTTTCGCCGGACTGGCTTCGGCGCTGCTGCAAACACGGGCGTCGCCGGAAATGCTTGCCGCCTGGAGAAGCGCCTACGAGATCGCCGCCGAGCTGGACGACCCGGACTATCGTCTTCACACGCTGTGGGGTCTGTGGATCAATTGCTACATCTCCGGCGACTTGGTGGACGCCTTGGATGCTGCCAGGCAGTTCGCGACGCTCGCTCCGGGCAACACGCCCCAGGCGGATCTGCTCGTCGGTGAGAGGATTCTCGGCCTGACGCTGCACGTCATGGGGGACCACGGGAATGCGTTGCGTCACATCGATCATATGCTCGAGCACTACGTCGCCCCACCCAACGGATCGCACCTGGTGCGCTACCAGTTCGACCAGAAGGTCACGGCGCGCTGCCACAAGTCGCTGATCCTCTGGGTTCAGGGTTTGCCGGAGCAGGCAGGCCGCCTTACCGAGTACAACCTCGCCCAGGCCGATGCGATCGGTCACCTGCGCTCAATTTTCTACGCGCTCTCGTTCGGGGCGTGTCCCGTATCGGCGCTCGTCGGCGACAGCAGGTTGGCGCAGCGTTTCATCCAGCGCATGCTCGACATCTCCGTGACGCCCGCCTGGAACACAAGGGCCGAGTGCTTCAGGGGTGTGCTCCTGGTCGAGCAGGGCCGTGCCGATGGACCACCGCACCTCCGCGCAGCGTTAAAGGAAATGTCCGCGGGGTCTTTTCAGAATCTTTACACTTGGTACCTGGGCGTGCTTGCCCGCGGCCTGCTGGCCCGTGGTGAACTCAAGGACGCCAAGGATACCATACAGGAAGCGGTGGACAGCGCAGCGCTCAGGAAGGAACGCTGGGGCGAGCCGGAGCTGCTGCGGATCAAGGCGGAGGTCGTGGCGGCACTCGGCCATTGGGACGATGCCAGCGCGCTGTTCCGGCAATCCCTCGCCGTCGCGCAGGAGCAGGGCGCCCTGTCCTGGGAACTGCGGACGGCGACGAGCCTCGCCCGCTTGCTGCGCAGTCAGGGCCGCCCCGCCGACGCCATCGCCTGCCTTCAGCCAGTCTACGACCGCTTCACGGAGGGTTTCGGGACTGCCGATCTGATCGCGGCCAAACAGCTGCTGAATGAGCTGAGCGACGCCGGTCGTCGGTAGGTCTGCTGTTGGCACGAAGCCGACGTCACCCGGGCACGGAGAGATGTCCGCTTTCAGGTCGAAAGCGGACATGACGCGGACTGGCTGTCACTTCCGAGTGTGACCCGAAGCGGACATGCCGCAGCCGCTGAGATCCCAGCGCGACTAAACGCTTCGAGCCAAATCGCCATCTCCCGAGGCAGAAAGGGAAGTCGTCGCGCATTCGGGCAAGCGTTAGTTCCGGTAAAAGCAGCTTCAGGCTTGCGAGATACCGTCGAGCATCTTTCGAAGTTGCCGACACGGGCGTTAATAAACGCGCCGGTTAGCAGACCGAGTGGAGTTGCTCCACGAGCTAGCGACCGGGCCACCCACGACACTGCCTCGCTCTGCTGATCCTGAAACATGAACGCGGATGCCTGGCTCGTCGGCGCGCAAGCGCACTGAATCAAGGGCGGGCACAACAATGCTCGCCTTGGGAGTACGAAGCTGCCCTGGCGGCTTATTCTCGAGTTTTGCCGCGACTGTTTGGGAAATGAACTCCTCTAAAGCCCAATCCCTCGTGCAGGAACACTAAGGTCGTGCGGTCCAGCCCGTCGTCTTGCTGGGGCGCGAGACGGCGCACACGCAGGCGGCGGTCGTCAAGATCGATCAGTTCATCGGCAGGCGTCACGCCAGAGATGTAACCGGGACGCGACGCCATGAGAAGGTGCCGATCATCGCCGGCAGCACGGTGAGGAACAGGATGGGCGCCAGCAGCATGCCGCCGACCACGACGATGGCAAGCGGGCGCTGGACCTGGCTGCCGATCGCCGTCGAGAAGGCGGCCGGCAGCAGGCCGACGCAGGCCGCCGCGCAGGTCATCAGCACCGGCCGCATCTGCAGCTCGCAGGTCTGTCGCAGGGCAGCCTCGCGCTCGAGGCCGCCTTCGATCAGCCGGTTGAAGCAACTCACCACCATGATGCCGTTCATGGCGGCGATACCAAACAGGGCGACGAAGCCGATGGCGGCCGAGATACTGAACGGCATGTCGGCCAGGAACAGGCCGAGAATGCCGCCGATCAGCGCCATCGGGATGGCACTGCCGGCGATCAGCGTGTCGACCAGCGAGCCGAAGCTGACATAGAGCAGCAGCAGGATCAGGGCGATGGCGATCGGCACGGCAATGGCAAGGCGGGCTATAGCGCTCTCGAAATTGGCGAAGTCGCCCGCCCACTCGAGGCGGTAGCCGCTCGGCAGCTTTACCTGCTCGGCCACTTTCTCCTGCGCCTCGAGCACGGCGCCGCCCAGATCGCGGCCGCGCACGCTGAACTTCACCGGGATATAGCGCTCCTGCGCCTCGCGGTAGATGTAGAAGGCGCCCGACGACAGGCCGATCTTGGCCACCTCGGCCAGCGGCACCTGGACCACGCCGCCATTCGGCCCGGGCGCGCCGATGGCGATGCGCCTGAGCGCCTCCATGTTCTGGCGGTATTGCGGCGCCAGCCGCACCAGCATGGGGAAGTGGCGGTCGCTGCCTTCCTCGTAGAGGTCGCCTGCTGCCTGGCCGCCGACGGCGGCCTGGATGGTGGCATTGATGTCGCCGGGCGACAGGCCGTAGCGCGCGGCGCGCTGGCGGTCGATGTCGATCTTGATGGTGGGCTGCCCGAGCAGCGGCGGGACCTGGATGTCGGTGATGCCGCGCACCTTCTCCAGCACGACGCGGATCTCGACGGCGATCTTGCGCAGTGTGTCGAGATCGGGCCCGCTGATCTTGATGGCATTTTCCGCATCGATGCCGGACGCCGCTTCCTGCACGTTGTCCTGGATGTACTGCGAGAAGCCGAAGGTCGTGCCGGGGAAGCCCGTGCGCAGCGCCTCGCCCATCTCGGCGATCAGCTGCTCCTTGCTGAGGCCCTTGCGCCATTTGTCGGTGGGCTTCAGGGGCACGAAGAACTCGATGTTGGAAAAGCCGTCAGGATCGGTGCCGTCGTCGGGCCTGCCATGCTGGGTGATGACCGTCTCGACCTCAGGGAAACCCTTGACCAGCCGGCGCATGCGATTGGCGTAGACGTTGCCCTCGTCGAGCGATACCGACGGCGGCAGCGCTGCACGCAGCCAGATATTGCCCTCCTCGAGCTTGGGCAGGAACTCCAGCCCGACCGTGCTGGCGGCGAAGGCGGCGCAGCCCAAGAGACCGGCGCCGATCGCGAGCGTGAGGCCGCGTCGCGGGAGCACGCGGTCGATGACGCGTCGATAGAGACGGCGCAGCAGGCGCACAATGATCGTCTCGGTCTCCGACACCTTGGCCGGCAGCAACACGGCGGCAAGCGCGGGCGAGACGGTGAAGGTAGCGAGCAGGCCGCCCGACAGCGCATAGGCGTAGGTCTTGGCCATCGGCCCGAAGATGTGGCCTTCGACCCCTGACAGCGTGAACAGCGGCAGGAAGCCCGCGATGATGATGGTGGCCGAGAAGAAGATCGCCTGCGTGACCTCGCCCGAGGCGTGATAGATCGTGGCGAGCTTGCCGCTTAGTCCGCGCGGCGTGGCGAGCGTGAAGCGCGGCACATGGCCGGCGCTCGTCTCGGCGAGATGGCGGAAGATGTTCTCCACCATGATCACGGTGGCGTCGACGATGATGCCGAAATCGATGGCGCCCATCGACAGCAGGTTCGCCGATTCGCCGCTCAGCACCAGGACTACGATGGCGAACAGCAGCGCGAAGGGAATGGTGGCCGAGACGATCAATGCGCTGCGCAGGTCGCCCAGGAACAGCCATTGGATCAGGAACACGAAGCAGACGCCCATCACCATGTTGTGCAGCACGGTGCTGGTCGTCACATCGACCAGGACGCTGCGGTCG
>WNFC01007677.1_pt1 | contig 11866 bp, 12 predicted proteins | sample 5400541 | NCBI WGS metagenome assembly WNFC01 (sample SAMN13153342, study PRJNA577476) | soil metagenome | isolation source: 120 cm saprolite under Douglas fir tree site 2 hole 2 replicate 1 | place: USA:California | collected 2015-04-18 | reverse complement strand
CAAGGCCCATTCCTGGCCTACGAGCGGATGGAACGGATGCGTGACTATGAAACGTTTACGCGGATCGACCGCATTGGGTGCAGTCGACAGCTTCTTCCAACCCGTACGCCGAACGCGTGATCGGTACCATCCGGCGGGACCTCCTCGACCACGTGATCGTGCTCGGCGAGGGACATCTTCGTCGTCAGCTGCACCGCTACCTTCGCTATTACCACAGGGCGCGAACTTACCTTTCGCTGGCGAAGGACGCGCCCGAACCACGGCCAGTAGAGCCACCAGAACTCGGCGGCGTTATCGCCCGGCCTCAGGTTGGTGGCCTTCATCATCGCTACGCTCGACGAGCCGCGTAGCGTCTCGATGAGCAGAGAGGGTAAAACCAGGTGGAGCCCTCGCCTCTTGCCCTGTCGGTAGCTTGAAGCTCGACAGGCGGGGGCACGCAATCGCGACTCCGATCCCGGGGGACAGACGCATCAAGCACAACGACCAGCGATCCGGTATTGGCCAGGCACAGGACTCGAACCCGATGCAAGGCGAAAAAAACTCTAAGCAAGATGCGCCCTTACTCGTAACGCCTTGACTTGTCAGAATTCGTCGTTTGGCCCTGTTCCACTCCATCCCCTTTGGTTCCATCCAAAGCCGCGCTGGAGGAGGACATGGAGAGACATGAAATTCGCCGCCTTCTAGTTTGAGCCTAGAGAAGTGCGGGGCGGCAATCTCAGTGGCGAACGAGGTTTTCGACCTTCACGAACTGGACCGGGAGAGGATTCGAAGCGGCGCCGGCGGAACAGCGAGACGGACCGGAGTTCAGGGTGGCCGTTCCAGAAACGCGGCCGCTGATGGCCTCGTCCACAGCTGGTGGAGCGACGCCGGGACTTAAAACTTTTCGACACGGTCTACGTTCGTATGTCACATCGGCTTTGGCGTAGGACTGATTGCAAATCTCCGGCCGAGGTCTTAGGGTGCGCTGCTGCGGTCGGCGACCTCTCCTAACCAAGCGCTCGAGTACTTTAGCTTCTGGGTCGCTGAACGATCTGTGAGAGAGGAGTTCTCGTTATGGCACACGAGACAAACCGGTTCGCCGTTTCGTCCCCTCGCCAACGTTGAGATAGTGCCTTGTGCGGCTATCAGACCTGTAACGTGCTCTTCCTAGTTCTTCATGCCGCGGGCGTTGCGAATTCTCCGAATGACAACTTTCGGCAAACCGTTCAGCTGGCTGAGCATGCAATATTCCAAATTGAGACCGTACAAGATGGCAAATCTAAGTATGGTACTGGTTTCGCAATAGACTCCGAAGGCCGAATCGCTACCGCCTTTCACCTGATTCGAAAGGCGCCTAATCGCGGTGCAGTCCAAGTATTTGTGACGAGGCTAGGCTCCCAAACACGTACGGAAATAATCCAGGTAGATAGGTATGATGCGCAACAAGATTTTGCGATCCTACGCTTGCCCGCTGGTTTTCCCGATCAGCTAACTCCTCTGCCGTTGGACAATCATCTTCCTGACTTCGAGGGGCGTGACGTTGCAGTTGTTGGGAATCCACAACGTCTGCCCGGGGTGCACCTTTCTGGGAAAACCAGTGGCAGACAGCCGGTCCAAAATCTTCTAACGCTGAATAGATCAGGCTTCGAAGTAATTCTACTTCCCAACTATGTTTCTTACTATGGAATGAGCGGTGCGCCTGTCGTCGACCTAAAGACTCGCAAGTGCATCGGCCTTGTCTTGGGCGCAACGCAGAGGGATCGACCTCTCAGTATCGCGCTGCCCGCTTTTTATTTTGCGGGCGCCCAAAGCAGTCGAAAAGCCATTAAGGATATTCCTTCTGATGAGACAGACACGTATTTCAGCCTGCCGCTCGATGCCGACAGTGGCGCCATTTCATCGCGGACCCTACGAACAATCGACGCTGCCACTCATGCCCCACTTCCTGACGTTACAGTTTTCGTCTTCGGAATAGACGCGAACTGCACCCCCAGCATGCAGCACGATCCCATTTGTCGCGCTCAAGTATTCACTGAGATCAAAACGGACTACACTGCGTCAGCTGCTGTCACAATTCCCTCCATCGACGGCATGAGATGGGAATTCTCAGCCAGCCGATGCGAGTACAAGGACTTAACGCATCTATCTAAGCAGCCGGACAATGTTATCGAGCTGCCACTTGAGCGCCTAGCCGTGAATAAGCCGCCTTTGCTCTATCTCGTTCCACGCGTACTTGGACTTCATAGGGGCGCTCAACAAGCCAGCGTCCTTGCGCTCGGCAATCCAATTGAATGGGAGATTTCCAACCCGCCTGCCGATGCCAGTTGGTATAAACCCCACCCACGAACTGGTGTTGCGAGCAGAACTCCACCTTTGCGAATTGAGTTCGTGGATGGCGGTCAACCGCCGGTGGATCCTTCAGAAACGGCCGATCTTCGTTTTGTAGACAAAAACACCAAGGCCCTCTATGACGTGCTGACAATTTATCCTGATACCATTCCACCCTACGTGCCAGCACAGGTCACTGGAGTTGTACGTACCATATCTGCTTCAGACGGACAGGTTTGGGTTCAGGTATTGAAGGATAACGTTCCCATTTCACTCGACGACGTCCCGATAGAGGATACCGGCTACTTTCACATCGACATCCCAGATGACAAGTGGGCGAAGGCTGGATTGGCATTAAGAGCTCGTGGCAGAGACCGCCAGGGAACAGTGGTGTCTATGCAACCGGGTAAACAATTTTATGTGCTGGACCTGGGTCCATCCGAGTGCGGTGGCAGATGAAACTTAGATCTAGTGGCTTTGTGCTATCCTTGACAGTTCTAGGTGCATTGACTCTAAGCAAGTCTCCCAAAGCGGATACGTACATAGCAGGTGTGGTGGTAGATTCGCGCGGATTCGGGGTTCCGCGAGCCAGCGCTGCCTTGATTGACCAGGGGCGATTGCTCAGCTCGGTTGTTTCCGAGAGCGATGGTTGGTTTCAACTAGCGACGGGAGCTACAACCCCCGTGGGCACGCAGCTGACTCTGAGCGTCGCAGCGACCAATTTCGAGCTGTACGAAAGCGCTATAGTCGTCGCAGCTGGAACAACGTTTGTCAAAGTCTCATTGCGAGCACACAGTGGAATGCTCCCCGAAAATTCTCCCCGTACATCCATACGGGCTCTGCACTTTCTCGTCACGGATCTGTTGACTGAGCAGCCTGTAGCAGGGGCAAAAATCTCACTGAGCACGCGCGGAAACACTATTGCTACCACAGTCACGCTAGTAGCAGGCTGGGCAACGCTTTCGTACGACTCTAACGCGAGCAATGCACTTGAATGGCAGGTATCAGCTCCCGAACACCTGGAAGTCACCGGTACTCTGAAGGACCTTGTTCCGCCAGCAGTCATTTCCGTAGCCATTTCACCGAAGAACGCGGTCGTTGCGGTGAGGAGCTTTCCAATTGCCGATGTGAGCGTTCCGCCTGACGTTACCCAAATCTTGGTGCTCGGGGACAGCGTGGGCATCATCGGTGCACTGGCAAAATGGGAAGACGGGGAAGCAAAAGCGTCGATTGGCGCTCGGCATTGGTCGGTGCTGTTACCTTCGAGCAGCTTTCGGGCCGAGAAGCACCTTCGTTTTGTTTTGACCTTCAAGATTGGGGCCCTGGCAGACGAAAGGCTCAAAGCAATACGAGATCAAACGAGTTCTGCCTGCAACGAGATTACAGAAAAAACAGCATTGCAAATAGGAGATGGTAGTCAGCTCCTCTCCAAGGTAATTGACGCAAATTTCGATTTGCTGCTTGCGACCAACGAGGACCGCGACATCAACAAGCAAACCCCTCTCGACCTTGCTCGAACTTTACTTGCCCAGCGGAAGCTCGAATTGGGTGAGCGTGCAACGATAACGGGCGATCCGCTGCAACCAGGCACGTTTTATATTCGAGAAGATGCGGCCAACAAATATCGTTGGAATTTTAGGCTTGATCTGGGTCAGACTCAGGCACACCTCTACATAAGAGCCAACTCGATTGCAGAGCCTAACATTGCGCTGACGGAATTTGACCGTCAGTTTGTGGTCGATTGCAACGCGAAACCTGCCAATCGCAGTGAGGGAAACATCGTGGAGAAATTAGACCATGTTGTGGTGTCATCGGAGATTGGCCTCAAGACGCCACGAATCACGCCAGAGAAATGGTTTCTCAGCATGACAAATGGCGGTTTGGTTTGGAAACGCGAGAATGCGTTATTTGAAGGTGGCCTATTTGTGGCTTTGGGGCTCTCATTCTATCCGGAGGGCCTGCAGCGCGGCGGTATATTTTCGGGGTTTGCTGCAGACAGTGAGTCGGGCGCTGCCTCAGGCTTTGGGGTACAGCTCAGCGTGGGTGCGGCGTTGCCATTCCGGGCGAATTCTACTGGGGCCCGAGGTGTGGCTACAGTTGGCCCAGTTTACAATTTTGGGGCTCTGTTCTTGGCCGGAGGACCGGCGCTTGAATATGACTTCGCCGGTGGGAAACCCGCCTTGGGTCTCACAGTGGGATTGGGAGTGAATCTCTATTGATAAGCTGGACGCATTGTATGGGGGCGTCTTGAGTTACGGTCGGAAGAGAGGGTTGTTAATTGCATTAACGGCCTTCGCGCTTACGCTAGTATTTGCGATGCTGGTGCTGGGCATGGACAGTGGTTCAGTGCGCTCTGTTCCTGATGCTGGCGCTAAGCAGGCGGCTGGGGGCGGCCCGCAATTCAAGGATGCACAGGGTGTACGAAATCACCACTTAGATGCGTCGACGGACAGCGAGCGGGAGAAATGTCAAAGCTTACCTGTTTGCGATCCCGGTCAGTTCGACCCGCACGCGGACGAAGACGCTATGCCATTCTGCGCCGAGTTCGACGGCGACGAGCGAGAAGTGCTTTTTGGGCCTCCGGGCTATTCTCAGCGCTCAGGAATTGCTACCAATCGCGTAACCACCGTCCCACGCTGGAAATCTCTTATTACGCTCAATTCTCTTGCAGACCCTGACAATGCGGCAAGCGACTTGAGGCCGCCCGCGTATCAGATGCTCTACCCGGCAAGCGAACGGGGTTGCCGTGTCGTATTTAAAAAGGCTCCTTGAACTGTCGGTGCTGGTTGCCTCAGCATCGTGCGCTCCGCCCAATGCGGAGCTCTTCAATCTGGTCGACGGTGCTGGATATCGACCACCGGCAACTTCGATTGCAAACAATTCAGATGAGCTATTCATTGCGTTGGCATTGTCCGGTGGGGGCACTCGGGCAGCTGCTTTCTCTTATGGTGTGCTTCGTGAATTGGACCGCCACTCTGTCAACATGGCAGGCGACACAAGGAGCCTGTTAGACGAGACGGACCTGATTTCGGCGGTGTCAGGAGGATCCTTCACCGCGGCGCACTTTGCCCTGTTTGGAAAGCGCCGACTATTCGAGGAATACAAGAAGCGATTCCTGTATAGAAATATCCAGCTCGAGCTCATAACAAGAGCGTTGAATCCAATCAACCTTGTCAGGTTGTCTCTGCCCTGGTTTTCACGCAGCGATTTGGCTGCGGGATTCTACGATGAGACAATCTTTGACGGAAAGCAGTTTCGTGACATGCCGTCGAAGCCTTACGTCGTGTTGAATGCGACCGTTATGTCAGAGGGCATCGGTTTCGAATTCACGCAGGATCAGTTCGACATCATTGGTTCAAACCTCGCAACTTTGCCGGTTGCGCGCGCAGTGGCAGCATCAGCCGCATTTCCGTTTCTTCTGACACCGATCGCGCTGAAAAACTATGGCGTCAAGTCTGGACCGAAGGGGCCACATGAGCCATGGTGGTTGGCCAACTCCGCGGATATCGGCACTAAGACAGCGGACCGAGCTTGCTATCGATGGGCGCGGGGATGGAAGGAGCTAGAGAACAACATCGAACATCCTTATGTTCAACTGCTCGATGGTGGGTTGGCTGACAACCTCGGGACGCGCTATATTGCGCGGTCCCTGTTATACCCGACGTTCTGGTTGAATCGCTTGATTCAGAGTCGCACCATCAAAAAGCTGGTCCTGATCGCCGTAAACGCCCAGGGCGCTCCCGGCCGGGCGGTTGATAAATCGCGACAGGCTGGTTTTATTAACACGCTCGTAGCGACCGGTTCAGTCTCGATGGACAACTACACCGATGAAAGCATCAACTTGCTTGAGCGTGTAGTCAATTCATTTCGAAAGAATCCAGAGGGCGGACCCACATACGTGACTGAGGAACCCGACTGTGGACGCAAGCAAACCTGTCAGTGCTTTGCACAAATCCCTTGGAAGGGTAACTTGAAAGTCTATCTTCTTACGGTCGAATTTGATGGAGAGCACAATCCTGAAGTCAGGCGCCGGTTGGAGAGCATAGGAACGAATTTCAATCTAAAAGCTCGCGACGTCGATTTTATTGTGGACGAGGGAGCCAAATTGCTTAGTGAGCATCCATGTTTTGAATTGCTTTCGCGTCATTTGAGTAGTGAGGGACACTAAACGTGGCGTAACAATCGCTTTTCCGCTGCGATTGCGATCGGACTGACGGTCCTAAAGGCCCGTCCGCCCGCGGCGAGGTGGCCGGAGTCTGCGGCCCTCTTTTCCTTGAGCGACTTCTCGATTGAACCAGAGATCGACGTGCGGCGAGTGCTCTCAGAGGATCGGAAACAAGAGCACGGGTTATTGTTCATTCCCGAATGCAACGAAGGAGTCTAGGAAGCGGCGGGTGCTAATTTAGGGTGCTTGTCATTTGCCAAAATCCTGTCCCAAAGACTGGACGATGGCCCAGCGGCGTGCGAGCCAGGGAGGGCAATGTCCCTCGTACTCGCTCTGTTGGGCGCGTTCCGTGCGTCGCTCAGAACCCGCACTGACCTCGCGCTCGAGAACCTGGCGCTGCGGCAACAACTCGCCCTGCTTCGCCGCCGATCGAAGCAACCGCAATTCGGGCGCCTCGATCGCCTCTTCTGGGTGTGGCTCTCCCACCAGTGGGCTGGGTGGCGCGAAGCGCTCCATGTCGTTCGCCCCGAGACCGTGATTCGCTGGCACCGGCAAGGCTTCCGCGCTTTCTGGACCTGGAAGTCACGCCGCGGGCGGGTGGGTCGGCCACGGGTCAGCTCCGAGCTTGCGGATCTCGTGCGTACCATGGCGCTCGCGAATCCACTTTGGGGCTCGCCACGCATTCACGGCGAGTTGCTCAAACTCGGCCTCGAAGTCTCGCAGCGCACCATTGCCCGGCTCATCCCGCGTCGCCCGAAGCCACCCTCTCAGACCTGGCGCACGTTCCTCCAGAACCACCTTGCGGACCTCGTCTCCGTCGACTTCTTCGTTGTGCCGACTGCGACCTTCCGGGTGCTCTACGTTTTTGTGGTCCTGTTGCAGCATCGCCGACGAGTCGTACACTTCAGCGTAACCGATTCCCCCACTGCCGCCTGGACAGCGCAGCAAATTGTCGAAGCGTTTCCCGATGACTCGGCGCCGCGTTACCTCCTGCGCGATCGCGACAACATCTATCGCTGCGAGTTTCGGCGACGGGTGGGAAGCATGGGCATAGCCGAGGTGCTCACGGCACCATGCTCTCCCTGGCAGAACCCCTACGCCGAGAGAATGATCGGCACGATTCGGCGAGAGCTTCTCGACCACGTGATCGTGATCGACGAGCGACATCTTCGTCACCAGCTACACCGCTACCTTCGCTACTACCACGGCTCGCGTACCCACTTGTCGCTTGCCAAGGACGCACCTGAACCGCGCGCAGTCGAACATCCCGAGCTCGGTCGCGTTGTCGCCTTGCCTCAGGTCGGTGGTCTTCACCACCGCTACACTCGCTGCACCCGTCCTGGCTACTTTCTGGAACCGCGCCGATCCTGCTCCAGGGGCCTCCTCCTCTTGATACTCTGCGGCGATGTTCGCTGCACTCGTGCGGTTGATGGTGGCGCAGTTCCGTTCGCGCGCATCGCTTGTGGCAGAGAACGAGCTTCTCCGACAGCAACTGGCGGCTGCGAAGAGCAGGCTGCAGCGCAAGCGAGTGATGTTCAGGGGCTCGCAGCGCTTGACGATCGCGCTACTGACGAGGTGGACAGCTTCGTGGCGGGCGACGGTGACGCTGGTGCAGCCGGCTACGGTGCTTCGGTGGCACCGGAAGGGATTCCGCCTTCTGTGGCGATGGCGGTCTGGAACTCGCGGCCGAAGACCGACGCGCTACGCGACGCTGATCCGCGAGATGACGGCGCGAAACCCTAGGTGGGGCGCCGAGCGGCTTCGAGGTGAGCTGCTCAAGCTTGGAATCCAGCTCTCGAAGCGCACCGTGCAGCGGTACATGAAGAAGCGGGTCCCCGGCGACGGCCAGCGCTGGAGTACTTTCCTCCGCAACCACGTTACCTGGGCTTGTGACTTCGTGCAGACGTTCGACCTGCTTTTCCGCCCGATCTTCATCTTGTTCTTTCTCGATCTGAAGAGGCGGAGAATCATGCATGCTGCAGTCACCCGGGAACCGTCCGATGACTGGTGTGCGCAGCAAGCACGAAACACAACGTTAGACACCCAGCCCGAAGTGCTTGTCGTCGATCGCGACGCCAAGCTGGGTGCTCGGTTCGCGTGCCTGTTCGAAGCGGTCGGCACTAAGGTCGTTCGCACCGCGATCCGGACCCCGAACATGAACGCCTTCGCCGAGCGCTTTGTCGGCACTCTTCGGCGCGAATTGCTCGACCATGTCCTCGTGCTTGGCGAGGGCCATCTTCTGCGCCTCGTCGCGGAGTACGCCCGCTTCTACAACGAGGCTCGGCCACACCAGGGCCTCCGGCAGGAACAGCCTGTGCCTCGAATGCCCGAGGCTAACGGTCGTGTCATGGCACTCCCAATCCTCAATGGCCTGCATCACGACTACCGAAGGGCGGCGTGACACACCTCGGGCTGTGTGGATGAAGAAAGTAGCCAACACGGGCATGAGCTTCGAGGAAACACTCGGCGCCATCATCGAGGCGAAGCTTGCGCCGGTCCTCGCGGAGCTGCGCCTCGCCATTCACGAATTGCGATCCGCGCCCTCAACACAGAAAGAATTTCTCTCCGTGGCCGAGGTCGCGGAACTCTTCGACGTCAGCGAGACAACCGTGCGCGAATGGATGGCCAAGGGACTGAGGCAGTACAAGCAGGGGCGCGTGCTACGCGTCCGTCGTGCCGAGTTGCTTGCATTTCTCTCCGCGAATGCGCCAGAGGTAGAGCCGGAGGTCGACGTGGAAAAGAGGGCCGTCACATTCCTCGCAGGGCGAAGGGGCTAGAGCCCATGGGAACCATCTACGCCAAACGCGGCAAGCTTTATGTCGGCTACAAGGACCTCGGCGGCAAGTGGAGCTACGGGGCGACGGAATTCAAGGTTGGTCAGGAAGAGCAGGCCCGGAAGTTTCTCGACGCCGTCGAGCGCCGCGTCAAAGCCGCTCTGGAGATGGGCGCTGCGACGCTTGGGCCGGTAACCGTTCGTCGCTACGCCGAGCGGTGGATTGGGGATCGGCGGGATCGCAGGGTTGGGAGCGCTCGGGACGACGAAACGCGCCTCCGACGTCACGCCCTGCCGCAGCTGGGCCAACTTGTCCTTGGCGAAGTACGGCCAGGCCACATCCGCGCCCTGGTCCGCAGTCTCAAAGGGAAAGTCGGCACAAGCAGCGACCACCTTGCCCCTCGCACCGTGCGCCACGTCTACGGCGTGCTGCACCGGATGTTCGAGGATGCCGTAGCGGACGAGCTGATTGCGTCAAACCCTTGCGCCATCAAGCGGGGCGAGCTGCCGGCGAAAATCGACAAGGACCCGACTTGGCGCAGCGGCGCCGTGTTTACACGCGAGGAAGTCGAACGGCTCATCTCAGACGAACGAGTCCCCGAGGAGCGCCGCGTCCTCTACGCCTTGCTGCTCTCGACTGGAATGCGGATCGGAGAAGTCGCGGCGCTGCGCTGGCGAGCCTACGACAACACCTCGAAGCCGCTCGGGAGACTGCTGGTCGCAACCTCTTTCAATCGAAAGCGAAAGGCTGAGAAGGGCGTCAAGACCGACCGCCCCAGAGAGGTGCCAGTCCACCCCACCCTCGCCAAAGTGCTCGCGGGTTGGAAGCTGAGCGGGTGGCAGAAGCTTATGGGCCGAGCGCCCAACTCGGATGATCTCCTGATCTGCGCTCCGACCGAGAACCACCTCAAGGACAACTTGGTTTACGACAACTTCCAGCGAGACTTGAGGGCGCTTGGACTCCGACCGCGCCGGGTGCATGACACCCGCCGCACGTTCGTCAGTCTTTCGCTTGCGGATGGGGCCCGAAAAGACGTCCTGCGATGGATTACCCACGGGCCCGAAGGCGACATCGTCAGCCTCTACACCACGCTGCCGTGGGACGCTCTCTGCGCCGAGGTGGCAAAGCTGCGGATCGAGCCGCTCGTCGGCCAACTGCTTGAGCTGCGCAAGGCCGCGAATTCAAACGGTGAGCCGGGAGCAGACGGCGCGGGCTTACTACCGCCCTTACTACCGCCGCATCGCCTCACCGAAAAAGCTCAACACTCACACGCGCTTGAGTCCTCTCGCGGAAGTGCCCAGGGCGGGACTCGAAATCTCACCAGCGAGCATCAGCCGGGCCAGTCTGAGCACATCTCGCCAGAAATTTCAGCTGCTTTCAATGAGCCGACCCGCGCCAGATGCAGTCCTGTGGAGTCTGACCGTAGTAACGTAGTAAGCGCGCGTTCAATCGCCGAGCGGGACGAGGTCGCAGACCTCGAAGCTATCCGCACCGTTTGGCTGCGCAATCCAGATGAAAAGAGCCTGAGGAGCGCGCTCCTAGACCTTCTCCGCAGGCTGGAGGATCGCGAATGATGGCCGTGGACGCCATCGACTCGGTTAGAAGCGGCCACGGAACGGCGCTGGCTGCCTCGTGCCGCGTGCGGCGGCGTTGCGGGCGAGCCCCCCCAATTCGGGCGCCCCGCCGATCGCGTTGCGATGCCGAGCGCCCTCCCCCACCTATCGCGTGTCCTGCGCCCAATGCGACGCGCACGGCCCGCGAGGGAGGGCCAATCTGATGGCTGAGAACAGGCACAAGAACAGCCAACGCGCTGATCACCTCAGGCGGCATCGCTTCAGGCCAGGAGAGACAGGCAACCCAGGCGGCCGGCCACGGGGGACGACGCAGTTCGCCGAGCTGATCGCCAACGAGACGCGCCACGGGGCCGAGCTCGTCGAGTATGCGCTCAGAGTGCTGCGCTCTCGGAGCAGGAAGGCGCCGAAGACGTGGGCCGTCGAGTACCTCACGGAGCGCATGCTGAGCAAGGCTCCTCAGCACATCGACCTGGGCGGCAAGGTTGAGGGTGATGGACACCACAGCGATGTCAAAGAAGTCCTCTGGTCCCGGATTGCTGCAATCATGGAGGTCGTGGCTGCCGAGGGAATGGAAAGCCGCAAGTTGCCCGCGGGTTTGACCGAGGCGTGGAGGAAAGGAGGAAACCTCAGCGCTAACAAGGCGAGTGGTTCCTCAAAGTGATAGTGCGGACGCTTTATCTCTGGTGGAAGCATTGATTGAGCGCAACGGCAGCTGCTTACCAGCTCTGATCTGATTGACATCTATTAGGTCACGAATCATCCGATCCGTGCGGTCAATATTTGTGTTGCGCAGGGCGCTTCGGAAGAGCCGTCGAGCGGCTTCGGAGATGCCACTGCGCTGACACGCAGTGGCATCGATCTCGCCCTGCTGGGCTGGCGAGGACAGCTTGTCCAAGCTCATCAGCTTCTCCGGAGCGCTGCGAGGAGATCCGGCACAGAGACCACGGCCACGCCTACTGCGCCGTCTGATAGGCCGTAAGGGAGCACCAGCTCCTCGCCGTTGAGCAGCCCGCCGCACGAATAGACGACGTTGGGAACGTATCCTT
>WNFC01017909.1_pt1 | contig 11867 bp, 11 predicted proteins | sample 5400541 | NCBI WGS metagenome assembly WNFC01 (sample SAMN13153342, study PRJNA577476) | soil metagenome | isolation source: 120 cm saprolite under Douglas fir tree site 2 hole 2 replicate 1 | place: USA:California | collected 2015-04-18 | reverse complement strand
TCGGCGATGATGCGAAACCCTTCGCGCGCGAGCGTCTCGCCCATGGCCTTGCCGACGCCCCAGATGAAGGTCACGGGCCGCGGGGCGAGGAACGCGGCGGCCTCACGCTGGCTCAACACCGAAAATCCGCGCGGCTTGTCGAGATCGGAGGCGAGCTTTGCCAGAAACTTGTTTTCCGAGAGCCCGATCGACACCGTGATGCCGATCTTGTCCTCGACCGCGCGGGCGAAGCCGGCGAGCGATTTCGCCGGCGACCGGCCGTGCAGCCGCTCGGTGCCGGAAAGGTCGAGAAACGCCTCGTCGATCGAGAGCGGCTCGACCAGCGGGGTCAACTCGAGCATCAGCGCGCGCACCTCGCGCCCGACGCGCGAATATTTCGCCATGTCGGGCGGAACGACGGCCGCGTGCGGACACAGGCGGCGCGCCTGAAATATGGGCATCGCCGATCTCACCCCGAACGTGCGCGCGATGTAGCAGGCGGTCGCCACTACGCCGCGCTTGCCGCCGCCGACGATCAGCGGCTTGTCGACCAATGAGGGGTCGTCGCGCTTCTCGATCGCCGCATAAAAGGCGTCGCAGTCCACATGGGCGATGGAAAGCCGGTGGATGTCGTCATGGCGCACAAGGCGCGGCGAGCCGCAGGCCGGACAGCGCGCGGCGCGATCCGAAACATCGCCGAGGCAGTCGCGGCAAAAAGCTGCCATTGAGTCGATTCCCGGGAGCCTGCGATGGTCGCAGAGGCGCGGGCCGCCGATCAAGGCACATCGTGCTCCCGCTCGCCCCCCGCGAGGGCGGCGCGCGCCTTGTCCACATCCTTGGGTGCGATGCCGGCCTCGGCTGCGAAAGCGACCAGCAGGGCCTCGTCCCCCGCCACATGTTCGAGCACCCCGGCGAGGAAGCCGGGCTCGGCCGCGGCGGAACGGATCGAATCCGGACCGAGGCCCGACAGGGCGAGAAACCGCCCCAGGCGGGCGGGATCGGTTGCCAAAAAGTTAAGTGCCTGAATTGCTACGGATTCCGCGAATTCCTGGGACGCAGTCGGGGCCTTTCTCATTGCTTGGATTTGCCTTTCCGTAAGGAATCCCCTCTACCGTTCGGGCATCGACAGGGCATCCGCGACGGCCGGTTTGCGGCGCGGACAGGGGCGCATGGACGGGGGCGGCTGCGGGGCCGCAAGGGGACCAGGATGGCCAAGACCGTCCTCATCGTGGAAGACAACGAGCTCAATATGAAGCTCTTTCACGACCTGTTGGAAGCGCACGGGTACGGCACCGTGGGCACTCGGAACGGGATCGAGGCGCTCGATCTTGCGCGCAAGCACCGTCCCGACCTCATCCTGATGGACATCCAGCTTCCCGAGGTCTCCGGCCTGGAGGTGACCAAGTGGCTCAAGGACGACCCCGACCTCAAGGCGATTCCGGTCGTGGCCGTGACCGCCTTCGCCATGAAGGGCGATGAGGAGCGCATCCGCGAGGGCGGCTGCGAAGCCTACCTGTCCAAACCGATCTCGGTGGGCAAGTTCATCGAGACCATCCGTCATTTCCTCGGCACCGCCTGAGAGGAGCGTCGATGACCGCGCGTATCCTTGTCGTCGACGACGTGCTCGCGAACGTCAAGCTGATGGAGGCGCGGCTCTCCGCCGAGTATTTCGACGTGGTGACCGCGCTCAGCGGCGGGGAAGCGCTCGCGGCGTGCGAGCGCGGCGAATGCGATATCGTGCTGCTCGACGTGATGATGCCGGACATGGATGGCTTCGAGGTGTGCCGGCGGCTCAAGGCGAGTCCCTCCACGCACCATCTGCCGGTGATCATGGTCACGGCGCTCGACCAGATCTCCGACCGCGTGAAGGGCCTGGAGGCGGGCGCCGACGATTTCCTCACCAAGCCGGTGTCCGATCTCGCACTGGTGGCGCGCGTGCGCTCGCTGGTGCGGCTGAAGATGATGACCGACGAACTGCGCATGCGCGCGGTCACCTCGAAGGAGATTGGCATCGAGCATCCGGCGCGCGAGGCGATCGCCGACGCCGGCAAGGGCGGCCGGCTGCTCGTCGTCGACGACCGCAAGGCGTCCTACGAGCGCATGCAGGCGATGCTCGCCGACGAGCACCACGTCGAGGTCGAGCCCGATCCGAGCGGCGCGCTGTTTCGCGTGGCCGAGGGCGGCTACGACATCGTGGTGGTGTCGCTCGGGCTCGAGAACTTCGACGGGCTGCGGCTGTGCAGCCAGGTGCGCTCGCTCGAGCGCACGCGCAACGTCCCCATCCTCGCGGTGGCGGAACCGGAGGACAGCGCGCGCCTGATGCGCGGCCTCGAGATCGGTATCAACGACTACCTGATGCGCCCGATCGACAAGAACGAGCTTTTGGCGCGCGTGCGCACGCAGATCCGCAAGAAGCGCTACACGGAGCGGCTGCGCGACAACGTGCAGATGTCGATCGAGGCGGCGATCACCGACACGCTCACCACGCTGCACAATCGCCGCTACATGGAAAGCCATCTCGGCACGCTGGTCGAGCAGGCCGCGGCGCGCGGCAAGCCGCTGACCGTGCTGGTGCTCGACATCGACTTCTTCAAGGTGGTGAACGACACGCACGGGCACGACGCGGGCGACGACGTGCTGCGCGAATTCGCGGTGCGGCTGAAGAAATCGATCCGCGGCATCGACCTCGCGTGCCGCTACGGCGGCGAGGAATTCGTCGTCGTGATGCCGGACACCGACATGGCGGTCGCCACCATGGTGGCGGAACGCCTGCGCCGGCGCATCGCGGCGGAGCCCTTCGCGATCTGCAAAGGCCAGAGCAGCGTGCAGGTGACGATCTCGATCGGTCTCGCCGCGCTCGGCCAGCCGGATGATACCGCGACCAATGTGCTCAAGCGCGCCGACCAGGCGCTCTATCGCGCCAAGCGCGACGGCCGCAATCGCGTGGTGGCGGACGCCGCCTGAGGCCCCACATCATGTGGGTCGCAAATCGCACAGATGCGCGATGCGGACGTGCGGACATCAACCATAAAAACTTAGGTTGATCGGAAAACGCGCTCGGATCAACGGCTTGGGCCGTTGATTTCGCCCGGGCTTGCGCTAGCCTTCGCGTCAGAGGGATTGGGGATCTTCTTGCCGGGTCAGGGCCGCTCGCGGCCATGGCGGCAGGAGGAAGGCCAGCCCATTGATAACCCTACGGAATGCCTGGGTCCGCCGCATCTCCTGGGTCCCGTGGGGTTCGGCCGGTTCGGGAGTGGTGAGAGTGGCCTCCTCATACCACCACTCCCGGCCGGCCACCTTTTTTCGCCCAACTCGGGCTTTTCCACCGGGATTTCGACGCTGACGACGCGGGCCGTCTCGCCGCATTTCTGATGATGTCCGCCCCAGCAAAAAACTAAGGGCGCCACGCGGCGCCCTCTGTGCAAGTCGCGGATCCGTACGCGTTACTTGATCTTCGACTCGCGGAATTCGACGTGCTTGCGCACGACCGGATCGTATTTCTTCTTCACCAGCTTCTCGGTCTGCGTGCGCGAGTTCTTCTTCGCCACATAATAGAAGCCGGTGTCGGCGCTCGACACGAGCTTGACTTTGATGGTGGTAGCCTTGGCCATGACGGTCCTCGGAAATAGCGGCCGCGCCGCGGATTTGCCGGCAAACTACCGGGCAGGGGCGAAAAGTCAAGAAAGGCGGGTTTTCACAGCAGATCCCGCACCCGCTTGCGGCTCGCCATCCGATAATATGGAACTGGAAGATCGTGCGAGAACCCTGCGGCGATGCGCGCGGAGAGCTCGTCGAGCACCGCGGCGGTGATGCCCGGCATGTCGAGCTGCGAAGCCTCGGCGATCGGATGCCAGGTGAGCTCGGTCAGCTCGGTGTCGGGTCCGACCACGCCGTCCTGGCGCGCCGCGATCGCGCCCGCATCGACCGCGAAGAAGCGCGTGTGAGCAGCTCCATCCGGCCGCCGGGAAAGACGAATTTCCCCGGCATGAACTTGTGGCCGTGATGGCGTCGGCCGAGCAGCACCTTCGGTGTCGCGCCCGAGCGGTCGATGATGATCATGGTCGCGGCGTCGCGCGGCCGCACGGTGGGAAATTTCTGGCCGGCATCGGTCTCGGTGAGACGTTCGAGCAGCCGCTCGGCGAGCTCGTTCATGGCCCGCTCCACCGTGCGCCTGGCGGCGCGTGATGGTCCTCGTGATCGGGATCGAAGCCGTGCATGTAGTGCGCCCATTGCCAGGCGACGATCGCGCCCTTGACCGGCGGCAATAGAGCGAGCGAAAGGGCGATCGTCAACGGACCCCACAGCACCGCGTGCACCCAGTAGGGCGGAGCGAGCGCGGTCTCCACCACGAGCGCCAGCGGCACCACGATGTGACCGACGATCAGGATGACGAAATAGGGCGGCGCGTCGTCGGCGCGATGGTGATGGAAGGCGGCGCCGCACACCTCGCAGTGATCGACCACTTTCAGGAACGCGCGAAACAGCCGGCCTTCGCCGCAGTTCGGACAGCGGCAGCGGAAACCGCGCGCGAGCGCGGCGAGCATGTCGCGCGCCGGCCGCTCCGAGATGCCGGTGTTTGCTGGCGCCATCGTCATCGCCTGCGTTTGGCGCGCCGGCCGCGCTCGGCCCGATGCGTCCCCGGCCGCTCCTCGCGGTGATGCCCGGCACGCGAGCGCCGCCCGACGGATTCGATCCGCCCTTCCGACAACAGCTCGAAGCGCAGCGCGCCCGCCACCGGCGCCGCCTCGACGAGGCGGACTGTGACGCGGTCGCCGAGCCGATGCGTCTCGCCGGTGCGATCGCCGATCAGCGCATGCTTGTTCTCCTGGTAGCGGAAATAATCGTCGCCGAGGGTGCGCGCCGGGATGAACCCGTCGGCGCCGGTCTCGTCGAGCTTGACGAAGAGGCCGGCGCGCGTCGCGCCGCTGATATGGCCCTCGAAGGTGGCGCCGACGCGGTCGGCGAGGAAATGCGCGACGAGGCGGTCTGCGGTTTCGCGCTCGGCCGCCATGGCGCGGCGCTCGGTCGCCGAGATGCGCGCGCCGATCTCGCTCAACGCCGCGACGTCAGCCGAGTCCGGCAGGCCGCCTTCTCCGAATTTCAACGCGCGAATCAGCCCGCGATGCACGATCAGGTCGGCGTAGCGGCGGATCGGCGAGGTGAAATGGGCGTAGCGGCGCAGATTGAGTCCGAAGTGGCCGTAATTCTCGGCCGTGTATTCGGCCTGCGCCTGGCTGCGCAGCACCACCTCGTTGACGAGCTTTTCGACGTCGCGCCCCTTCACGCGTTCGAGGATGCGGTTGAACTGCTCGGGCCGCAACGCACCCGCCTTGGGCAGCGAGATGTCGAGGGTGACCAAGAATTCGCGCAGCGCGTGGAGCTTTTCGGCCGTCGGCTCGTCGTGCACGCGGTAGATCAGCGGCGTGCGCGCGCGCTCGAGCGTCTCTGCCGCCGCCACATTGGCGAGGATCATGAACTCCTCGATCAGGCGATGCGCGTCGAGGCGTTGCGGCGTGATCACGCGTTCGAGCGTGCCGTCCGGCCGCAGCAGGATGCGCCGCTCGGGCAAGTCGAGGTCGAGTGGGCCGCGCTCATGCCGCGCGCGCTTGAGCGCCGCGTAAGCGGCATAGAGCGGGGCCAGAACCGGATCGAGCAGCGGGCCGGTGGAATCGTCGGGCCGGCCGTCGATCGCGGCCTGCGCCTGCGCGTAATGGAGCTTGGCGGCCGAGCGCATGAGCACGCGGTGGAAGGTGTGCGAGCGCTTGCGGCCGTCGGCGGCGATCACCATGCGCACCGCAAGCGCGGCGCGGTCTTCGTTCGGGCGCAACGAACAGAGGTCGTTGGAGATGCGCTCCGGCAGCATCGGCACCACGCGGTCGGGGAAATAGACCGAATTGCCGCGCAGGAGCGCCTCGCGGTCGAGCGGAGTGCCGGGGCGCACGTAGTGAGCGACGTCGGCGATGGCGACGTCGACGACAAAGCCGCCGCGATTGTTGGGATCGAGATCGGGCCGCGCGAACACGGCGTCGTCATGATCCTTGGCGTCGACTGGATCGATGGTGACGAGCGGCACGTCGCGCCAGTCCTCGCGATGCTCGAGCCTGGCCGGACGGGCAGCTTCGGCCTCGGCCATGACCTCGCGCGGAAACACGTTGGGAATGCCGTGGGCATGGATCGCGATCATGCTGACCGCGCGCTCGCTCTTGAGCGAGCCGAGCCGCTCCGCCACCCGCGCGGTCGGCAGGCCGAAGCGCGCGGTCTGCGACACCTCGACGGCGACCAGGTCGCCATCCGCCGCGTCGCCGCTCTGGCCGGGGGGAATCGCGAGCTCGCGGCCGCTGTTCTTCTTGTCGATCGGCGACAGCCGGCCGCCGCCGGCCGGCAGCGCGCGGAAAATGCCGAGCATGCGCTGCTTGGCACGGTCGACGATCTTGATGACGCGGCCGCGGTGGCGGATCGCGTCGCCATCCGCCTCGACCTCCTCGGTCCGCAGCAGCGCGCGGTCGCCGACGCCAGGCACCTCGCCGGGGCGCGCCTTGCGCGGCACCTGCAGCCGGATCTTCGGCGCTTCGCCGTGCGCCTCGACGTCCCATTCGGTCGGCACCGCGATCAGCTCGCCGTCGCGGTCGCGGCCGGTGATGTCGGCGAGCACGGTCGCGGGCAGGGTGCCGGGATGATGCAGCTTCTTGCGGCGGCGCTCGAGGCGGCCGTCGTCGGTCAATTCTCGCAACATGGTCTTGAGGGCGGCGCGATCCGCGTTCTTGAGGCCGAAGGCGCGCGCGATCTCGCGCGTGCCGACCTTGCCGGACTGGGCGCCGATGAAGGCGAGGACCTCGTCCTTCGAGGGAAATGCGGTTTTATGTTTGGGCTGAGCGGCCAAATGTAATCCGTGAGGCGCACACTCTATCTAAGGAGCGCCCGGCCAAATTGCCAGACACCTATTTTGCAGCCTTCTTTTTCTTCGGCGCGACGGCTTTGGCCTTTGTTTGCGGCTTCTTCGCCGCCGGCGCGGGGGCCGCCGTCGCCTTGGCCCGGCGCGGCGCCGTGCGGCGGGCGCGTGGTGCGCCGCCGGTCTTGGCGGCCCGCGCGTCCAACAGCTCGACCGCCTGCGCGAGCGTCACCTGATCGGGCGCGACGCCGTTCGGCAGCGTCGCGTTGACGCCGGCATGGCTCACGTAGGGACCGTAGCGGCCGTTCTTGGCCACGATCGGCCCGCCCTTCTGCGGATGGTCGCCGAGCGCGCGGCCGGGATCGGCGCCGAAGCGGCCGCGGCGTGGACCGCGCGCGATCTTCTCGGCGATCAGCGTCACGGCACGGTTGAGGCCGACGTTGAAGGCCTCTTCGGCGTTCTCCAGGTTGGCGTAGGTCTTGCCGTGCTGCACGTAGGGACCGAAGCGGCCGATGCCGGCCTTGATCGGCTCGCCGTCCTCCGGGTGCAGCCCGATCTCGCGCGGCAGCGACAGAAGCTTGAGCGCCATCTCGAGATCGACGCTCGCCGGCTCGGTGCCCTTGGGCAATCCGGCACGCTTCGGCTTCTCGCCGTCCTTGCCTTCGCCGAGCTGGACATAAGGTCCGAACCGGCCGGAGCGCAGCGTCACTTCGAGGCCGCTCTCCGGATCCTGGCCGAGAACCTTTGAGCCGTTCTCGATCGCGCCGTCGGCCGGCACCGTGAGCGGACGCGTGTTGCGGCAGTCCGGATAGTTCGAGCAGCCGATGAAGGCGCCGAACTTGCCGAGCTTGAGCGAGAGCTGCCCGGTGCCGCACACCGTGCACTGGCGCGCATCGCCGCCGTCGGCGCGCGGCGGGAAGATGTGCGGGCCGAGCATCTCGTTGAGCGCGTCGATCACCTGGCTGATCTTGAGGTCCTTGATCTCGCTGACCGCGCCCGTGAAGTCGCGCCAGAAATCGCGCAGCAGGTCGCGCCATTCGAGTTCGTTGTTGGAGACGCGGTCGAGCTGGTCCTCGAGGCCGGCGGTGAAATCGTATTCGACGTAGCGCGCGAAAAAATTCTCCAGGAACGCGACCACGATGCGGCCGCGGTCCTCCGGGATCAGCCGCCGCTTGTCGAGGCGGACGTACTTGCGGTCCTTGAGGACCTGCAGGATCGAGGCGTAGGTGGACGGCCGGCCGATGCCGAGCTCTTCCATGCGCTTGACGAGCGAGGCTTCCGAATAGCGCGGCGGCGGCTCGGTGAAGTGCTGCGAGGCATCGATCGCGCGTTTCTGCAGCGTCTCGCCCTGGCTCATCTCGGGGAGCTTGCGGGACTCGTCGTCCTCCGGCTCGTCGTCGCGGCCTTCCTGGTAGACCTTGAGGAAGCCGTCGAACTTCGTGACGGTGCCGGTGGCGCGCAGATCGATGTTGCGGGCGCCCGCCTTGGCGGCGATGTCGACGGTGGTGCGCTCGAGCTCGGCCGACTCCATCTGGCAGGCGACGGCGCGCACCCAGATCAGCTCATAGAGCTTGGCCTGGTCGGGCTCGAGGAATTTCGCGATCTCGCGCGGCCGGCAGGCGACGTCGGTCGGGCGGATCGCCTCGTGCGCCTCCTGGGCGTTCTTCGCCTTGGTCTGGTAGCGGCGCGGCGCTTCGGGAACGTAACGGGCGCCGTAATCGGTGTCGATCACGCTGCGGATCTCGCGCAGCGCCTCGTCGGCCATGTCGACGCCGTCGGTCCGCATATAAGTAATGAGTCCGACCGTCTCGCCGCCGAGGTCGATGCCCTCGTAGAGCCGCTGCGCGACGCGCATGGTGTGGGCCGGGGCAAAGCCGAGCTTGCGGCTCGCCTCCTGCTGCAGCGTCGAGGTGGTGAAGGGCGGATAGGGGTTGCGCCTGGCGGGCTTGGAGTCGACCAGCGTCACCGTGAAGGCGGCGGTCTCGAGCGCCTGCTTGAAGGCCTCGGCCTCGGCGCCCGAGCCGATGTCGAGACGCTGGATCTTCTGGCCGTCGGCGCCGACCAGCCGCGCCTCGAAGGTGTCGCCGCGCGGCGTCGCGAGCGTCGCGACCAGCGACCAGTACTCGCGGGCGACGAATTTCTCGATCTCCAACTCGCGGTCGCACACGAGCCGCAGCGCGACCGACTGCACGCGGCCGGCCGAGCGCGAGCCCGGCAGCTTGCGCCAGAGCACCGGCGACAGCGTGAAGCCGACGAGATAGTCGAGCGCGCGGCGCGCCAGATAGGCGTCGACCAGCGGTTGGTCGATGGCGCGCGGGTGCTTCATCGCCTCGCTCACCGCCTGCTTGGTGATGGCGTTGAAGACGACGCGCTCGACGTCGACATCCTTGAGAAGCTTCTTTTCCTTGAGCACTTCCAGCACGTGCCAGGAGATCGCCTCGCCCTCGCGGTCGGGGTCGGTGGCGAGAATGAGCTTGTCGGCGCCCTTGACCGCCCGGGCGATGTCGGCGAGGCGCTTCTGCGCCTTGCCGTCCACCTCCCAGATCATGTGGAAGTCGGCCTCCGGATCGACCGAGCCGTCCTTGGGGGGCAGGTCACGCACATGGCCAAAGGACGCCAGCACCTCGTAGCCGCGGCCGAGGTATTTATTGATCGTTTTTGCCTTGGCCGGCGACTCGACAACGACTATGTTCATGAAAGATCACTACTTTTTCGAAATTTGGCGCGGCCCCGAAGCGGAATCGGGCGGCCGCCGTCGCGGGGGAAAATGGGTAAATCACCCCCGCGTGTCAAATCGCCGGGGGCATTCGCCGGGTGCATATCGTTTCCGAGTTCCGCTGAAAGCATAGCGATTCCAGCTGCTTAGATTATGTCAAATTAAATCAGGACTTTGTTCCCGAGGTGTCCCCGGCCTCAACTCATGCACGCAAGACCGTTAACTTTCTATTCCCGATAGGGTTCGGCGGGGCCCGGACGCTCAGACGAGGGCTACCAAGCCCTGCTGGCGACTGAGACGGCCGGCCACGTCGAGCTCGAGCAGGGCCGTCCGCACCATGGCGGCGGGGGCGCCCGACATGCGGATGAGATCGTCGATCGCGACCGGGGTCGGGCCGAGCAGGTCCAGGATGCGCGCGCGGGCTTCGCCGTCCGGCCCGTCCGCCGGCGGCCGGTCCGGCTCGGCCTCGGCCGCACTCATCACCGGCGTGGGCTGGCCGAGGATCGGCTGCACCACCGCGATGACGTCGTTCGCCTCGGTGACCGGCGTCACGCCCTGCTTGAGGAGCCCGTTGGCGCCTTCGGCGCGCGGGTCGAGCGGCGAGCCCGGCACCGCAAAGACCTCGCGGCCCTGCTCGGCCGCGAGGCGCGCGGTGATCAGCGAGCCGGAGCGCAACGCCGCCTCGACCACGATGACGCCGAGCGCCAGGCCCGAGATCAGCCGGTTGCGGCGGGGAAAGTCGCGGCTGCGCGGCTCCCAGTCGAGCGGCATTTCCGAAACCGCGGCGCCGTCGGAGACGATTGCTTCCAGGAGGTCGGCGTGCTCGGCCGGATAGACGCAGGCATGCCCGCCGGCCAGCACCGCCACCGTCCCGGTCGCAACGCTCGCGCGATGCGCGGCGGCATCGATGCCGCGCGCCAGGCCGGACACGATCACGAAGCCGGCCTCGCCCAATTCGCGCGCGAGGCGGCCGGCGAATTTCAGGCCCGCCGCCGAGGCATTGCGCGAGCCGACCATTGCCAGCATCGGCCGCGCGAGCGCCGCCGGCGATCCGCGTAGGGCGAGGAGCGGCGGGGCATCGTCGATCGCCGCGAGCCGCTCGGGATATTCGGGTTCGCCGAGCGCGATCAGTGCGATGCCCTCGCGCTGCGCCGCCGCCATCTCGCGCTCGGCGTCCTCGCGCCGGCAGATGCGGATGGTGCGTTCGGCGCCGCCGCGCCGGGCGAGGTCGGGCAACGCCGCAAGTGCGCCGGCTGCACTGCCGTAATGATGAAGAAGCGAACGGAAGGTGCGGGGCCCGACATTTTCACTGCGGATCAGGCGCAGCCAGTCGAGCCGTTGCTCATCGGTGAGCCGCACTCCATTCCCGTTCTGCATCATCTCTAATAGTTTCGCCGGCCCGAGTATGTTCCCTTTTTGTTCTAGCGGCCTGCTGCGGCGGGGTCAAGCCGCCGCCTATCGGCCGATCTTCGCCTCGGTGCCGGCCATGAGCCGCGCGATGTTGGCGTGGTGCTTCAAAAAGATGATGACTGCGAGCAGCGCAAAGAGCTGCGCCTCCTGCAGATAGCCGTCGTACCAGAGCCAGGCGGGCGCGGCCGCGCTGGCGATCAGGCCCGAGAGCGAGGAGTAGCGGGTGAGTGCGGCGACGGCGAGCCACACCACGCCGAACACCAGCCCCGCCTGCCATGCGAAGCCGATCAACAGGCCGATATAGGTGGCGACGCCTTTGCCGCCCTTGAAGCCGAGCCACACCGGAAAGAGGTGGCCCAGGAAGGCGCCGAGTGCGGCGAGGACCGCCAGATCCTGTCCGCCGAAACGGTAGGCGATCAGGACCGCGGCGGTCCCTTTGAGCGCGTCGCAGACGAGCGTGAGCGCGGCGAGTCCCTTGCGCCCGGTACGCAACACATTGGTGGCGCCGATATTGCCCGAGCCGATGGCGCGAATGTCGCCCGCTCCGGCGAGCCGCGTGAGCACGAGACCGAACGGGATCGAGCCGAGCAGATAGCCGAACGCGAACGCCGCCGCGTAGTAGGGCAGGGCGACCGACCAGCTGATGGGATGGAGCATGGCCTCGATCCTCCGCCGGCGCGGAGCGATGCTCAGACGAATTCGTACACCGTGCGGCCCGCCACGATGGTGCGGGTGACGCGACCGGTCAATCGCGCCTCGTCGAACGGCGTATTCTTGCATTTCGATTTGAGATCGTCGCGATCGAGCACCCAGGGCGTGTCGAGATCGATGACGATGACGTCGGCGGCGCTGCCGGGCCTGAGCGTGCCGCCG
>WNFC01012930.1_pt1 | contig 11867 bp, 8 predicted proteins | sample 5400541 | NCBI WGS metagenome assembly WNFC01 (sample SAMN13153342, study PRJNA577476) | soil metagenome | isolation source: 120 cm saprolite under Douglas fir tree site 2 hole 2 replicate 1 | place: USA:California | collected 2015-04-18 | reverse complement strand
GTGTTGTGTCAATGTGCGCTCCGCTGCATATACATCCATGGTTAAAGCCCGCCATTAGCTTCGCCAAATATGTTATCCCGCTGGTACCAACCATACGCGAAGATGTGCATGACCCGGAGGCTCGACGCCGTTATATACGAGACGTATATAGCTGGATGCCTATGCGACCGATAGAGAGCATGTTGCAATTTCTACCGCAATTGCGTACAGAACTGCCGCAAATCACAGTGCCGGCACTCATCATGACTTCGATTCACGACCATGTCGTCCCTGCCCGCGATGGAAGGGAGATTTACCGGCTCATCGGCTCGCGTGAAAAGCATCTTGTCACGCTTCATCGCTCGTATCATGTGATTATGAAGGACTACGATCGCGAAGAAGTATTCGATAAAACGCTTTCCTTCGTTCAACGTCATGCCAGAATTGCCAAATCGTATGAGAAAAAATCGTCTGCAGACCAGACAGCCTAATCATACTAATCATCTTTCTCGCTATATATTGTTTCGTGTATACTCGAGTTCAATAGCATTCATTCTGGGGGTTAAACAAGGGTTTTGGCACAGCAAGTAAGCGATCCACCAGGCCACCAGCCTCCGCGCATCACGCCACCACGGGCAGATGCGCGAGCGCGTTTTACAAAGGCAGGCATACTCTCCTTGCTTATTCTCGTTGGGCTGCTACTGCTTTTATTTTCCGGTCAACTCGTTCTCGGTCTCTTGCACGCGAACGATGCCAGGAATGTTGTTGCCGGTACACACCCCGCTCCAATTGCCCGCCGGCTATTATGCGCTCTATGAACAGAAAAGCGGCCTCTTCGTCGTTTCCAGCACCGGTAACTTTTCTCGCGCAATACCCACGCAAGGCTACATCTATAGCGAGGCCGTGCCTCCTATACTGACGCCTTCCGGTCAAATCCTCTATAGCGGCAATGGCATATGGTTGACAGATATTTTTGGCGGAACTCCAACTCAAATCGCAGACCTGCTTCCTGGCCAGGTAATCACCTCAATGGCGTTGAGCAATGATGGCAAGATGATTGCATGGAGCACCGAGCCTGTAGACGGGATAGGTGTTATTGATATTCACGCAGGCCCATTGGCGGCTCCCGCGGTCGTATATGCACAATCGGCTCTGGATTGCCCTTGTTTCCGTATCTTCTCGTTCATGAGCAGCTCCGGGCCGCAGGCCGATAATACATTGCTGCTGACTGATGATCGTGGTAGCCATGAAGCTGTACAGTATGGTTTGTGGTCGCTCGACCTCACTCAAACGCCTCCCACACCCTCTCCTATTTTAGACGAAAATCCGCAGCAGGGGCCTCTGACCCTCACCCCTTCTAGTAATGGCTTATTGTACTCATCCGACGAAGGCGCCGTACCTGTGCCCTCCGATTACAGCGTACCCGCAGATATTGCCGCGCTTTCGTATGCAAACAGCTTGAGTTTGACGATCTTAAATGGATCATCCCCGGCTCTAGGCCTTTCACAGGTGCTTTTGCCGGAGCAGGATAACTTGAGCAATAGCGCTCAATATCACTGGGTTACCACACCCATATTTTCGCCCGATGCGCATACCCTGGCATACGTTGAATTTTCCAGTGACGCCCAGGACCCCTATGATCGGGATAGCGCACTCTACACCGTGCAAATCAGTGGCTCGGGAACCAGTCTGGTGCCTGGTTCAATAACCACATCATCACCTTCTATGGAGATGGCACCCTTTACGCAATGGATATACAAAGCGGAGCTTTAACAACAATAGCACGGCCCGGAACCTATGCGCGCCTCATAGCCGTCGTCGGTTCCTAAGTACAGCCTACCGCAAGTTCGTGCCAAGCTTGCGTTCCAGCTTTTCAACCGTGTAGGACCACTTGAGAGGCTCAGCGGCTCGGTTGTAGTGAGCAAGGAAGTCCAGAATGGCCTGCTCAAGCTCATCCAGGCTGCAGAAATGGTTCGGCTGCAAGAGTTTGCGCTGTAGAAGACTGAACCAGATCTCAATCTGATCGAGCCAGGAGGCATTGGTAGGCAACCAATAGAGTTGCATTGTTAGTTTTCCATCTGACGCCGTTGCTAGTTCCTGAACCCAGCGTGGGAGCTGCTTGGACGCATGGGTCGGACCATTATCCAGCACCAAGGCTACCGTCTGCATACCACGACGTTTGGCTTCCGCAACGACAACTGTCTCGAGAAAGGAGCGGAAGTCGATGAAGCGCTTGCGTGCGTGGCACTGCCCATAGACGAGCCCATCAGCAACGCTCAAAGCTGCCATTAGATGCAAAGCGCCACGCCGATGGTAGCGTGGAGACTGATACACCGGATGCTTGTGGATGGCTGGACGAGGAGCTTGCTCTGCCTCTCGCGCCTGGATCGAGGTTTTCTCATCCGCACAGACGACCCAGATGCCTTGTTCAAGCAAGGCAGCGGCGTGTTCATACAAGCGCAAGACTGGGCGAGCACGCACAAGGAACGTCTCAGGATTCTGAATATGCTGCCAGCTATGGTAGCGCCAGGGACGAATCTGCTCGGCGGCGAGCCAGCGCCCAATGGTGCTGGCTGAGATGGCTGGTATAGAAGGAGTAGCCTCAACGTGGCGAGCCAGTTCGACTCGACTCCAATGAGCGAGAGAAACGCCATGAGAGCGAGGCAGGCTGCAGGCCAACGCTGTGACTTGTGCGCGAGCCTGAGAGGAAAAACGACGGGGTGCCCCTGATCGAGGGGCATCTTTGAGCGAATGGCTCTCTTGCCAGCGTCGTCGCCACTTGCGCACCAGGCGATCATTGAGCTCCAAGCGTTGAGCAATCTGCTTTGAACTCCAGTCAGGATAGCTATGAGCGGTCAAGACAATTCGTGTGCGTCGAGCCAGTGCCTGCGGGCTACGATGCGCTTGGGCAAGACGGTGGAACTGCTTGATCTCATCGGGAGTCAGTTGAAGAGGAGACAGTGGTAGCTGATGACGCATGAAGCACCTCCAAGTCTGGTGGGCAAACCATCTCTCAAAGAGGACATTTCTCTGTAGAACACCTCATCCAATGCCATCTATTCCTGAAAACTGTTCACGGCTCTCTTTTTCCTTTCAAGCTCCGGCTGGAACGCATTTACGGTAGGCTGTAACTAACTCTTCTGCGTTCCTGGCTCTTGTATGTGCTGTCCGGAGATGGTTGATCACGTCGTGGATTTTGTCAGTTGTATTCAAGTAGCTCTCAATATCGGGATTGTATCCGATGCCAGCAGGGTCAGGTAAAGGGACGCTTATCCAGGCTTGAGAGTTTTGAAAGAAGTACGTTAGTGCTGATGGATGATAGGTTATGGTATATCCCTCCATAACTCTCATGCACAGGCATTCGAGATGAAATGACCGGAAGGAGCTACCATTTTTCTTGTTCCAGCCTTTCAGCATCTTGATAAAGGGCTTTAGATCCCGCTGTGTGATTTGTTTGCTTGAGTCCATATATCGATATGCTTTTTGGGGTCGGTTGGTTGTAAATGCAAACTTTATCCTGGTGGGAAAGCTGTCTCAGCAGCTCGATTCATTTAGGATTGACCAGGATAGTTGTTGTAAAACGACCAGTGTTTAAAGTTCGCATTTACATCTTGTGAAACACGAAAAAACCAAGCCTTCGCATTTAGCGTCTCGATCTGCAAGCCAACCACGCGCAAGGGATTGATCTCCAGTGACTCCAATCCAGGGTAGTGTCTCTACGCCTTGCGTACGCAACTTCTCATATCCATGATAGTGCGCGTCTCTCCAGACACTTCCGATTACATTTCAGCTTCATTTATCGCCTTCGGCAGGTCGATGGCCGACACGAGATCATCCCTCCCGCTGCCATCCTGCTACAGTCCAGCAGCTTCGCGCAGTGCTCTGCTCCAGGGCAGCCAGCGGTCATCGGGACCACGGGTGTAGTCCCACAGCATGTTGTTGCACACATACCCGACGGTGATGCCGCTTTCAGGATGCACAAATCCCAGTCGGCCGCCTGCACCCGCATGGCCGAAGGAGCCGGTACCAAGCATCGGCGAGCCGGTACGACTCAGCTCATAGCCCAGCGCGAAGCGCAGCGGATACGGCCCAGGCTCGATCTCAGGCAGCCCGTCGGTCTGTGGCTTACGCGCCCGTTCGACGGTATCGCGGCTCAGCAACCGCACACCATCCACCTCGCCGATGATCGCTGCATACATCTTTGCCAGTGAGCGTGCGTTTCCGATACCATTGAGAGAGGGCATCTCCGCAACGTGGGTGTCACGCCTATTCAGAAACTGGCCCATCGCTGCGCTCACCGGGTCAAGTGGTGCGCTGCTGAAAACCGGTGCCACACGATGCTCTTCGTGTTCCGGCAAGCCGATCCACAGGTCCAGGTTCAAAGGCCCTGCGACCTCTTCGGCGAAGAACCGACCAACGGTCTTGCCGCTGATGCGGCGGATGACCTCGCCGACCAGGTAGCCATAGGTGAACTGGTGATACCTGAACGCCGTTCCTGGCGTCCAAAGCGGTTTCATCGAAGCGAGCGCCGTCACACAGCGGTTCCAGTCGAGCATTTCGTTCAGAGCGATGCCGCTTTCCGGTGGGAAACTCGGCAACCCGGCTCGATGGGACAGCAGATAGGAGACCGGCATGTTCGCTTTCCCGTTGGCCGCGAACTCTGGCCAATAGTGCGCCACTGGAGCATCTAGGTCCAGCAGGCCACGCTCGACCAGCAGGTGCGCACACGTTGCCGTCACCCCCTTGCCACAAGACATGATGATGCTGATCGTGTCGGTGGTGTAGGGTCGATCATTCACCTTATCGCGCCCCGTCCAGAGATCCACCACCCTTTTCCCATGACGATAGATGCAGAGCTGCGCACCACCTTCATCCTGCACTTGCGCCTCGGCAAAGGCGTCGCGTATCGTCTCGAAGCCATCTTCTACCATTCCATCTACTTTGCTCATGTCAACTCCTCTCAAGAACAAGAAACATGCGTGTGTTCATGCGAAAGCAACGCAATGAGCATCTTCTCCGCAAGTTTCGGTGAAGCCCGGCCAGTTGGACCGGACTGAAATCCCTTCTTCTCTGATGCGAGCCATGAAGCGCATCATTCTCCGCGCTCGACCGCTTCAAAAAGGAGGGAAGAATGCAGCGGCTCATCTTCCCAGAAGACCTGGTTCAAATACCGCCTTTTCATTCACTGCTTGAAGCAATCCGTCTCTCGACATCCCACGCAGCGTGATCTGGAGGGAAGGAAACGCTCGTGAGCTGCTCCGAGACTTGCCAGAGCCGCTGGGCGGTCTGCTCATTGCATGCTCTGCGAGGAATCCGGGCAACGGCGGGCATGCCCGTCAGTTCCGCAAAGCCGCCAGGACCGTAGTAGCCGCCACCAACAGCGAGCGGGCTGGTCGCCGCATACAGGGTGGGCAGAGCCCCTTGCGCGATCTCTTGCCAAAAACCGGGGATCATCCTGGTGACCTGCATCCCGAAGCGTTCGAGGAGGGAGGAGGAGCCTCTGCCAAGTGTCGGTCCGGTTGTTTGGAGATTGGTCAGCGTTGCTCCAGGGTGAGCAGCGTTACTGCGTATTCCCCAGCCAGAGCGCAGGCTTCGGCGGTTCAGCTCCATCGCGAACATCAGGGTCGCCAGTTTGGACTGCCCATAGGCGCGCTGTGGGCGGTATCTGTGCTCACTTTGCAGATCATCAAAATTGATGGTGGCGATGCGATTCGTCAAACTGCTCAGGGTCACCACCCGCGAAGAACCCGCTTTGCGCAGCAGCGGCAGGAGTCTGCCGGTGAGCGCGAAATGTCCGAGGTAGTTGGTGCCCAATTGCAGTTCGAACCCATCGGTGGTGAGATGGCGGGTAGGCGGTGTCATAATGCCCGCATTGTTGATGAACGTGTTGATCGGCTGATCCCGTGTCAGCAGTCTGTCGGCGAACGCTTCAATCGAGGCCAGACTGGCGAGATCGAGCTGTTCGACCACCACCTGTGCATCGGGAGAGGCGGCGCGCATGGCTTGTGCGGCTTGGTTGCCCTTGTCTGTGTTGCGAACAGCAAGGATCACCATCGCCCCAGCAGCAGCCAGTCGCTGGCTGACCCCAAAGCCGATGCCACTGTTGGCGCCGGTGACGACGGCAAGCGTCCCGGTCTGATCGGAAATAGCAATATCGTTGGTGGTGGTTCTCATGTGTCATCCTCTCTTTTTCTTCCGAACTCGTTGGTAACTTCCTGTTTCATGAGAGCGCTCTTTGCTCTTGCTGCTGCTCGTGTGCGGCGATCTCGTGGCCTATCCCGCGAGCAGATCCCTTCATTCGCGTCACCGCATCGACTCCTCTCTGCGTGCGATTCTGATCTGGCTGTTCAAGAAGTCCACGACGATCTTCCGAGTCCGCATCGCCTCTGGAAGATCAGGCTCCCAGTTGAAGCCGTGCCACATGCCTTCTGACACGAGCAGCTCGACTGGGACGTTGATCTCTTTTAATTTCCAATAGAGGCGAACGCCGTTGCTCAGCATGATGTCTCGTGTCCCAGTCGTGATAATAGTGGGAGGGAAATTGGTGTCAAAGGTGTCATTGAGGGGCGATATGCCGGGATCCCTAGGATTCATATCACCGACATAGTTTTGTCTCACTATCGCAAGAGCCATGTCTGCCGACTGGACGTCTCGACGGTTATTCGATACCGCTGAATCCCCAACACCACTGATTTCGCCAGCGGGTGTGAACATCCCAAGTGCCTTGATCATTGGGAGTTTCAATTTTTGTGCCTTCAACACGACTGCAAGCATCAGGGCACCGCCAGATGAACTGCTCACACCCACGACCTGCTTTGGGTCGAAGTGGGTGACTAACTCCTCGTAGACCGCAAGACATTGATTGAGAGCAAGAGGGTATTTTGCTTCCGGTGCCAGGGTGTAGTCAATCGAGTAGACGGTGATCCCGATCTCGGCCGCCATCAGCAGCGCGGTTCTTTCCCGAGCGGTGCCCATCACAAATCCGCCGCCGTGAATGTTCAGCAGGAGCGCATTCTCATTGCCCGGTGTGATGGTCTTGGGTCGGATGATGAGTACAGGCACATCTTTGATCGTGGTCTTTTCAAGGGTCAGGCTGTATCGAGCAATCAGCGCTTCTTCGATCACATCTTCGCCAGCTTGAAATGCCTTGCGAAAGCGAGGGATCTGGCGGGGGCCGGTGAGGGTTGGGAGAAGGAAGCCAGGAATCCATGGATGGGGTACCGCAGCCAGGTACTTGACCGCTTCCGGACTCATTGTTGCTGCTTGCTTCCTGGTATTAGGTATTGCCATGATGCACTCCTTATTACTAACTAGTTGGTAATTTGCTGTGATTCCCAATAAAGAAGGTTGGGCTGCCCTTTTTGGGACAGCTTTCCTGTTTGGTTCGGCACATGCCAGACACTCCGCGACCTGTTTGGCTGCACCTCGTTCTCTCTGCCACTAGTATATTGAGCAAGCGTGATGAAAACGTAATGAGTACCGTTATGAACCTCTGCGATGAGCACTGGTTTTGCTCTTCTCTCTGGTTGCGGGTGCGTGGGGTGAAGACCAGAGCATGAGGAGAGCCGACGCGCACGCGTGATGGAAGCGTAAGAACATCGTCATGAACGAGAAGCACTTCCACATCAGGTCTTCTGTCTGCTAACGGAAGATCGGTTGTGCAGGACATACGTGTGTTGACCTCTCACGACCCTGTGTGGTAGGATACCTCTACAGGAGACAGTACCAGGGGAACAACACCTTTTTCGTGCGCTCAGCACATCCGTTGTCTTCTACGACGAGAACATGCCATGAGCCTGTTACGACTGGCCGTGCTCGGCCCACCAGAGGTATTTCTTGATGGCAGACGCCTCACCTTTCACTTGCGCAAGGCGCAGGCCTTGCTGCTTTACCTGGCGGTTGAAGGCGGTATGCACCCCCGCAGCAAGCTGGCCGCCTTCCTGTGGCCCGACAGCGGGCCCGAGGCGGGACGCACCGCCTTGCGCAACGCCCTCGTGCCGCTGCGCAGACTCCTCATCGCCCGCGACGCCTCCGCTTCTCAGCCCAGCCATCTGCTCAGTGAGCAGGATACCCTCGGCCTGAACCCACGAGCTCCATTGGACCTGGATCTGGACGTGGTGCAACACGCTTGGCAACAAGCGCAGCTGCATTCTGCACTCCCCTCTGAGGAGCAGCACGCCGCTCTGATCACACTCGTCCAGCAGGCCATTGCTTTAGTGCGTGGTCCCTTCCTCGATGGCTTCTGGCTGGGGGAGGACGCACCCTTTGACGCGTGGCGCGAGCAGCAACAGCGCCAGTGGCAGGTGCGCCTGCTCCTGCTGCTGGATCGGCTCTCCTTCTGGCAAGATGCTGCTGGGGAGCAGGCTCAGGCCCAGGCTACCTTGCTGCGCTGGCTGGCGCTCGATAGGCTTTCGGAGGAGGCCTATCAGCGCCTTATGCGTGTGCACCTGGCGCGTGGCGATGCGAGCGCCGCCTTGCAGGTCTATGCCACCTGCCGGGCGCGCCTGGCCGAGGAGTTGCAGGTCAAACCCTCAGCGGAAACCGTTGCCCTGGCCGAGCACATTCGCACCATTGCTGCGAACCGTAGCGGCTCCACTGCCCGTCCCACCACCACGGCTGAAAATCATCCGCCAAGCGCGCTGGTGGCCCCGCTCGTCGGTCGGCAAGCCTCTTTCACCCAACTCGTCGACCGCTACCAGCAGGCACGGCAGGGGCATCCGCAGATCGTGCTGCTGCTGGGCGAGGCGGGCATCGGCAAAACGCGGCTGGCTAGCGAGTTTGTCGCCTGGGCTCGGGCACAAGGGGCGGGGGTGCTCTCTGGGCAAGCCTTCGAGATGGGGGGAAGACTGCCCTATCAGCCACTGGTGGAGGCCCTGCGGCCGCGGCTGGAGGCGGAAAACGCGCCGGAGGACCTGCTGGAGGACTTGTGGTTGGCCGAACTGGGACGCATCCTGCCGGAGCTGCGGGTGCGCTACCCCGATCTGCCAGCCCCCACCGAGGATGAGCTGCTGGCCAAGATGCGGTTGTTTGAAGCGGTGGCGCGGCTGTTGGACGCCCTGGCAAAGCCTGCGCCACTTGTGCTGCTGTTGGATGATCTGCACTGGGTGGATAGCGCCTCCCTCGACCTGCTGCGCTACCTGGCACGGTCCTGGAAAGGACATGGCACGCGCATGCTGCTGCTAGGCACCATGCGCCATGAGGGGCTGGAGCTGAGGTCAGCACTGGCGGCCGAGCTGGCCAACCTGGGACGCGACCTACCGGTCACGCAGCTGCCGTTGCAGATGCTGAGCCAGGCGGAGACCATCCAGCTTATTCAGGCTATTGCCGGGGAGGGGAAGCATGGGACGAGGAGTGGAGGGAAGTTGCGTGAGCACGGCCCTGCTCGGCCCGCCCCATCAGAGGCATTGCCTTCGCCGGAGCGGGAGAAGCCGCTGGTCGCGCTGGGCGACGTCCTGTTTGCACAGACGAGGGGGCAGCCGTTGTACCTGCTGGAGACGCTCAAGCTGTTGCGGGAGCGAGAATGGCTGGTGCCACGGCTGGCTGCGGATGGCACCTGGAAGCTAGAGCTGGCTGTAGAGCTGGCGACCGTCGTTGCGCAGGAGCAGTTCCAGCGAGAGCTGTTGCCGCCCTCAGTGCGTGCCATGATCATGGCGCGCCTCTGGAAGCTCACCCAGCCTGCGCGCCAGCTGGTGATGGCCAGTGCGGTGCTGGGAACCCAGGCGAGCGCGAAGCTGCTGTGGCAGGTAGCCGAGGTAGAGGTGCAGACAGGCGTCGAGGCCCTGGAGGAGGCCATCGGCAGTGGTATGCTGCGCGAGGAGGAAGCAGGAGGACCAGGACTGGGCAACCTGGGCAGCTATGGCTTCTCCCATGACCTGATGCGCGATGTGGTCTACACCGAGCTGGGTGCAGCGCGGCGGCAGGTCTTGCACCAACGCGCTTTGGTGTACTTGCAGACAGCGGGAACAGCCGCCGCCGAACTGGCGTACCATGCGAGGGCTTCGGGAGAGACCGAGGCCGCCTATGGCTACAGCGTGCAGGCCGGGATGGAGGCGGTGGCCGTCTTCGCCGTCGCCGACGCCATCGGGTACTACGAACAGGCGCGCGCTTTGCTCAAGGCGCACAAGTCTTTGCAGACCGAGCTTGCAGCCTCGGAGGTCGAGCGCCTCTATACTCATCTGGGGCAGGCCTATGTCTTCCAGAACGACTGGGAGCAGGCCCAGGACGTGTATGAAGAGCTGCTCGCCTATGCGAAGCAGCACCAGCTGGCCGTGCTGGCCAGCATGACCCTCAACCGCCTGGCGATCCTGGCGATCCAACAGTCCAACGACAAGCCAATGGTGCGAGCGCTCCTGGACGAAGCCTGGCACATAGCCGAGGGGAGTCATGATCAGAAGGCGCTAGCGGAAACGGCGTGGAACCTGGCCCAGATCACAGCCATCCTGAGGGAGGACCTCACGAACTCCTTACGGCATGGCCAGCAGGCGCTCTCCCTGGCACGAGCACGACACGACCAGGAACTGGAGGGAAGATGTCTCTTCATCCTTGGAGTGATCCATCTTCTCAGAGGAGACTTTGAGGAGACCATGCACTGTGCGCAAGCGTCCCTGGCGCTCTATGCAGCCTCGGGCAACGAACCGACCGCGTCTGGGGAGCTCTCACTTCCCTCCTTTCTCAGTGGCGCTCCGCTCACCCAACCCTTGACGCATCGCGCGACAGAAGCCTTGTGCGGGGGCCTATGAAGAGGCGCTCGAGCTCATACAACACACCATGGCGCTGGCGCGGACCCTTCCTCCGACGATCAGCTTCCAGAGCCTTCTCAGGGCCCTGGGGCGTACCTATCAAGCCGTGCAGCAGTGGGAAGAGGCGCGTAGCACGCTCGAAGAGGCTCTAGCCGTGGCAGAGACGTTAGACCTCCGACGAATTCGCGTGCCCACCCTTTCGCAGTTGTGCATGAACTGTGCCCTGACAGGAGAGTGGGAACAGGCCTACCACTATGCCGTGAAGGCGACCGCTTTACGCAAGAGCTCTGATGTGGCATTGATCTATCTGGATCTCTACCCTCAGTATGAAACGGAAGCCTTACTGCGTGGTGGGGATGAGCACCAAGCGAAAGAAGAAGTGCAGCGACTGGGGGAACGTCTGGGACGCTACCGGCGCTTCCGCATTCCCTACCTGCAGTCGGAGGCTTTGCTTTCAGCGTGGGATGGAGAGAGCGAGCAGGCCATCGGCCACTTGCACGAGGCAGCAGGGCTGGCAGCAGACCAGGGGTTGCCGGGCGAACGCTGGCAGATCCAGGCGGCGTTGGGGAGGGTGTATGAGGCAGCGGGCGATCCAGTGCAAGCGCGCACGGCCTTTGGTGAGGCAGCGACCATCATCGGGGGGCTGGCAGAAGGCATCAAGGATGAGACCCTGCGTGCGCGCTTTCTGGCTGGGCCACCGATCCAGCAGGTATTGCAGCAAGCCCAACGTCTCGCCAACCAGGTCCCGCAAGACCAGGCGGAGCCGGGCGGGTCTTGAGGCGTCTGGTACTGCAGGCTGATGAGCCATGGGAGGCCTCGTGAGCCTACAGGGTGCACAAAGGACGTCCGGTATGACGATCCACCTCGTCCTCTTGTCATCCCACCAGAGAACGCATCAGGACATGAACACTCAAGCAGGGTTTCACGTCACGCTGAAGACCGACGCAGCTCCAAGGGGAAGGCCAGCCACGGAACTGGCGTGACCCCTGAACAAGCCGGTGGATGGGTGGCCGGTTCTCCTTGAGTTGGTCTTGTTCCACCTCGTTGACTGGGAGGGGTGTGGGAGGACCTCCTTCTCACGCAGACTCAGGTCGCCATTAGCAAGCCAGCGGTGCCACGTTCACTGCCCACCTTTCTCCAACCTCATCT
>WNFC01007674.1_pt1 | contig 11867 bp, 12 predicted proteins | sample 5400541 | NCBI WGS metagenome assembly WNFC01 (sample SAMN13153342, study PRJNA577476) | soil metagenome | isolation source: 120 cm saprolite under Douglas fir tree site 2 hole 2 replicate 1 | place: USA:California | collected 2015-04-18 | reverse complement strand
AGTCTCCATTTGCGATCAGCCGCTCTAGTTCTTTGTCATCGCGAATGCGTGGCAGGTTCAGGCGATCAATTTCCGCGTTTTGTAAGAGCAGCGATTCGTGCGATGGCCGGAATACCGGGTTCCAGGCGATGCGATGAAAGCGGTGCATTCGATGGTATCGTGGCGAGACCATTGGGCGAACCGCGAATGCCTGAACGCTCACGGCCAGAGTCAGAAGAAGTAAGGCGTTTTTTCTCATCGACGAATAGGACAGCAGGCGCTTATTGTAAGACAGTTCGGGGAAAAGCCAAACTCAAAAAATGCGACTTCGAGTGTTACTTTAGGTTTCTTTCCCAAACTCCTGCTGATTACCTCCAGTTACTTCAAGTTGCAATCGCCATATACGTTGCAGCTAAGATGCCGTTCGCTGGGGCCAGGCTGCCGTACAGCATCTTCTTTGGATTCAGTACGGGCAATTCTAAACCAGCTGCAAAATGTGGCAAAGTTTTGCAGTCACTTCCGGAAATTGGCAACGCCCGCGAATTGTCCTCATCGATGGCCAAGAGGCGTTTTGAAACGGCAGCTCTTCTGACGTCTTGAAACTTCCGGCCTTCAGCCGTTCGGCGGCGGCATGTGAGAGCCCGGCACGGCAGTGCCGGGAAAGCCGAAGTGAGATGCGCCGAGTCCCTTTAAGGGACGGCACTACTGTTACGTGGAGGACAACCCAGAACAACGGATCAGCGCCGGAAAAGGTCCCCGATCGCCTGCTTCATCACCGCCCCGCCCACTTCGGAAATGGACTGTGTCAGTGGAATGTCCTTAGGGCAAGCCTCCACGCAATTCTGCGCATAGCCACATTCCTGGATTCCGCCATCGCCCATCAACGCCGCCAGCCGCTCGCGCTTCAGCGCCGCGCCGGTCGGATGCGTATTAAACAACCGCACCTGGGAAATGGTCGCGGCGCCCACGAACCCGGTATGCTCGTTGAATTGCGGGCAAACCTCCATGCAGATGCAGCACGAAATGCAGCGCGACAGCGGATACGCTTCTTCCTGCGCTTCCATGGTCACTCTCGGGCCGGAGCCGAGGTCATAAGTGCCATCCACTGGCACCCACGCCTTCACCCGTTTAAGATTTTCAAATAACACGCCGCGATCCACGGACAAATCGCGAATCACCGGAAACTTCGAGAGCGGTTCAAGCCGGATCGGCTGATCGAGTTTATCCACCAGCGCCGAGCAGGCCATCCGCGCCTTTCCATTGATGAGCATGGCGCACGAGCCGCAAACTTCCTCCAGGCAATTCGAGTCGTAGGTGATCGGCGTAGTCGGTTTGCCGTCGCGGGTGACAGGATTGCGCGCAATCCCCATCATCGAGGAGATCACGTTCATCCCCGCATGCCAGGGGAGTTCAAACTCCTCCCAGCGCGGCTTGGAGTTTGGAGAATCTTGGCGACGAATTTTGAAGAGGACGGATTTTGAGGGCATCTGGGTCTAGTTCTCGGCTTCTAGCCTTTGGCCTAAATGTCAAAGTCTTGCCATTGCCGGCGCCAGTTCTCCTTCGAATCAGGTGGCAGATTCCAGTTCTGCTCTCGGACACCCTTATCAACATATATGCAAAGGCTAAACTTAGGTTCCCTGCCCTGTCCTTTCCAATAATCTAAATGGGCTTGCAATTCACGATTTGCTTCCTGGGCGTTAAGCATGAATCCCTCAAATTCGTTAATCTCGCCTGAATCGTGCTCAGCCTCGAGATCGTCAGCTCTGTGTGGACGAAGCAGGAGGAAGTAGTCGTTGTCGCTAAGTATATCTTTGCGCTCCTCGAATTTCTTCGCGCTGCAAATGATCCAGAACTTCGCTCGGTTGTACTGGGACGTCTTGACTTGAATGTTAGCGTGCTTACGACCGTCCCGACTTGTAACAATGAGATCGGTACCGGGGGTGTTTCGAACGGTCGGCAGGGCAAGCATTCCTTGAAGAGTGAGCTTACATGCGGCATAGTGCACTCCCGCAGCACCGATTAGAGAATTGTCTCGCCGCTTGTTCTCCGCCATAGTCTCACCTCCTGCGATTGATTCCTCAATACTTCCTCGCCCGCGGCGGAATCAGGCTCACATCCACCGGCTCAAACTCAAACTTCGGCTCATCCGCATCCGGCGCGAAGTAAGCCTTCGTCGTCTTCAGCCAATTCTTGTCGTCGCGCTCGGGGAAGTCGGGCTTGTAATGCGCGCCGCGTGACTCGTCGCGCATGGCAGCGCCTTGTGCAATCACGCGGGACAACTGCAGCATGTTGTAAAGCTGGCGAGTGAAGGCGAACGACGTGTTTGCCCACATCGAGCGGTCGCTCAAGTTCACGCGGGCGATGCGCTCGAGCAGCTCGACCAGCTTGGCATCGGTCTGCTGCAAATTCTTGTTGTAACGGATGACGGTGCAATCTTTTGTCATCAGCTCGCCCAATTCGCGCCACAGCCGGAAAGGATTCTCATTACCGTCGGACTTCATCAGCCCGGCATTGATCTCTTCCTGCCGCTTGCGCTCGGAATCAAAATGGCCGTTGCCCGTGGTGGCCTGCTGGCTGCGCGCATAGCGCACCGCATTCGGCCCGGCAACGAATCCTCCAAAGATGCACGACACCAGCGAATTCGCGCCCAACCGGTTCGCGCCATGATATTGGTACTCGCACTCGCCGGCAGCAAAGATTCCCGGAATGTTGGTCGCCTGGTTGAAGTCCACCCACAGGCCGCCCATGGTGTAGTGCATGCCAGGGAAAATCTTCATCGGCGTGGTGCGCGGGTCGTCGCCGACAAACTTTTCGTAAATCTCCAAAATGCCTTCGAGCTTGCGGTCAAGCGTGGCGCGATCAATATGCGTCAGGTCGAGATAGACCATCGGCTTACCATCAATGCCGAGGTTGTGCTCGTAAACCACCTTGAAAATAGCTCGGGTAGCGACATCGCGGGGAACCAGGTTGCCGTACTTCTGATACCACTCTTCGAGAAAATACCACCGGTCGTTTTCTGGAATCGAACGCGGGTCGCGCTTGTCCCCCTGATGCTTCGGCACCCAGACCCGTCCACCTTCCCCGCGTGCTGACTCCGACATCAGCCGCAGCTTGTCCTCGCCCGGAATCGAAGTGGGATGTACTTGGATGAATTCTCCATTCGCGTAATAGCACCCCTGCTGATAAAGCGCGGATTGCGCCGATCCGGTACAGACCACCGAGTTCGTGCTCTTCCCAAAAATCGCGCCAATGCCGCCGGTTGCGATGATGATCGCGTCAGCAGGGAAGGTGCGAACTTCCATCGAACGCAAATCCATGGCGCAAATACCGCGGCAAATGCGCTTCGAGTCGAGTACCGCGGAAAGAAATTCCCACGATTCAAACTTCGTAACCTTTCCTTCGGACTCATAGCGCCGAACCTGCTCATCGAGCGCATAAAGAAGCTGCTGGCCAGTAGTGGCCCCGGCAAACGCGGTGCGATGATGCAGCGTTCCGCCGAAGCGTCGAAAATCGAGCAGTCCCTCGGGAGTGCGATTGAACGGCACGCCCATGCGGTCGAGCAGATCAATGATCGTGGGCGCGGCATCGCACATCGCTTTTATAGGAGGCTGGTTGCCGAGGAAGTCTCCGCCATACACCGTGTCGTCGAGATGCTGCCAGGTGGAGTCGCCTTCACCCTTCAGGTTCTTCGCAGCGTTGATTCCTCCCTGCGCGCAGACCGAGTGCGAGCGCTTGACCGGCACAATGGAAAACAGATCCACCTGCCCGCCCATTTCGGCGATCTTGATGACCGCAGATAGCCCGGCGAGCCCACCACCTACGACGATGATTTTAGGATTTGTCGCCATTCAAAATTTCGATCTTGGTTCCCCTTCGTAAACCTTCATGTCCTTCGTGGTTGAAGCCTTTAACTCAAGAACCACAGAGGACACCCTTCGACTTGGCTCAGGGCAGGCTCCGTTACACCGAGCAATTCAACGCATCGTAAACGAATCGAACTCCCCGCCTGTCGGTCGGTACGGCTGCTGTGGCGTGGTCAGAAACGAGTACATGGTCACAGCCCCAACGGCCATGAATCCTATCGCGATCACGAAGCAAACATATCCCCAGCGACGGCGGGCAATCGGCCCTTGCGTGATCCCCCACTTCGCCGCGAACAGCCAGAGTCCGTAAGCAAAATGCCATGACGCGCAGAAAATTCCGGCGGCATAGAACGCCACCGCCCAGGGATGGTAAAGCATTTCATTTTGCACTTTGCCGAATGCCAGATCAGGGCGGCTAAGAATGTGCGTTCCGCTAAAGCGCAGATGCCACGTGTGCCAAACCATATAGAAGAAAGCGACGGCACCCGTCCAGCGCTGCGCGGAGTACAGCCAGTTACTCGCCCAGGGATATTCAGCCACATTACTATCGCCGCGATACCAAATGTAGAACCCGTAAAGCGAGTGATAAAGAATCGGCAACCAGATGCCGAACAGTTCAAGCCCCACGACGAATGGGAATGAGCTGAGAAATTCGACTTGCTTCGTATATGCGCCAGGGCCTTTGGTGGCGAAAGAATTGGAGACAAAATGCTCCATTAGGAACAAGCCAACCGGCACAATTCCGCTGAGGGAGTGCAGCCGGCGCAGGAGAAATGAGCGTCCTTGTCCAGCACGCAGCGGAGCTACACCGCTTTTCACGCCTACCGGATCTGCACTGGTAGTTGATGACACCAAGGTTCCTAGCGGGATCAGAGATCAGGAGCGAACTTTTTATTATGTTGGCGCGAGAGAAGGGAAGTCAAATCGTCTTGCACCATTCCAGAAATTTCCGAAACGCAGCGCCGCGATGACTGTGCCGCGCCTTTTCTTCAGCGCTCAGTTCCGCGAACGTCTTACCAATCTCAGGAAAATAAAACAGAGGATCGTACCCGAAGCCGTTATATCCTCGCGGCCGCTCAAGAATGATGCCCTCGGCCTTTCCTTCGAAGACAGCCAGCGTCTCTCCCTCGCGGGCCGCGGCGATTACGCACACGAATCTCGCCTTACGGTCCTCTAGCCCCACTAGCTTAATCTCGCGAACCAACTTGCGGTTGTTTGTCTCATCATCGGTATTGCTCTCTGCCAAGTGCGGTTCATCGGCGGCGTAGCGAGCGGAATGTACTCCGGGAGCGCCACCCAGCGCGTCCACTTCCACCCCGGAGTCGTCGGCAATTACGATCTCTCCAGTTACATAGCGGCTGTAAGCTTCGGCCTTCTTGCGCGCATTTGCTTCGAAACTTTCGCCGTCTTCGACTACGGGCGGGAGCGAGGAGAAGTTCGGGACCGGCTGAACTTCGATCCCGTAGCCTGCCGCGGCACCGGCAAAGTCGCGAAGCTTACCGGGATTAGAAGTGGCAATGAAGATGCGCTTCATAGAAAACTAGCTCTTAGTTCTCAGCTCTCAGCTTTTACCCGAAGCGGCAAGCGCAGAGATCCTCGCGAGATGAAGAACCACACCAGGAGAATGGCAAGTGCGCAAACAGAAATTCCGATTCCCGTCATTCTGTCCCACCCCTCCACGAACCTGATCTGAATCCGATTCTCTCCCGCCGCTACGGGGATCACCATTTGGCCCGTGGGACTAGTTGTCCGCGTCTCAACCGCACGGTGGTTTACCAGGACTCTCCACGATGGATAACTAAACAGTCGCAGCACCAATCTTCCAGGAGCACTGGTCTTCGCAGTCAGCAGACGCGACTCGGCATTCCATCTTTCAATCTGAATCTGGGCTGCTCCCTTTCCTTCAAACTCAGCTAGCGCCGCCTTCTGGTCGACCTCATAGGGATCGGTTCCGGCGGGAACGTATTCATCGGCGCCATCGTTTCCAATTCCGTCATGCTGATTGTCGACCATCTCCTGAAGGTCGGCCGCCTTGTCCCACCAGGGAGGCTGAACGCTGTGCCACACCAGCAACACGCCTCCAATCGCAACGCAATAAACCAAGCCACGGAGCCACCACCGGCGCAGTGACAATACGATCGCAAGCGCAAAAGGAACATTCAGGCAGAGCAGCCATCGCCACGGAAATTGGACAAAGCGAAGTTCTGGCAGATGCATCCACAGAGGAAGGGCAAATCTCAGCATCAGCAGGATGCAGAGCCAGCTCCAAGCAAAAATCAGCAACCACAACGTCTGCTTCCGTCGTCTGGAAATGAACAGCGCAGCAGCGAGGATGGCAATTTGCCAGACCGCGACTACCGATACCAACAGATTGAAACGGTTATGGTCAGGGTCTGTAGTTGTGGTGAACAGAAAACTCTCTTGCGGACGTAGGCCGGGTTCGAGCACTTGCCCAATATTGACCCAACTTTGCTGATGAAACGCCGGCAGAAGATAGAATCCGGCCAGCGCTGCCCCTAGTATCGCTGCTAGTGCTCCGTACGCTAGGACCACCAAAGACCGACGTGAAAGCGCGACACAAATCAGGAGCACCGCCAGCGAATAGTTCATCATCACTGCTGCGGGAAGATTTGTTAGCCAGCCGGCGGCCATTAGCAGGCCGAGCGGCGCCACTACTCGCGGACCATCTTCATCCGAGCGCAAAACCAAAAGCAGCAACAGCGGGAGATATGCTGCCGCCAGCAATTCGGCGAAGGCACTGCGCCAATAGACAATGACGAGGTGATAAGGATTGGCGGCGTAAACTGCGGCGGCGAAGATGGCGTCTGCCCGGGGGAGCCAGCGGCGCGCGAGCAGAAACATCGAGCATCCGGAAAGCGTCAGCGCGATCCAGACATAGGCGCCCGTAACGAGCTTCCAGGGAAGAATGGCCCCGAGCATCGCCCCTAGCGTCCAGGAAGCTGGCGGGTAAAAGATGAACCGCGCCTCGCCGTATCCATAATGTGCCATCGCTCCCCAATGCGGATATAAGACGCCTTGCTTCCAGTGCTCAATAACTTCAATCCAAGAGTTAAAGTGAAACTCGAAGTCGTGGCCGGAGGGGATGCCGAACTTAACGAAGGGAAGCACGACACAAAAAGCAACTACCGCTATCACTAGTAACCCGCCACTGGACGATCTTTGTGGACTGTCGAGCGCCATTTGTCTTTGTCAATGAGAATACAGGAAACCCGGAGATGTAAGCCGATGATGGGAAACTGTTTGGGCAACGACCCCGTTTCGATCGCAGTTTCCTTATACTTTAACTATGAAGCTTCGATGGTTCGCGACACTTCTCCTTCTTATTTCCGCCACAACTATTTGCGTAGCGCAGGGCGAAGCGAGTTTTCCTGCGCTCGAGCAATGGAAGGCGGCAGTGATCAGCGGCGACGCTGCAGCTTTGAAGGCCTTCTACAGCAGCGACCCCCCCGCGCGGATCAACACTTCTTCGACAGAGCTGACTGGGGATGTTGACGTTTCGTTCTGGACTGGACTGAAAGCGAAGAGGGTCGATCTGAAGATTGCGCAGTCCAGTTCACCACAACCGGGAGCGCAGCAGATTGTCTTCCAGGCAGAGATCAAGCCGGCGCCGCCAGCACCTACCGTATACGTTTCCGTGGCGCAGCTCTGGCAGCAGCAAGCAGGAGCGTGGAAGCTGATCGTTGCGAAGCGCACCGACTCCGCCAAGCTTGAGCAGCCGCTTTCGCTCGATGCCAAGATTTATCCGACCGGAGTAGACGCCCACCAAGAAATCCGCGAGGCGCAGGCCCGTGCAGCAAAGAGTCGCAAGCGCGTTCTCGTCGTTTTTGGCGCAGATTGGTGCTACGACTGCCACGTGCTGGACAAGGCTTTCCGGCGGCAAGACGTAGCTGCCGTGCTTACTCCGAACTATGAAGTTGTGCACGTGGATGTTGGCGAAGGCGACAAGAACCAGGATCTGATGAACCAATACGATGTACCGATGAAGCGCGGCATTCCAGCAATCGCAGTCCTTGATTCAAGTGGCAAGCTGGTTTATAGCCAGAAGAACGGGGAGTTTGAACGGGCGCGTGCGCTGGGGCCAGAAGACTTGTTGGAATTCTTGAAGAAGTGGAAATCCCAGTCGCGATGAGCGCCGATAGAATCTACGACTGCACGAACTCTGCATTGCGCTGCTTGTGCAGCGCCTCCAGAAACGTTTCCTGATTGAACGACTCGTGATTCCGTAGCAGGTCAAGCAACGGATCATCGATATCGTTAGATTGCGCGCCGAGGGAATCCGTCGCGAACGCTACCTGGTGCGGGGAAACCAGCAACTCGGGCTGAATTCCCGGGCGACTGGCGAGGAATTGAATAAAGCTTTCGGCTTGGCGTCGCTGCCCGGCGGTGCAGGTGGCAAATTCAATTCCCATGCCGTGAGAGGGATGCATCACGCGAACCAGGCCCTGCGCTTGAAGCTCCACTGCCCCAGCCCGTAAGGCCAACACAACATGCATGCGTTCCGGGAAAGGCGAAGCGGTTTCAACATAGCATCCGCCGAGGCTTAAGTCGGTGAGCTTGCAGTCTGGCACGGACTCAGTGTCTTCCGGTAGAAGTTCTTTGGTGTGCTCCACCAGCCACCGGCGCAGCGCAGCGCGCAGGCTCTCCGGCGTATTGGTTAATCGAATGCCCGACTCGCCGTTGGGATTGGCCCATGCGACCTCGCCCCGAAGCTCGAACTCTGAGGGAAAATCGGGAAGCGTGAAGCGGGCCCGCAGGCCGGCCGACTGATAAAGCGGCCGCGCAGCCAGTAAGTCCATTCCATTCTCACTCACGTCCAGCAGGATGCCTTCGATGGGTTCATCGTTGCTCTCCAGCCGCAGCTTCACTGGGACTTGCACAGGAACGCGGTAGGAATTTCTGCGCTCATGTTTGATCAGCGCGGTCGCCGCGCGAAGGGTGGATTCAGCCTGCTCCGTATTCACCGGCTTGTACAAAACAAAGTTCGCACCGGCGCCAAACACATTGCGGACTTTGGCTTTGTCACTGAGCAGCGCAACGGTTACTGCATGCTTCTCAAAAGGAGCGCTGGAGACGTTCTGCAGTACCAGGGCGGCGCTGTGAGGATCATCGAAATCCACTAACACAGCCTGAAATTTCTGTTCGGTTACAAGGCAAACTGCGTCGGGATAGCCGCAGCATTGGACCATAAGCCCGAAATCAGTTAGCACGGGCGCAAGTATTTCCACAGCCTGGTCGTCTCTTGTAACCAGAAGTGCGCGAAATGACATACCAGACCTGTTTATGGCCAACGCGGAGCAACGCCACGCACAACAGGCTTGGCAGGCGCAGACTGGCCTGTAGTTGCAGCCGTTGCCGCTTTGGCAGCAGCCGGAGTCGGCTCGTCAACGTCAGCGAGGATAGCGCTATCGTCGTCGTCGTTCTCCGCCAGCAGGGGAGCGACTTCGCGCAGTTTCTCGGCCGCCTGTTGTAGCATCTCGATCTGCTTGCCCAGTTGTGCGTACTTGGCTTGCTTCCGACGCAGGACCTCGTGGATATCCTTCATGCAACCCCCTTTTTAAGAATTTAAGGAGGAAGAGAGCGAGGGTCAACGAGTACCCGCTAGTGAGGATTACCGCGGTAACAGATTTCCAGAGTAGACCGGAAAGACTTTAGAGGGAAAAGGACAGAACTGCCGTTTCCGGCAGGGCTCATGAAGCAGGTGATTTGTTGGCTAAGAGAGATGCGTGAATTAGCCGCGTATTTTGCGGCGAACAATGCCCGCCAGACCAACCAAGCCGGTACCGAGCAGCCCGAGTGTGCCGGGTTCAGGCACGACAGTTGTGTCGCCGCTTACCACGCCACCCTTTGTACTCTGAAAGCCGCCTACTGAGGAGCCCACGAAATAGTTAACGTTGGGCAAGCCGTTAACCACGGTTACGGTACCCCTGGTAAAGGCCTCGGAAATGAACAAGGTGTCGGTGGGGGGAAGTTGTCCGAATGCGTTGAAATTGTCCTGGCACACAGGGTTTGAGCAAACGATGGTGATGTTGCCGCCGGTGAAGGTGAAGCTGCCATTGCCGCCGACCAGAACGCCAGTCGTTACGGTCACCGTGCCAAGGTTACTACCGAGTAGGCCGCCGATCCCCGTCAGCTCAGAGCTGATGGTTAAGGTTTGGCCAGCTACCGCAGAGCCGGTAATTGTGGCTGTACCGAGCACCACGTTGCCGCTGTTTGCGTAAACGCAGTGCCCTGCGTTCGTGCAAATGTTGGCAAGTGCCGCGGTGGGTAGCGCCAGAGCGAACAATCCCAACAAGAATATTTGTCTCATTGTGCTCCTCCGTTTTTTCCTGATTACAACTCTGGGGGAAGCTTCCTACCCCAATGTGGAGGCCTTTATAACCCTGCGCCACGCCACTTGAGTAAAAGCCCTGCCGTTTCCGGCAGGGCTCATGAAGCAGGTGATTTGTTGGCTAAGAGAGATGCGTGAATTAGCCGCGTATTTTGCGGCGAACAATGCCCGCCAGACCAACCAAGCCGGTGCCGAGCAGTCCGAGGGTGCCAGGTTCAGGAGTCACGATGGTGTCGCCGCTTACAACGCCACCTTTCGTAATCTGAAAGCCGCCCGCCAGCTCGCCCACGAAATAGTTAACGTTGGTAAAGCCGTTAACTACCATTACCGTGCCGCTCGTAAAGGTACCGCTGAATAGGGTGACGCTGGAACTGTTAACTATGGTGATGGTGCCGCCGGTGAAGGTGAAGCTGCCATTGCTGCCGACCAGAACCCCGGTCGTCACGGTCACCGTGCCAAGGCTGCCGAGTGTATTACCGATCCCAATCAGCTCTGAGCTCATGGTTAAGGTTTGCCCAGCTGAGGCAGAGCCGGTAACTGTGGCTGTACCAAGTGCCACGGTTCCTTTGTTTACGTAGTCGATGATGTTGGCAAGTGCCGCAGTGGGTAGCGCCAGAGCCAACACTGCCAACAAAACTACTCGTCTCATAGAATTGCTCCTCCGATTTTCCCTGATCACGACTCTGGGGAAGCTTCCTACCCCAATGTGGAGACCTTCATAGCCCTGCGCTAAGCCAGTCCCCATCCGTTCGATAGCTCGCAGAATACAACTTCTACTCTGCATACGGGTTACCAAAGTATGTTACCCATTGCCGCGATGAAAACAAAAGACTTACGCATGCAATTTCCAGTGTCTGCTGGAGCCAGTGTGCAAAGAGCTGCACATAGGTTGTGAATGTCTTGCGTCATAACCAAAATACGAACTAACTCTAGATTTTTCTGACGCTTGCTGGCTATAGCCGAGGAGTGCCAGATGACTGGCACGAAGGTGGGGCTCCTGCATGCAGGTTTCGGTGTAGGTTCTTGGTCAGGAGTCAAAGAACGGGTAGATCTTTGAAATGAGATGGCGGTTCGTTGACTTGCTCGCGGCAACGAACTACCATGCTCATCCCATACGGGGTTGAGGTCCCACTCCGGTGGTCGGCCAGCTCATCTCGCATTACCGCATCCTGGAAAAGCTTGGTGGCGGCGGCATGGGCGTGGTCTATAAGGCCGAGGACACCATGCTCGGCCGCTTCGTCGCCTTGAAATTTCTGCCTGAGGACGTGGCGCACGATCCGCAGGCCTTGGAGCGTTTCCGCCGTGAAGCCCGTGCTGCCTCCGCTCTGAACCATCCCAACATTTGCACGATCCATGAGATTGCGAGCCATGAAGGTCATTGGTTCATCGTCATGGAATTTCTGGATGGGCTCACCCTGAAATACCACATTGGCGGACGCGCGCTCCTCCTCGGTGACCTGCTATCGATCGCGATCGAGATTGCGGACGCCTTGGATGCGGCGCACGCTCGGGGCATCATCCACCGCGACATTAAGCCCGCCAATATCTTCCTGACCAAACGTGGCCATGCCAAGATTCTCGATTTCGGTTTGGCGAAAATGAGCAGCAGCGAACAGCCGGCATTGGATTCTAGGACTCCCCCGACCGTTAAGGATGATTCGACGACCGTCGGAAGC
>WNFC01007672.1_pt1 | contig 11867 bp, 10 predicted proteins | sample 5400541 | NCBI WGS metagenome assembly WNFC01 (sample SAMN13153342, study PRJNA577476) | soil metagenome | isolation source: 120 cm saprolite under Douglas fir tree site 2 hole 2 replicate 1 | place: USA:California | collected 2015-04-18 | reverse complement strand
CAGCACAGTTTCGGCACCGGAACCGCCAGGGAGGGAATCAATGCCGGATATCAGGATTGAGGTGGACGCAGAGACTGGAGATTTCACATACATACCGTCAGTTTGTCATGTGTCGCCAAACGGTCGTATCAGCTGGGTGGCCAACGGGGATTGGGCGGTCATGTTTACAGACAGGACGCCGCTCAACACAGCGGAGATTCGCGGTCGCGCGGGAAAATTATCCCCTCCTGCCAGGGTCAGCCGGGATGCTGCCAAGGGGCCCTACCACTACGCGGTTGCCGTGGCGGTCGGAAATAGGGTCTTCCTGGACGCCGGCTGCCCGACCATCGTGATCGGGTAGCTGTCAACCCAGTGGCGGGACGCAGCTCCGCAATGGCACCCGGCGCGATGTTCGAGTGGCACTGGCGATCGAGTTCAAAAGCTCGCTCGGGTTCGTCCTGATTGTCGTGGTGCTGCTCCTCCGGCCGGAGGGGCTCCTGGGCCGCGAGCTCCAAGAGCGGGTGTAACGGGAGCTTGTGCCGTTGTGCCGATCCAAAGTGGTCAAATCGAGATCCCGTGATCAGTCCATTTCCGGCGTCCGCCAGATGAGCGCTCATCCAGCGTTCCCTTCCCAATGGCTGCAGGTTTAAAGCTCGAAGCATGAGGATCCCCAGTGCGCGTCGGCGGCCGCGGGTTCCGACGCTGCGCTGCACGCGGCCCACACCCATTGTTCTGCTGGGCCGCCGGGCGTTACACCCAGCCCGCGATCCTCCGTCTCGAAGATGTCGAGTGCGAGGGCCGAGCTCGGCCAACACCACCGCACACGACTTTGCGTCAGCGGCTTTTGGCGCGAGCCGCGGCCTGCTGACGAGCGCTGGAGCTCTGAGCCTCGAAGACAACCTTAGCTACCGTTTGCTTGTGGACATCGAATCCATCGTCAACATTACGCTGCTCGGTGCTTGAGATCAGCCGACAATTCCCGGTGCTCTTCAAATGGGTTTCCCCGAGAGTGGTGGCGTCTTCAGCGCAAACGATGGGTCCCGTAGCAGTCCGATAAAGCACCTGCTTTCGGGCAGAATCGTAATAGAGCCCCTTAACCATCCTCTCGACCGGAGGGTCGAATTCCGCTTCACTGCCACTCACGGCGGACGGGACTTCAACATCAACCCAGGCCCGGCCCAACTCACGGTCCACCGCAAAGTCCGCTGAGATGTGCTTGCTCGAATCATCATAGAGTGGCGCCTCATAGACAGTTACCTGCTGGGAATTCGCCACTCCGACAAACCCAAATGCCAACGCACCGACTAGTTTGCTTAACGATTTCATAGCTCTCTTCTCCTTCGAGATTGGTTTCAGATGCCAAATGGCCTCCGTAAATCGGGAGAGAGCATTTCGCGTGCCACAAGGGCGGCTCGCTCAACAGACAGGCCGTCGCTGGGCTGATGGAACACCGCCACGCCGATCACGGGTCCATAGGAGATTTGTGTCGAAGGGCCGACACCTTTACCAATCAGAGATTCACAGGGGCATTCACTCCGCTTCCGAGCGCGGACCATTCCGTTCCGTGCCACTTGGCAATCCGATTGGCCGGTACCTCTCCGGCGATGGTCTAAGTGCCCCCGCATAGAGGACTGCACCTGTCGCCGGCGTTAGCCGCTTGCTCAGGGTTTGTTCCACCAACGATGGTCTGTGCTGTAAGCTCCGCGGCGGAGGGAGGCCCGGTGATTTCCTTTCTCAAAAGTTGCTCGACAAAGAATAAGCAGCGCGCATGTTTCATGACCTACCGCAGGCATGTCTGGGTAATCTCGCTATTGTCAGTGGCCGCGCTTTTTCTGCAAATCGGCGACGCACGTGCGGCCGAGCTCAAGCTTTTGAGCAGCATTGCTTTCGAGGACGCCTGGCACCAACTCAAGCCGCAGTTCGAGGCCCGCGGCCACAAGCTCAATCTGGTGTTCTTGCCCAGCGGGATGATCGAGAAACGCGTGTCCGCCGGCGAGGAAGGGGACGCTATTCTCAGCACCGCGGACAGCCTCGAGCGCTTGACCCGGGATGGCAAGGTCGTCGCTGGAACGAGCGCGCAGGTCGCAAGCTCCGCCATCGGCATCTCGGTGCTCAAGGGCGCGCCGAAGCCCGACATCTCAACTCCCGAGGCGCTCAAGCGCGCATTGCTGGCGGCGAAGACGGTGGCCTATTCGGATCCGGTCGGAGGCGGCGCCAGCGGGATCCACTTCGCAAAAGTTCTTCAGCGACTCGGCATCGCCGAACAGGTCAATGCCAAGGCGAAGCTCGGCCGTGGCGTGCCCAATGCGGAAGCCCTCGTCAGAGGAGAGGCCGACCTCGCCGTTCAGCAGATCCCGGAGCTGATGCCAGTCGCCGGCACCGAGCTTCTGGGTCCTCTTCCAGGCGAGCTTCAGCACATCACCGCGTTCTCCGCGGGCGTGCTGACGAAAAGCAAGCACCGGAAGGCTGTCGACGCCCTGATCGAATTCCTGACGTCTCCGGCCGCGGCGGCCGTGCTCAAAGCCAGCTACTTCGATGTGACGCTTCGTGTACCGGCGTCCGGGCGGTCCAGGTGAAACGCCTTCCCCGGGCCTTCCGCTCGGATCACATCCAGGTCTGCCCGCCGTCGTAGCTCACAAAGATGCCGGCGCCCTCGGTACCCGCGTAGAGAATGCCGTTGGCTGAATCAATCGCCAAGGCGTTGATCTGAAGGGTAGGAAGGCCGGCGTTCGCGGGCGACCAGGTCTCGCCTCCGTCGTCGCTGGCGTAGACGCCGTTGTAACCGAAGCTCGCGTAAACCGAGCCGGGATTGGCAGCGTCGAACACGATCGCCGAACCATAGGGAACGTCGAGTGTCGTCCTCCACGTCGCGCCGCTGTCGGTGCTCTTTACGAGATTGTTAAAGCCGGACGCCAGCACGGCCTGGTTGTCGGCCGGGTCGATTGCAACGACCGTGCTGATCTGGGACACGGCGGTTCTGTTCCAGGTGTATCCCCCATCGATCGACTTCATCAAGCCATGGGTATTGGTCGCGATGTACATCGCGTTCGTCGAGACGGGATCCTGGGCAATGGAGAGCACGCCGGTCGCGAAGTCGAACTGATAGAGGATTCCCCAGGTCGCGCCGTAGTCGAAGCTTCGATAAATGTCCCGGAACGCGCCCATGGTGATCACGTTCGCCTGAACCGCATCGATCGAGATGGACTTGACGGTCTGGTGGTAGGAGCCTTCGCCGTGGATCCAGTGGTCGCCACCGTCGGTTGTCCGGAAGAATCCGCCGCCATCGGTGCCCAGATAGAGCTTTTCCGGATCTGTCGGGTCCAGCGCGATGTTCGAGTAGATCGAGCCGATGATTCCCGCGCTTGCCGGCGTCCAACTCTGTCCGCCATCCGTCGTCTTGTAGATGCCGCCATTCCTGGTCCCGGCGTACAGAGTGGCGGGCGCGGTTGGATCCACGGCGATCGCGTATATGTCGGCAGTGTCGCTCGGACCGATCGTGCCGCGGGCGCTTGATCCCGGAAAAAACACGACGGCAAAGGTGATCAGCACCGGGAAGCGAAGCAGCGAGGTGAGCGTCATGGCAGAAAACCCTCCCGTCTGGATGATCGCCGCACTAGCCTGCCGTTCTTCGTGGTGTCAAGCGACCGCCCGACCATCGGCCACTGGCAAACAGGGTCATCCCGTAGCACCGTAGGGCTTCCCATGAAACACGGCGTCGAAGTCACGAACCGAGGCTCCACCTTCCGGGTGTGGGCGCCCCGGCATCGCTCGCTTTCTTTGCTGCTCGATGGTCGAAGCCTCCCGATGAACCCGGAAGGCCAGGGACGCTTCTCGCTCTTCAGTTCCGAGGGGACCGACGGAGCGCGATACGCGTACCAGCTCGAGGACGGCGGGATCAGACCCGATCCCGCGTCGCTGCGTCAGCCCGAAGGAGTGCACGCCGCTTCCGCGGTCTTTGATGCGAAGGCCTTTCGATGGAGGGAAGAAGGCTGGAAGGGCATCGACCTCGAAGCGCTGGTATTCTACGAGCTTCACGTCGGCACTTTCACCGAAGAGGGAACGCTGGACGCCGCGGCTGCCCACTTGCCGGAGCTTTCGGAGCTGGGCGTCACCTGCGTGGAGCTGATGCCGGTCCAGCCGTTCGCCGGCGACCGCAACTGGGGCTACGACGGCGTCCTGCCCTACGCCGTGCACGAGAGTTACGGCGGCCCGGTTGCTTTGCAGCGATTCGTTGATGCCGCGCACCGGGCGAACGTGGCCGTTTGCCTGGACGTCGTTTTCAATCACTTCGGACCGGAGGGAAATTACCTCGGGGAATTCGCGCCCTACTTCAGCTCCCGCCACCGCACGCCCTGGGGAGACGGCATCAACTATGACGGCGAGGACAGCGCCCCGGTCCGCGAGTTTGTTGTCGGGGCCGCGGTGCAGTGGATCCGCGACTTTCATCTGGATGCCTTGAGACTGGATGCCGTCCACGCCATCCCCGATGAGAGCCCGCGACACATCGTGCGCGAGATCGCGGACGCGGTGCGAGAGGTCGGGCGGGAGATGGGACGTAAGATCTACGTCGTGGCCGAGAGCGACCTCAACGATCGACGCGTGGTCGATCGCGGCCCGGGTGGCTGGGGGGCATCCACGGCATGGGCGGACGACTTCCACCACGCGGTGCACGCATTTCTGACGGGAGAGCGCAGCTACTACTACGCCGATTTCGGCCGCCGCGAAGATATCTCCACGGCGCTCGAGGCTGGCTTTGTTTACCAGGGGCAGTTTTCCCCTTTTCGAGGGCGTCCCCACGGAACGCCGACGAAGGGCCTGGTTCCCTCGCAATTCGTGTTCGCCCTGCAGAATCACGACCAGGTGGGGAACCGCCCGCACGGCGAGCGCCTGATCTCGCTGATCCCGCGCGAAGCGTGGCCTCCCTTGGCTGCCATTCTAGTGCTCGGGCCCGCGTTGCCGTTGCTCTTCATGGGTGAAGAATACGGAGAGAGCCGGCCGTTCCTCTATTTCACCAGCCACTCCGACCCGGCTTTGGCGAAGGCGGTTTCCGAGGGGCGCAAGCGCGAGCTCATCGCCGCCGGCGTTGACGATGTGCCTGACCCGCAGGACCCGGCCACGTTTTCGGCTTCGAAGCTCAGCCACCGGCGAGACGGCGACCACGCAGTGATTCGCGGCGTCTATCAGCAGCTCCTTCGTATGCGCCGCCGGTTTCAACGCTCCATCGCCGGCGAGTGGTCGCGGGTCACCTGGGAGGGCAACGTAATATCGATCTCGCGATCGCAGTTTTCGCTGAAAGCGAATCTGGGGAGCGAGTCTGCGCTTGGCCTTCCGCCTTGGGGGTGGCGCGTCGAGCCCGTAGCGGGAGCTTGACAGCGACGCCGGGGATTCAAACCCTCCCGGCTGGAAGCTCGTGCCGAATTCATCAAGTGTTGGGGTTCGAACGGTTCGCCGAAGCGGCCAGGGGAGAACGACGATGGAGCTCGAGAAGCAGCTGATCAAGCTTCGTGAGTTGGCGCAGTTGGATGTCGATGCGATCAGCTTGTATGAGGAGGCAATCAACCGAATCACCGTCCCCCTCATTTCGGAAAGGATCGCGGAGTTCCGGGTCGATCACCTGAGCCACGTCCAGGATCTGAACGACGAGATCGTCGGGCTCGGCGGACAGCCGGTTCCACCCTTGCCAGACCTCAAGGGCACGCTGTTGAGAGGCTTCACCGCGGTCACCAGCGTGATGGGCAATCAGGCGGCAGTGATGGCGATGATCTCGAACGAAGAGCTCACCAATCGCACTTACGATTCCGCGCTCAAGTTGGATTGGCCGGCCGCGCAGCGAGCCTTGATCGAAAGGAACAACGCGGACGAAAAGCGCCACCTCGCCTGGCTGAAGTCGGCAGCAAAGGAAAAAATCTGGGAGAGCGAAGTCAGTGCGGGCAGCCACGTCTAAAGCTGCGGCGCTGCAACGGTGGGACATGCCCCGACCCGTTACCTACGCGGGGCCCTCTCCAGATCCGGACGACGTTTCCACCATCCGGCTCTTCCGACGAAACGTCTCGCGACCGACTTCGATTCGACCAAAACGTGTAGGGAAAGATTTGTAGCCAGCGGCGAGGACCTCGGCCCAAGCGGCCTCCATGAGCTCGGATTCCAAAAAACTCTTGCCTCAACTTGCCTTGAGGCAACTTGAGGCAATTTCCTAGCCCGACTCCAAGGAGATTCTTGCCCCAACTTGCCTTGAGGCAATTTGAGGCAATTTTCAGCCAGCATGCGCGGGCGAAGAATGCCCCTTCCGGTAGAAACGGGAGGTTTTCGGTCCGATCAAGTGCCACGATTCGTGCTTTCAGATGTGGGGTCGACACCACACCTTCCTGAGGGCACGGTGTAACGACACCGTCCGAGCCGGACGCAATTCCGATCAACGCCTGCCGAAAATCGATCAGTTGCGCGTGGGGCTTCTACGGAAAGCTGGATCAGCAAGGAGCGGCTTTACGCGTCAAGTGCTTCGTGGCATGCATTCGCATGAAGCGCCTGTTCTTAAGCAGGGGCATAGGCACGTCGCCCGCTTCAGGGAGGGTTTATGCTTGGTCGATACATCCCGTTCAAAGCCGTGCTGGCCGGGGCATTCAGTCTCACCGCGTTGACCGGAAGTCTCCGGGCTCAGCCTTTCGAAGTCACCGAAGCAACCATTCCCCAAATTCAAGAGGCCCTCGCCTCGGGCATGGTGACGTCCAGCGAGTTGGTCGATCGGTATACCGCCCGGATCGAGGCGTATGACCAGGTCGGTCCGCATCTCAATGCGATCCGGGACCTGGCCCCGATGGCAAGCTCAGTTGCGCGCGACCTGGACCTGGCCCGCCTACAGGGAAACGGCGGAGGTCCGATGTTTGGGATCCCGATCATCCTCAAGGACAACATCAACAAGAACGATCAACCTACCACCGCGGGTTCGGTGGCCCTGGCAGACTCGATTCCCACCGACGATGCTTTCATCACCAGGCAATTGCGCGAGGCGGGGGCGATCATCCTCGCCAAGGCCAATCTGACCGAGTTCGCGAATTATCTGACTGCCGGGATGCCCGCTGGCTACAGCTCGTTGGGAGATTACGTCTACAACCCGTATGATCCCCGCCCGGCGCCGGACGGACGACCGCTACTTTCGCCCGGCGGCTCCAGCTCGGGCCCGGGCGTTGCGGCGGCGGCGAGCTTCGCGGCCGCGACCATCGGCACCGAAACCTCGGGATCGATTTTGAGTCCAGCGAGTCAGAACTCGCTGGCCGGAATCAAGCCGACGGTGGGACTCGCCAGCCGCACCGGCATCATCCCCATCGCATCGAGCCAGGACACCGCCGGCCCCCTGGCCCGCACGGTGACCGACGCCGCGATCCTGCTCGGGGCGATCACCGCCGCGGATCCAGACGACCCGGCGACTCAGGTGCCGGATCGGGTTGTCTACAGCGACTACACGCCGTTTCTCGACCCCAGCGCCTTGCAGGGCGCGCGGATTGGCATCGCGTTTGGCCTCAATGCCGCCGGGAACCCCGCCTACTACTACTACAGCCTCACTTTGGCCCAGCGAGCGATCATCGATGCCGCCGTCGAGGTGATGCGGGGCCTGGGCGCGGAGGTTTTTTTCGTCGAGATACAAACCGCTCAGGAGCTCGCGGTTTTCAACTCTTCGGTGCTGCGGTACGAGTTCAAGCGGGACTTGAACGCCTATTTGAGCACGTTGCCCCCAACCGCGGCGGTGCACTCGTTGGCCGAGGTCATCGCCTTCAACGACGCCTATCCTGACCAGACCCGGTTCCGGTTCGGACAGACGCTCGCGCGCGCGTCCGAGGCCACTGACCTCGATGCGGAACGGGCGCAGTATCTGGCCGACCGGGCGACGGACCTTCGGCTGTCCCGAGATGAAATCGATCGGGTGATGGGCGCCAACCAGCTCGACGCGCTCCTCTTCGGCGCGAACTTTGGCGCCGCGATCGGCGCCAAGGCCGGGTATCCCAGCGTGATCGTGCCCGGCGGCTATTTGTCGACCGATGCCTCGCCTTTCGGGGTCACCTTCACCGGACCAGCATGGAGCGAGCCGCGCTTGATAGGTCTCGCTTACGCTTACGAGCAGGCCGCGGCGCTGCGCCGGCCACCGGAGACCACGCCACCCCTGGCAGGGGCAAAGTAAAAGCTGGGGGAGTCTGCAAAGCACAGCGGAGCCTCGGTGAGCGGCTTCTCGATGCCGCCTCAGCCGCCTTCAACTTGCCTGGCGGCGACGGCCATGGCCTCCGCGAGCCGCGAGGGATTTCCGCTCCCCTGAGCGTGCTCGGCCGACCCGCCGCCTTGCCCGGAGAGCATGGGGAGGATGCTCTTTAGCACCGCGTTCATCGGCACACCGGTGCCCGCGGGGCGCGCAAAACAGAGGTAGACGCGCTCACCCTCTGTCGAGGCGATCAAGGCAACGCGTCCCCGCGCGACCAGCGCGCCTGCCAGACGCTTTACCGCCAGCATTCCACCCTCAACCGTTTCCGCGATCGCTCCTTCAGGACGCGCGGCGATCAATTGCTCCGCGTTTTGCGCGGTGACTTTCGCCTCCAGCGCCTCGATGGTTTTTCGGCGAGCCTGCGCTTCCGCCGCGAGGCGAACGGCGGCGTCCGCGATTTCGGCGGGGGCCGCGCGCATCGCCTCGGCAGTCTGCGCGATCAGGTCGGTTGCTTGGACGAGCGATCGGACGACGCGGTTTCCGCAAACGAATTCCACCCGCGCCGACCCGGAGCCCCAGCGCTGCGCTCGGAGTATGGCGATACACCCCACCTCACCCGTTCTTCGCGGGTGGGTACCGCCGCAAGGCGATGCATCGACTCCCTCCACCAGGATCACCCGGTCTCCTTTGACCGCCTCTTTGCGAAGGGCGAGCCTGGCCCGCTCCTCGCCAATGAAGTCTCGCGCAATGACCGGATGGTTTTGCCAGATGCTTTCGTTGGCGGCCGCCTCTGCGGCACGAAGCGCGTCGGGGTTCAGCTTGTCGATCGAGCAGTCGAGGTCAATCGTGCAGGTGCTCTCGCCCAGGTGGAACGACACGGTGGCGGCCCCGTGGACGCGCAGGAATGCGGCGGATACCAGATGTTGCCCATGGTGCTGCTGGATGTGATCGAAGCGCCGCCGCCAATCGACCGTCCCCTCCACCTCGCCGGCAGTCCAACTCGCCGCATCCAAAAGATGCAGTATTTCTCCGTCGTGCTCCTGGGTGTCCAGCACGGGAGCCGTTCCCAACGTGCCGCGGTCTCCCGGCTGGCCGCCGCCCTCGGGGTAGAACGCGGTCCGGTCCAGAACGACCGCCAACCGGTCCTTGAACTTTAGCGTTCGAAGAACCTTCGCGTGAAAACGCGTCACGTAGGAATCGGACAGGTAAAGGCGCTCGCTCATGTCTAACGGGAGAGCCGCTTTCGGACCTCGCCGCGGATTGCCGCCCCCACGTCGGTCGTGGATGCGGCGTGCTCCTCGCCTGCCAGATCGTAGGTCAAGGGCGCCCCGGCGGCGAGGATCGCTGCGATCGACGCCTCAATGGCGTCGCCGGCGGAGACAAGGCGCGGGTCCTTCTTGCGGTCTCCCAGCCAGCGAAGGCCCTCGGCCGTTGCGAGGATCATCGCCATCGGATTCGTGCGGTTTTTCCCCGCATGCTTGGGTGCCGAACCATGGATGGGCTCGAACATCCCGTGCTCGTCACCGACGTTGCAACCCGCCGCCATGCCCATTCCCCCTTGGAGCACCGAGGCGAGATCGGTGACGATGTCTCCGAACATGTTGGTGGTCACGCAGACGTCGTACTGCTCTGGCTGGCCAATCAACCATTGCGTGAACGCGTCGACGATCGCGGTGTCCTTCTCGATGTCCGGGTACTCCGCACCCACTTCGTGAAAGACCTCGAGGAAGAGCTGGCACCCTTTGAGGACGTTGTCCTTGGCAATTGCGGTGACGCGCTTCTTTCCGTCTTTGGGCGCGCCCTTCGCCCGCCGACGGGAGAGCTCGAAGGCACAGCGGATCACGCGCTCCGAGCCTTTGCGGGTGATGATGCGGGTATCCACCGCCAGGTTGCGCCGGCCCCCCAACATCTGGAATCCGCCGATTCCGCTGTACAAGCCTTCTGTATTCTCCCGGACGATCACCATGTCGACCTTGCGCGCATCCCAGACCGTCACGTTCGATCCGTGAATGCGGTGCCGGACCCCTGGCCAGAGCTTGACCGGTCGGACGTTGGCGTAGAGGTCCAGGTGCATCCGATTGCCGATCACCGGCGACCAGCCAGCCATCTGCCCGCTGGCCATGGTCACCGGGCCTTTGCCGTTTGGCGATGGCCACCCGACGGCGCCGAGCAGGATGAGGTCGGCCTTCTCACATTTTTCTTCTGAGCCTTCGGGCCAGTCGCGAGAGCCGTGCTTGAGGTAGTACTGGCCGCCGCACGGTATTTCCTCGAGCTCGAATTTGAGGTCGGTGTCCCGACTGACTTCGTCGAGAACCGATCGAGCCTGCGTCATCACTTCAGGGCCTATTCCGTCACCGGGCAAGAGCGTCACGCGGTATGCCATTCGATCCTCCGTCGCGTTTCGACGCGGACCCTACCACGAGGGCGGATGCACGCCGCCAGCCGAACGTACGCCGCCCGATTGAAAGGCTCGATGCGTGCCTGTCGGGTACCCGGGCGGCCCTTCTTTTCCTGGTCACCTTTGTCGTGCCCAGCCAGAATGGGAGAATACAGCTTGCAGATTTGGGAGGTCCGATGCCTGCGTACGTCGTTGTCGAAATCGAAGTGACCGACCCCGTCAAGTACGAGAAGTACAAGCAGTTGGCGCCGCCCTCGATCCGGAAATACGGAGGTCGCTACCTGGTCCGAGGCGGGGAAGTGCAAGCGCTCGAGGGCAAATGGTTGCCGACGCGCTTCGTGATTCTGCAATTCGATTCGGTCGACCAGGCCAAGGCTTGGTGGAATTCACCCGAGTATCGCGAGGCCAAGCTTTTGCGACAGGCGTCCGCGCGCACCGCGATGATCTGCGTGCCGGGTCACGATGAGCTCTAAAGGGTGATCCGGCGAATGACGTGATTGTAGGAGTCGGACACGATCACGTTGCCATTGGGCGCGAGCGCCAATCCGGTCGGCGCGACGATATCCGCCACGTCGCCGCGCCCGAGCCGCGTCCCGCTTCGTCCAGAGCCGGCGATCGTGTAGACGCGAGTCGAAGCCGCATCCGCGCCGGGTACCAGCTTTCGGATCCGGAAGTTCGCGGAATCGGCCAAGAGGATCTCACCCGAGGGAAGGGCGACCATTCCCAGCTGAGCGCGGAAGCGAGCCTGCGAACCGATGCCGTCCGCGTCACCGTCGGCGGAATATGGCGAGCCGGCGATGGTGTCGACCGGATGTCCATCACGAGGGGAGATTCGTCGCAGGTACTGTGGATAAGCGTCCAGCACGAATGCCTCCCCGGTGGGAGAAACTGCCAGCGCGCTTGGTATGGAGAACTGGGCGTCAACACCGGAAGGAGCATCGCGCCATCCGAACACTCCGGTCCCGGCGTAGGTCGTCACCTCGCGGGTGTCGGCGCGGATCATTCGCACTCGGTTACCACCCACTTCCGCCACGTACAGATTTCCCGCTCGATCGAAGGCAATCCCGGTCGGTCGGTTGAAGCGCGCCGACAGCGCGGCGCCATCGGCAAAGCCGGGGGTTTCTGGCGTGCCTGCGTAGACGGTCACCGTCCAGGTCGGAGGATTGTTTTCGATCCGTCGTATGACGTGATTTTCGGAATCCGCCACGAGGATGGCTCCGTCCGGCGCGATCGCCAGCGCGTTGGGGTTGCGAAACATCACCTGCGCGCCTGAGCCATTGCGGAAACCGGCCACACCGTTTC
>WNFC01010450.1_pt1 | contig 11870 bp, 9 predicted proteins | sample 5400541 | NCBI WGS metagenome assembly WNFC01 (sample SAMN13153342, study PRJNA577476) | soil metagenome | isolation source: 120 cm saprolite under Douglas fir tree site 2 hole 2 replicate 1 | place: USA:California | collected 2015-04-18 | reverse complement strand
ATAACGGACGGAGCGACGTAAGCCCCGAGCCTGATCGATGAGCCTCCGGGGACGACACGGACGCGATCGGCGACCGTGAACCTGCGGGCAGGGAAGGTGTCTTTGTCAACGAAGGAGAGGCACTCGCCACTTCCCATCTCCGTGAGCTCGCCAAGACGGAAGCCGAGCAGGATGCCCTGCTTCACCCAAACATTTACTCTCCACTCGCCATGGACTTTCTCCGCAGCACGGATTTCGCCGCGAGTGAGCGCATCACGGAATTCTAGAAAAATCTCGCGCGCTCCAGGATTGAGGTGTTTACTGGACGCAAGGCGTTCGACTTCTGACTTGAGGGATTGCATGGGAAGGAAGGAAAGAGTATAGCTGAACGGGGATTATGGCTCTGAGGGGCACACAAGAGGCCGTGGGCAGGCAATCACCTTAGTTGTCATACTATATCTTCTCTCCTCGCCTTCATCGTTGTTCGGCATCTCTCAGCAGCTACACAGCATCAAAGCTGCGACTTAGAAACTGCTGGGAGGGCATGAAGTATGTCCACCAAGGCGCCAGTTCCCGCCGACCCAGAATCGGTCCCATTTGTCCAAGCGGGGGCATCAGAACTGCCCCACACCGCCTCAACTTTGAAAGTTGCACACGGCGCAGCCGGCGATCTCGGCTATCCAGTCGCAGATTTTGTCGGTCGTTGTTTTCTCCGCCTATGCATGTGGGTAGACCTGTTCGCCCCATGGACAAGAAAGGATCATGCTCCGGCGGGGTTTCGCGACAACCTCGGCAGTAGTCGCGCTACGACCAAAGAGTTTCCGGACGGTAGGGACGCAGGTTGAGGAAGCGTCTCCTTCAGCGGTGACAGCTCAAATGCACTTGCACTCACTGCGGATCAGAACGCTGGGTAGCGTCTGCGTGACTTGGCGGGCTTCCGCGAGCGTTGCGTAAGGGCCATGCCAGCGGGCGTGGTTGGCGGAGTGTCCCGCGGGACGGGCCTTGCCGTTGCTGCACTGGCCGCAACTCGAGCGGTGCAGGACGGCCTTATGGGGCCCTGCCGACCAATTCTCGTACACGTAAAAACTAGGTGCGTCAGCGAATGCCGCTGCTGCTTTGGCAATAAGGCCGGCTTCGGTGGCGATTTTCTGCAACTTCGAGCGCGTGTCGCGGCGGACAGGGACCATCGGGAGGCGATAGTTTTCCTCGATGCGTCCCATCATGGCGAGAACTGCCTTGACCGGCATGGGGCTGGACTCGATAAAGTTGGCCTGCATCAGGGGCAGATACTTGCGGAAGAGCTGGCGTGCGGCAGTCCATTCGTTGTTGAGCGCGGCGCGCGTCATCTCTGCCATCTCCCGCGGAATCTCGTTCGACGCGACTGAAATCAGGCCGACGCCTCCCAGCGCAACCACGGGCAGAGTCAGGGCGTCGTCGCCGGAGAGAACGGAGAAGTGTGCGGGGGCAGCATTGCAGATTTCCGCAATTTGCGTGAGGTTGCCGCTGGCTTCTTTTACTCCCGCGATGTTCGGAACTTCGGCAAGGCGCGCCACCGTCCCCGGTTCGAGATTTGTTCCCGTCCGGCTGGGCACCCGTCCCCGGTTCGAGATTTGTTCCCGTCCGGCTGGGCACGTTGTAGAGTATGACCGGTTTGTTGACTGCCTCGGCGATGGCCTTGAAGTGCTGGTACTGACCCTCCTGGGTGGGCTTGTTGTAGTACGGCGATGCGGTAAGGATCGCGTCCACTCCGGGGCGTGCGGCGACTTCCTGAGCCTTGGCGGCGGCGTTGCGCGTGGAGTTGGAACTCGCTCCCGCGACGATGGGAACGCGTCCAGCAGCGGCTTCGATGGTGAGATCAATCACCCGAAGCCACTCATCGTGATCAAGTGTCGGGGTCTCGCCGGTGGTGCCGCAAGGAACCAGGAAATCAATTCCAGACTCAACCTGCCAAGCGACAAGGTTTTTAAGCGCCGGTTCGTCGAGCAACCCATCCTGATGGAACGGGGTGACGAGGGCTGTACCACATCCGCGAAGTTGCATGTGAATAAGATAACGCGAACCGGCCAGGATGGAAAACTGCAATTGCGTTCAAGCGTACCCTCGACTTTACAGCGGGCCTGGAAAGGGAGATGCCAACTTTTCAGAATTACAGCCAGTCTTATCCAAGCTCCAGTAGCCTGCGAAGCATTGACGAAAGTAGCCGTTGACAATTCTGCGTGAGACGGGCATTACCCCTGGGCCTGATCGCCATACACTCATGACCAGGTTCTGAGTGCCTGTTTACACCGACAATTAATTAATCGGTTGTTTTGCTGTCACTTTGATCTTTGTTGCGCGATCCATTTGTCCGTGCGGGCTTCGAGGAGATCGAGGGGGAGGGTTCCGCCATCCAGCATCTCGTCGTGAAATTTGCGGATATCAAACTTGGGGCCCAATTCTTTCTGGGCGCGTTCGCGGAGTTCGCGGAATTTGAGCTGACCGAGCTTGTAACTGAGGGCTTGCGCCGGCCAAGCGATATAGCGGTCGGTCTCGGACTGGATACTGGGCTCGTCGATAGCGCCGGACTTACGGAAGAAGTCCACAACTTGATCACGCGTCCACCCCTTCGAGTGGATTCCGGTGTCAACGACTAGGCGCACTGCGCGGAAGAGCTCCGAGGAGAGACGGCCGTAGTCCGAAACAGGGTCTTGGTAGAAGCCGACCTCTTTGCCGAGTTGCTCGGCGTACAGGGCCCAACCTTCCACGTACGCGTTGAAGCCGAGACTATGGAGGCGAAACTTGGGCAATCCGGTGAGCTGTTGCTGCACCGATAGTTGCATGTGATGTCCGGGGATGCCTTCGTGGTACGCGATGGCTTCGTCGTCGATTAGCGAGCGTTCTGCAAAGTTGGAGGTGGCGACGACGACGCGTCCGGGGCGCTTGCCGTCCGGGGTACCGGTGACGTAGTGGGTTGCGGCGGCGGCTTGAAACGTGGGTATGGCTTCGACGGTGACCGGCGACTTGGGAAGGAGGGTGAAAAGCTCCGGAAGTTTAGGCTCCATCTGGGCGATGTAGTGGCGGAAGACATCGAGAATCTGCTCCGAGGAGGTCGGAATGTACTTGGGATTCGTCTTCAGAGAGGCCCGGAAGGAAGCCAGGTCAGCGAAACCCTCCTTTTTGGCGATAGCAAGCATTTCGGCCTCGATGCGGTCGATCTCGCCGAGACCGAGTTGGTGTATCTCGTCCGGTGTCATGTGAGTGGTGGTCCGGGCGTAGATGTCGTTTTCGTAGCGCTTCTGCCCATCCGGCAGAGACGTGACAGCGAGGGTGGTACGGCCTTGTGGCGCGTATTCCGTACGCAGGAAGGCGGCGAATGTCTTGTAGGCAGTGCTGACGTCGATGTTGACGGAAGCTGTGATCTGCTGGGTCAAGCGTTTCTGGTCATCGAGGGAGATGCTGGCCGGATACTTTTTTGTCGGCAGGAGAAAGGGGTCGGCATCGATAATGCCCTCGCATTGGACAGGGAGCTTTTCCAGAAGAAATTTGACGGGCATGAGTTTGTCTTTCATGCCAGCACGCAGGACTTCAGTGGTCTGACTGAGGACGCGAGGGACCTGGTGAAGTCGGGCGATGTAGTCCTCGTAGTGCTTTACGGAATCGAAAGGCACGGAAAGCGGTAGGTCCGCGAGAGTGGTATGGATGCCATTCTGCTGGTTGATAGGCATCTCATATTCTTCGAGGTCGAAGTCGGCGATGCGCTGTTGAAGGACGCGAGCCAGGAGATCATGGGAGAGCTGGTCCTGGTCGGAGAAGGCGGCGGTTGGGATGGCTTCAAGTCGGGCGAAGAAAGCCAGGTCGATCTTGTGGTGCTGGGCAATGGCGTCGAGTGAGTGCTCGGCGAGCTTGTCGTTGTAGCGGTAGTCGCCGAAGGCGGTGGCGCGCTCGGGAAAGCTGCGCAGGTCGGACTCGTACTGCTCCTCGAAAAGTGCGTTCTGAGCGGCGACGCGGTCGGCAACTGGTTTGAGGTTTTGGGCGAAAACGGAACCGGTTATGGCGACTAGGAAAATCAGGCTCTGGTGAAGGCGCATGGTGCTCGCAGGGTACCAGAGGGAAAGGTGGTTGCGCGAACTGAGTACTGATATTTAGGGCTAGGACCAGAAAAGAGCTACCCCTCAGTGTAACGTTTGGGCGCTGAAACGCACTACCAAATGTGCGGTGTCGGGCGGGTTGGTTCCATCGGAAGCGAGCAGGCCAGCCGCCGGGGAGGTTGACATGATTGCCCGCAAGGTTACTGTGCGCCTGAAACCGAACTCACCTACGGAATTTACGAACCTCATGGATTGTGAAATCCTTCCCTGGCTGCGAAAGCAAGAAGGTTTCTTAGACTTGATCACCCTGGCTGTCCCTGGTGGCAGAGAAGTCGCAACGATCACCCTCTGCGACCAGAAAGGGAATGCGCAGGCTTCCAGCGCTAGCGGTTATCCAGAAGTGTTGAAGATTCTGGGAAAGCTCTTGGACGGGACTCCTTACGTCAAGACGTTTGATGTTGTCAGCTCGACATTTCAAGGTGTCTCCCCAGCGCGGCCACCTGAAGCAGAAAATCTGGATCCAAAAAGCTGGTTCGCCACAGCTTGGCTCTCGCTCATTTGAGACGAGCGTGGGTGTCCGATTTGCCCTGCCTACATACCTATCCCCGCCAGGGGTTCGCTGTCGTGTCTGAAAGTCTTTCAAGATTTGCCCGCTGAACTGCACGCAACCTAAGCTGGTAGTTTTGCCTCTAGTAAGACATGCAAACAAGCAGGTGGTCTCGAATTGGCAGACGCAGGTTCGTCTGGCTCGCAGTATTATGCATAGCAGCAGGGTTATCGGCAAACACTTGGTCGGCAGCGCAGGTTACGGTTGCGCAAATCAGCGATACCCATATCGGGGACAAACATGCTCCACATGCCGCCGAGAATTTACGGCACGCGACCGAGATGATCAATGCGCGTCACCCCGACGCGGTCATTCTTTCCGGCGACATTGGAGAAAATCCGCAGGCGTGGGACGAAGCGAAATCCATCCTGAAAAAGGTGAAGGTCCCGCTTTACTATGTGCCCGGAAATCATGATGTGCACAGCAATGACGTAGATCGCTATCGCCGGGCATTCGGGAAAGACTATTACGATTTTGAGGTGAAGAATGTAACCTTCGTAGTGATTGACTCTCAACTCCTGGGAAACTACGACGTGTTTGGCGCGAAGAATCCGGAGCCACTTCCGCCTCAGACCGAGGAGGAATCTGAGCGTATGCTGACCTGGCTGGCGGGGCTTCAAAGTGAAGATAGGAAAGAAAAGCGTGATGAGAGCGCCGAGGGGCGGGTCGTTATCGGAGTGCAACACATCCCGGTCTTCCACGATGGAGGATTTCCTGATCCGAAGCCGTACTGGGTTGTCAGTGAGCCACATCGTTCGCAGGAGATGAAGATCCTACGGCAGCTTGGCATCAAGCACATGCTGGTGGGGCATTGGCACAACGGACGCGTGTTCGAACGGGAGGGGATTACCTGGCATGTGGCGCCAGCCACAAGCTGGCTCCCCTGGGGCGGAGAATTGGGATTTGCCATGCACACCATTGGCGCGAACGGCGACATTCACACGGAGTTTGTGGCGTTGCCAGGAGCGACGCCCTAAAGTGCAAATCAAAGAGTCAACCAGAGTTCGGGCAGCCAAGTGGCACACGAATCGCGGGACCGCAGGATCATACCAAGACAATTGACGAAGTGCTTCAGACGAGTTGTGAGCACAATTGATTCCATGACACTGTCGGCGATGTCACAATATCTCTAATGACGTCGGCCGTGTCATCCGGCGGCAATCAATGTCATCAGACGTCAGCATGGCGGTGCGCCGAGGATAGCTAACAGGAATTCGGGCCGATAACTGCCGGTTTGCCCGTCATCCACGAATAATCGCCAGTAGCGGATTAGATCCCCACATCACACGTCCCACAAGGCTACTTGTCCTTTACCGATTACGCTCGTCCTTTTGTGACAGTGCCGGAATGATATATTGCGGCACCAACTGGAGCCCCCAGCGGTACCATTTCGTGAATTCCCCGTAACTTCCGCCGTTGATGCAAACGACGAGGTCGAGGTCAGGAATCACCATTACGATCTGGCCACCATTGCCACCCGCGCTGTAAGCGCGGAAAACCCGGTCTCCGACCTGCAGGCGATTGATATGCCAGCCGAACCCGTATTCGTGCGGCGCGTCGTAATCGGTCTGCGGATCGAACGTGGAATACACAGTGGTGGATTGCTGTACCCAGTCCTGACTAACGATACGGGTAGCGTGCCAGATGCCGCCGGAAAGATAGAGCTGGCCGAGCTTTAGCTCGTCGCGGGGCCGGAGATAGAGCCCGCCTCCCATATAAGCTTCGCCGGTAGGCATGAGATTCATATGGTAGGTGCCGAACTGAAGCGGGCGCGCCAGGTTGCGCTCAAAAAACTCCGTCAGCCAAGAATGAGTGGCATGGGCAACGGTGCCGCCGACGAGGTTGAGGTCTGCGGAGCAATACACGGCGTGTCTTCCGCCCGGTTTCTCAGCCATCGGCAAGTCTAGGGTGTACTTGTACCAGTCCGGCTGGGTGGTCTGGCTCTGCATGTTGCCCTCGTTGCCGGGGGAGGCATCGTCGTTGTCGTCGCAGGCGAAGCCGGAGGTCATGGTCATCAGCGTCTTCAGCGTTACATGACTCTTGCGTGCGTCCCAGTGGGGAAATGGCTTGTCCTCTGGGAAGAGAGGATAAATGGGCGTGTCGGGGCTGAGCTTGACGCCACGGTCGCGCGCGATACCAGCCAGGATTGGCGCGAAGGTCTTCGAGGCGGAGCGCATGTCGTGCGGCCGCTCTTTGTCAAAGCCGTGAAAATATTCTTCCAGGACCAACTTGCCATGGCGCGCGATGAGCAAGCTGTCAATATCTACAGGATTGTCAGTGGGATCGGCAGTCAAAATCTTCTCGATCAAAGCAGCAATCGGCTTCTCGGAGATGCCGACGTCGGCGAGTGACGCCGTTGGCCAGCCATCGCCAGCAATTGGTTTGGTGTATGTATACTTTGCGGTGTCGGGAGTGCGAGCGTAGAAGCCCAATGCGTCGCCGCGGTCTCGGCGCGAAAGCGGAAGCGGCGGGTAGGAATCGAGCAAGGAGAGGAACAGCTGATCGGATGCCTTGTCATACGTACCGTTGAAGTGGTCTTGGGGACGTTTGGGATTTGTGAAGATAGCGTTCGAACCGTTCAAAGCCACGTCATAAGAGCGGCGGGGGAAGAGATTGAATTCGGGATTGATGATGACCGCGGTAATTGAGCCACCCGGCTGCGGCTTAATAGAGACATAGAAGGAAACGTGGTCGTCAAGGGGGACGACCCCTCCTGTCCACACAGACTTACCCACAGCGACGAGCCGGACAGGAGTGGCGTAGCGGTTGTTATTTACAACGCCGACAGGCTGAATCCACTTGCCATTGATCGTGTTCGATGTGGGATCGAGCCGACCGCGAAACTCTCCTGCGTCATTGGGCAACGAGAAACTAAGCCGATCCCTATTGCGCTCCACGGAAACCTCAAAACCAGCAATTGCGGCGCGCGATTGGGTCTGTCGGGCATCAATTGTTAGTGTGCCGCGCACGAGGGGTCCAAAGGATTGCTCTGTACCCCAGAGACCTACCAACGGATTGCCGGGTGGCGCGGTGGCTTGAGGATAAAGCACGCTGGGACTAGCCAGCAGCAACGCGAGCAGGAATAGGAGAAAAGGCATTCTTCGGACGAGGGTCAAGGCAAACGGTCCACAAAAGAAATTACATGCTGGTGAAAGTATTGCGCGCAATGGTCTTGCACGTCTTGTCAAAATGCATCATTCGATGACCGTCTGACATTGCGGCTAGACCGGCGATAAGCGCCAGGTGTAACGCCGTATATACGATGGAAAGCCTTCGTGAACTGTGCCTGATCGGAAAACCCGCTGGCAAGAGAGATCTCAGCGAGCGAGTTTTCCGATTTCATCAATGCTCCCGCCGCAATCTCTAGCCGACGCGCGCGAAGGAGGTCTCCGGGTGTGCAGCCTACAAACACGCGGAAGGCACGGGCGAGATGAACGGCGTGAACGCCGACGCTTTTGGCCACATCGCGGACGCGGGGAGTTTTCTCCGGGCAATCCCGAATCAGTTCGCAGGCGGCAAGTAGCCACGGGGGCGGCAACGGGCGGGGTGGTAGCGAACTATCCGAGGTTTCAGCCAGCAGTTCCAAGCAGAGCGATTCGGCTTTGAGCTGGGAGCTTGAATTCCAGCGTACGCACTCCATCAGCAACGCCCAAGCCAATCCCAATGCTCGCTCTTTCCGCAAGTGTACCGCTACGCGTGGGGGGCGTGCCGTGTCCAACAACTGAGACAACTGTGCGCTGGAGAGAGAAACCGTAAAGAAACTTCCCATCCCTTGCCAGAAATGATCGCGGTGCTTTGTACCGGGAGGATTGTAGATGAGGGTGGTGCGAGGATGGGCATCACCTGTGGCGGAGGAAACATAGCCGCCGCTTGTGATTAACACGAAATGAGCGTCAGTATGCGTATGTACTGGAAGGTGCGCAGGCGGAGAATTTGCGATGCGGTGCGAGACTGTGATTCCGTCCAGCACCCGGCTCAGTTGCAGGTCGCCAAAGAAAACATCATGGGGAAGCACAAGCACGCTTTCAGTTTACCTGCGGAGCCAGGGCAAAACATGCAGCAGCGCGATGTAAGAGGTCCGTCGGTTTTGCAGATCGGTCCCGATAAACACGACAGTCCGACTAATCCCGGTTTGTCGCTAGCCTTCCTTTATCCGGATTGTGGAAGGTTTGCCCGTTATACATCCAGAATCGGTTTCGAGCATCAACTGTCCGCATGGCTGAGTTGCGGCTAACGCCTGTTTGAACGAGGGGTCCGTGATGACATCCAACCGCTCCCACCGCTGAGCTTGCGGAAACTGGAAATACGAGAGCGGAGCGTGGAAAAGGAGATGATGCCGGGCGTGCGCGAGAAGAGCCGATACGGAATCGGCCCGGTTCGGTCCTCTACGCAGAGACGGGTCGGTGCTCTGTATTTCTTTGTGCAGCGCCCGGTTCCTGTTTGAAAAGGCTGCGAATCCGCGACATGCTCTCAGCTAAAGTGAAGAGACTTCGGCAATATTTACAGGCGATCTCGTGGTCTGTCGAATCGAGTTCCCCATGGCCAGCTTGGCCCCCTGCTGATCGCGTTTTCGCCATCACAGTAGGGGCAGACTGCGCACACCACATCCAGCTTCGGCTTCGACATTTGCCCAGCTTCGGCCGCTCGCCTGATGTCCGGACTTGCGAACCAGGGGCGTGCGCCTTAGACGCCGATTCAATCGACCGCTGGATGGCCATTCCGCAATAAGACTGGCCGCCCGCGATACAACCGTAGTACCACGGTCAGCATCTTCGGGATGCGGAATGTACCTGCGCCTGGTCGGAGGTTAACTACGATTAGTACCGCAAAACTAGCTTTCTTATCGCTTCATACCCAAATTTATTCCATCTCCCTGGGAACGAATTGTTTTGAACTTATTCCACATCCACTTGGGCATGGTTAGAGTTACGCTTCGCCGTCGAGCGACAGCACAAGGAGAAAGCGATGAAAAGGCTGTTCATGTTGTTCGTCCGGGGAGCCATATTGCTGCTTAGCGTGGCGCCTGTCGCCGCACAGAACAGCGTTGATGTACTGAATAACGGCCCACAACCGGCGAACACGACCGGCTGCGCCGTGAACCCAAATTGTATTCCGGCGACGTGGTCCACGACTTCCAACGCGGGCGCAGATATTACCACGGCGATTTCCGCAAACTTCGTCTTCGACTCCAATGGCGGAGCTTTGCCGACCGATTTTCCAAGCGCAACGAGCGGCCAAATCTGCCTGGCCGACACCCGTGATCTGACCGGGACGACGCTTTTCGGCCAAATAGCCGCGAACTGTCAGGCTGCGGGAGGCGTCGCTCTCCTGCTCATACGCGACAGTGCAGTCAACGCCCCATCCGCTATCCCGGTATTTACCATATCAACTGCCAACGGGGACTTTCTGCGCAATACTGTCGGGTTCAACGCCACGACCGGAGTTTCCAATTACCCGATTCGAATCAATGTGGCTAGAGCTACTCCCCCAAGCAACCCCACCGGTCAGCACAACTGCCCGAATGGTCAGGCCGTCCCCGCATTCGTTGGTGCGGGAACCGCCAAATATACCCCCAATGAGAGTCTATGTCTGCCCGCAGGGGCGGGGCAGGCCGTCGAGCCCAGCATGACCGTGGACTCGCAGGGCACGATCTATGTCGAGTCCATCCGCGGAGTCCCAGGCGGCCTCGACCTATGGCGCTGGAATAAGGCTGCCGACAGTGGACCTAACGTGAATGGAACTCTGCCGTTTAAATACGAAGGTCAGCCCGATTGCGGCATCTTCGTATCCACTTTTTGCACTACGAGCGGGTTGGCGCCGGGCGGAGGCGATGGCGATGTCGCGGTGAACAGTGCAGACCCATTCAACCTGAACATTCCAAACCTAGCTGTGGTCAGCCTTGCAGCAGCGGAAGTTACGGGCAGCCATTCCACTGACCGCGCGGATACCTTCAGTACCCCGGATCCGGCCACTGCCGGGGTTCCCTTCGACGATCGCATGTGGATAGATGCCTTGGACGATCCCAATCACGTCTACATGGAATACCACGATTTTGGGACCACCTCCCAAATTTTCGTGCAACGCTCGAATGATGGAGGCCAGACCTATACCAACGGCCTGGGGACGGTAGTCGACGCTGCGACAGAGCCGAGCGTCGGTCCTCCCACCGGCAACATCGCCGGCCAGATCAAGGTGGACCGGAGCAGTTGCACAAGCCACGGGAACCTCTACCAGATATTTGTGGGCCCCGACAATCCCACCGACAACGCGAATAACAGTAGCAGCTTCATAAACGCTGTCTACGTGGGCGTGGCCTCGGGCGTGAGTCTCGCGAATCCCACACTCTCGTTCACTGATTACAAGATATTCACTTGCGGGGCGGGTTCGACATGTCCCTCTGGCGCCGGGCTCGGCAATCTATTCCCCGCGCTTGCGGTAGACAAGTTCGGCTACCTATACGCTGTCTGGTCGGACAACACTACCATCTACTACTCATTCTCGATGTCTCAGGGGACCAGTTGGTCTCCGGCCATCAAGGTGACTCAGAACACCTCGCAAGCGGGAAAGTCGAACGTGTTTCCCTGGATCGCCGCCGATGCCAATGGCCACGTGGCCATCGCGTGGTATGGCGCCGATCAAGCCGGCAATTCGAACACGGTCCCATTGACCACAAACTGGAACGTCTACGTTGCGGAAACCGTCAACGGCCATGCGAGCACTCCGGTGTTCACGCTGAGCCGAGCCACCGACCACGTCAACCACATCGGGCAGATCTCAACCGGAGGCCTACTTGGCAGCTCCGACCGGAGCCTTGCCGACTTTTTCCAGATCGCAATTGACCCGACGAACCACCTCATCAACATTGCCTACGCGGATAATCATGCGGGTACTTCTGTCACGTACTTCACGCGGCAGAAGAAAGCGACCTCGGGCATCTCCACCAAGGGCAAATGTGCAGGCAGCAGTCACTAAGCAGGCGGGAAGGGCGGGCATGCCGCAAGGCCGGCGGCAGCGCCCCTTTCGACCTCAATCACGACTCCTTAGACGGTTCAGCAATTTCGGAGTGCGAAAAATACCCGAGACGATCATGTCGCTCCTGCCCGCAAATCAGGGGCGGGAGCGTCAAGCCAGCTTCCTTATAGCGGAGGTGGGGTCCCAAGGCAGTACCAGTCAACGAACTCATCGATGGCGTGACGATAACCCGCTTTGCGTCTGCT
>WNFC01010302.1_pt1 | contig 11870 bp, 7 predicted proteins | sample 5400541 | NCBI WGS metagenome assembly WNFC01 (sample SAMN13153342, study PRJNA577476) | soil metagenome | isolation source: 120 cm saprolite under Douglas fir tree site 2 hole 2 replicate 1 | place: USA:California | collected 2015-04-18 | reverse complement strand
CGCGCGCTCGGCCGCATGGCCGCCAAGAGCGTCAGCGCCGGTTCGGTGCCGTTCTTCATCGGCGCGGGTGTCTACCGCCACCACGTGCCGGCCTCGGTCGACCACCTCATTCAGCGCGGCGAGTTCCTGACCTCCTACACGCCCTATCAGCCGGAGGTCGCGCAAGGCACTCTGCAGATGCTTTTCGAATTTCAGACCCAGGTCGCCTTGATCACCGGCATGGAGGTGGCGAACGCCTCGATGTATGACGGGGCGACGTCATGCGCCGAGGCGGTGATGATGGCGAACCGTCTCACCCGTCGGAAGAAGGCGGTGCTGTCCGGCGGGCTTCACTCGCATTACCGCGAAGTGACCATGACGCATGCCCGGTTCCTCGGCTTCACCCTGTCGGCGCCCAGCCCGGCGCCGGTCGGCGGCGAGGATCTGATGGCGCTGGTCGACGGCGACACCTCTTGCGTCGTCGTGCAGAACCCCGATTTCTTCGGCCATGTCCGGGACTATTCCGCCCTTGCCGATGCCTGCCACGCCAAGGGCGCGCTGCTCGTCATCGTGGTCACCGAGGCGGTCTCGCTCGGCGCGGTCAAGCCGCCCGGCGCGATGGGCGCCGACATCGTCGCTGCGGAGGGGCAGTCGATCGGCAACGCGCTCAATTTCGGCGGGCCGCATGTCGGCCTTTTCGCCACCCGCGAGCGATTTGTGCGTCAGATGCCGGGCCGTCTTGTCGGCCAGACGACCGACGCCGACAGCCGGCGCGGCTGGGTGCTGACCCTCTCGACGCGCGAGCAGCATATCCGCCGCGAGAAGGCGACGAGCAACATCTGCACCAATTCGGGCCTCTGTGCTCTCGCCTTCAGCATTCATCTCGCCCTGCTCGGCGAGAGCGGATTCACGCGTCTCGCGGCCGTGAACCACGCGAATGCGGTGCGCCTCGCCGAGCGTCTCGCCAAAACCAAGGGCGTTACCGTGCTGAACGGGAATTTCTTCAACGAGATGACGCTGCGCCTGTCCCAACCGGCGGCGCCGGTCGTCGAACGGTTGGCCGCTGCCGGCATTCTCGGCGGCGTGCCGGTCAGCCGCTTCTATCCCGCCGACAAGACTCTCGCCGATCTGATGATCGTCGCAGCGACCGAAACCAATACCGACGACGATATCGAGGCTTTTGCCACCGCGCTTGAGGGGATCCTGCGATGAGCGAATGGAGCCAGGCTCTAAGCGGCTTCAAGACTGCGCCGAAGCAGGGCGCGACTTTCAGCGGCAACCGGGCGCTGCAGATCGAAGAGCCGCTGCTCTTCGAGCAGGATGCTGCCGGCCGCTGCGGCGTCGATCTGCCCGAGCCGCCCAACCACGGGGACCGTCTCGGCACGGTCAAACGCCAGGGTTCGATCGGCTTGCCCGGGCTTTCCGAGCCACAGGTGGTGCGCCATTTCACCCGGCTGTCGCAGAAGAATTACGCGATCGACAGCGGGCTTTATCCGCTCGGCTCGTGCACGATGAAGCACAACCCGCGGCTCAACGAGAAGATGGCGCGGCTGCCCGGCTTCGCCGATGTCCATCCGCTGCAGCCGGTCTCGACGGTACAGGGCGCGCTCGAGCTTATCGACACGCTGGCGCATTGGCTGAAGACGCTGACCGGCATGCCGGCAGTGGCGATGAGCCCGGGCGCCGGCGCGCATGGCGAGCTCTGCGGGCTGATGGCGATCCGCGCCGCTCTCCAGGCGCGCCGCGAGACGAGGCATCGGGTGCTGGTACCGGAATCGGCGCACGGCACCAATCCGGCGACCGCGGCGGCCTGCGGATTCGAGGTCGAGGCGATCCCGGCCGATGCGCGTGGCCGCGTCGATCTCGCGGCGCTCAAGGCCAAGCTCGGCTCCGACGTCGCCGCGCTGATGCTGACCAACCCCAATACGTGCGGCCTCTTCGAGAGCGAGATCATCGAGATCGCCGTCGCCGTGCATGGCGCCGGCGCCTTCTTCTATTGCGACGGTGCCAATTTCAATGCCATCGTCGGCCGCGTGCGCCCGGGCGATCTCGGCATCGACGCCATGCACATCAATCTGCACAAGACCTTCTCGACGCCGCATGGCGGCGGCGGTCCCGGCAGCGGCCCGGTGGTGCTTGCCGCCACCCTCGCGCCCTACGCGCCGCTACCGTGGGTGGTGCACGGAAAGGACGGATTCCGCCTCGTCGAGCACGCCGAAGGCGCGGCCGAGGACGCGTTCGGCCGGCTCAAGGGCAATCACGGCCAGATGGGCATGTTCGTGCGCGCGCTCGCCTACATGATGAGCCACGGCTCGGACGGGCTGCGCCAGGTCGCGGGCGATGCCGTGCTCAACGCCAACTATATTCTCGCCGCGCTCGGCGGCGATCTCACCGCGTCATTCCCCGGCCCGTGCATGCACGAGGCGCTATTCGACGACCGTTTCCTCAAGGATACCGGCGTCACGACGCTCGATTTCGCCAAGGCGCTGATCGACGAGGGCTATCATCCGATGACGATGTACTTCCCGCTCGTCGTCCACGGCGCCCTCTTGATCGAGCCGACGGAGACCGAGAGCAAGGACGCGCTCGACCACTTCATCTCGGTGGTCAAGGCGCTGGCCCGCCGGGCAAGGGAAGCCGGCGCCGCCGAGTGGTTCCACGGCGCGCCTTATCTTACGCCGCGCCGCCGCCTCGACGAAACCGCCGCGGCGAGAAAGCCGGTGCTGCGCTGGCGGCCGGAGGGGGCAACGAAGCAGGCGGCGGAGTAGCCGCCAGGAAACGCCGGGGGCCCTCAGGGATAAAGCTGATGGACGATGAACATGTTCGCCCCCAGGAGTAGCAGAGCGAGGCCGATTGTCCGCACGACGTAGAGGACGCGGTTGAAGTCCGCCTCGTAGGCTTTTCGCGAGGCGGCTTCTTCCGGCGAACGCGCGAACTGGCGCTCGTATTGCGCGACGTAAAGGTGTCCGGCACCGGTCGGGTTCGTCGGCAGCGCGTTCTGGTCATTGATCTGCCAGCGCGAGGCGACGAACAGAATGGCGACCCCGATCAAGGCGATGCCGAACCACGCGACTCGACTGACGAGCATCCAGGCGAGAACCCCGGCCACCGCCCAGCCCGCGATGCCGAGCACGACCATGGCGCGCCGCCGCGACCAGCTTACCGACACGACCCGTCCCCGGTCTGCCATCGACCGTCATCGCCGTCTTGCTTCGTCATCGCCGCCTCGATAGATTCTCGCAATTAGGACGCCGCGCCGGCGTCCCGATCAAGGACATCGAGGAGCGAACACATGGCTGACGTCGCCGGCATTGCCGGGGATCGACTGAAATCCTTCATCGAGCGCATCGAGCGTCTGGAGGAGGAGAAGCGCGCGCTCGCGGCCGACATCAAGGAAGTCTACGCCGAGGCCAAGGGGACCGGCTTCGACACCAAGATCATGCGTCAGCTGATCAAGCTCCGGAAGATGGATAAGGACGATCTCGACGAGCAGGAGACGCTGCTCGACGTCTACAAGCGCGCTATCGGCATGCTGCCGGATTTCACCAAGGCGACGAACGCGGCGGAGTAGCGATCTCGACCGCAACCGCAGGCTGCACCGCCGGCAGCAACCATCGCCGGATGGCGAGCGCGACGGCGCCATTGACGATCGCGAGGGTGAGAAAGACGTGGGGGACGGTGAATCCGCCCTTCAGCATCAGCACGGTCGCGATCGCCGCCGCGACCATGGAGAGCGCATTCCAGATATTGTTGGCGGCAATCACGCGGGAGCGATGGCTAACCTCGCTATGCGCCTGCAGGAAGGTGTAGAGCGGCACGATGAAGACGCCGCCGCAAACGGCAATGAGGACGAGGTCGCCGACGAGCCGCCAGCCGGCGAACCAGCCGAGAAAGTCGCCGACGCCGAGCAGCCCGCCGGCGGCGGGAATGGCGGCGCTGGCAAAATAGAGATCGATGGTGAAGAGGCTGATGCCGAGGCCCGCGATCGGCACGAAACGCATGGTGATTGCACCGGCGAGCAGCTTGTTGCACAGCAGCGAGCCGAGCGCGATGCCGATCGTGAAGGCGGTCAGGAACAGCGTCACGACGTTCTCGTCGGCGCCGATCACGTCCTTGGCGAGCGCGGGGAATTGCGAGAGGAAGGTGGCGCCGACCAGCCAGAACCACGAGTTGGCGAGCATCGTCAGGAAAAGATCGCGATGGCCGCGCGCATAGCCGAGCATCGCGGCGGTGTCTGCGATGATGTTCAATCGGACACGCAGGTCCGGCGCCGGCGGCAGCGCGGGCGGAATGAAGAATGCGGCGAGGAGGCCGGCGACCGCAACTGCCAGCAGACCGAGCGAGACGAGAGCGATGCCGTGCGCGGTCAGGATGAAAACGCCGCCGATGATGGTGCCGATCAGGATGGCAAGGAAGGTGCCGGCCTCGATCAGGGCGTTGCCGGCAAGCAGCTCGTGCGGCGCCAGATGGGCCGGTAGGATGCCATATTTGATCGGCCCGAAAAAGGTCGAGTGCACGCCCATGAGAAACAGCACGGTCATCAGCAGCACGACGTGGCCGCTGTAGAAACCGGCGACCGCGACCGCCATGAAGATGATTTCGGCGGCCTTGATGATGACGATCAGGCGGCGCTTCTCCAGCTTGTCGGCGAGTAGCCCGGCGGTCGCCGAGAAAAGAAAATAAGGGAGCATGAAGAGCCCGGCCGCGGCGGTGACCAGGATTTGGCCGTTGAGCCCGGCCTCCTGCGCCAGTCGATAGGTCACCAGGATGACGAGCGCGTTCTTGAAGAAATTGTCGTTGAGCGCACCGAGGAACTGGGTGACGAAGAGCGGCAGGAACCGCCGCGTGCGGAGCAGCGCGAACTGGTTGGGCGGCATGACTACAGACCCCAACTGGGGGCCGGATGGGCTGCGGTGCGTCCTTCGAGACGGCCGCTCCGCGACCTCCTCAGGATGAGGAGGGTCTGCGTATGCCATTGACAATCCACCTCATCCTGAGGAGCGCTCGAAGAGCGCGTCTCGAAGGACGCACGCTGTTTGTGCAAATGCACGGGAGGAGAAAGTCCGCCGCCCTCACATGCGCACGATCTTGCCCGGGTTCATGATGTTGTCGGGGTCGAGCGCCTTCTTGACGAGGCGCATGACGCTCAGCGCTTCGCCGTGCTCGGCCTGGAGGAAATCGATCTTGCCGTAGCCGACGCCGTGCTCGCCGGTGCAGGTGCCTTCGAGCGCGAGCGCGCGGGCGACCAGGCGGGTGTTGAGGCGCTCGGCCTCGGCGATGTCCTTGGGGTCGTCCGGGTCGAGCATCAAGGTCAGGTGGAAATTGCCGTCGCCGACATGGCCGACGAGCGGCGCCAGCATGAACGAGCCGGCGATGTCCTTCTTGGTCTCGCTGATGCATTCGGCGAGGCGCGAGATCGGCACGCAGACATCGGTCGCCCAGAGCTGCTTGCCGGGCGCCAGGATCTTGTTGGCATAGGCGGCGTCGTGGCGCGCCTGCCAGAGCTTCTTGCGGTCCTCGGGCTTGGTCGTCCAGGCGAAGTCGTTGCCGCCGAATTCCTTGGCGATCGCCTGGACCATCTCCGCCTGCTCGGCGACGCTCGCCTCGGTGCCATGGAATTCCAGCCACAGCGTATTGGCGATCGGCAGGTCGAGCTTCGAATGCAGGGTAATGGCCTTCATCTGCACGTCGTCGGCGAGCTCGATGCGCGCCACCGGGATGCCGCTCTGGATGGTCAGTATCACCGTGTTGACGGCGTCCTCGATGGTCGGGAACGAGCACATCGCCGAGGAGACCGCCTGCGGGATGCCATAAAGCCGCAAGGTGATCTCGGTGATGATTCCGAGCGTTCCTTCCGAGCCGATGAAGAGCCGCGTGAGGTCGTAGCCGGCGGCGGATTTGCGCGCCCGCCGCCCGGTCTTGATGACGCGCCCGTCGGCGAGCACGACGGTGAGGGTCAGGACGTTCTCGCGCATCGTGCCGTAGCGCACCGCGTTGGTGCCCGAGGCCCTGGTCGCCGTCATGCCGCCGATCGAGGCATCGGCGCCGGGGTCGATCGGGAAGAACAGGCCGGTATCGCGCAGGTACTCGTTGAGCTGCTTGCGGGTGACGCCGGGCTCGACGGTGACGTCGAGATCCTCGACCGAGACGCGCAGCACCTTGTTCATCTGCATGAGGTCGATGCAAACGCCGCCCTTGAGCGCCGCAACCTGGCCCTCGAGCGAGGTGCCGGTGCCATAGGCGATCACCGGAACCTTATGTGCGGCGCACAATTTGACCGTCTCGGCCACCTCCTCGGTCGAGCGGGCGAAGACGACGGCGTCCGGCGCATGGGCCGGGTGGTAGGATTCGTCTCTGCCGTGCTGGGTGCGCACGGCGCTCGCCGTCGACAGCCGGTCGCCGAAGCGTGCCCGCAATTCCTCGATAATGGCAGGGTCGATCGCATCGTTGCGGAGGACGGGGGCGAGCATGGTGGACCTTTCGCGGGAAAGCTCTGATTTGCGCGGAAGGTACTGCCTGCGGTCGCCACCTTCAATGTCCATCCCGCCGGCAGGAGCGAAAGTTCCGCGGCGCGGCGCCCGGGCGACCGATCGCATCGTCCGGCAAGCCGCCGCGGCAGTATCCTTGCGAACTGCACGGCCACCGCAAGCGCCGATTGTGCCCGGCGGCGCGGCGGATTAATTAGCTGTATGATTATCCCGCTCCAATGCCTTAGCTGACGGGTTTCGCCATGGCGCTCGCGGCAGTCACCCTCGACGACAAATACATCGTCGAATCCGGTCGCATCTTCCTCACCGGGATCCAAGCGCTGGTGCGCCTGCCGATGATGCAGCGGGCGCGCGACGTCGCCGCCAGCTTCAATACTGCCTGCTTCATCTCCGGCTATCGCGGCTCGCCGCTCGGCGGCTTCGACCAGGCGTTGTGGAGCGCCCGCCGGTTCCTCGACAAGAGCCACATCAAGTTCCAGCCCGGCGTCAACGAGGATCTCGGTGCCACCGCGGTGTGGGGCTCGCAGCAGGTCGGCTTGTTCCCCGGCGCCACATACGACGGCGTCTTCGCCATGTGGTACGGCAAGGGGCCGGGGGTCGACCGCTCGGGCGACGTCTTCAAGCACGGCAATGCCGCCGGGACGGCGCCCAAGGGTGGCGTGCTCCTGCTCGCCGGCGACGACCATGCCTGCAAGTCGTCGACCCTGCCGCATCAATCCGAATACGCCTTCATGGACGCCTCGATCCCGGTGCTCAACCCGGCCGGGGTCCAGGACATTCTTGATTTCGGCCTCTATGGCTGGGCGATGTCGCGCTATTCCGGCTGCTGGATCGCCCTCAAGACGATCGCCGAGACGGTCGACAGCGCGGCCTCGGTCGCGGTCGACCCGTCGCGCGTCGAGCTGGCCCTGCCGACCGATTTCGAGATGCCGCCGGGCGGCCTCAACATCCGCTGGCCGGACGCCCCGCTCGAGCAGGAGTTCCGCCTGCACAAATACAAGCTCTACGCGGCGCTCGCCTTTGCCCGCGCCAACCAGCTCGACAAGATCGTGCTCGACAGCCCCAAGGCGCGCATCGGCATCGTCACGACGGGCAAATCCTATCTCGACGTCCGCCAGGCCTTCGACGATCTCGGGATCGACGAGGCGCATGCCGCCGAGATCGGCATCCGCCTCTACAAGGTCGGCATGAGCTGGCCGCTCGAGCGCGAAGGCATCCGCCGCTTCGCCGAGGGGCTGGAGGAGATCCTCGTCATCGAGGAGAAGCGCGCCGTCATCGAGAACCAGTTCAAGGAGCAGCTCTACAATTGGCGGGAGGATGTCCGCCCGCGCGTCGTCGGCAAGTTCGACGAGAACCGCAACTGGATCATGCCGTCGACCGGCGAGCTGACCCCGGCGCAGATCGCCCGCGTCATCGCCCAGCGCATCGGCCGCTTCTATACCTCGGCTCGCATCGAGGATCGGCTCAAATTCCTCGAGGCAAAGGAGCAGCAGCTGGCGACCCATGCGGTCAAGATCGAGCGCACGCCGCATTTTTGCTCGGGCTGTCCGCACAACACCTCGACCAAGGTGCCCGAGGGCAGCAGGGCCGTCGCCGGCATCGGCTGCCATTACATGGCAGTATGGATGGACCGCGCCACCGAGACCTTCACCCAGATGGGCGGCGAGGGCGTGCCGTGGATCGGCCAGGCGCCCTTCACCGAGACCAAGCACATCTTCGCCAATCTCGGCGACGGCACCTATTTCCACTCCGGCATATTGGCGATCCGCGCCGCGATCGCCGCCGGCGTCAATATCACCTACAAGATCCTCTACAACGACGCGGTGGCGATGACCGGCGGCCAGCCCGTCGACGGCCAGCTCAGCGTCCAGCAGATCGCTCATCAATTGGCCGCCGAAGGCGTCCGCCGCATCGTCGTGGTCAGCGACGAGCCGGACAAATATGGCGGTGTCGGCTTTCCGACCGGTGTCGACATTTTCCACCGCGATCGTCTCGACGAGATCCAGCGTGATCTGCGCGAGGCGTCCGGCGTCTCCATCCTGATCTACGATCAGACTTGCGCCGCCGAGAAGCGCCGCCGGCGCAAGCGCGGCAAGTATCCCGACCCGCCGAAGCGCGTCTTGATCAACGAGGCGGTATGCGAAGGCTGCGGCGATTGCTCGACGCAATCGAACTGCCTCTCGGTGGTCCCGGTCGAGACCGAGTTCGGCCGCAAGCGCGCCATCGACCAGTCGTCCTGTAACAAGGATTATTCCTGCGTCAACGGCTTCTGCCCGAGCTTCGTCACCGTGCACGGCGGCAGCCTGCGCAAGCCCGAGCGGAATAATGTGGATGTCGGACCGTTCGCCGAACTGCCCGAGCCCGTCCTGCCGGCGCTCGGTGAGCCCTATGGCGTGCTCGTCACCGGCGTCGGCGGCACCGGCGTGGTGACGATCGGAGCCCTGCTCGGCATGGCGGCGCATCTCGAGGGCAGGGGCGTCTCGGTGCTCGACATGACCGGCCTCGCGCAAAAGGGCGGCGCCGTCTTCAGCCATATCCGCATCGCCAGCCGCCCCGAGGACATCCATGCGGTGCGCATCGCCGCCGGCGATGCCGACCTCCTCATCGGCTGCGACATCGTCGTCGCCGCCAGCCCGGACGGGCTGGCGAAGCTGCGCAAGGGCAAGACCGCGGCGGTGGTCAACGCGCATGAGACGATCACCGGCGCCTTCACCCGCAATCCCGATTTCGTCTTTCCGTCGGGCGATCTGCGCAGCCTGATCGTCGAGGCGACCGGCGCCGAGGCAGCCGAGTTCATCGACGCGACGCGGATCGCCACCGCGCTGCTCGGCGATTCGATCGCCACCAACCTCTTCATGCTCGGCTTCGCCTATCAGAAGGGGCTGGTGCCGGTTTCCGGCGCGGCGATCGACCGCGCCATCGAGCTCAACGGCGTCGCGGTTTCCTTCAATCGCGACGCGTTCCTGTGGGGCCGCCGGGCGGCGCATCGCCGGGCGGACGTCGAGCGCGCAGCGGCGCCGCGCGAAGCGGTTGCCGCCGAGACGCTGTCGCGCAGCCTCGACGAGGCGGTCGCCCGCCGCGTCGCCTTCCTGACGCGCTATCAGAACGCCGCCTATGCCGCGCGCTACGAGACGCTGGTCCGTACTGTCGAGGGCGCCGAGCGGACGAAGGCCAAAGGCCCTGCCGGCCTCGCCGATGCGGTCGCCCGCTCGCTCTTCAAGCTGATGGCCTACAAGGACGAGTACGAGGTCGCCCGGCTCTACACCGACGATGAGTTCAAGAAACAGCTGCATGCCCAGTTCGAGGGCGATTTCCGTCTCGAATTCCACCTTGCGCCGCCGCTCCTCGCCGAGCGCGATCAGCGCACGGGGCATCTGAAGAAGCGCGCTTACGGGGGATGGCTGATCGGCGCCTTCGCCGTGCTCGCCAGGCTCAAGGGCTTGCGCGGCACGCCGTTCGACATCTTCGGCTACAGCGCCGAGCGGCGGACCGAGCGGCGCTTGATCGGCGAGTACGAGACGCTGGTCAACGAGCTCGTTGGCGCGTTGACGCCGGCGAATCATGCGCTCGCGGTAAGCCTCGCCAGATTGCCCGAACGCATCCGCGGCTACGGCCACATCAAGGAAGCCAACCTCGCGGCGGCGAAGGCCGAGGAGGCGCGGCTCATCGCGCTGTTCCGCGCGCCACCGCCGCAAAGTGCCCTCGCTGCCGAATAGGCGTTCAGCCACAGCTGGCGCGCGGCGACATAGTCCCAAGACCAGTCGACGGCGCCTTCCAGCCCCGCCTCGGCGACGGCGAGCAGGACGACCGCCTCGCCGCGCGGTACCGGCACGGCGCTGCCGATGAAGGGGGAGATGAGCAGCAGGTACGGCTGGGTGCCTATCGGCTCGCGGAGAAGATGGCGGTTGAGGGGCAGGGGCACGGTCCAATCGCGCGGCGCCGCGGCTGGCTGGGACGGCAGCTTGAACGGCACGATCTGGTTGCCGAGGACGAGAAGCTCCAACGCCTGGCCGAGCTCTTCGATGGTTTGCCCGGCGAATTTCGCGTCGGCGCGCAACTCGGCGATGGTTTGCGCGCGGTCCGCCAAGCTGCGGCGAAGGCTCTCGAACGGCTCGTCGGCGAGCGGCAGCTCGCCATCGGGTAGCGGAATGGTGCGAACGAGATCGACGAAGCGCAGCTTGCTGCCAAACGGCAAGGCTTCGAGCAAAGGCGGCACGGCGCGGCGCGGCAGCGGTTCCGCCGCCTTGACGAAAACGTCGCGGCGGAAGAACGCGTTGGTGACGTAGTCGCGATAGAGCTCGGCGCGCTCGCGGTCCCGCGCCTTGAGCAGCAACGGCAGGAATTCCGCTTTCACCGATGGGCGCGGATAGTTGCGCGCCAGATCGGCGCTGCCGGCGAAGGTCAAACCGGCGCCGCGCATCTGTCGCGCCACCGCCGAGAAGGCCAGCGGCGACCAGTGCGGCGAGTAGATCTCGTGCGCGACATAGCCCATGTCCTTGCCGGCCATCTCGTCGAGCACGCCGCCGGCCGCCGGGTTCTGCGCGAAATAACCGGCGCCCTTGTCGCGCAGCTCCTTGAGATGGCGGATCGTCGTCGCCACGTTGCTGACCGGGTCGCCCGTCATGCCCCGCGTAAAGTCCAGAAAGAACTGGCGTAACGGGGCGACCGCCGCCCAGCCCGGATTGGCGTTGTAGCTGACATAGAGCAGGCCATCCGGCTTGAGTTGGGCGGCGATGAGATCGAGCAGCGCCTGGCGTGCCGTCTCGCTGATCCAGGCATAGACGCCGTGCATGGCGATGTAGTCACAATCGGGCAGCTCGAAGCCGCGCCAATCCTCGAAGCCGCCCTCGATGAGCCGGACATTGTCGATGCCGCCGGCGCGCGCCAGCGCCGCGCCGACGGCGATATGGCCGGGATTGAAATCGACGCCGATGAAACGACACTCGGGATAGATCGCGGCGAGCAGGATGATGGTGAAGCCGTCGCCGCAGCCGAGATCGAGATAGGTGAAGGGCGTGGCGTGCGCCACCGGCGGCGCGATGCCGTTGATCGCCGCGACATAGTCGAGCATCACCGGCGTCTGGTAGGAGTAGAAACCAGAGGGGTAGAGAATATCGAGGGCGACGGCCGGTTGCTCTTGCATGGCGGCGCGAGATTGGCGCGGCGACTGGCGGCTGGCAAGCAGGAAGGCGGAGCGCCAAGGTCGTCGCTCGAAGCGACGTAGGATTTCCTCGCCCCTCGGGGAGAGGAAGGGGCCCATCGCGTTAGCGATGGGAAGGTGAGGGGGAGCTTCCGAGACGCGATTACCGACGGAAACATCCCTCTTGTGGTTGGCACCCCCTCACCTTGATCCTCTCCCCGAGGGGAGAGGAAGTAATGCTCATCCGACGGACCACTATGCCG
>WNFC01048607.1_pt1 | contig 11871 bp, 20 predicted proteins | sample 5400541 | NCBI WGS metagenome assembly WNFC01 (sample SAMN13153342, study PRJNA577476) | soil metagenome | isolation source: 120 cm saprolite under Douglas fir tree site 2 hole 2 replicate 1 | place: USA:California | collected 2015-04-18 | reverse complement strand
AGCCGGAAGATATCGCCATGGGTCATGGGGATCAGTCAGACGACAGCGAGAGTGATGAAGATGACGACGAAGATGAGGAATAACTATCTGTTGAAAGTAGATGTATTTATAATATCGACTGTGGTTTGCACACAAGCGAAGCGGGTGATTCCTTCCTCCTCGACAACATTATGTAATATATATATTGGGCAAAAATTGAGCGTCTCGTCGTTCGAGTCTGACGCACCGCACGCAAAACAACCAATGTCCTCACTGCGCAACTCCTTACATCGAAAGAACCATAAAGAGCGTTCCCAGCTCTCGCACCGTCAACGGTTCGGTATCCTTGAAAAACACAAGGACTATGTACTTCGTGCTCGGGACTACCACTCCAAACAGGACAGGGTCAAACGGCTACGGCAGAAGGCTGCCGAGAGGAACAAAGATGAGTTTTATTTTGGGATGAATCGAGAAAGGACGGTGGTATGTGAATCTACGCGCGCTGCGCGGTGACACCGGTGCTGATGCTTGGTACGCGTGTAGGGAGGTGTGCATGTGCAGGATCGGGGGAATGCCAGTCTCCCAGTGGATATGGTGAAAATCTTGAAGACCCAGGATGAGAACTACGTCAGGACGATGCGAGCGGCGGGTTTGAAGGTGCGCGCTGTGCGTCGCTTGCCCCGAATGCAGCCTCTTACTCTGGAATGGCGTAGAAAATTGAGAAGCTGAAAGATCAGCTGAGGGCGCTCGCCGACCTCTTCACGCCAAACCTCACAGGTGATGTGCACGAAGATGGGGACGGTGATGTGGGTCTTGATGAAGAAGAGCTTGAGATCCTCAGGGATGCGGGTATCATCGCGGGGCCGTCTAAGACCCGCAAACGAAGGTCGTCGCGACCTCCTGCGAAGCACATAATATTCGTAGAGAACGAAGAGGAAGGTGTGTAATGAACGATCTACTGGCTCTGCATGACCGCCTCATGCCACTCAGCACGACAATATGTAACGAAACAAGACGACCTCCCCACGTCTCGCCCTGCGAGCAACGACGCTGTCGGTACGATTGACCTCGGTTGGAGAGAACCTGAAAAAGTAAAGGGGGGGAAGAAGAAAGGCAACGCCGTCGATGCGACGGACAGCACCGACGCGTCGGAGAGACCTGAAGACGCCAAAGTACGCCTTCTCTCCGCTCTGTTGAACATGTTTGTATTTAGGGAAGACGCAGGCCGATCGAACACGTCTGTTGAAAGAACTGTCGGCACGCTTACACAGGGACCGCATGTTACGATACGCGGAACGTGAGCTAGAGATGCAGAGATTGCTTATGGGCAAGGGTCGTTCAAGGAAAGTGAGGGGCGTGGAGAGAGTGGAGGGGAAGGACGAGGTGTCTGAGGACGAAGATGGGCTAAATGGACGAGGTGGGCGAGGATCGGGGTCGGTAGACGAGAAGGAGTACAGGCCGCGGGTGTACAAATGGCGGGCGGAGCGGAAGCGGTGATGTCATCATAGTCAGAGTTGTGCTTGCATTGCGTCGCCCGTCATGTCCTCCTTTAGCCTTGCAAAGGCCAAGGCTGCTGCTGCCTTCTCCAAAGAGAAACCTCGCGTGCGTCCACTCGTCTGACAGATCGTTTCTCATTCCAATAAATAAAAAAAAGTCGTCCACCACCGAATGGGTCGACATCCTTACTTCGTCCAGTTACGACGACGAAGTCTACGACGGGTAAATGCCCCGCTTACATCCAACAGATACCCGTCCTGATGCCCCTCGTTCTGACCAAGTATCCCAGAACTAATCGAATCCATCAATCTTCAAGCTTCCGGGTCAGTCACCGCCCTTCCCCACACCGCCTCACTTGACCTCAGTTGCAGCCCCGCAGAGGCATCAAGAGCCGTCAGGAAAAAGATAAAACACGGCAACACTCATCAACAGTACCGCGCCCTCGTGGTCAGGTCGCTCTTCGTACCTCGCTCGCCATCTTCTCACCGGATCTTACAGATCCTTAACGCACTCGTGGAAAACTGTGGCCCCAAATTCCATACTAGTGTGTACTCGCCATCCACCGTTGATCCCGTCGTCGTATCTGAGATCGCACGTAGACTGTTTTGCTGATGGGCAACTAACGGATGCATTAAAGCATCTTGCTACTGACTCTACGACGGACCCAAAAGTGAGGAAGAAGGTCATGGCAGTTTTGGCTTCCTGGAGTAGGCAGTTCAAGGATGACCGCAGCGCGGCTGGCATCGCAGGTCTCTACCGACAGGTCAAACCAGCGCAGTCGTCCCGCAAGCCAGAGATCGACCTGGAAACGCTGACAGAGCGTGACCGTGACGGTGAGCAGAGGCAAAGAGTTAAGGAAGAGGCCAAGCGGAAAGCTAGAGAGAAACGTCTCAAGCTCGAAGGGACGAAACGTAAGAAGGCCACTTCCCAAACCACTAGTACTCCATCTCAGAGGGGATTCGATTTTGAACAGGTTTGTTTTCCCCCCACTAGCACTTGCTCTCAAGCGACGGCCTGACTTGCATCACAGGAGAAGCCGCAGGTTCTCACCGCAATTGCAAACGCGTCATCAGCCGCAAATAACTTGGTTAATGCTATCAGGGTCGGTCGATCACAACCTCGCGGCTAGCTCGCTTGTTCATATATTGCTAAAGCTCGTCAACACTGAGAACGAGAGTTTGTTAACGAATGACCGGGTTCAAGAATGCTTAGCAAAGGCAAAGCAGACTCGTAAAATCATCGTTCGATACATTCAAGTACGTTGCCGCTGTGTCTCTAGACAATCTTATCTGACCCATAACCCAGCAAGTGGAGAATGAAGAGATCATCGGGACACTCATCGAGACGAACGAACGCATTATCGCCGCGTTGGGGAGCTACGACAAGGTGAGACTCCATCGTGTCCAGATTTGCATTTCGTACCACTGATTCACGCTGATCAGCTCGTCAACCCGAATGCGACGGAACAAGATGTCGAGGTGGTCCAGCAGGGCCTGGAAGCTCTGCAGACAACTGGTTCAGAAGTGCAAAGGTTACAAGAGAAGCAGCGTGCTGCTGTGCAGCGCGTGGTACGTCAACGTCCCCGATCAGAAGATGGTGCCCCAGAGTCGCCCATTCACCCTGATCTTCAAGACCTGAGTTTCGGAGAGTTGGGCCCCGAACAACGGTACGCTAGTCCTGTTGTATTCTAGCTTTCATACTCTGAACCATCGTGACAGGAACCTGCAACCGCCGATTCGGCCGAACACGCGGTCGCCGGAAGACCATGACTATAGTCACGGCTCGCTTTCTGATTTCAGCGACTACGAATCTTTTGACGAGGAGAAGCATCGAGGACCAGGAGAGTCGTCGGGCTCGCACCCGCGCAAAACGTTTATAAATGTCTCAGATAATGACGAAGACGAAGATAAGGATGCGAGGCGACACATCACTGAGGATGATGATCCGTTCGCAGATCCATTTGCCGACTGACAGTAACAACAAAGAGACGCATTCACCAGAGGTGAGTTTGGAAGAAACCGTTGGATTTTTGAATGTCCCCATGTATTAGTGTGGTTTATCTATCCTACGCAGAAATAACAAATGTCGTGGCTGTCACATCCACTGTACTATTTCTCTTCCGCTGAACCGCACGATCTCTCTGCTGTATGCTTGTGGCCAAAACGGTTTCAGTGCGAGGGGCAGATTGATCCCCACAACTTGGCCAGAGTCGTTAAATCTTGCGCCATTTTCGAGAAGAGCGACAATGAGTCGCGGTACCGCCACGGCTGTGCCGTTCAGAGTGTGGGCGAAAGGCAGGCTCGTAGACGTTTGTGGGGAAGGAGAGGAGGATGGGGGTGGAGCAGGACGATGACGGATGTGCAGTCGACGAGCTTGGTAGTCGGTGCAGTTGGACAAGGAAGAGATCTCACCCCAGCTACCCCGTCCAGGCATCCACGCTTCGATGTCATACTTACGATACGCGCTAGCGCCAAGTTCCTCAGTGGGCATGTCGAGAACACTAGCAGACTTCTGTGAGCGGGACACAGCCCCAAGGATGCCATGTCGCGGGGGGGGTTTTAACGCACCGGAAGGGAAACCCGAGCCCGCTAAATATCTCAATCTGCACGCGGCGCATCTCCTCCATCACCTCCTCGCTCTGGCTGGCCCGCGAAACGGAGAACAACTCCAGCTTTGTGAATTGGTGCACGCGGTACAGCCCGCGGGTATCCGCGCCACGAGCGCCGGCTTCCGCGCGGAACGCACGCCCGAGGCCGACGACTTTGAGCGGTAGGTCTTTCAGATGTAGGATCTTGTTCGCGTACATGCCTGCGAGGGGTATCTCCGCGGTGCCGGAGAGCACGAGTTCCGGATGTGAGTGTGAGGGCGAGCCCGCGTCTGCTTCTGCTTCTGCGTCTGCGCGTGTGTCGGCTGCGAGGTGGTACATCTGCGTGGGAGCTGCCGCGTCGTCGTCGCTGTCGTCGCGTGGCTGAAAGCCGCACCTCCGCGCGATGTCGGCTCGGACGACGTCGGGCGTCGTCACGGGCGTGAAGCCGTGGTTGAGCGCGATGGAGAGGCCGTAGTTCGTGAGGGCTGTCTCGAGGGGGGGGGGGGGGGTCGGGTCCGTGCGTCGAGAGAAGGGCCGCGGCGGATGGGGGGCCTAGAGGCGCGAGCGGATGCGTGTCGTTCGGCACGGCCGAGGCGAGCGTGAAGAGCTCGTCGTCTACTTGGGCAAGGTCGTGCTCCAGCTGCGAGATGTCCGCTTTGAGTCGCTTCGCCTCTTGCAACGAGGCTCGCCGGGCTTCTTCTTCCTCGCAGACGCTGCCGCTGCTGCTGCCAGCGGCCTGGCGGATCCGGTCGCCGACGAGCGACTGCGCGTGGCGCGTCCCGTTCAGGACGTGAGAGAGCTCTTTGTGCCGGTCGTACAGCCGCTCTATCGACTGGATCGCGCCGACGGGGAGGGGCGCCTTGCGGTTGAAGGCGTTGTGCGATTTGTACACTGCGTTTTCGGAGATCGCGCGGTAGTCCAGGCGCGGTTTTGGCAGCGCGGACGAGGTGGCGCTGGTGGATTTCGCGGAGCGGTGGCGCACGGGGATGGGTGCATCACGGTAGAGGTGGAGGGGAGGTGGTAGAGGACGGCTCAGGTTTAGGAGGGAAGGCCAAGGCCATTTGAAAGGAGCCATTCGCGTCGTGTCACGTTTTGTCACAACTCGGACGCGTCTCTCATCTCTCATGGCTTCCGCGTCCAAGGCTAATGGGTCAGACCTGCCTTACGAACTTCCCTGGTACGTCCCCACCACGCCGCAAGTAGCAGAGGACTTATCCAGGAAAGGGTCGAGAAGTACCGCCCGCATCTACTCGATGACATTGTAGGAAATAGCGACACCATCTCTCGCTTGAAGGTCATCGCGAAGGATGGCAATGTGCCCCATCTCATCATCTCGGTAACGGGCAGTTTAAGGTCTTTTTTTCCCGCTGTCTATTCATAATTGTCGAAAGGGGATGCCAGGTATTGGAAAAACGACGAGCATCCAGTGACATTGCCCGCGGGACGGCATAAAATCGTCATTCTAGACGAGGCGGACAGGTAACAAGCGCGACTGCGTAAACCCTGACAACCCGTACTTATCACTTTGAAGCATGACAGCAGGTGCCCAGCAGGCTCTGCGGCGTACGATGGAAATCTATTCCAACACGACTCGATTCTGCCTCGCATGTAATATGTCAAACAAGATCATCGAGCCGATACAGAGTCGGTGTGCTATCCTCCGCTACGCCAAATTGTCGGACCGCGAGATCCTTCAACGGTTATTAGAGATTTGTGCTGAGGAGAAAGTGAGCTCGCGACGCACCCCTTTACGGCGACTTCCCTTGACCTGGAGCTTTCTAGGTCGAATATAATGACGATGGCCTTACGGCCCTTATATTTACCTCTGAGGGCGACATGCGACAAGCGATCAATAATCTTCAATCAACATGGTCGGGGTTCGGCTTCGTCTCTAGCGACAATGTCTTCAAAGTGTGCGACCAGCCCCACCCCATCGTTGTGCAAACCATAATCCGCGCATGCTCCAAGGGCGACATCGAGAACTCCATGATAAAGCTCCAGGAACTTTGGAACCAAGGTTATAGTGCCGTGGATATCATTGTGACGATATTTCGCGTCGTGAAGACCTTTGATGAGTGAGTTCTGTTGAAGGGGTCTTCAATTCGCATTCCGATCCACTTTTGCTAGATTGCCCGAGTACACAAAGCTGGAATATATAAAGGTATCAACTAGCTGTTTGATTTCCTCGTGTCGGATTCTTATGTTACTCTCAGGAAATCGGCTTTACACACATGAGGATTCTGGAAGGAGTGGGTACGTTGATACAACTGGGCGGGCTCGTGGCCCGCCTCTGCAAGATGGTGAGAATCGCGCAGTTCTTTTCTGTCACATATCTCACACGGATATATACAGAACATAAAACCCCAGCTTTTTGTCGTATAGTTTTGTCTCGTGGCATTTTTTCACTCCCATTACCGTGCGCCTTGGGTACAGCACGTAGCACGGTTACAAACGCATGTTGAATCTCTTGTGTATCCATCCTATGCTCATAAATGTCAGTTCGGCGTTGCCGTGCGGCGCGTAAGTTGTCAGAGAGTGTGAGATTCTTGTGTAGAAGGTGTTGGGATTGTACATGTTCCGCCACCCATTCTCTTTGTCCCGTCCTCCAACCATCTACAAGTCAGCGTGAGCGTGTCATATCCCTACACTGCACAAAATGCGCGGAATGTATGAGGGCGTTAGGTGTCATGGTCGAAACGATGACTTACGGCGATGAAGTTCAAGTGGTGTCCGTAACCGATCCCTTGTTTTTGTGATCACTGGCATTACAGCATGGTTCCCGGTTTGCGGCCTTAACCGCCTTTTTGATTTTTCGGCGCGTGAGTGCAGCCAGACCTGTTGGGAAGAGATAAACGATATGTTTTCTAGTAATTAGAAAGTACAGAGCTCTTCTTTCTCCTTCCTCAGCTCCTCTTCGAGCTGCCTTTTTCGCTCTCGGACTTGTTTCACCGTCAGACAGGCATGGCGGACGTGCAAGTACAAGCGTGCGGCAACTCGTTAAGCGGCTACGCTACTGTAGTACGCATATGCACATATAAGGAAGGACGTGATCATCAGACGTCATGACTTCTCCCACCACTTTGCTTCGATGGCTGCTGTACAAAACACCCCAGTTTCGAGACGATTAAGTTGCATCAAACATATCATCATCGTTTGCTCGGGAAAGGGCGGTGTTGGCAAGTCTTCCGTCGCCGTCCAACTCGCTCTCACGTTATACACATCATTACCCGAGGCCCGCATCGGCATCCTCGATGTCGATCTCACAGGTCCATCCGTCCCCCGCATGCTTGGAGTGGACGGCAGTGCTGTCCATCAGAGCAGCGATGGGTGGGTGCCCGTATACGCAGATGGGAGCGACGCGCGGCTCGCATGCATGAGCGTCGGATTCTTATTAAAGAAGAGGGGTGACTCTGTCGTGTGGAGGGGCCCCAAGAAAAATGCCATGATCCGGCAATTTTTGAGTGACGTGCGCTGGGGAGAATTGGACTACTTGGTCATCGACACGCCCCCAGGTGAGTAATGCTGTCACGGGTATACCCGACGAAGCAGTCGTGCGCTAACTATAATATGTTTGCCGTGCCCCAAAGGGACGTCCGACGAACACCTTTCGTTACTGGAACACCTGAGTCCCGTCCATGACCGCCTGTCTGCCGTCATCGTCACGACGCCACAGGCGGTCGCGCTGATGGACGCGATGAAATCACTCTCGTTCACACGCGCAGTAAACCTTCCCGTGCTCGGGATTGTGGAGAACATGAGCGGGTACGTCTGTCCGTGTTGCGGGGAAGTCAGCAACGTGTTCTCGACCGGGGGAGGCGAGGAAATGGCGCGCAAGGAGGGCGTGCCTTTCCTCGGCGCTCTACCGGTCGACACGGAGCTTGTTTCATTGCTGGACGCCGCAGAGGGCATGCCAAAGGAGGGATCCGAATTTCTAGAAGCGAGATGGCGTGGGTTTGTGCTGGCCAAGCGATATCAGGAGACGCCATCAGCCAGGCTTTTCAAACAGGTGGTTGATACGTTACTGGAGAGTAATCTACGATGAATGTGTGCACAGCATGATTACAGTATCAGCAAAAAAAAAGATTGCAATGAATGGGCGGAAGTATCTGGCCGCGTCACGATTACGGCCCGAGTCGCCTCGTTGCAACTTTATTGCCTTTTTCGGTGCAGCCTCGATGCACGCGTTCATAGTTGAACTTGCCTCTTTTCAACGTGCTACCATCCCCCCAATCTCTCCGTTCTCTCTCCCCACACTCTCCCTCTTCCCCTCTGCTATGACTTGTTTATCTCTCTGACTTGACTCGAATCTTTATCATATCTCCCGACAAACCCGACGCCACAAACCCTATATATTCCCCGCCCCTGCCCCCTCCTCCATTCTCGTACCATGTTCGACGACACCCATCACGAAAGCACCCTCCACAGGAAACGCCTCTTCTCCCGCCTTTCCCCTTCTCCGAAACGGAGAGAAATGCGGAAGCGGCAATCTGAAGGTCGGTGTCCTATCCTGGATGTCTTCCCCTGACCAGTTGTAACCCGTATGTAAAAAGAGCCCCTCCGCCTTTTAACGGCAATGCCTATCATTGTCCAATCACCGACACCTACGGACGAAGACGGCGCGCCCACCACGCCACGGCGCTCCATTTCCCGTCGAAAGAGCCGTCTAGAACTATGGATCGATGACCAGCAGGCGCATACGGATGAGGAGGACGGTTTAGCGCAAGGATCTTCGCCAAAGTCTTACCCATATCTAGCTTATTCTGACATGCGACGAGCACGTTCCGCCTCGTGCGAAGACGATTCTGGGTCCATCTCCGAAAGCTTCGTCCTCGTGGATGCAGGTGACGGAAGCTCGTGCCGAGGGGAACTAAATGTATTCGACGAGGTAAGGCGTGCCTTCACCGCACGTGATTGGCACGTTAATGATATATCCCTCACACGCTTACCACAGGCACCTCCTCTCTTCGCGGATTTGGCACACCCCAGGGCACGCGTAGTTACACATCTTTGCTTCGCACTCCGCCCTCTTTGCGTGCTTTTCGTTTCTCTTTGTCTCCCTCTCCTCGCCCTTCCTTTTCTCCTTACGATTCCTCCTACTGTCGTCATTCACTCTCCATGGGCCGCCATGGTCGCACATTCAGCGATGGGTCACTCGCTCCACCTGAGCTGCAAAACAGCCCACAAAAATCACCCTCCGCCACCTCTTCCCCCAGATCCCGCGGACCATGGGCTTTCAAGCGTCCAACCGTGTTGGGGACCTTCACCCCCTCCGGCTCAGTCGTGTCCGTCGACGAAGGGTCCGCCCTCCACTTGTCCCCACCGCGGCCCAGCTTCTCATCCTCTCTCACTTTCTCCTCTGGAACCACAGGCGCATCGACAAATCCAAGTACACCGAATTTAGGTTCCCCAGGCTCCACGACCTCGTTCCGGTCCAAGGGTACCCAACATTCTTTATGGTCTCTACCTGCAGATGCCACCCACCTGCACGATTCGCCGAATGCAGAAACTTCTGTTCTTATCAAGCCGGGAACTCTCCGACTCCCATTCTCGTTCAAGACATCTGGGAAGAGCTTTTGTCACGTCCCTACCATGCTTCCCATATCACGGGAAAAACGAAAAAAGAAGCTTCTCGTGAGTGGCATAGCCAAGGGCGACCAGGCACGTCTGGACGCAGTCCGAAAGTGGTGTGAAGTCCGTTGGCCTCGCATACCGAGCATGGGAAACACGCTGACTCATCTCAAACGACAGTCTTTCGGCGAAGTGAACCAAATCACGCGCATGCCCAACGGGGATCTCGATATAGATTTTCGAAAAGCTGAGGTGGCCGACACGGTCCGTTTTTTATATTGTCTTCTGGGAAAATGTCTCAAGCGACGGTGATGTAGGTATGCCGTATCAATGCCCGAGTCCACATAACCGGGGTCGGCAGTGTCTCGCTGTCCTGGTATACCGGGAAAAGACCGTGACTTTATACCCATCCTTCTTGGTAATGTCGGTGAGGGTTTGTTCCAGCGTGTTATTGTACTGAGGTCGCTTGCAGCGCTGGACGATACCCTTCTGTTCTGTTGTATTTTTGACGTTCACGATTATGACATGACACCTATGGCCTTATGACACCTCTCTATCAAAGACATGACTAGCCGTGAGTACTCCAATTTGTTTTGTTTTTCCAGGATTATGAGTTGAGGCGTGTTTATTTCTTAGAAGTTACCCCTATGAACTGTGCAATATACTGTAACGGACCGTACAGATTACCCATCTCCCCTCGCCTGACGTTCATCAATGTTCATATACCTTAAGACGTCTGATTGACTTTTGTAGTTCAACCTCGCATCCTTTGATACCCCTCATCTTTCTACGGCGTGATGTCGCATGTTGGCATACTGACGATAGAAGATTTATTTGTTCATGAACATTTCATCTTATTTGATTATCTGACCCCCGATTTGCATGTATATTTCGTCCGTGGTCTTTGTTGGTGTGGCATTCTTGAAACGATGACGACGAGAATTAAATGAGCCTTCTTGCAGGCCTGTACAATACTTCTCATTCTCATGAGACTTGATTGGTCATTCGTAATGAGTGGAATCCCCCCGCCTCTACTTGCGTGAAGTCTTAGCTAGATCCGTGAACGTGGTATCTATGAGCACAGGTCGGGACCCTGCATGGCTGATGTAAAGAAAGTTACGAGTGCGTCTCCGCTTATTGTTTGCCGAGGGTTCTTGAAAACCGCGGTAAAGCGCTATTGGGGCGGTTTTGGGGCGCACTCGCACGGAAACAAAAATCCGTCCCGAAAAGATCTAGTAGGAAGCAAAACTCCCGCCACCCAACAAAACCTACACACACGCGTGCGCACGGCGAAGCGAACCCTCTTCGAGGTGGATTTCCACGGAGATTGTTCTCCCCACAGAACTGCGTAAAACTCCCGTCCTGCTGTCTCGATCGCGCCAAGGAATGAAACTCCGCCTCGTTGACTTGTTTGCTCTCTCACCCGCTGGCCATCGAATTGTGCTCGCATGCCTGCCTGCCAAGTGCCAAGTGTGCTGCTAGTAGCTAGTAGTAGCCGCGTGCACGCTAGTAGTACAATAATAAATTAGCCATTCAATGGAAGACAAGGCATAGAGGATTCGCGAGCTCCTTTCCTTACGCGTGGGACGCCAATCATCCATTCATGGGTCCATCCATCCATCGATGATGCCTCGATGATGTGATCCTCGTCGCCTTTTTGGGGAACCTGGGGTCGCGCTGCCCCACCCGACGCGCGCGTCCGCGCCCACGCCCCACGCGTAAGAAAAGAGTTGGAAATTCGATTATCGTACGGCACGCGCGCGCAGTATACTACTGCAGTAGCATCATAGCCACCGCCTCATGTCGCGGTCGATGGTGCTCTCCGCAGTATATTGTCGTTGTTGTACTGTATAGGTTAGCAGAGATAAGAGATACTTACTAGCTTTCTACTATACAACCCCTGCCCAGCCCTGCCCAGCCCGTGCCAGCCCTCCGGGCTCATTAACCCGCTTTCTTCCCCTTTTAGTTTTACAGAGTGAGGGTTGGATCTTCTTCAACCAACCCACGCCACACCACGCCGCGATGGGGGTGGGGGCCCGGGGGAAAGCGCCAATGTACCGGTCACCAAGCACAAGCGCACAAGCACAAGCACAAGCCCCCAAGCATAGGCGCGCCTTGACCGTTTTTTTTGCCTTTTTGCTCGTTTGTTGTTTTTTCGCTCGCTGCGTCCTCAAGGCTTGCCGCCCTCGCTTCTCCCTTTCAATCTTCCATATCCGAAAAGAAAAAATTAATTACCAAAC
>WNFC01030824.1_pt1 | contig 11872 bp, 15 predicted proteins | sample 5400541 | NCBI WGS metagenome assembly WNFC01 (sample SAMN13153342, study PRJNA577476) | soil metagenome | isolation source: 120 cm saprolite under Douglas fir tree site 2 hole 2 replicate 1 | place: USA:California | collected 2015-04-18 | reverse complement strand
CGTGCCTGCTTCGACTATATGATCCTCGAGGACACGTGTATGGTGTCTGATGCCTACGGCGGCTCGTTCGAGACCTCGCTCAAGCATGCCGTGTTCGCCCCGAAGCACGACCCGATGCCGCTGGTCCCACTCATCGCGCAGGCGACGTCGCGTCTCGGTGTCGTGGGTACGATGTCCACGAGCTTCTATCCGCCGTTCCTGTTGGCGCGGCTGAGTGCGACGCTCGACCATATGTGTCGGGGGCGCTTCGGCTGGAATATCGTGACCTCGGGCGAGGACCGTGCGGCGCAGAACTTCGGCATGGAGAAGCTGACCGAGCACGACCTGCGCTACGATATCGCTGACGAGTACGTCGACCTGGTGTGCCAATTGTGGGACTCGTGGGAGCCCGACGCCGTGGTGCTGGATCGCGACACCGGGGTCTACGCGGATGGCGCGAAAGTGCACACCATCGACTTCCAAGGGCGCTACTACAAGAGCCGTGGACCCCTGAACACGGTGCGTGCGCCACAAGGTCGTCCTGTGTTCGTGCAGGCCGGTGGCTCCCCCCGCGGCCGGGAGTTCGCGGCGAAGTATGCCGACTCGATCATCGCCACGGCAACCGGCATTGAGGGCATGAAGGCCTACCGTGATGACGTGCGGGCGCGGATGGCAGTGCACGGCCGGAAGCCCGACGACTGTAAAGTGTTGTTCCTCGTGTCGCCGATCCTCGGCGACACCGAAGAGGAGGCCTACAAGAAGCGACAGGCGATGATCGAGGCGCCGGACTCCATCGAGCAGATCCTCATCGGCATTTCCTCCATTACTGAAGTCGACTTTTCCGTCTTCGATCTGGACCAACCACTACCTGCAATCACGACGAACGGCGAGCGTGGCTCGCTGGATAAGTTCGCGCAATGGGGGAGCGGGAAGACCTTGCGGCAGCTCGTAGCCGAACGGGTCGATAGGTCGATCGAACTCGTTGGCACACCTGACCAGGTCGCCGAGCGCATGGGGGAGGTGATGGAGGCAGTCGGGGGGGACGGGTTCCTCATCACCCGCCCAGGGCAGACGGGGCTGACCCGGAAGTCCATCATCGAGATCACCGATGGGCGCATCCCGGCGCTGCAGCGGCGCGGCCTGGCCCGGACGGCCTACACGCACGCGCACTTCCGCGAGAATCTGCTGGAGTTCTGATTGGACCTCAAGCAGTCCCATAAGATGAGACGTGGAGCGCAGAGGAGGTCGTCGGCATCGAAGACCTCCGTCGCCAAGTGGGGACGAGGTGAGAGGGTAGCGATTTATGCTGACGTGGGCGGTTGGAAGAGGAGGAGCTATGCCACCAGAAGTCACGCGTCGACGCTTCGTGTTCCAGACCCTGGGTGTTATTGGAGGAGCGATGGTTTCAGGCGATCTGCTGCCTCTCCTGGCAGAAGCTGCCAAGCGCAAACAGATCCTGCGGGTCGCCATTGAGCGCGATTTTGAGTCGCTCCGGCCAGATTTTGGCGTTGGTGATAGCTTTAATGTGCTCCGGCGGCTGATCTACACGACCCCGATTATCTGGGGCACGCAGCAACGTCCAGATGGCTCACTCATCTATGATCCGGACACCCTGGAGATGGTGCTCGCCACCGCCTACAAGGTGTCGGAGGATCGGCAGATGATCGAGTTTACTCTACGGAACAACGCCAAGTTTGCCAATGGGGATCCGATTAACGCCCAGGCGCTCAAAGATTCCTATGCCTGGTTCCTGGGGGCCAAGGGTTCCGGCCAGCTCCGGGTCAATGGCTTGCCCAGTGCCGATCTGATCGAGGTGATCGATGACGTGACCGTGCGCCTGCATCTCGATCGCCCCGTGGCCTGGGGGCTCATCGGCAACGCACTGATGAGCAGTAGTAGTATTGTGCATGCCAAGGAGATCCTGAAGCACGCCACGGCCGACGATCCCTTTGGGATCAAGTGGGCCGAGACGAAGGCGATTGAATCGGGGCCGTTTGTCATTGAGACCTGGCAAAAAGGCGCGATGATGAGTCTGGTACCCAATCCTCACTCTTTCCAGCCCTCCAAACTTGAGCGGATTATTCTCCAGGTCGTCCCGGATGCGTCCACCCGGCGCATTGTCCTGGAGCGCGGGGATGTGGATTTTGCCATGTACATTGCCCCCAAAGACATTGCCGACCTGCGCAAGGCCTCTGGTGTCAAGGTGGCCTCGTACCCGAGTGCCCGGGGATGGTTTCTGGGGATGACGTGGCGCAAGGCCCCGTTTAATAATATGCACTTCCGCCGTGCCATGGCGTGGGCGATGCCATACGAAACGCTGATGCAGGTCGTCACGCAGGGGCTGTCAGAGCGGTTGCGCAGCTGTGTGCCGAAGAATATCAGTGGGTATGTAGGGGATTTCTGGCCGTATGAAACCAATCTAGAGAAAGCCCGGGAGGAATTGGCCCAGGCCCAGGTGCCGGACGGCTTCTCGGTCACCCTGCCCGTCTATGCCAACGACCCGTTTGATGAAGAAGCGAATGTCCTGATCAAGGAGACCCTGGCCCAACTCGGCATCACCCTCACCCTCCAGAAAATGCTGATGGGCCAGAAAAGATCCCTCTTGAACCAAAAGCAGGTCGATATGGCGGTCTATGACTGGCGGCCTTGGGTGCCGGATGCGGGCTACTTCATCTACTTTAACTGGCTGCCGGACAGCTTCACCAACTACTGGAGCTATGTCAATCCCGAGGCGCAGACGCTCGGCAATGAAGCCATTACGATGGCGGTGGGCTCGCCAGAGCGCGAGGCGAAACTGCGGCGGTTTCAGGAAATTGTCAATGGGGAGATCGGGCTGGTCCCCCTCTTTAACCAATTTGACACCATCACGATGCGGGAGAATGTGCAGGGCTATGTCTATTATCCTGATATGACCCCCGATCTTGCCAGGATGCATCTTGGGTAGTGGTCGCCGAACCGGCCATATCGGGTGCATCTCAGGAGAGAATCCTCATGCAGAATTAAAAAGTGGGTAGTGCTACACTTCCCCATTCGCCCCATCAGATTCCAATTGTCTGAATTTCAAGCTGCCGGGAGATACCCACGGGCTTACGCCCGTGGCACTTGGGAACTAAGGCGACTTCCGGGAAAGATTTTACTGTGTTAGAGGTACCTGTTCAGCTAGTGAAAACTTCATGGTTGCGATGACGGCTGTATGTAACCGATGGTATTAGTCTCTTACATACCATACAAGGCTCTTATTGGATTCCAGGGTCTTAGCTGACCAAGATCTCAATGAGCTCACCCAGCAACGCTTTGCCTCGCTTTCGGACGTTGTGGACAAACTCGAAGAACCCGAGGTAGAGCGGGAGTTGCTCTTGCGAAATGCCCCGATGCGGACGAAGCCAACTCCGCAACAGCGACCAAAAGCCCTCTATCGTATTCACATGCACTTCACAAAACCCGTCACCATCTTCATCTCGGGCGTACTCGCCCCGCCCATGGTTGACGCTCTTATGGTCGTATCCCCACGCACACAAGCGGGCATAAATGCTGTACTCATCCGTATAAACCATTGTACCGGGAACGATGGTGTCTTTGATGAAGGGCTTGATGGTCTTTTGTTGCACGTTGGCCAGCAGATTGATCACGACTTGACCACCGCGCTGCATCATCCCAAAAACTGGCGGTCTCTCTTTCTCCAAGGTCCCTCGTCCAGCTTTGCCTTTGAGCCGGCGTCGACGTCCTTTTCGGCCCTTGCTCTTCACCACTTCAGGTTGGCCTTTATGGCCAGCAATCACATAGGCTTCGTCGCACTCCACCTCGTTTGACAGGGTCACCGTGGGCTTTTTTTACGATCCCTTCTCGCAGCTGTGCCGTCATCTGCTGCGCATCACTGCCATTGACCGCCAATTCCTGAGCAATTTGCTCATTCGATACATTCAGTCCCATGAAATACAGACATAATATCCATACTTTCAGCGGCTGATGATGCCCCGCAAAGATGGTGCCGGTCAGATCATCAAAGCGAGTGTCACAGTCGTGACACTCGTAGCGCTGGCGGGCGGGTTCCGTGTCATCACAGCCGCGCTTGATGACGTGTTTCGACTGACAAGAGGGGCAGGCGATACCGTCTGGCCAGCGTAATTCGCGTACCGTCTGATAACACTGCACATCATCGATCAGATTCTTGATGTTGATCTGCACCGTTGGCCTCCTGTCCGGGATCGGGAAATGGGATGGCATCAGTATACGACATCCTCAAATTCCACGACCCTGGAATCCAATAAGAGCCACCCGTAAAAGCCGTGTTGAGACCCGAGTACATGATATAGTATTGAGGGTTGGAAAGGAGAGCGGGTTCGCAACGGTCGAAAACAACAGATGCGAACTCACACTCTTATGTAAGGTGGAGGAAGCTATGCGGATGAAACGCCAGTCACCACTAAACAAGAGGGCTAGAAGAGGGTTTTGCGGTTATCCGATCGCCACTATGATGTTCTACGGGCCGACCGATCAACAGGCGACGAAGGTTGCCGTGGGGATTGTCGCGTATGAGGGAGCAGACGCGGAGCCCCTGATGCGCTGGTGGTCCGAAGAGGAAGATATTCGGCATAGCCAAACGATTGGTGACGCCATTCTCGCCTTTATCCAGGAGCACGCTGCGAAGTCGGTGGTGATGGCAGACCGCATCACGGGCTGTCCGCACGAGGAGGGCAAAGACTATCCCGAGGGGCAGGTTTGTCCTGCATGTCCATTCTGGAGCAATCGGAATCGATGGACCGGCGAGCCACTCTCGTGAAGGCATTCTGGCAAAACACTCGCTCCAGCCGACGCGATAGGAGGGGCTGATCTCGGTATCCGTTTGGCGCTCATCATCCACTGGAACATCCGACCGGAGATGGGCGGTTGAAGCATAAACTCAGTAGATGACCGCATGTGAGCATCACCATGCCTGCCAAAAAAACCACCACGACTTCCATGATCTACCAACTCAAGATCACGCTTAAAGACAGCAAGCCCCCGATGTGGAGACGCATCCAAGTCAAGGATGACACGACCCTCTACACACTCCACCAGATCATCCAGATCGCGATGGGTTGGACGAACCCGATCCAGAGTACGGTTTCGACATGGTCAACGAAAAACGAAGCCGGCTCAAGGAGATCGTGCGTCACGTGAAAGACAAATGCCTCTACGAATATGACGTCGGCGACGGATGGGACCATGAGATTCTTTTGGAGAAGATCCTGGAGCCGGAGGCCAAGTCGCGATACCCGCACTGCTTAACGGGGAAGCGGCATTGTCCGCCAGAAGATATAGGCGGTGTCTGGGGCTATAGGACCTTTTTGGAAGCGATTGGCGACCCGGATCACCCTGAGCATGACGAGTATCTGGAGTGGGTTGAAGACGCCTTCGATCCGGAAGCGTTTGACGTGGAGGAGGTGAATCGAGCGTTGAAGCAAATCCGGTGAACCTCTTGAGGTCTCAGTGGTTTTTCCGTGCGCTAACGTGCACTGTCCGCACCGCAAAGGCCTTTGAACACGTGGCCCGTTGTGATTGATCAGCATACGAAGAAGGAGACCCGCATGGTAGAGGGCTCGACGGACTGGATCGAAGCGTTAGCAGAAATCGTGGCGGGCTGCATCGAGGCCCACAGTCCGATGGGACCCATGAAGTGGGCGTACCTTGAGAAGGACGAGGGCATGGGTGAACTGGTGGTCTATCCCACCCCCGTCGAGCTCATCGGTGGCGAAGACGACGGCACCATCGTGTTCACTGGTTTTTCTCTGGATCTGCATGAACTCCTTGCCGCGTTCGAAAGCGTGACGGACCTTCACTGGTATGCGCATGGTTTGGGACCCTACGATAACGATGGCCCCCATGTTTCTTTGGAAGGGGTGTACCAGGGGCATGAGGTCTGGCTCCGCGTGCTGTCGGTCTTTGGAAGGGGTGTACCAGGGGCATGAGGTCTGGCTCCGCGTGCTGTCGGACCCTCCCGAGGATGAAGAACCGGGTTTGCAGTTCGACACGTCGGGCTCCCACTCCCAATAACCCTAGAGCGACGTTGCCGCTGAACTGTCCATCCCGGTGCCTCAGGCATTAGCGGACAGTTATGGGATTTTGTCAGATTTCCTTCAACGCATTGATATACCTACTGTATCTCTCGGCGTAACTTACGCGGTGGTAGACACTTACGGGTGCGGTGATGGTAGAATCTGGCCAACTCATTGCGCAGTAATTGACGCCGGACTTGACGGCAGATGTCGCCCACGCCGGGCGTGTAGAACACCTCCAGGAACCTCCAGGAGCAGCAGGCTCAGCCCGTAGCGCACGTGCGGCAGGGTCAGAGCCGGGGTCACCTGCTGACCCCGGTGGGGTGCACCAATCAGGAACCACACCGCCATCAACGACAAGGCCATGTGGTGATGCCAGCCTTCCCAGGTGCGCACCTGGTATGCGTCCATCCCCACTGCACTTTTGCCTCGTGGGAAGCTGGCTTCCATGCACGTTCCGGCTTTGATGACCCGCGCCAGTGCTGCCAGCGACGGCTCTTTCCATGCCACCTTGGCCCCCTCCGTCGGTGTGCGGGAATACTGGTAGCGGTGCCGGGCGTCCTGCTCCGTGGCATCCCGAGAGGCGCGGGCCTCCACGAGGCGGTCGGCCGTGAGTGGATGCCGGGTGACCACCAACCATGCCTCGGGTCCCGTGCGTTTGCGCTCCAGGCGCCTCTGCACCCGGCGCTTGACCATCGCGAGCGCCACCGGACCTTTCTCCCCGTCTCGTACCGTCACGTGTGTCCACCCATCGGCAGGGAGGGATGTCCGCCACTCTGTCACCGATTGCCACGGTGCTTTGGGTCGTCGTCCACGCCCTGCGTACGCGGGCAACGGGGCTTCCAGATCGCGCATCGTGGTGGTGCAGGGCACCCCCAGCACAGAGCGCTCGCCCCGCTCGCGCAGGTCGTGGCGAAACCGCGTGTGGCGGCCCAGCTCATCATCGCCTGTCACCCAGCCGTGGGGCACCTGCCCACCCCACGCGTCGAGCATCTCCAAACACTGCTCGTGTCGCGTGTGAACATCCTCCCCGGCATGAATGCCGGGGCTTCCACCTATGCAGTGCCCTTGCCGGGGCTTCCACCTATGCAGTGCCCTCGCCCATTAAGGGCTCAGGCACTGCGTGGGTCTTGTTGGGCTCTTGGGCATTGAGCCCTGCGCGCCCAACGCCTATCCATCCCCGGCATGAATGCCGGGGCCTCTCGGCGTTTTTTGGTGATAACGTACCTCCGGAGGCACATGGCACTCCTGGCGTCGTGGCTTGTCGCGTGCCCACGCCTCAAGCAGGGACAAGCGGAAGTCGAGCACGGCGTGGTCGTGGCGGGAGACGGAGCCCATGCACACCCCGACCTGGCAGGTGTCGACCTTCCCCCGATGGCCACACCATTGGCGTTTCCCCCCCACCGCGTGCATGCCGCGTGTGGGGAAACTGCTGGGATCAAACGCGATCACGCCCTCGGGTGCCCCCAACCGCTCGATCACGTGGGCGACCAGGACCTTGAGCAACGGGCGATGATCCCAGGGGGCGGTACCGAGGAAGTCTTGGAGAACCTGTCGCTCGCCCTCGACGAATGTCGCGATGTCCTCGGCATGCTTCCTGGGCAAGTGGGACAAGAGCCCCTGGAGGGAGAGGTGGACGTTGCGCTGGCGGGCCTCGGTCTCCAGCGCTCGTTGAGAGGGCACCACGAAGTCGCCCAACCGTTCCACCATGGCGGTGAACACGTCGGGGGACACGATACAGTCACGCCACAATGCCTCTCGCCGCTGTGCCCACGGGGGTGTCATCGTTTCGCCTCCTCCCAATAGCATGCCCATCGTGGATGCTGGTTGGAAGCGATTGATACAACAACGGGGTAGGTGAGACAACTGGGGTCAAAAGAGAGAGATACAGTAGGTATAGCAACCGACGACACATTCCGAGCCATGGAGCGACGCTGGTTGCCCTAGGACCAACGCTGAGCCATGGAGCGCGGGACACTGCCTCGATGGCCGGTCAGTGCTAGGTTGTGCTAATATAGAGCCAATGATACACAGGCGCACCGCGACAGGGTTGTGGAGATCAGGTGACAGTGCGAGACACGTGCAGCAGCGTGGGAGGGAGGGCGGATGGAGCACGTCAGACCCACAGAACCAGCCCCGAAAGCCAAGCGCGGGAGGCCCCGGAAGACCTTCGGCCTCGCCGATGGGCGCCCCCCTATTGATCCGCCAACGTTTGCGCGCATCAAGGCGCTGCAGGCGGCTGGCCGCACCAGTCGACAGGTCGCCGACGCCTTGCAGTTGGATCTGGCGCTGGTCAACAAAGTCTTTGGTGCTCCCCAGTATCGGGCATGAGGCCCGAGGCACCGCAGGGGACCAACGGGCCTGCCCCCGAGGCGATGTCCACGGCCACCCGAGGCGCGACGCTATAGAGCGGTCCACCCTGCTCATGGCGTCGGTGCACCAGCCTCCCAAAAGGGCGTCCACACTCCTGAGCACGATGCGAGGTGTTATCCCCACAAAAGCGACAAGTGCATCCCCATGATGTGCCGCGGGCTCCCACACATCGCGGTGGGGCCACAGACGCTGCCACGCGAGGGCTCTCTTCATCACTACGGTCCATGGGGGTTCTCCCGTTGCCGTGTGTAGCGAGATGCTCTATCCAGTTTTAACGCCGGTTTTTTCAGGCAATAATTCCCATTTTTTCCTGGTTTTTTGAGTGACTATGTCGATGATTAAACCCCTGACCGCCTTTTCCTCGGAAAAAGGGTGCAAGGGGTGGCAGCGTACGCATCTGTGCGGGTCTCGACAGATCAACAAGAGGGAGCGCTGGCAATGGAACCCAGCGATGTAGGCACGCCGTGCCGCCTCAGGGTGGCACGCCTGACGGCGTGGAGCGTGCTGGAGAGGAGGACAGATCTCATGGACGCACACATGCAGACGGCCGAGAGAGTGCGACAGGCCTGTATTGCCGCGGCCCTCCAGGCCTATGAAGATGCTGGAGTCAGCGGCCTCTGTCACGAGGGGCGCTGGGAATATGCCGTGGACGCCATGCGGGGGCTGCCACTCCGCCCACTGGTCCAGGGGCTGCTCCGCGCTGCGGAGGACAAGGAGGGCGAAGGTTTCCTGCCGTCAGGGGCAAGAGCCACTCCTCAGACTCGGCGAACGCCGGGGGAGCAGGAACACGCCGCCCTACGCTATAAGACAGGGTAGAGAACGGCTCTGTCGGAGAGAAAATTAGACGCCCTGTTTATGGCTGGTTTCCTTCCTAAAACAGGCAATCACGCCCTGATTTCGGCCAATTTTGGAGCAAAAGTGGGGCTGCTTAGCAACGAACCGCGTTCTCTCCGACAGGCTGCTAGGCTTGCTAGAGATTGCCCTTGAAATTGTATATACATTTGTATAGGATAGTGACATGGGCTTTGAATGGAATGAACAGAAATGGCGCGAGAACCTCGAGGAACATGGGGTAGACTTTGCCGATGCCGCGCTCATTTTTGCCCATCCCGTGCTGGAAGCGGAAGACGACCGGCAGGAGTACGGCGAAGTGCGTTTCCGTGCCTTGGGACATGTAGGTGAGGAGTATTATCTCGTCGTCTACACCTGGCGCGGGGAGCATCGCCGGCTGATCAGCGCATGGAAGGTAGGCGACCATGGTAAAAGACGATATCAAGCGATACTCGCTCGAGGAATTGCAGGCCAAGCATGAGCGTGGAGAAACCCTCACCCGGGCCGATGCGCCGGAAATTGAGCTCGATGAGCACTTCTGGCGTAATGCGCGGATCGTCATGCCCGATGACAAGGGCAAGACGCCGATCTCCTTACGCGTGGATACGGAGGTGGTGGAGTGGTTCAAGCAGCAGGGGAAAGGCTACCTGACCCGCATGAACGCCGTGCTGCGCGCCTATGTCGAGACCCAAAAGCAGCACCAGCCGTGAGCGATGCGGCCTGGCACGCCTGCAGCGCGCGATAAAGCGTCCGCCGTACCACCTTGGTTTGTCGCAGAAAGGGTGAATGGTGACGTACGTTTTCGAGCCTAGGTAACTCCGTTGCGGAAAGGTTGACATAGGGACTTTCTAGCATCTCAGGATCAGGGGGTACTGGAACTATGCTATCCTCGGCACGCAAGGAGGTGAGCCATGGATAGCATCAAGTTGTGGGCACGCAATGGTGAGGCGGTACGTCAGGCCATCGAGCTGGGTGAACTCGTCCACATGGAGACGGCCAGTGAAGAGTTGACCGATGAATTTCTCCTGTTTGCGATTGAAAGTGGGCTGTTGAAGACCTGGGCGGAAACGTTTCCCGACCCCCGTGGTGCGCCGGAGATTGGCATGGAGGTGATTTTGCCGGCCCATCTAGCGGCGCGCTTTGCCGGCCTGTACTCGATGCGCAAAGCCGGGTATGTGCTGCGCTCTGCACGGGTGTTAGGGGCATTGGGCTACAGTGTCGAAGTCGTCGAGCCTCAGCGCGGCTTGTCGGTGCGTGGCACCTCGGACGACAAACTCTTTAGCGGCGATGTGGTGCGCAAGCTCTTGGTCCAGATGGAGCAGCAAGCGGATCTGAGCCAGCCGGTGCTTCTCCCGCCTCCAGAGGTCCGTGTGGCGGTGAAAGTCCGCCAGCGCGCCTCGCGCCGGGCTGTCAAACACGCGGTGGATGAGGCGGATGCCGAAGCTCGCGCTCTGCAGGTGGCCGCGCAATTGGTGGGCTGGTACAACCAGCATGTCGGGGGCTCGATGCTGCAATATGCACGTTTAGGCAGCGGTCGACGGATTCACATCCTCGATACGACGCCCATCGAGGTCCCCTTAGAAGCCGGGACGTATGAGTGTAGCGGGGTGGTCAAACACGAAGATGGGACGTATGCGCGCGGCTATAAGCTGGCCACGTTGCGGACGTTGCTCGATAGTGCGGGGCTCTTGAGCCAGGTCGCCCTCGCGGCGATTCAGGTGCACGATGTGGCCTTGTGTCGGCCGTTGCTGGAGCAGGCACCGGTGTTACGCGCGGGTGATTTGCTGCTCGAAGATCGTGGCTTTCTCGATGGGGCGATGTTATCCCACTTGAAGCGTCAGCGCCGGGTCGATGTCATCATGCCGCTCAAAGCAAACATGCTCGCCACGCAGGAGGCCATACAACTGGCCGCAATGGCAGACAGGTGGGAGAGCCATCCCTCCAGGGCCGAGCAGAGCATTGCCCTCGTGCGCGGTGTTGAGCATATGTGGGCAGAGTGTGAGGTGCCGCTGAACGCCTGTGTGATTCGCTTCTGGAATAAGAAGAAAAAGCATACCGATCATATTGTTTTAGTAACGACTGATCTGGATCTGAACGCCCCTTGGATCGTGCGTCACTATGAAGAGCGTCCCGAGATCGAGCAGGACTATGAGCAGATGAAAAGTGGCGGCTGGCTACTGCAAAAGCTCAGTTCCACGCGCTATAGTGAGATCGTCTTTTATGTGCTAACGGTGGTGTTGAGCTACAGTCTGTATCAGCTGTTTACCAACACGCAGAGGGGAGCGCGCTTTGCCGACAAGACGCGTCAGGCGCTGGCCTTTGAGCAACTGCGCACCCAACGCACGCATATTATCGTGTATGCTGGGGGCCACTTTGAAATTTTTGAGACGCTACGCTTTGTCCAGATGGTGTTGCAATTGTCCCCACCTGTGCAAGACCGATTACGTACGTGGCTGGTAGAGCATCTCAACCAAATGCAGAAGCGGGAGTGACCTTTCCGCAACGGAGATTCCCATCACTTATAAATGCATTTTTATTTCAATGACTTACAAGAAAAGTAAGAAAATCAAATAGTTATGCAAATAGAATATTTGGTTATGATCTATAATAAACTTAGAGAAGTATTGGAAGGATCATGCCATAAATCATTGAAC